>Ga0209050_1000341_pt1 | contig 92696 bp, 79 predicted proteins | sample Araplavi_mTSA_r2_FD_184276 | JGI IMG/M metagenome (GOLD analysis project Ga0209050, IMG submission 184276) | Arabidopsis root microbial communities from North Carolina, USA - plate scrape MF_Cvi_mTSA_r2 (SPAdes) (version 2) | ecosystem: Host-associated > Plants > Roots > Endosphere | place: USA...
TACAGTATTTATCGCCCACTGACGCACGCTTGCACGTCTTTCAAACGCTGCAAACGACTGCTACGCAGTCGGCTCCTTTCACTCCTCGCCCTGAAGGACGAGGTTTCTCGGAGCAAGATCTGATGAATCAGTTTTTCTTCTTCGCCGGCTTTTTCTCAAGCTCTTTGGAGGCAGGCGTCGAACCGCCCTGCACGCCCAGCGCGCCACCAGTGCCCATGCCGCCCGCAACCTCCTGCGCCTTGTAGTTGCGCACCGCCTTGACGAGCTGGTTGTACGAATCCATGAAGGAAGCGATCAGGATTTTGCCTTCCGGCGTGTTCGAATAGCCACCGGCTGCACCAAAACCGCCGCCGCCGAACAAGGCGCCGCCAACATTGAAGTCATAATTCTTGGCGCTGCCTTCCGCCGCAGCCAGCTGGATGCCGGAACGGTTATCCACCATCAGCAAAGTAGTCGAAGCCTCGTTGGCCTTCAGCCCGCCGGCGACGACACCGGCGACACTCCCCAGCAGCCCCAGCCCGCCCAAAGCGCCGCCCACACCCTGCGTGCCTTTCTGACTGAACGTGATGCTCGGGCTCATGGTGTAATCCGCCGCCACCATCTGGCCCTTGCCGTAATTGCTGCCGGCCCGCATTTCGCCGGACGAAGCCAGCGCCCGTTCCTGCATCAGCTTGCCCATTGCCGCGCCGCGCTCAACCACGACGAAGCAATTCGATTGCTGGATCATCATGCGCAGGACCGGCACGGTCGACCCTAGCTTGTATTGCGACAGGTGGTGGTACCACGGTGCAGCCGTATCTTCCACCACGCCAAGCGTGCCAAGCGGTTTGTCACATTTTTCCAACTGCTGGTTGGCATTCGAGGCTGTTGCGCCGCCGGCGGAACCAGTAGCCATGGTTGGCGCACCGCCCAGCTTGGGATCCGTGCCCGCACAGGCAGATAACAGCAGCAGGGCCAGGCCAGCGTATGCCGTCTCCGATTTGAAGACCTTCTTAGTGTCCATTTTCACTCCCCAGTAAGAACGACCGTTTGACCTCATCGGCGTTCTTTGAGAATAGGCCACATCGACAAAAAATCTATGTATAGTTACTACCGCAAGACCAACTCAACTGTTAGAAGGAACCCTTATGAAAAAGCTGATCATTGCCGCCCTGGCCCTGTCTTGTTCCGCCGCATTCGCCGCGGATCCGGCGCCGGCAAAGAACTCCCAACAATCCAAAATGACGACCTGCAACAAGGAAGCCGGGGACAAGAAAGGTGACGAGCGCAAGGCATTCATGAAGGAATGCCTGAGCGCAAAGCCTGCCGCGCCGGCGACGCAGCAGGACAAGATGAAGACCTGCAATGCGGATGCAGCAGGCAAGAAAGGTGACGAACGCAAGGCATTCATGAAAGAATGCCTGAGCTCGAAGAAGGCGGCCTGAGCCGGGACCAGCTTATTTCAAGCCACTGGCGAGGCGTGGCGACGACAGCAAGTTCTTGAACGCCTCCCAGCGCTGCTTGCGGGCGGCTACCGGATCGGTAGCCGTCACATGTTTTTCCACCCAGGCTTTGACCATGTCCTTGCCCAGGTTGTAGTTGATGACGTAACCGCGGTTGGCGTCATAGAACGACAGGCGCTGCGCCGATTTTTCCGGCGGGTACAGGGCCACATTCACCAGCCATTCAATGGTCTGCTCACGCGTCCACTTCCCTTCCAGGTAAGCCTGGGCCGCATCGTTGTCGGCATAGCTCAGTTTGCCTAGCAACTTCATCAACTGCGCATACTGCGGCGCCAGCGCCGGGTCCAGTCCCGCCAAGGGATACAGCACTTTCTGCTCGAAGGCCAGCCGCTCCTCATCGGTAAACGCCATTTCGATGCCATAGTTCGCGCTGCCCTCGGCAATCAGCGACATCGGCGAATACAGCGGGTACACGCTGAACTCCACCCAGTTGCGCTGCCTGACCAGCGACTGTTCCAGCAAGGCGTTGTAGACGTGGTGGCCCGGATAGCCTTCATGGCAGCCAAGGTCCACCGCGCGCTCGATGTAGATCGGGAATTCGGTATTAATCTGGATCAAGCTATGCGCGTTGCCCTTGTACCAGTTATAGCCGGACCACGGCTTGTTGGTGACGAATTCCAGCACGAAGCTTTCTTTCTGCGGCAAGGCCATGAAGGCCGCAGTGCGCTCGCGGCAGGCGGCAATGGAAGCATCGAAAACGGGCTTCAGCTTATCCTTTGGAATCGCGAATTTGGCGCGGAAGGCTTTCAGGCGCTCCGGCAGCGAGCCTTCGCCTGGCAGCAGCTTGTCGACCTGGGCCACCAGCGCCATGTAGTAGGCGCGGTCGTGATGTGGCGTGACGGCATCGTACAGCAGCGCGGTCTCTTCATCGAAGCTGAATCTGCGGCCCTCCATCATTTCGACGCGGGCCTGCATGGCTTTGAGCTGCTTGGAGAGGAATTCGATGCGCAGCGCTTCGTCGGCGCCGCCGGCCTTCTGCTGCGCGATGTCGCGCTGGGCGGCGACTACGCCGGCCTTGATCGAAGCCAGGCTTTGTTTTTCCTTCGCCGCCTGCTGCTCCAGTTCCGGCGGGCCGTAATACGCATCCACGTAGCTGGCATCATGCTGGCCGATGGCCAGCGCCAGCTTGCGATAGCGCTCCGCCACGTCCTGCACCGACGCCGCCATGGCGCTGCCTGCCATCAGCATGGCCAATCCTCCCAGTACGATTTTTTTCATCTCCCCTCCACGGCTTGTTTCAAAGTCGTAGAGTGTAACTCAGCCCGTTCTCAGCTGGCGGGCCAGGTCGGCCAGGCGATACGGCTTGCCGACGATGGAAAACTCCGGATCGGATTGCGGGAAACCGGAAGACAGGATGATCTTGATGTACGGGTAGCGCTGGCGTACCTCGCGCGCCAGCTCCAGCCCCGTCATCCCGTTTGGCATCATTACGTCACTGAACAGGACGTCGACTTCACTGTCGCGCTGCAGGACGCGCAAGGCTGCTGCCGCATCGTTGGCATGCAGCGTGCCGTAGCCCATGGACTGGAACAGTTCGCGCGCCGACTCCATTACCAGCGGGTCGTCCTCCACGATCAGCACGCGTTCCTCGCGCGCTGCGCGCGGCGCTGCCGCCTCCGGCAACGACTCCTCAAGCGCGGGCAGGAAAAGATTGATCGTGGTGCCCCTGCCTACTTCGGTATCGATGGTCACCGCGCCACCCGACTGCACGATAAAGCCGTACACCTGGCTCAAGCCAAGGCCGGAACCTTTGCCGACTTCCTTGGTGGTGTAGAACGGTTCAAAGGCGCGCTGGCGCACCTCCTCGCTCATGCCGGTGCCGGTATCGGCCACACTTACGCGCACATAGTCGCCCGCGGGCAGCGCGCCCGCCTGGTTGGCTGCCAGCGTGACGTTGCGGGTGGTGACTTCCAGCGTGCCGCCTTCGGGCATGGCGTCGCGTGCATTGACCACCAGGTTGAGCAACGCAGCTTCGAAGCGCGCTTCATCAATCGAAGCCTGGCGCAGTTTCGGATCGAGGTCCATTTCAAAGCGCATCAGCGGGCCGGCAGCGCGCCGCAGCACACCTTCGAAGCCGAGCACCAGACGGTTCAACTGCTGCACATTGGGTTCCAACGGCTGCTGGCGCGCAAAGGCCAGCAGCTGCTGCGTCAGTGCGGCGCCGCGGTCGACTGCACGGCGCATGCTGTCCAGCACGCGTGCGCTCGCGGTTTCCGGCGGTGCCGTGCGCAGGATGTCGATGCCGTTCGATACCACCGCCAGCAAGTTGTTGAAATCGTGCGCCACGCCGCCGGTCAACTGGCCGATCGATTCCATTTTCTGCGCCTGGAACAACGCTGCGCGCGCCTGTTCCAGCGATTCCTGCGCCTCGCGTTGTTTGGTGTTGTCGCGCGTGACTTTGGCGAAGCCGAGCAGCTCGCCTTCATCGTTGTACAGCGCATCGATCACGGCATGGGCCCAGAAGCGCGTGCCGTCCTTGCGCACGCGCCAGCCTTCGCTTTCATAGCGGCCTTCACGGGCCGCAACCTCCAGCGCCCGTTCCGGCACGCCTGCTGCCTTGTCTTCTTCAGTGAAGAAACGGCGATAGTGGGTGCCAAGCACTTCCTCCGGCGCATAGCCCTTGATGCGCTCCCCGCCCAGATTCCAGTTGGTGATCAAGCCTTGCGGCGACAACATGTAGATCGCATAGTCGATCACGCCTTGCACCAGCAGGCGGAAACGCTGCTCGCTTTCGCGCAGCGCTTCCATCACGCGCTTGCGCTCCGTGATATCGCGGGTGACGTTGGCAAAGCCGACGTGATCGCCATCCTGCGTATAGATCGGATCGATCACGACGCTGGCCCAGAACAGCGAACCATCCTTGCGCACCCGCCAGCCCTCGCTTTCAAAGCGGCCTTCGCGCATTGCAGTCGCGAGTGCCCGCTTTGCCAAACCAGCCTGCTGGTCTTCCTCTGTATGGAAGCGGGAGAAGTGCGTGCCCAGCACTTCCTTCTCACTGTAGCCGTTAAAGCGCTGCGCGCCCGCATTCCAGCTATTAATGCGCCCCTCGGTGTCCATCATGTAGATCGCATAGTCGCTGATGCTGGCCACCAGAAGTTCGTACCTGGTTGACATACTCTCAAGCGTTGGAGCTTCGTTGATCATCAGTAACTGTGCGCACTGCTGCGCCTCCATTGTGCGAGGATTTCAGCAGAATGCCACAATCTGCAATTATGTGGAAAACGACTATGTTGCTGGCCCTGGCATCGGTCATGTCCATGGCGCTGGCGTTACCTACGGTGGAAGTCCCCAGCACCCGCTCGCCGGTGGACAAGTCCTACCGCAAGATGCTGCAGGGCGCGGAGCGGTTCAAGCGCGAGCACGCGCTGGCGCCGCAGGCCACCTTGCGCTTTAGACTCCTGCCCCGCCAGCCGGGCACCGATATGCAAGGCATCAAGCTGAACGTGGTAGGCGATACCACCAGCATGGCGGTGCCAATTGGCGCCGACAACAGTTTCACGCTCGAATACAACGAGCTGCTGTGGCGCGAAGACGCCGCCGTACTCGCCAATCGCAGGACTTTGTCCATGACATGGCGCGCCGAGGTGCGCAGCCCCGGCGTGCCTGAGGGCATGCGGCGCTTGGGCGACTTGCGGATGGAATGCCTGGTCGGCATGGAAGCCGGGCTGGTGTCGAACAATGCCCACCTGTTTGCCTGGCTCGATGAATTCCTGCGCAGCCCGGACAAGGTGTGCAGCGACCCGCACGGCAATTACCTGTTCTTCACAGAAAAACCTGTGTTCTCCATCACCTTGCAGGCAGGCGAACGGCGCGCCACCCTGCCTTTCCACGCGCTGTATGCAGGCAATCCACCAGCCGCCGAAATGCCGTACTGCGATTGCCAGGTGCTGCTGGACCGCAGTTACTTCGCGCCGGTGTGGGACCGCTCCTGGCCGGATGACACCTTGCTGAGCTTCGAATACATGGACGACCCGCCACCGGCCAGCGCCGCCGCGCCGCGCGACCGCACAACGGCACTCGGACCGCCCCAGCTCAGCAGGCGCTTCGACAGCGGGCGCGAAGTCTGGCTGTACCAGTCAACGCCGCCGGTGCCGATGCAACCCGGCCCCGACGGCCGCCCACGCATGGGCGAGCATGTGCTGCTGTTCGACGCCAACGGCGCCACACTGAAATCTCGCCAGCGCGCACCTTGAAAGTCGGGGTCAGGTCTGGCAATCGGACATTTTACTTAAGAAGTTTTTAAGGTTTGCTGAGGGAGTTTTTAAGAACGCGATGATGTCTTAATGACTACCATTCCCTTCGTACCAACCCAAGGACGAATGACATGAGCAAACCACGAATCAATATGTACTCCGGCATCCACAAGGCGCTGCGCAATTTCATGAGCAATACCGAAAGCCGCCTGTCCCGCACCGATGCCGCCGATAACGAAGACCTGCAAGGCGCCCTGGCGCAAGTGCGCGATTTGCTGGGCATGATGCGCAAGCACCTCCAGCACGAACGCGACTTCGTGCACCCTGCAATGAACGCGCGCCGCCCTGGTTCCGCACAGGTGGCGGAAGGCGACCATGACCATCACGACTGGGCCATCGACAAGCTGCTGGCATTGTGCGACCACTGCGCCAGCGCGGTCGGCAGCGCGCGCTTCCAGCACCTCGAGCACCTGCATTTGCAACTGTCGGTCTTCATCGGCGAAAACCTGGTGCATATGAACCTGGAGGAAACCGAACACAATGCCGTGCTGTGGGCCTGCTACTCCGACGAGGAGCTGCACCAAATCCACGAACGCATCATCGCTGCCATTCCGCCGCAGGAGATGCAGTCGACCATGCGCTGGATGATTCCCGCCGTGAGCCCGGCTGAACGTGCGGGCATGTTGCTGGGCATGCGTGCCGGCATGCCACCACCAGTGTTCGAAGGCGTCCTGGAGTTGACGCGCAGCCTGATCAACGCACGCGATATGCAGAAGCTTGAGGCGGCACTGCAAACTGCTCCGCGTGCGATGGCAGCCTAGTGCTGCGTGTAAGGCACTGTAACCTTTAGCTGACAGATCGGACCATTCGGCTCCTCGCCGCGCAAGGTGATCGTTGTGCCAGCCTGGTCAGAAGCCAAGTAGCCGCGAAAACCGGATCGCCGAGGCGCCTTCTGCTGGGCTGCTGCTGCCTCACTCCAGGCAGCACCGCCAAGCGCATAGCCGACCTGTTTTCCGTCGACAGCCAACATGCGTATCACCTGCGGCATTGCATCCCCAATCGGCTCATACAGCCACCCGCGCACACGTAAGTATCGTTCATCACCTTCAACCGTTTCGCTGCTCAACATGGCTCCGCGGCAATCCGGCAAAGCGATAGGGGCGAAGCTGGTCCCCATGTGCGCCCGCGCGTCGCGGTAGGGATAAAGACCAAATATGGAGCGCTGCTTGTCAGAGGCCTGTACCGTGAAGTCAACCACATTGGTACTTGGACCGACGTGGCGAATCTCGGCCAGGTCTTTGATGCGCAATTCGATCGCCAGAGCGGCGACACTGCGGTCAAACAATTCATCTGACTTCGAATGCAGTGCCTTGAACTGGTAGGCCAGCATCAGCAGCGCCAGCACGGCCAGCCCGCCCCACACCCGTCGGCGGCGCGGCTCCTGGAGTGCGAGCAGGGTTGGCGCATACAAAACCAACAGGGCTGCCCATGCCATCAAGGCTGAAGTCGTATAACGTTCCGTCAAGGCTTGGCTGACGCCGAAGACCAGGCGTCCGCCCGCCGTGCCAATGGCACTGCCGACGATATAGGCAATGTAGGCCAATAACACCAATTGCAAGTCAGCATGACGGCGATTGCGCACCAACTGCCACGCAAACCGTAACGAGCTGACAAGGAGGAAAATGCCTCCCAGCAGTGCTGCCAGCCGGCCGAGCGCCTTGGTACCAAAGGCAAAATAGAATGGGCTGCCAAGGAAATACACCACATAGGAAGCGAACTTCAGCGGACTGCCTAATGCCAGTAATAGGGAGCCGTGCTCCGACGGCGGCACGTAGTCGCGGAAATAGGCAAATAGCACCAACGCCGCCAAAGCTGCAAGCGTGCCGGAACGCAGCGCTCCCTGGCGTGTCAAGAGCGCGTAGGCGACCATCAGCGGCAGTGCAAGCACGCCGTTCGCCATCGTTCCCGCACTCAGGATGCCCAGCAAGCAGGCCAGCACGAAGCCGCCAAGACCGCCTTGCCGCGAGCGGTACAGCATGTACAGGGCTGCGAGGGGAAGCGATTGGGCTAAGAAGAATTGGCTCTGGAAGCCCCAGATCAGGCTTTCTTGCTGGCTCCAGAAAAACAGTGCGCATACCACTAAAAGGCTCAAGGCATGGAATTCGGTCGTGCGCTTCGATGGCGCCGTCGCTTCACGCAGGATTTGGCAATACAATAAGGCGGCAAATGCCACCAGCAAGTAGTTCGCGACAATCAGGAACAGGCCAGCGCCTTTGAACAAGTGCACGTCCGCCCAAAAGAACAAGCGCGCCAGCACTATGCGGTGTTCATTGTGCTGGGCAAACCAGGGGCTCCAATCGTCGCTGGCAGAATGGTCAATGAAACCCAGGTACGAACCCCACATGTCCCAGAACGGCACAGGAGAATAACCGCGCCAGCCGCCAACCAGTGCAAGGGCAATAAACAGGAACGCCAGGAAGGTAAGAACATGGCGCAGCGCAAGCTGGCGCGAAAAAAACATGGCGTTGCTCATATTTGGCCATCCGGTTGAAAGTTATGCACGGCAAGCTGGCGATAACCACAGGCTGGCCGCTAGCCAAGACCGCGACGCTTCGCGATGCGGCCAGAAACAAAGGCCGCGCAAGGCTTCTCCGGCGGTCGCATGGCGACCGGGGACTCTACTGCTGTACGATAGCTGTGTCAAGGCAATGTTCGATGTTGCCGGCACAATCACGCCGACGTCAATTGCAACGGGCGGGCGACGCAAAGGCGGAAATGTCCGCGCCCCGTTTTTTCGATGCGCACCGGCGCCTCGCGTTCGCACAGGCGCTTTGCCAGCAGCACCAGGCGCGCTTCCAAGTTGTCGCTGACGTCCGGCAGCCGCACGCGCTGGTCCAGACGCAACTCGCGGTTGCTGAAGGTAGTCTTGCCGTGTGCGACAAAGTCTTGCAGCAGCGCCCACAGCACGGCCCCCGCAACGCCCTTGATCATGTAGTCGTTACCAAAGAACACAGAATCGTTGTCGGCGAAATGGCGCACAGCCAATGGCGCGCCCTGCATGTCGGGCACCGCCTGCACTTCCGGTTCGGGTTCGGGCGTGGGTACGTTCTGCATGATGTGCATGGCCATCGCCAGCTGGCCGCACAAGGTGACCAGCGCATCTTCATCGTCATAGGTAAAGCGCAAGTCCTGCGGGCTTTCCACGTACAGCACGCCGATCAGGCGCTCGCAACCCTGGATCGGCACCGCGAGCTGGCTGCGCGATTCAGCCAGGCCGGGGAAGGGAATTTCAGTCTGCAGGGCATGCGCCAACCCGGTCCCCTCTGCCTGCTGGCGCACTGCGCGGCTATAACTGTATTCCGCCGTCATGTGGCTGATGCGGATTGCCGTGCCTTCGCGCGCTGCGACGCCGATGACGCCATGCCCCAACGGGATTTCCGAACCCACGCCGGATTGTTCGTAACCCTGGCTGGCCACCGTGTACAGGCACCCAGCCTGCGGATCATGCAGCAACAGCATGGCGTGGCTGATGCCCATCTTCTCATTCAGGCAAGCCATGGTTTCATCGAACAGCTGCGCCAGGTCGCGGCAGGCCAGCAGGCGCTCGGAACATAGCCGCAGCGCGGCCAGCGTATTGCGCGGCGGCGGCGGTGGCGGCGCCACGTCGCGGTCAACGCAGACGATGTCCGTCACGCGGAACACGTCGGAGCCGAGCAGCCTGAAGACGCCGGTCATGCCGACGTGCGACGCCAGCCCGGCCAGCTTGGCCTTCATGCTCTCGAACAGTTGGCCGGAAGTTTCGGTGCGCAGGTATTGCAGCGCCAGCGAATACTGGGCGCCGGTGTAGGGATTGACCACCGTCAGCCGGGCATTCGGGTTGGCCAGGATGTTGGCGCGCGTCTTGTTGAAGAACTGGTATGACAGCGCCACGTGGTCGCGGTCCATGTACTGCACTTGCGACAGGTAGGAGGCGTTCGGCATGCCGGCCAGGTCGGCCGTGCCCAGCACCGCCGGGATCACGCCCTCGAAACACTCGCGGATGGTGTCGAGCATGATGGCGCTCATTCGCCGGCCTCCAGCTTCTTGCCGGCGTTGGGGCCGGGCGTCTGGCTGTACGCCTCGCTGGGACAGAAACTCAGCGCCACCAGTTCTTCGGGCGGACACGATAGCAGCGTGCGCACCATTTTCTCGTGGAAGCCGATCGCGCCCACCTCCGCGACGAAAGCATCGCGGTAAGCCTCGACCAGTTGCACGTCGTCCGGCTGCAGCGCCGCCACCCGCGCATCGCGGCTCTTGAGCTGCATGGTGCGGTGGGTGGAAGGCTGGGTGAAGGCCACGGCAATGGCGCCGCTGGCAAAGATGTCGCGCTGCACCGCCTGCGATTTCGCTTCCGGTACAAAAACCGTGACGCGGCAGCCGTCGTCACTGACGCGGCAGCCGATGGCGCGCACAAGCTGGGGCATGCCGTTGCGGTCGCAACTGGCCACGCTGATCGAGACGCCCCCACGCATGAACGCAATTTGTCCGGGATCGAGGTTTGCTGCACTCATGACAACATTCTAGCGTACCGGGGCGCGGGCTTGGCAAAAGGAAAACCGGTCTGCTATAATTGCGCGCCTTGGCCTGGTAGCTCAGTTGGTAGAGCAGAGGACTGAAAATCCTTGTGTCGGTGGTTCGATTCCGCCCCGGGCCACCAAGAATAAAAAGTGAAGACGCCGACCCTTGCAGGTCGGCGTTTTTGCTTTCTGCGCCTGCTTGACTCGTCAAGTCGGCATCGCCAATAATTTCATTTGGCAACTTTGCAAGCGCCGCCCCTCCCTCCAACCGACGACGCCCTCCCCATCTATGATTGACAAAATCGTCTACGCGGTAACTCATTACTTCGCCCTATTGATCTTCACGTTCGCCTGCTGGGGTGCCGGCCGGGCCTTGCTGCGCCGGCTGGACTCAAGTGCCAGCATCGAAACAGAAGAAGCGCCGTTATGGCATGCTATTTCAGCCGCGCTCGGCATGGGCCTGTATATCTGCCTGGTCCAGTGGCTGGCAATTGCAGGGCAGTTGCGATTCATCCCCTTGCTGGTTGCGCTGGCACTCGGCCTTGGCCTTGGCCTGCTTGAATGGCGCGCACTGCCGGCGCGCACTGGGCCGACGCTGCTCAAGCGCTGGCACTCGGCAAACTGGGCCGAACGCGGCACCTTGCTGCTGATCGCCTTGCTGGTTCTGCCAACACTGATCGCCCCGCTGTGCCCACCGCTGGCCTGGGACGAAGTGATGTACCACCTGCCTCATGCCAAGCAATGGGCGCTGAACGGCAAACTGACCGTGAACGAGTGGCTGCGCTTCCCATGGTTCCCGTTCAATGCAGACTTGCTGTTCAGTGCGGCAATGATCGTGTATGACGACGTGCTGCCACACCTGCTCAGCGCACTGGCTGCCTGGCTCACTGCCTTTTTGGTATATCAAGCCGGCAAGCGCTTTATCGGTAAAAGTGTCGCCCTCATCGCTGCGATTATTTTCCTCTCGTTGATCCGCGAAGAGTTTGACAACGCGATGGTCGACACTACCGCCACGCTGTTCGTTTTCGCAGGCTGCCTGGCATTTCAACTATGGCAACAGCAACCCCAGCGGCGCGCATTGCTAGCCACATCAGCCTTCCTGCTCGGCGTGGCGGTCGGCATCAAATACCAGGTGCTGCAGGTGTTGCCACTGCTGGCAATTGCCTTGCTGATACGGACGCGTTCACCTCGCAACTGGCTGATCGCCATAGCTGGCCTGCTGCTGCCTTGCGCATACTGGTACGTCAGGAACTACGTGCTGACCGGCGACCCGTTCAACCCGATGGGCGGCAAGCTGTTCGGCTTTAGCGATTGGAACCTGCGCGACTATGAGGTCCAGTTGGCGGATGTAAGACATAACGCCGCCTGGCCGAGCTGGGTCATCTGGCCGGCCTTGCTGGCGCCGCTGATCGCCAAAGTGCGCCGTGCACCGGGCGCCTCGGGTGCAATGCTGCTGAGCGCACTTGGCTTCGTTGTTTGGCTGGCGACCTCACGCTACCCGCGTTACCTGATGCCGATTTATCCCGTCCTGGCGCTGCTGGCAGCAGCTGTGTGGCATTGGCTGTTCGTGACAGCCTGCAGCAGGTTTGCCCGCGGCCGTGAGTCCGAGCTGCCAAACAAGGCAGCGGCGGCATGTGTAGCACTGGGGCTGCTGGTCGTTCTTCCAATTGCCCTGAAAAAAGAATACAAAAACTGGCAACTGGTAGCACCGACTGCGAGCGCCCGCGAAGCGATATTACAGCGAGAGATTACTGGTTATCCCGTGCTGGCTTATTTGCGCGAACATCCGATGGGCCGCACCTATCAGTTCGGCCTGGAAGATTCGCTGTATTACGCTCCGCTACGGACGGGTGGCGATCATTTTGGCCCGGGGCGTTATCGCGACCTTGCGCCCCTGGCTCCGGCTGACCTGGCCAAGGCCTTGCGTCGTGCCGGCTACGCCAGCTTGCTGATCCATGCTGAGCGTTGGCCTGGCATTAATACCCGGCCAGGATTCACGGAATACTTCACGCTAGTACACCAGGAAGGCCAGGTGTCCCTGTACCAGATCGCCAGCCCGGCAGGTGAAAAAGTGACTCAGCAATAGCTCTACAAGCCATCGCCTGGCGCCCACCCCTTCCCGGTTGGGCGCTGCGCCGACGCGACGAAAAACGGGTTGAGAATTTCGCGCTTGCCATATTGCAGCGATTGCCCGGAAAAGGTACACACCGTGCCGCCAGCAGCCTCCAGCACAGCTTGCGCTGCAGCAGTGTCCCACTCACAGGTTGGCCCCATGCGTGGATAAATGTCGGCGGCGCCCTCGGCAATACGGCAAAATTTCAGGGAGCTTCCCGCCTGCACTAGTTCACTCGCACCCAGACTGGCAATAAACGCCCGCGTCTGCTCATCCAAATGGCTCTTACTCGCGACAACGCGCCACGGCCCAACTGTTGCAGGCTGGGCGACGCGGATGGCCGTCACACCCGTAGCGTCAGCGCGAAAAGCGCCGGTTCCCGCAATACCCCAATACGTTACGCCCAACGCCGGCGCGACGACCACGCCAAAGACCGGCTGCCCGTTTTCCACCAGCGCCACATTGACGGTAAATTCGTCGCGCCGGGCGATAAACTCCTTGGTCCCGTCAAGTGGATCGATTAACCAGAACTGTCCACTAATCGGCCGCAGCGGGAGCTGCGCATCCCCCTCTTCAGAAACAATGGCCAGGCCCGGCGTCAGGCCTGCCAATCCGGCAGCCAGAATCTCATGTGCCAATAGGTCAGCTTGGCAGACGGGACTAGCGTCGCATTTAACTGACCAGGTCAATTCCTCGGCCAGGTAGACACCCATGATGGCTTGACCGGCACGCTGCGCCAGCGCAACTACAGTCTTTATCTGTTCCTCAGTTATTTCTTGTCGCATTTTGCATATCCCATCATTTATTTTTGGTACGCTATCATCAAAAACCGAGTTATTAAATAAAAATTCCGAATAACGCAAATTGCGACAAGAGACCCGCATGGCTTCATTCCCCCCTCCCCTGTTCAGCCTCGATTCAAATCAACCCTGGGATACTGAACGCGCCTACCGGCAATTGCAGGATTTGGGCGTCGCCGACACCAAGCGCACGGCCGAACGGATGCTGCACAAACTGGAACTGTTGCCGCCCCCACTGGCCCCAGACATGCTGCGCGACGAAGGGGGGCATCAGCCAACCCCGGCCGTGCTTGAGTGGGAGATCAGTCAGGTGCGCAGCAAACGCCTGCTGACAATATTCGCACAATTGTCTGCCCTGCCTGGCGGGCAAGCCTGCCTGCATTTCAATGACGCGCGCGGCGCCCGGTACTGGCTGCCGCTCGGGCATGAGGAAGTCAATGCCGCCATTGTGGAAGCGGGCCTGGCCAGGCTGCAGGCGCATATAGGCAAGACCGTGGCCATGTTCCCGCATGGCCAGCTCACCAGTTTTTGCCGTGCCTTGCCCTCTACCGGGGAAATCCAATTCTGCCTGCTCAGCTATCGTGCCGCGCCGCCCGATGTCAGCCGCCGCCCCATCCTGGGCATGTCACCGCACCTGAAGCGGCTCGAAGCGGAAAGCATCGAGATCCTGCGCGAGGCGGTCGCCGCGGGTGGCAATCCCTGCATGCTCTACTCGCTGGGCAAGGACAGCTCGGTCATGCTGCACCTCGCGCGCAAAGCCTTCTACCCATCGCCGCCACCATTCCCGCTTTTGCACGTCGACACCCGCTGGAAGTTCCAGGAAATGTACGCATTCCGCGACGCGATGGTGCGCGAAAGCGGCATGGAGATCCTGGTGCATACAAATCCCGAGGCAATAGAAAAAAACATCAATCCTTTCGATCACGGATCCAGCCTGCACACCGACATCACGAAAACGGTTGGCCTGAAGCAGGCACTTGACCAGCATCAGTTCGACGTGGTGTTTGGTGGCGCGCGGCGCGACGAGGAAAAATCGCGCGCCAAAGAGCGCATCTTCTCGTTCCGTTCCGCCAGCCATCGATGGGACCCGAAAAACCAGCGCCCCGAACCCTGGAACCTGTATAACACGAGGAAAAACAAGGGTGAAAGCGTGCGCGTGTTTCCACTGTCGAACTGGACCGAGCTCGATATCTGGCAGTACATCCACCAAGAGGGCATTGCCGTCGTTCCATTGTACTTCGCCAAGGAACGCCCAGTGATACGGCGCGACGGCATGTGGCTGATGGTGGACGATGCGCGCATGCCAATCAGCCCTGAAGAGACAATTTACAAAAAAACCGTCCGGTTCCGTACTTTAGGCTGCTATCCACTCACCGGCGCAATCGAATCGACAGCAAATTCCTTGCCGGAGATAATCATGGAACTTGTGCATGCCCGCAACTCGGAGCGGCAGGGTCGCGCGATCGATAACGACGCGGCCGCCAGCATGGAAAAAAAGAAACAAGAAGGATACTTTTGATGCCTCGTCTCCAAAAGACAGCTCCAGTGCCTGAGGTGCATCCGCGCATTCAAGGTCCGGCGGCCACCCTGGAAAGCCTGCAGCAGCAGCAAGACCACCAAGATTTGCTGCGTGTAATCACGTGCGGCAATGTCGACGATGGCAAAAGCACACTGATCGGGCGCCTGCTGTGGGAGTCACAACAGCTTCTCGATGATCAGCTTGACTCGCTGCGCAAGGAATCAAAGAAGTACGGCACGCAAGGCGACCAGATCGACTTCGCACTGTTGGTAGATGGCCTGGCGGCCGAACGCGAGCAGGGAATCACGATTGACATCGCATATCGCTTCTTTGGCACCAGTGAGCGCCGTTTCATCATTGCCGATACGCCTGGCCACCAGCAATACACGCGCAATATGGCCACCGCTGCCTCCACCGCCAATGTTGCCGTGCTGCTGATCGACGCCCGCAATGGAATACAGACCCAGACCCGGCGCCACGCCTACCTAGCTTCGCTGATGAGGGTGCGCCACGTTGTGCTGGCTATCAATAAGATGGACCTGGTGGCGTATTCAGAATCAGTGTTTAGCCAGATCCGAGAAGAATTCACTGCGTTCACCGCCGCCTTCAATTTCTCCAGCGTCACCGCCATTCCACTCAGTGCGCTCAAGGGCGACAACCTGAGCAAGCGCTCTCCGAATACGTCCTGGTATGCAGGGCCGACGCTGCTCGGATACCTGGAGACCGTTAAGCTTGAAGCGCCATCCGGCGAGCAAGCAGTGTTTCCCGTGCAATGGGTGAACCGCCCGGACTCTTCGTTCCGCGGCTTCAGCGGCACAGTTGCGCAGGGTGCGTTCAGTGTAGGCGACGAAATCCGCGTCAGTGCATCGGGCCAATGCAGCCGTATTGCTGAAATTGTCACCATGGACGGTTCACTGCCGCGCGCTGCGCGTGGCGATGCAGTGACCCTGCGGTTGGCAGACGAAATCGACGCTTCCCGCGGCGACGTCTTGTCGCTTGCAAATGCGCCGCTGGAAATAACCGACCAGTTGGAAGCAACGCTGGTCTGGACCGACAGCGAGCCCGGCCATGTGGGCCGCAGCTACCACATCAAGCTTGCGACCCAGGATGCAGCCGCATCAATTACGAAGATCAAGCATGAGATCGACGTGAACACGCTCGCCCATCACGCCAGCAAAAGCCTGGCCTTGAACAGCATCACAGTCTGCACCCTGGCACTCAGCAAACCGTTGGTATTTGACAGTTACGGGAAATCTCAGGCACTTGGCAGCTTTATCCTTATCGACCGCTACACCAATGCCACAGTGGCAATCGGCATGGTACGGCATAACCTGCGTCGCGCACAAAACGTTCACAAGCAAGCACTATCGATCGACCGCGCTGCGCGCGAAAAGCTGAATGGACATGCGGGCAAAGTGATCTGGCTTACCGGCCTTTCTGGCTCCGGGAAATCAACCATTGCCAATGCGCTGGAAGTGGCCCTGCACGCAGAGGGAAAGCGCACCTATCTGCTCGATGGCGACAATGTGCGCCATGGTTTGAACCGGGACCTCGGTTTTACCGATGCCGACCGCGTCGAGAATATCCGCCGCGTCGCCGAGTTAGCCAAGCTGATGCTGGATGCCGGCCTGATCGTGATTACCGCCTTCATCTCCCCGTTCCGGCGCGAGCGCGAAATGGCGCGCGAGCTGATCGGTAATGAAAACTTCGTGGAAGTTTACATGAGCGCTCCGCTCGAGGTCTGCGAAAGCCGCGACCCCAAGGGCTTGTACAAGAAGGCACGCACGGGACATTTGCCTAATTTGTCGGGCATCGGCAGTCCTTATGAGGCGCCACTGGCTCCCCAGGTGACCATCGACACCGGGACGCAAAACGTCGAGGACTGCGTCGCCCTGCTGATGAAGCAAGGGCTGGCATAAGAGCCAGCACCACCGGCGTTATTGAGTGTACGCGTTTCCCGGCCGCGACAAGGCCGGGATATATTTAAAGCGACGTGCCGACTCGTCCGAAATTCTTGACCATAGCTGGATATCAAGATCATTGAGCTCGCACAGGAGGCCAAACAGCTCATCGCCCACAGCTCTCTGAACCGATTGGAGGGTCCCATCATAGCCTTCGATCGCCGTCCGTTCTGACTTGTTTTTGATACTGCCCTGAAGATTCAGCCCAGGGAAAACCGGTTGCAGCATATAGCTTGCAGCAACCATCGCCTCATCATATTTTTCTACGGTGCCGACCATGGTCATTCGCAACAAACGCTCGGTCGCCATGTCGAGGTTGCGTGCCGAAGGCGGTGCGCCGTAATGCTCGCAGCCGAACATGGTGACTTGCGGATTGATGACGTAATCCGGGTGGTACTTTACGAGATGCTTGAGAAACCCTGCAAATGAGAATTCCTGCGCCGCAATCTGGATTGGGTTTCCATTCGGCGCAAATCCTTGGTAGTAGAGGTACATCGACGCCAGCCTGAGCACTGGATGCCGCAACAGGGCAAAGTCGAAGAACATGAGCGATGCACGCCGCCGCTCATCAAGGTGAGCCGCGAAGTCCAGTCCATGGAAGTGGTGACTTGACACGGCCTGCAGCCCAGGCCGGTCCTCCAGGAACTCGAACAATTGGTGCGGGCGAACTCGCCCGCCGTCAGATGAGTCTGGGTGAAATTCCGCAAAACTGTCGCCAAAGTGCTGATGTAGGGAGCCGTCCAAGGTGGAACCGGCATTCTTGAAGATGTGGTGGTGCAATAAGATGAATCGCATTGTAGACGTAGTATCCCGAGGTGTGAGTCATTTCCAGACTTCTTTGTATTAGTGCTGCGCACGCTGTCGCCATGCACATCCTTCTGCGCATCCGAATATTATTATTCACGGATTTGTCTGGAAATGTAACGAAATGTTCACAATGGTGGACTACGACGCAGCGGCTTGCGCGCAACTGCCGCCTGTGCTAGGCCTTTTTGGAAAAAAGCAGGGGGTACGTATGTTAGAATGCCGGCAACCTGGCCTCAGTGCGAGTCATCGCCATTCTGATCAATCAAGCATTAAAAGGAGAGTTTGTGCAGATCGTTGTTCCCATGTCCGGCTTTGGAGAGAGATTTCGCCGCGTCGGGTACAAAGTACCCAAACCCCTGATTGAGATCGACGGCAAACCGATTGTGGCTCACGTGATCGATATGTTTCCTGGTGAGTCGGATTTTATTTTTATTTGCAACCAGGACCATTTAAACGAGCCGGCTTACCGCATGGAAGCCATATTAAAGGAATATTGCCCTACTGGTCGCGTCGTAGGCATCCCTGCGCATAAGCTCGGTCCCATCAATGCAGTGCGCCAGGTCGAGCACCTGCTGGATCCGGAACAGCCTGTAGTTGTCAATTATTGCGACTTCACCTGCTATTGGGATTGGCGCCATTTCAAAGGCTTCGTCAAAGAATCTGGGTGTGCCGGAGCGATTCCTGCTTATAAAGGCTTTCATCCGCATTCATTAGGCAGTACCAATTACGCGTATATGCGTGAGATGAATGGCTGGGTGCAAGATATCCAGGAAAAACAACCATACACCGATAACCGGATGGAGGAATATGCCTCCAGCGGGACTTATTATTTTGCCTCGGCGCGCATCATGAGCCAGGCGTTCCGCGCCGCGATGGAGCAGGACCTCAATGTCGGCGGTGAGTTTTATGTCAGCCTCGCCTACAAACCACTACTGGCAAACAAACAGCCGGTGGCAGTCTACCCGCTGCAACATTTCATGCAGTGGGGCACCCCGGAAGACGTTGCCGAATACAACACCTGGTCGTCCGCCTTCACACGCCTGATCGCGCAACCTGCCAGCAATCCCGCGCCGCGAGGAACTGTTGTGGTTCCAATGGCCGGCCTGGGCCAGCGCTTTGCCAATGAAGGGTATACCCTGACCAAGCCGCTTATCCCTGTCTCTGGCCGGTCCATGGTCGCCCAGGCCACATATGACCTTCCGCCAGCAGAGCAGTACGTCTTTGTGCTGAGGTCAGACATGCCTAGTTATGAAAGCGTGGCCAATGAACTCAAGGCGCTCTATCCGGCTGCCATCATCAAGACGATCGAGCGCGTCACAGAAGGCCAGGCCTGCACTGCATTGATCGGCCTGGATGCGCTGGAGGATGCAAAAGAGGGCACTAACGGCCCTGTCACCATTGGGGCCTGCGACAATGGTGCCCTGTATGACGCGGCTGCCTTTGAAAAGCTGGTCAATGATCCCTCGGTGGACGTAATTGTCTGGGGCGTCCGTGGCTATCCCAATGCCCTGCGTCATCCGAAAATGTTTGGTTGGATTAATGCACAGGACGGTTTGGTCCGTTCGATTTCGGTCAAGACTCCGTTGGAAGACCCAGCATCGGACCCGATCGTCCTGGGCACCTTTACTTTCCGCAGGACTGAAGATTTCCGCCGTGCATTGGAACGCTTAATTGCCCGCGATGGCCGGATCAATGGCGAGTTCTATATTGACTCGCTCATTAACGATGCTATCGAACTGGGCCTCCGGTGCCATCTGTTCGAAGTGGACAGCTATCTGTGCTGGGGTACTCCGAATGACTTGCGTACCTTCGAGTACTGGCAGTCCTGCCTGCACAAATGGGCCAGCCACCCATACCGCCTGGAACTTGACGTCCGTGTCCCGCAGAACCAGCTGGCGGCGCTCGAAGCACGCTACCAAGCGACCATTCCTGCCATACCTGGGGTGCGTACTTGATTAAACGCGAGCTTGCGATCTTCCTTGTGGTTGGCACCGCAACTGTCCTGGTCGACTTTATTGCCTATCGAGGCTTGCTTGGATTTGCTCCGGTCACAGTCGACACCGCAAAGGCCATTGGGTTCCTGACTGGAACCCTATTTGCCTACTTTGCCAATCGTCTCTGGACTTTTGGCCATAAACAGCATGCCCCGGGCAGCGCCTGGCGTTTTGCAGCCTTGTACGCAAGCACACTGGGCGCGAATGTTGCCATCAATTCGCTTGCCTTAGCGCTGTTCACCAAAATGAACGCAGCTATCCAGGTTGCTTTTCTGCTGGCAACCGGAGTTTCCGCGGCCCTGAACTTCCTGGGCATGAAGCTATTCGTGTTCAGAACGCGCACCACTTCGGAGTTTTCATGAGATTTTCACTTGTCATCCCTTGCTACAACGAAGCAGCGAACCTGCCGTTGCTGCTGGAACGCTGCAAGGGCCTGGCCGACAAGCCTGGCGTGGAGGTCGTTCTGGTCGACAACGGCTCGACCGATAGCTCCGCGCAAGTACTGCAGGAGCTGCTACCTGCGTACCCAGGATGCCGTAGCGTTCGCGTTGAAAAGAACCAAGGCTATGGCTTCGGTATTGTTGCCGGTCTTAAGGCAGCTAAAGGCGAAATCCTGGGCTGGACGCATGCTGACATGCAAACCGATCCGCAAGATGCGCTGCGCGGCCTGGAACTGTTCGAAAAGCATGGCAACGCCATCTTTGTCAAAGGACGCCGCTATGGCCGTCCATTGATGGACGTCGTATTCACGGTCGGCATGAGTGTGTTTGAAACGATTTTGCTGATGCGCCCGATGTGGGATATCAATGCACAGCCGACCATGTTCTCGCGCACCTTCTTTGAATCCTGGAGCACCCCGCCCGACGATTTTTCACTTGACCTGTTTGCCTACTACCAGGCTCAGACCTATGGCCTGAAAGTGCACCGTTTCCCCGTCAAGTTTGGCGAACGGGCGCACGGTGTCTCGCACTGGAACGTCAATTGGGCAGCGAAGCGAAAGTTCATCCGCCGGACAGTCGACTTCAGCCTTCAGCTAAAAAAGAAGATCTCTGCATGAAGCTCATTTCACACCGCCGCAATACCGTCGCGGAACTGAATGCAACCGATACCAAGTATGGAATCGAAGTAGATATCCGGAGCGAAGGGGAACGCTTGATCATCCATCATGATCCTTGTGTTCCTGGCGAGTCCTTTGACGCGTGGATCGACGCCTTCCGGCATGAGACGTTGATCCTCAACGTAAAGGAAGAAGGGCTCGAGGCGCGCCTGATTTCGTTAATGGAGTCCAAAGGAATCTCGGACTACTTCTTCCTCGACCAATCCTTCCCCTTCCTGATCAAATGGTCAAACAAGGGGGAGCGCAGGTGCGCAGTTCGTGTTTCCGAGTTCGAATCGATTGAAACGGCATTGACGCTGGCAGGCAAAGTGGACTGGGTCTGGGTTGATTGCTTTACCCATTTCCCCCTCCTTGAACAAGATGCCAGACGGCTCAAGGACGCCGGATTCAAGCTTTGCCTTGTTTCCCCGGAACTTCAAGGACGTGATGCCGCAACCGAAATCCCTCAGCTGGCCTCGCTACTGAAAGCACGGAATATTGTGGCAGACGCTGTTTGCACCAAGCGTCCGGATCTTTGGGAACAAACTGTAGTGTAATAATGAAAAAACTGCTTCGTCACCCTCTCTTCCTGTCCGGACTGGTAATGCGCCTGGCCCTGATCGCCAGCGTCGCTCCAGTCACTGTCACACACTGGTTTGCTCCCTTCCTGGACGTCAGTACATCAACGTTAACGCTCGATCCGTGGTCGACCTGGCTGGCCAGTGGCGGCGATCCTGCGGCCTTCCCTTATGGCTATGCGATGTGGCTGGCGTTTCTTCCACTGACGCTGGTTGCCAAACTAACCGGATTGCCGGCATTTTTTGCCTACAACCTGACTCTACTGGCAGCCGATTTCTGCCTGTTGCTAACGCTCGGCCGGCTGCTTCCTGACCGGCCTCGCCTGCTTCTGCTGACTTACTGGCTCTCGCCGATCACAATTCTTGCCAGTTATGTCCTTGGCTTGAACGACTTGATCCCTGCCTTGCTGCTGGTCCTGTCGATCCTGTTTGTCAAGCGCGTTGAGCTCAAATTGGCTGGCGCCTTGTTGGCGGCAGCCATCTCTGCCAAGCTGAGCATGGTTGTAGCTCTGCCCTTCTTCGCGATCTATCTGTTTAATAACCGGGCACTCAGGCAGCGTTCGGCGCAATTCCTGTCGGGCCTGGGCTTCGGCGCGCTGCTGCTGGGCGGCGCATTCCTGTTCTCGGGCGCCGGCGTACAAATGCTGCTCGGCAATCCCGAAATGGGCAAGATTTACCAGTTGGCCGTCGGCCTGACTGGTAATGTATCGATCTTCGTGGTGCCGCTGACTTACCTGGTCATGCTTTACCTGGCATGGCGGGTACGTCGCCTGAACTTTGACTTGTTCCAGGCAACAATTGGCATGGCCCTGTTACTGATCGTCCTGATGACCCCGGCTTCTCCAGGCTGGTTCGTGTGGTGTATGCCGTTCCTGGTGCTGTACCAGGCCCTGAGCGGCCGGATCGCCATCCTCATGGTGACAGTGTTCTCCGCAGTGTATGTGGTGGGCACCCTCCTGGTCACGCCGCTTCAATTTGCAAACGGGCAAGAGCTTGCGTTGGGCGCGGCGCTGCATGTCAGCGGTGCGTTGGAAACCCATGCCGCTTCCCTGCTGCATACAGCAATGGTTGCCATCGGCATGGTACTGGCAATGCGAATCTGGCGCGAAGCGATCGGCAAGAATGACTTCTTCCGTCTCAGCCGCAAACCATTCGTCATTGGCATTGCCGGCGACTCCGGTGCCGGCAAAGATACCTTTGCTGATGCTATTGATGGCTTGTTTGGTTCTCATTCGGTAGTCCAGTTATCCGGCGACGATTACCACCTGTGGGACCGCCATAAGCCGATGTGGCAGGTCATGACGCACCTGAATCCGCGAGCTAACGATCTCGAAGGTTTTTGCAATGACTTGGTGTCCCTGACCGACGGCAGGCCTGTGCTGTCAAGGCATTACGATCACTCGACCGGCAAGATGAGTAAGCCGTTCCGCATTGACAGCAACGATTTCATTATCGCCAGCGGACTGCATGCGCTTTACCTGCCCGGATTACGCGATTGCTACCACCTGAAAGTTTACCTGGACATCGATGAAGGCCTGCGCCGCTTCTTCAAGATTAGGCGCGACGTGCACCAGCGTGGACATACCCTTGAACGGGTTCTGAACTCCTTCGAAAAACGTGAGCCAGATTCCGAGCAGTTTATTCGTCCTCAAGCACGCCATGCCGACCTGGTTATGTCCTTGCAACCGATCCACCCGCGCATGCTTGAGGGGGTGGACGAAAAGCACGCGTTGCGGCTCAAGCTCGTCGTTCACACCCGCAACGGCTTCAATGAACTCTCGATGCACCGAGTCCTGGTCGGCGTTTGCGGCCTACACGTCGATGTCATCACTGGCAATGATGGCGCCGATGTCCAATTGACCATCGAAGGAGAAGCTTCGGCCGCCGATATCGCCATGGCAGCCGAAATGCTTTGCCCACGCATATTCGAGTTTTTGGATATTCCACCGAAATGGCAGGATGGCATCCTGGGCCTGATGCAATTGATCACGCTGTGCCATATTAGCCAAGCAATGACTAAGCGATTTATATAATGAAGATTAAGAACCAGCAGCGATTTGATCGCCTTCCAGACGCTATTTTGTTCGATACGGATAACACACTGTATCCGTACGACCCGGCCCATGCAGCTGCCCAGAACGCGGTGCGGGAGAAGGTCGCCAAAATGTTTTCGATCTCCCATGCGGACTTTGATAAAGCCTTTACCCAGGCCCGGACTGAGGTCAAAACACGGCTCAAGCACACCGCGTCGTCGCACAGCCGCTTACTATACCTGCAGCGCATGCTCGAAATTATGGGTCTCGGCTCGCAGGTGCTGCTCGCGCTCGATTTCGAACAGACTTATTGGCGTACCTTCTTGAGCAACGCCATCCTCTTCGATGAGGTGAAAGAATTGCTGGATGACCTGCGCTTGCTTGGCGTCCCCACCGCCATCGTGACGGACCTGACCGCACAGATTCAATTCCGTAAGATCGTATATTTTGGCCTTGATCATTATTTCGACTACATCGTCACCAGTGAAGAGGCCGGTTTCGACAAGCCGCACAAGGCACCGTTCCAGATCGCACTTGAAAAAATGCGACCGAAGGGCGACTGTATCTGGATGATCGGTGACAATCCGGTCAATGACATCCGCGGTGCGCGTGAAGAAATCAATGCCGTCACCCTGCAAAAAACACACGACGGCGTGGAAGAAGGTGTGGAGCACTGCGCTCCGGACGCAGTGTTCAGCAATTTCGGCCAATTGCGTAGCCTGATCGGGCAACTGGGGGCCCAGAAATGACCGTCGCCCATACTGATATTGGCCAGGAAGTCCGCGCCTACTGTGCGGAAATGGGTACTGATCGCCTGCTGATACAGGGTGCGGGCGGAAACGTCTCCTGGAAAGAGGGCAATGTACTCTGGATCAAAGCATCCGGCACCTGGCTGGCACATGCGAAAGAAAAGGAAATCTTCATTCCGGTCGACCTGGCCCATCTGACGTCAGCGATCGAACAGGACGATTTTTCTGTGAAGCCTCGTGTCGTCAGCGATTCGAGTTTCAGGCCGTCCATCGAAACTACTCTACACGCATTGTTGCCGGCCCCGATCGTGATTCATCTTCACGCGGTTGAGGCGCTTGCCCGCTTGGTCCGGGAAGATGCCGAACAGATCATCCGGAGCCTCATGCCGGCCGATATCAAGTGGGGGTTTGTCGATTACTTTAAGCCAGGCGCGGACCTCGCCACAGCAGTTAAAAAGTGCGTCGGGGAGAACCCGGGCGCCAACGTCATTTTCATGCGCAGTCACGGTATCGTGCTCGGCGCCAACACAGTTACAGATGCACAGTCGCTGCTGGAATCAGTCTTATCTGCGCTGAAAAGCCCGGTCGACAATCCGGCTACGGTTCCTGCGCCGAGCCTGGCAGCCGCTCCCTACGCTCCGGTTGCAGACGCGGAGTTGCACCGCCTGGCACTAGACCCGAAACTACTCAACCTGGTGAAAAAGTACTGGGCGATTTATCCGGACCATGTAGTGTTTTTAGGTCCGGTAGCATCCTGCTTCACCAGCTGGGACGATTTTCGCGCGAAGAACGCCGCGCCAGGAGAATTGCCTGAGCTGATCATTATCGAAAACGCCGGCGTATTCGCGCGCGATGGGTTCGACAAACAAAAGCTGACGCAATTGCGCTGCTACTTTGATGTCATCACGCGCCAAGAAGAAGGAGTGTCCTTGAGATTGCTGAATATTGGCCAGATCCAGGAACTTCTCGATTGGGATGCCGAGAAATATCGAAAGGTCCTGCAGGCATGATGTCGTCCTCGTACATGAACGAACAGCCGGCCTCGAATACGAGCCTCCGGCTTTTTTACTATTCCGGCATCATCTTGCTGGTGTTTCTCGTCTATGGCTGGTCTGTATTTGAGCCACTAGCCGGCGATGCCTTGATGCACGCAGTTGATGCCAACCGCATCAAAAGTGGTCATGACGCATGGAAGAGGTTGCTGGGCATGGACCTGGGCCTGGGAGGGCTTGATATTTTCTACCGCCCGGTCTTCAACGACTTCTATATCAGCCTGCTCAAGTACCTGTTTGAAGTCTCGCCGCCATGTTACCGCCTTACGACGCTGGTAATTCATTGCCTTTCCGGCTTGGTCATTTTCAAGTTGTTCCTGCGGATGCGCGTATGCGAACTCGCTGCCTTCTTGGGCGCGACGGCGCTGGTGCTTTCCCCGGCATTGTTTTATGGGATATATGAATTCGGCTTGTCGTTCAGCCAACTCCTGGTATTTTTCGCCGCATCCTCGCTCTATTGTGCCATCCGGTATTTGCAAGCTCAGGCCCCCTCCAGGAAGGTGCTACACGGATCGGCAACGCTGGCTTTCACCTTCTTAACCGTATTTACGAAAGAAAGCGCTGCGCTCTGGCCTTTCGCGGTCATTGCCTTCGTCTATTTTTTTCAGCTATCGCAAACCGAAGCTGGAGATAAGGCGATAGCCTCCAAAGGGGTCATTGGCGAAACCCGATCGATCTTTTACAAGAACTTCCCGCTGTTTTTGCTGCTGGCCCTCGTCACGGTAGCCTATTTTTCCATCCGTTATTGGAAATTCGGCTCGTTAACGGCTGTTGCAGCCGGTATCGAAGGCTCAGTCAACCCGGTTGAATCGCTCACTAAATTGGTGGGCTACATGCTATTTGCAGTTGGCATTCCGACCGAAGTGTTTGCGCCCTACTTCAGCACGCCGATATTCGAGCTGACAGGATTCGAAATTGCCGGCCGGCTAATGCTGGCATCTTTCTTCGCATTCTGCGTATTCCGCATATTTGGAAAGAACAAAGCTATCCTCGCCTTTTCAATTGTTTCGGCATTGCTCACGTTCCTTCCGATAATCAAAGTCACGCGCAACTCCCCCTACTATGGGGATATGATGTCGATCAGTTTTGCGTTTCTCATCGCATTCGGCTTCACTACCATCAAGTTCAACGGGCGTAAGGTGTTCGCGCCGGTACTAGCGTGCGTGCTTGTTGCGTGCCTGGTCGTCCAAGCGGCCTATATGTCTCATCGCTATATTTTTGATTCCCGCCTATGGTTGGCCAGGGCCCAGGGGTTCTCACGGGCAGCTATGACTGACTTCGCCGCTCTCTCTGCAATCCCGAACACTGCGAAAATTGTTCAGATCGGCAACGTGGGAACGAGTGAAATCATCTGGTCCTTGCACCATGGCACAATGGGATCGAGCTTTTTCTCCAATTTGGGTATCCCTACATCAAGATTTGCGTATGGAACGAGCGGCGCCTCTGATTACGAAAATATATTGTTTATCGATATCAGGAACGACATTGGCTATCGTCCTGTAGGCACAGGTATTGCCCCCGGACTTGGCCGAGTGGATTCAGCATATTTCTCCGGTAATCTGCTCCGTAAGGCGATAAAGGAAGAAAACGGCTCGTATGATTTACACGCAGAAAAAGTAATCAGGCTGCGCTGTGATCGAGCACCCAGCGGCGTCGAAATGAAGGCCCTGCCTGTTGGCTTCAGATTGGCCAATGGCGAAATGGGTCGCCGCATGCTAGAAGCTTCGTTTAATCTCTCCAAGGATCCCAACGACTTTATTGCAGAAATAGTTGTTCCACCCAACGCCAACGCGCTATTTATAGAAGACACCAACGCCTGTGTGCATCCACTGGTAGAAGGTTACAGGTCGTACGTCCCGTCAATTGACGATTTCAAGAGCGCAGTCAGCAAGGATCCATCCTTCCAACAGCCCGATGTTTGGACTGGAAAGTTAACCCGGGCCTCAAGTGGTGGTGTCGTCGTTGGTCCAGGCACCGCAGCGCCGAATGTTCTGTTCCAGTCCGTACCTGTCGCCCCTGGACGGATGTACTTAGTAAAGGCCGAGGTTCGCTTGGGTGATGGTACTGGCCAGGGAAGATTGCAAGTTAACTGGCACGCGGCAGATGGCTCCTACCTTTCGAGCAATTCCTTGGTCTTCCAGCCGACGAAAGAGTCCCAAGTATTCCATCTCTTTACCAAGGCTCCCGGTAACGCAGCAAAGGCGATACTCTATGCGGCCCCCCATGGCGACAAAGATACTGTCGTATATAACAGTATCTCTCTGATGCAAGAGTAAGTCGTAGGAGAGCAAGCGGGACCGCACCGCTGGTCCCGCTCTACTCAAGGGAAATGATCATGCATGTAAGTGCCTTCGGATGCGAGGCATGATGATATGACAGGAGACTGCGGGGTTTGCAGTCCCCTGTCACAAGTAGGTGCGCGTCATCCGCTTGCCGGGATGAAGCCTATACTTGGGGCTGGCTGCCGACGTTGTTGTCGAGTGCAGGTTTGTGAATGGTTGGCAAAGGCAGCAAGTTGCCAACCTTTTTGCCGAGTCGAATGCTTGGCTTTTCGACCAGGTACCATGACAATGCACCGAAACAGGTGGAAATCACCAAGGCGTTCGTCCAATTGCCAACTGCGCTCATGCTCGGAAATGCTGCGTGCACCAGTTGTTGGATCGGCCAACCGAACAAATAAATGCCATAAGAGAAATCTCCTGGCAGGCGCAAACGAAGAATCGGTGCTGTCGTCGCAAGCCAAATTGCACATGCAAAAATTGCGGTGCAGGTCAGGTAGGGCATTGGTGCCGTGTCGCGGAACACATAAGCGGCAATCGCCAAACCGATAACAGTATTGTGGTTCAGCACAATGATGTCCTTCCAAGTGGCCAGCAAAGCGCCGAGCGCAAAATAAAAGAACATTGGTGCCGACTCTTGCGGCAGGTGCAATTTCGAAATTGCCGATGGATCGATCAAGGCAGCGGCAGCGAGCGTAACGATAACCAATGAGAACAACACTTTGTTCCGGGTAAGGCCCAGCGCCCCGACAATTGCGAGCACCAGATAGCAGAAGAATTCCATCGGAATCGTCCAGATCGATCCATTGACCCCATGGTCCGGCGCGCTTTCAAATACACCAGGCAAGATGAAATTGGTGTTAAGCAGGGCATTCCTGGCTACATAATTGAACGTTTCATGGTTCGCCATGTAGGCCCAGACCGGCTGCGACGTCATCAGCGGCCCCATCACATATGCGGACAGCAAGAGCACCACGATCAGTGCCGGGAAAACGCGCGCGACACGAGCCGCAATAAAGCGGCCGAGCTCCGGATTTGTAAGCCAGCTGTTGGTCACGACTAAGCCGCTGAGCAGGAAGAAGAATTTCACGGCCAGCGACCCCGAGTAATCAAAGTGCAGGAGTTGCAGCACCAGGTCGTGCGAATTGGCGTCGCCAGTAATGTGGCCCGCATGGCCGATGATGACCGCGGCAGCCGCAATCAGGCGCAGCAGCTCAAAATTGTTATTTTCCCGTTTGAGGATGTTGTTGAGAGTCATATCGTTACCATAGATGATGTTGTCCAGCTTCCAGGCTGGTTAAATGGGGAAGCAAGTCTGCCAAGCGGCTAATTCGCTCGGCGGGACCGGGATCCCCATCTTCGCCGAAATAAAACAGCTTGGTCAGTCCGGCCGCTTGGCCGGCCTCGGCGTCAGATGCTTTGTCGCCCACCATCAGCGAGCGCGCCAGATCAATGTCGAGTTCGCGCGCCGCACGCAACAGCATGCCAGGTCCCGGCTTGCGGTCTTCGCTGTCTTGCCGGTAATCGCCAATGCCATGCTCCGGGTGATGCGGGCAGTAGTAAACGCCATCGAGCGCACCGCCGCGGGCAGCAAACTGCTCGCCGACCCAATCCATCAGCGTATGGAAATCGTCCGGCGTATAGTAGCCACGGCCAATGCCGGCCTGGTTGGTAACGACCACGACCAGGTAGCCGGCACGCTTAGCGGCAGCAACCAGTTCAAAGATGCCGTCGATAAAATCGAAGTTCTCTTTCCGGTAGACGTAGGCGTGATCGACATTGATCACGCCGTCGCGATCGAGGAATAGTGCAGGACGTGCCATCGCCTAACATCCAGCCAGTTCGGTTTGTGCACGCGCGAAATCTTCCGGCACGCCGATATCGATAAAATGCCCGCCGGTCACAAACAGGTCGAAAGAACGGCTCGCCAGTTCCGGCATCAGGTATTCCGTCTCAAGCGAAAACGCTTGATGCAGGGCAAAGCCATCAAGTTGGCCGCGGTTGAGCACATAGGTCCCGCCGTTGATCAGGCCCGGTCCGCCAGCGCCCTTTTCCGCAAAGCCAGTGACGCGTGCGCCATCGGTTTCAAGGCGACCGTAGCGTGCCGTGTCTGCCACTTCACGGCCGACGATGATAGCTTCGCGACGGCTTTGCCACTGCTGCTCCACCGCTTCGATTTCAAGGTCGAGGTAAGTGTCGCCGTTGAACACGAAGACGTGGTCCTCGCGGCATTGTGCCATCGCCAGGCGTACCGCACCGCCAGTGCCCAACGGCTGATCTTCCACCGTGTACACCAATTCCATGCCAGCATGGCTGGCGCCGAAGTGGCCGCTGATCTTTTCCGCCATATAGCCGAGCGACAGCACTACACGGGTGAAGCCCTTCGCTGCCAAGGCGCCCAGCAAGATCTCGAGGAAGGGGCGGCCAGCAATCGGGGCCATCGGCTTCGGCAAATCAGGAACGGCTTGACGCAAGCGAGTTCCAAATCCGCCTGCCAATATGATCGCTTCCACCTTACTTCGCCGCTTTCACTTCAAACTCGCCGACAGGGTACAGTTTGCCGGTCGATACCTGTTTTACCGCGACAGCATACTTGCCAGCTACGGCGAGCTGGTCCGGAGGGATTTCGACCGTGATCAATTTGCTGTCAACGTTGATGTGCTTGCCAGGCTTGCCATCAAATAGTACTTCTGCATCACCTAGGCCTTGGGTACTGGAGACATCAATCCACATGCCCATGCCGCCCGTCGGTTGCTTGTTTTCAATGGCTCCGGGAGCGCTGGTTTGTGGCCCCCAAGAGGTCACCTTTAACTCGAAAGGAGCGGTATTTGTGACGGGACTAACTGGCACTGGTGGCGGCGCCGATTCATGCTGGCCACAGGCTGAAAGCAAGCTGGCGAGCGCCAACGACACGATTAAGGTGAGCTTTTTCATGATGATTTGTATGCTTTTCCTACTTACTCACATCGCCGGGCCTTGATAGCGCCGGCGCAATGTTCTCATTTACGCTGGTTTGAAGATCGCGTTTTCAATCAGGCCGCACAGGATGTGGCCCAACACCAGGTGGCCTTCCTGGATTTTCGGCGTGTCGGCCGATGGCACTTCGAACGTGAAGTCGCACATCTCGCGCATCGGGCCGCCACGGTTACCAGTCAGGCCGATACAGATCAGCCCGAGGCTGCGCGCCTCGGTCAGGGCGGCCAGGATGTTCGGGGATTTGCCGGAGGTCGAATAGGCGATGAAGACGTCGCCCTTGTTGCCGTGCGCCTGTACTTGGCGCGAGAACAGTTTCTCGTAGCCGTAATCGTTGCCGATGGCAGTCAGGATCGACGTGTCGGTAGTCAGGGCAATGGCCGGCAGGCCCGGGCGGTCGAAGGCAAAACGGCTGACGAATTCGCCGGCGATGTGCTGGGCGTCCGCAGCGCTGCCGCCGTTACCGGCCAACAGCAGCTTGCCGCCGTCCTTCATGCAGGCGATGCACGCTTGCGCGGCGCCGGCCATCGTGTCCTGGATGGCCTGGTCAGCCAACATGGCTGCCATGACGCGTTGTGCTTCCGCGATCTGCGCGCTGATATATTCTTTCATTAAACTCTCCATGCTTGTGCAGCGTGTTTGGTGAAGTGGCAGTTGCTTACCTGTCCATCGAATTGTTTGAGGGTGCGGATGACATCCATGCGTTTGTCCGGCGGCACAAAGAACATCATGAAGCCGCCACCGCCAGCACCGGATACCTTGCCAGCCAGTGCGCCAGAGTTGATCGCTGCATCGTAAATTTTCTCGATATGCGAGTTCGACACCGTGTTGGCGGAGCGCTTCTTGTTTTCCCACCCTTCGCGCATCGATTCGACGATGCCGTCGAAATCTCCGCGCAGCAGGCATTCCTTCATGACCAGCGCTTCGCGCTTGATGCCGTGCATTGCTTCAGTCCGGTCAACCAGGCCCGCTTCCACGTTGCGGCTCTGGTCAGCGATGATCTTAGCCGACTCGCGCGAGACTCCGGTATAGAACAGCACCAGCGATGCCTCCAGTTCGCACAGGATCCACGGCTTGATGCGCAGCGGGTTGACGACCGTGCGGTCAGCATAGAACTCCATGAAGTTGAAGCCGCCGAAGGTTGCCGAATACTGGTCCTGGCGCCCGCCCTGCAGGCCGCAGTCGATGCGTTCGATCTTGTAGGCCAGGTGGGCGATCGTGTAGTCGTCGAGAGGCAAATTCAGCAATTCGACGAAGGCACGGATCATGGTCACCACCAGGGTCGACGAAGACCCCAGCCCAGAACCGGCCGGCGCGTCGCAGAAGGTGCTCAGCTCGAGCGGGATGGGTTGGCCGTTGTTGTAGACCTGGATCATCTCGTTATATACGGCCTTATGCAGGTCGAGCTTGCCGTTCAGCGGCAAGGGATGTGCGATATCCAAGATTTTCTCAGCCTGCTGGTCGGTCGCCACGAAGCGCACTACCGGCTCGTCGAGCGTCTTGATGACCGCGTAAGCATAGCGGTCGATTGTGGCATTCAGCACTTGGCCGCCGTACAGATCACAATACGGGGCAACATCGGTGCCACCGCCAGCCAGGCCGAGGCGAAGCGGCGCGCGCGCGCGGATTACCGTCATTTCTTTTCTCCTACTTCCAACATCATCGTACTTGTCCTTTCCCGGCCGCAGCCGGGACACAAAATCAAACAGGGTTAATGCCCAGGCTTACATGCCGCGGCGGTACATGGTCAGGCGGCGTTCACCGCGCTTCGGCGCAAAACCGATGCCGCGCAAGATGCCAGCCATGACTTTCCATACGGCCTCTCCACCCCAGGTCTGGTCGGCGAACTCGATGCCGGCCTTGCTCAGGCGATTCCACAAGGCTTCATCCTGGTACAGGCGCGCAACTGCAGCAGCAATGTCTGCCGCTTCGTCAGCCACCAGTAACTGCTCGCCGGAAACCAGCGACATGCCTTCCGCCGCCAGCGAGGTCGCGACCACCGGCAAACCAGCTGCCATCGACGTGCCAACCTTGCCTTTGATGCCTGCGCCGTAGCGCAGCGGCGCCAGCGACACGCGCATCTTGTCCAGCACTGGATGCAAGTCTTCGACGAAACCAACAATGATCACGTCGTCACTGGCCAGCTCATGAATCTCCTTGGGCGGCTTGCTGCCGATCACGTGCAGGCGCACCCCTGGCAGCATTGGCCGCAGCAATGGCATCACGTCATTCACGAAGAACTGCACGGCATCGACATTGGGCGCGTGCTGGTAACCGCCGACGAAGACGATGTCGCGCCGTTCGGCGTAGCCCTTCTCGGTGCCGTGAACATCCATGATCAGCGGGAACAGGCACAAGTTCGTATCTGGCAACTGCGGCTGGATCAACTCGAGTTCCGCCGTGCTGTGGATGATGGTGGCATCTGCCGCCCGCATGGCAATAAATTCGCGCTCCTTCATTTCCGCTGCTGCCTTGCGCTTGTCCTCGTCATTTTGCAGCTCGGCCTCGCGCTCCATGCGCAGGTGGTGCAAGTCCATGGTGTGGTACAGCACCTTGGCATTCTTGCAGTACTTTTGCACTGTCTCGCCATGACGCTCGGCAACGCCCGGACGCACCAGCATCACCAGGTCGTACCGCGCGCCGCTTTCCCTGAGGTGCTGCTCGACCGAAGTGAAGTACGGCGAGTACAGCACTTCCACGCCCATGCGCTGCAAGCTGGTGGTGTAGTCAGGCATATAGAGGAAGTTATCCTCTGGAACGAACGTCACCTGGAAGCCCATGTCGCGCAACAGCAGGATGGTATTGAATGCAGTGACGGAACCTGCATCCTGGTCCGGCGTCGGCGTGCAGTGGTCGAGCACCAGCACGCGCCATTGGACACCACGGTCCTTGGCGCGGTCGACGTCAACGCCGTTTGGCTGGTGTGTGGCCAGGCGCGACTGCCAACGTTCGAACAGCTTCTTGCTGTTGCTCACCTGGTAGGCCTTGGCCCCCTGGGTCAGGTCCGTGCCAGAGCTGATGCCCTCGTAATGCACAATGACCGACAATGGCTGGTAAATCACGCGATAGCCGCGATCTCGGATTTTGAGGGCCAGGTCGGAGTCTTCGCAGTATGCCGGCAGGTAGTGTTCATCGAAGCCGCCCAGTTCGCGGTACAGGGAGGCCGGCACCATGATCGAAGCGCCCGAGCAATAGTCGACTTCACGCGCGTAGTTGTATTCCGGCTGCATTGGATCTTGCAAGCGGCCGAAATTCCAGGCGCTGCCATCCTGCCAGATGATGCCGCCAGCTTCCTGCAGGCGGCCGTCCGGATATACCAGCTTGGAGCCGGCCAGGCCGGTGCCAGGAAGGGAGCTGAAAGTGCGCAGCAATTCGTCGAGCCAGGCTTTGCCCACTTCGGTATCGTTGTTCAGGAAGCACAGGTATTCGCCTTGGGCAGCAGCTGCCCCGGCATTGCAGGAGCGGATGAAGCCCTGGTTCTTCTCGTTGCGCACCAAGCGGATCCCGCGCACCTGCGCCAGCACTTCAAGCGAATTATCGGGTGAGCAATCGTCAACGACGATCACCTCAAACGGCATGCCGGGCAATTGATTCTGGATCGACGCCAGGCAGCGTACTGTGTAACCGATCTGGCCATACACAGGAATAATCACCGATACCTGCGGCTTTGCCGACAGTGGCAACTCGATCGCGGCAGCAACCTGCATCATTTCATCGGCCACCGGCACTTCGGTCACGACCGGAGCAGCGGGCAACACAGGCGCAGCAATCGTGCTGGCAGGGCTGCCACTGGCGAGCAGTACACGCGGCATCATGCGGCTTAGCAGTCGACGATGGGCCGCCTTGGTCTGGTGGCTCAGCGGCAGGGCCTGGTACACACGCTTGGCCAGACGCAAGCCGCCTTTGGCGTAGCGCTTGCCCTGCTGGTGGGGTGCAGAGATCCAGCGGCGCGCCTCGCGCAGGGGCTTGGTTACGCGCCAGGAATTGGTCCTGGTTAAGGCCTGCAGGGCAGCCGATGCCTGGTTCAACTCGGCGTCCAGGCGCAGCGCCCATTCGCCGCGTCGTACGGTTTCGTCATTGAGTTCTGCGCATTGCTGCACCAGTTCGGCGCGCCTCTGTTCAAGCTCGGCGCGCGTTTGCTCGAGGCCGGAAATGGCAGCGTTGCGCGCCTCGATCTCATGCCGCAGCAGCGCGGTGGCGTGCGATTCAATGCTCTCAGCCAGGCGGCGGTCCAGTAACTCCAGCGTGCGCTCGCGCTCGGCCAAGCGTGCGGTTTGCGCAGCCAGGATGGCAGCCTGTTCGGCGGCATCGCGCTGGAATTGCGTGCGGCATTCGTTCAGGGCAAGTTCAAGTGCAGCTGGATGGCTGTCGACTTCGCGTGCCAGGCGGGTAACCATACGTGAACGCTCGGCAAGATCCTGGTCCAATTGCTGTCGTTCAGCCCTGTTTGCTTCCAATTCTTGGCTCAACTGCTGGCGCATGGAGTGGCACTCGGCCAATTCCACGCTCAATTTCTTATGCGCAGCATGGCACTCGGCCAGTTCCAGGCTCAACTGCTCGCGGGCTGCATTGCTCTGCGCCAGTTCCTGGTCTCGATGTTGCAGCGCGGCGTTGCGCTCGGCGATCTCTTTGTCGAGCGCCTGGGCCCATTTGGCGAAGCTGACGTAATGTTTGACCAGGTCCAACTGATCCGGCAGCATGAGCGAGGCAGGCAGGATAGGCAGGCTGGCCTGATCCGCTCCGCAGACTGCCACGAAATACACTGGCGCTGTCATGGCCCCGGTCTGGGGTAACACATTGCGGCCGTCATCACGCCAGGCGCGGTAGGCGTTGTCGCCACCGCCCAGCGATTGGATCACAGAACCCATGTGGATACGCTGGCCAAAGTACTTCACCGCCGGGAAGCGGGCTTTGAGCAGTGTGTCGAATTCCACGAAGTCCAGTTCCTTGACGTGGAATTCATTGTGTTCGCCGCTCTCCTCGGTGTAGACCGGGCGGTTTGGCGAAGAAATCACAACAATGCCATCTGGCCGCAACACGCGGCGGATTTCCGCCAGCATTTCTTCCTGCTCGGCCAGGTGCTCAATGGTTTCGAACGACACCACCACATCGAACGATGCGTCGTCGAACGGGAGTGCTGTGGCGCTGCCTTCGAGATAACGCAAGTTGTTGCGCAAGTGATAAGTATTGGCTGCGTGACGCACGGCCTCAGCCGAAATATCAACACCGGTCACCGACGCCGCGGATTGCGACAGCATGGCCGAACCATAACCTTCGCCGCAAGCGACATCCAGTACGACCTTGCCGGCCACTACATCCAGGATGGTGGCGTAACGGTGATAATGCTCAAGACGAATCTTGCCTTGCTCAGTGGGGATAAAGCGCTCGCCGGTAAATTTCATAAATTCTTTTCTGTGTTCCTGCCTGCTCAGTTTACAGGCGCTGTTATTTTAATATCAATCTCGCGCATAGGCAGCCCGACCAGGCCAAAACATACTGAACTGGCGTGCACCCGTACCATTAGCGCATCATGCAGCCAGTGGTGCTGCACGTGCGTCTCCTGGGTGCCCTCGGCAATGGCGGGAGAGATGCTGTAGTCGCCAGTCGGCAAGACCGGCATGCGGAAGGAAAACCGCGCTACCAGTTGCTGTCCGGGCGTAGCTTGCAAGGGGCTATATTGATAGGTCAGGAAAGTGTTATCCGAGAATATCACCTGACCCAGGCGGTCCTTGAACTGGAAGCCAATGATCGGCTGGTACACGGCACGCAGCGCTGTGCAGCGAATTTCCATGATGACGTCCTCGCCACCTACCACCCACGACAGCGGCGCACCGGCCGCGTCGAGCAGGCGCACTGAATCGATGACCGCACCGCCTGCACCAAAACTGCCCTGTCCATCAGGATTGAACTTGAACACTTCGACGTCATTACGCAACGTCGAACCGTTGATCAAATCCATGCGCATATCGCGGTATTCAACCGGCAAGGTGCCGGCAGCCCCGGCCTCTCCCTGGGAGTCGGCTACGCCGCGAATATCCTGGTTTGCCTCGTACAGCTTGGCCAGGTATTGCTCGATGACGTTTTTAGGGTGGTCTATCATCATCACCGTGCCATGCTCGAGCAGGACGGCCTTGCTGCACAGGTTGACTACGGCCCCGGTATCGTGGCTGACGAACAGCACGGTGCCGGTTTCCATGAAGCCGCGCAGGAAGCGCATGCATTTCTGGGTAAAGAAAGCGTCACCCACCGACAAGGCCTCATCGACCACCAGGATGTCGGCATCGACGTGGGCAATGACGGCAAACGCCAGGCGTACCATCATGCCGCTGGAATAGGTTTTCACCGGCTGATCGATGAAGTCGCCAATGTCAGCAAATTCTTCAATGGCCGCGAAGCGCTCCGCCGTCTCGGCATGGGTCAAGCCCAGCACAGCCGCGTTCATATAGACATTCTCGCGCCCGGTGAATTCGGGGTTGAAGCCGGAACCCAGTTCGAGCAGTGCAGCGACGCGGCCGTTGGTCGTGATGCTGCCGCTGGTCGGGTTCAGGGTGCCGCAGATCATCTGCAGCAGGGTCGACTTGCCGCTGCCATTGCGCCCGATGATGCCTACGGTTTCGCCTTTCTTGATCTCGAACGAGACGTTGTGGACGGCCTGGAACTCGCGGAAATACTGCTTGGCCGGCGCGCCGGCCAGCCTCTGCAAGCGCGGGAAAATCGACTGTTTCAGGCGGTCATGCGGCTGGTCGTAAATCTGGTAGCTCTTGCTTAAATTCTCGATTTTGATCGCGATTTCAGAGGACATCGGCAAATCCTTTCCGTGTTTTCTGGAACCAGGCGAAGCCGAGCCAGGCGATCAGCGCCGAGCCGCACAGGTAAATTGCGAACAGACTCATATCAGGCAGGCGGCCCCAGAACAGCACATCGCGCGCGTGTTCGATCACTGGAACCATCGGATTGAAGGCCATCAGGTGGCGGTATTCGGCAGGCAGCGATTCGGCCGAATAAAACACTGGCGACAGGAACATCAGCGTGGTGGTCAGGATGCCAATGAACTGCGAGGCATCGCGCAAGTACACACCAAGCGAGGCCAGGCCCCAGCTCAAGCCCATGATGAAAAATGGCAGCGGCAACAGCACCAGCGGCAACAGCAACACGGTCGCGTGCGGAATGCCGAACAGGATCGTATAAGCAACCAGCCAGACCAGCAGGCTGATGCAAGCGTGGAAAAGTGCCGAGCCGAATGCTACCCAAGGCAGGATCTCCAGCGGGAAGACCACCTTCTTGACGTAATTGGTGTTCGACAGGATCAGGGTCGGGGCGCGGTTAACGCACTCGGAAAACAAGTTGAAGATGATCAGGCCTGCAAACAGGACCAGCGCAAACTCCGTTTTCGAGCCACTGCCGCCACTCCAGCGGGACTTGAAAATTTCACTGAACACGAAGGTATACACCATCAACATGAACAGTGGATTGAAAAACGACCACAGGATGCCAAACACGGAACCACGGTAACGACCGATCACTTCACGTTGGACCAGGGCCTTGATCAACCCCCGGTTTTGCCAGGAACTGGCGAACATCTGTTTTGGTGCAATTGAAAAATGCTGCATCAGGCAAACACCTCCGCACTGCGCAGGAGAGTACCCTGGGCATCCTTCGCCGAGAGCGACGGTACGCCCTCAAACTGCCAGTCAATTGCCAGGTCCGGGTCGTTCCAGGCAATGCTGCGCTCGAACTGTGGAGCATAGTAGTCGGTAGTCTTGTACAGGAATTCGGCGCTGTCGCTGAGCACCACGAAACCATGGCCGAAACCTTCCGGCACCCACAACTGGCGCTTGTTGTCGGCGCTCAGGATCTCGCCAACCCATTGGCCAAAAGTCGGCGAGCTCTTGCGCAAATCGACAGCGACGTCAAACACCGTGCCGGCCACCACGCGCACCAGCTTGCCCTGCGGCTGCTGGATCTGGTAGTGCAGCCCGCGCAGCACGCCCTTGACCGAGCGCGAGTGATTATCCTGCACGAACTTGACGCTGCGGCCCACCGCTTCTTCAAAGCGGGCCTGGTTAAAACTCTCGAAGAAAAAGCCGCGCTCATCGCCGAACACTTTCGGTTCGAGCAGGACTACATCGGGGATACTCAGGCGGATCGAATTCATTAGTACACTTTCTCTTCCAATATGCGCAGCAGGTATTGGCCATAGCCGTTCTTGGCCAGTGGACGTGCCAGCTGCTCGAGCTGGCTGGCGCCGATCCATTCCTGGCGGAAGGCGATTTCCTCGGGGCAGGCCACCTTCAGTCCCTGGCGGTTTTCCAGGGTGGCGATGAACTGGCTGGCTTCCAGCAGCGATTCATGGGTGCCGGTATCGAGCCAGGCGTAGCCGCGGCCCATGATCTCGACATTGAGCTGGCCGCGCTCCAGGTACAGGCGGTTCAGGTCGGTGATTTCAAGTTCGCCGCGTGCCGATGGCTTCAGGCCCTTGGCCAGTTCAACCACCTGGTTGTCATAGAAGTACAGGCCGGTTACCGCATAGTTCGACTTGGGCTTGGCCGGCTTTTCTTCCAGCGAGAGCACGCGCCGCTGCGCATCGAACTCGGCCACACCATAGCGTTCCGGGTCTTGCACGTGGTAGGCGAACACGCTGGCGCCCGCGTCGCGCGCCATGGCATTGCCCAGCAGGTCCTGGAAGTCGTGGCCATAGAATATGTTATCGCCCAGCACGAGCGCCGACAGGTCATTGCCGATGAAACGCTCGCCAATGATGAAGGCTTGCGCCAGTCCGTCAGGCGATTCCTGCACCGCGTATTCCAGGTTCAGGCCCCACTGCTCGCCAGTTCCCAGCAACTGCTGGAAGCGCGGCGTATCCTGTGGCGTCGAAATGACCAGGATGTCGCGAATGCCGGCCAGCATCAGCGTGCTGAGCGGGTAGTAAATCATCGGCTTGTCAAACACCGGCAGCAATTGCTTGCTGATCGCCAGTGTGGCCGGATGTAAGCGTGTGCCGGAGCCGCCGGCGAGAATGATGCCTTTGCGTTTCATGCGGTTTTCCGTTCAGTAAAGTTGATCGATAAGGCGATCGACGTGAAGCTTCCAGTCCGGGAGCTGCAAGTCGAGGGCGCTGGACAGCTTGCTGGTATCGAGGCGCGAGTTTTTCGGGCGCTTGGCTGGCACGGGATAGGCTTCAGTCGGGATCGGGCTGATCTGCGACGGCGCCACCTTGATGCTGGCCCCACGCGCCCTGGCGCGGTCAATGGCGTAACTGGCCAGGCCGTGCCAGCTGGTGGAGCCGGCTGCCGTCAGGTGATAGATGCCATCGGCCAGGGCACCGCGGCGGTAGGCCGCGATGGCCAAGGCCGTTACATCCGCGATCAATTCGGCCGATGTGGGGGCGCCAAACTGGTCTGCAACCACGCTCAGGCTGTCGCGCTCGCCGGCCAGGCGCAGCATGGTCTTGATGAAGTTGCCGCCGTGGGCCGAGAACACCCAGCTCGTTCGAAACACCAGGGCCTTGCAAGCGCTGGCCAGGATGGCTTCCTCGCCCGCCAGCTTGCTGCGCCCGTAGGCGCTTTGCGGCGCGGTGACATCGCTTTCCACGTATGGTCCGGCTTTAGCGCCGTCAAATACGTAGTCAGTGGAATAATGCACCAGCAGCGCACCATGGGCGCGCGCGTATTCGGCCATCGCGCCCACGGAGGAGGCGTTGACCGTCATGGCGGCTTCTTCGTCGGATTCGGCACGGTCGACTGCAGTGTATGCCGAGGCGTTGACGATGACGTCGGCGGCCTGCATGGCCAGCACCTGCCTTAAGGCTGCAATATCGCCCAGGTCAAGGCTGTCGCGGCCCAGCGCGACCACTTCACCAAACGGCAGGAGGGTGCGCTGGAGTTCCCGCCCAACCTGGCCATTTTTGCCGATCAGCAGAATCTTCATGCGTATTGCTTTTCAATCCAGTTGCGGTAGTTGCCACTGATAACGTTTTGCACCCAAGGCTGGTTGTCCAGGTACCACTGCACAGTCTTGCGGATACCGCTCTCGAAGGTTTCGACTGGACGCCAGCCCAGTTCACGCTCCAGTTTGCTCGCATCGATCGCGTAACGCTTGTCGTGACCTGGACGGTCTTTGACGAAAGTGATCTGGGTCTGATACGACTGCCCGTCTGCACGCGGCTGCAATTCATCCAGGATGGCGCAAAGCGTGTGCACAACGTCAAGATTGGCTTTTTCATTCCAGCCGCCGACGTTATAAGTCTCGCCCTGGACGCCCGCCTCCAGCACGCGGCGAATGGCACTGCAATGGTCTTTGACATACAGCCAGTCGCGGATCTGCTGGCCGTCGCCATAAATCGGCAGCGGCTTGCCAGCCATCGCATTGTGGATCACCAGGGGAATCAGTTTTTCCGGGAAGTGGTATGGGCCGTAGTTGTTGGAGCAATTGGTGGTCAGCACCGGCATGCCGTACGTGTGATGGTAGGCCCGCACCAGGTGATCGCTGGCAGCCTTGCTGGCCGAGTAAGGGCTGTTCGGCTCGTAACGGTTGGTTTCGGTGAATGCCGGATCTTCCTTGCCCAGGGACCCGTAAACCTCGTCAGTCGAAACGTGCAGAAAACGGAAGTTGGCCTTATCCTCGCCTTCCAGCGCCCCCCAATAGGCTCGCACAGCCTCGAGCAGGTGGAAAGTTCCGACAATATTGGTCTGGATGAACGCTTCCGGGCCGTGGATCGAGCGGTCGACGTGGCTTTCGGCGGCGAAATTGACAATCGCGCGCGGCCGGTGCTCGGCCAGCAGGCGTGCCACCAAGGAAGTGTCACCGATGTCGCCTTGCACAAAAATATGGCGCGGGTCGCCGTCGAGCGAAGAAAGAGTCTCGCGGTTGCCGGCGTAGCTCAGGATGTCCAGGTTGACCAAGGCTTCATCCGATTGCGCCAGCCAGTCCAGCACAAAATTGGCCCCGATAAAGCCTGCACCGCCCGTTACTAAAATCATCGCAACTTCCTCTAAAACAAGTTATTAATTAACTTCTACCATTCGGGCAAACGATAATTTTACCGCATGTGGGGGGACACCCTCTTCATTTTGACCGATGTACAACATCCGAATAGAAGTTACATTTGCAAAAGCCTGCTTATCCGGGTCTTGCCAAACGCCGAACTAAAACCCGCAGATATGCAGGCGAGACAAAAAATTTTGCTGCGCTTTGCACATGCCACCACATGTAACGCAGGCGCCGGTGACTATCCCGCTGGGCCTGGTGGACGACACGTGCGTTTTTGCATACCAGGATGTGGCAGCCCGCCAGTTGTGCACGAGCTCCAAACTCGACATCTTCGAAATACAGGAAATAGGCGTCATTGAAGCCGCCCAGCCGTTGATAAGTCTCGCGCGCCACCATCACGAACATGCCGGCCACCCAGTCCGGTTGCAAGGTATCGGCGTCCTGCATGAGCTTATCAGCTTGTATCGGACGCCCGCGCAAGCGACATAACAGGCGCTTGAAGAGACTGTATGGCGTGGGAAAATTGCGTGCACTGTCCTCGACCCGGCCGTCGGAATCCAGAATTACCGGAGCGCAGATATTCAGGCTGTCGCGCTCGGCCAACTCCAACAACGGTCCGAAAGGGTCTTCCAGCAACTCGATGTCTGGATTGAGAATCACGAAATAGTCGCCGCTGCTTTCAGCAAAGGCTGAATTATGGTTGGCGCCAAAACCCTTCGGGACCGAATTTTCGATCAGCCGTACCGGGAATGGCAGCTTGTCGAGCGCCACGAAGTCCGGCTCTGGAAGATTTAATGTCAGGATAACTTCAAAATCCCGTCGCTCCAGCTTCGCCAACTGCTGCAACAAGATCGCCACATGGGCATGATGACCGTGACTAACGATCGAGAGTGATAATTTCTTACGCATGAGTCTAAGTGTCGTGCTCGCAGCCCAAGGCGAGGTCCGGGCGCAGCGAGCACGGCGAATGATCAGTTTCCAGATATCAACTGCAGCAGTTATCTGCAGTTAGACCAGGGTGGATGGCGCTCCCGGCGCGATATTCAGGCAACTGCTGGTTTTTGTTTGCGCCGATCCAGCCAGGCAGCAAACTCGGCTCCGATTTCTGCATGATGCGAGCCCAAATCGACTGTGGCTTGCAAAAAACCCAGTTTACTGCCGCAGTCATAGCGAGCTCCCTTGTAGCGATAGGCAAATACTTTCTCGCGTCGTAAGAGATTGGCAATGCCATCTGTCAACTGGATTTCACCGCCTACCCCGCGCGGCAGGTTTTCCAGCTCTTTGAAAATTCCCGACGTCAAAATATAGCGTCCAGCAACTGCGAGTGTGGTGGGAGCCACCTCAGGGGCAGGTTTTTCCACGATTCCAGTCACGTTAACGAGGTCTTGCGTAACTTTTTCAGCGCTGACAATGCCGTAACGCTTGGTATCTTCCAGCGGCACATCTTGCACGGCAAGGATACTTGCCCTCCATTCGGCAAACTGCTCGACCATCTGGGCCATGATCGGCGGCTCGCCCACCATTAAGTCATCAGCGAGCAATACCGCAAAGGGTTCATTGCCAACCAGCTCTTTGGAGCACAAAACTGCATGGCCAAGCCCCAAGGCACGGGGCTGGCGCACATAAGTGCAAACCATATCCTCCGGGGCGATGCTGCGGGCAATACTCAGCAAGTCGGTCTTGCCGGCTAACTCCAGCTCGTTTTCCAGTTCGTAGGCCGTATCGAAATGGTCTTCCACACTGCGTTTGGTACGGCCAGTCACGAAAATCATGTGGCGAATGCCAGCTGCATAAGCTTCCTCAACCGCATACTGGATGAGCGGCTTATCCACGACTGGCAACATTTCTTTAGCAGATGCCTTGGTAGCCGGGAGGAAGCGGGTCCCTAGCCCTGCGATGGGAAATACCGCTTTTTTAATTTGACTCATTTTTTAGATTCCCAAATTCAATTGCTAGTAGGCATGAAAACTGGCCAATATTTTAACATTCAGCCATTTGTCTCACAAATCCGACTAATTGCGCCTTATTCGTATCCATTCGGATTCTGTTTTTGCCAGTTCCAATGGTCGCGGCACATTACGTCGAGATCACGCTGCGCCTTCCAGCCCAGGTTTCGCTCCGCCAGGGCGGGATTGGCGTAACAAGCTGCCACGTCCCCGGCACGCCGCGGCGAAATACGATACGGAATCGGCCGCCCGCTGGCCTGCTCGAAGGCCTTGACCACCTCCAGCACGCTATAACCGTTTCCCGTGCCGAGGTTGATTTCCGCGCACTGGGGAGTATCGAGCCGCTGCAAGGCTTTCAGGTGGCCCAACGCCAGGTCGACCACATGAATATAGTCGCGTACCCCGGTGCCGTCAGTTGTCGGGTAGTCATTGCCCCAAACGTTCAGGAATTCGCGCCTGCCTACCGCCACCTGCGCCACGAAAGGCATCAGGTTATTCGGGATGCCCTGTGGATTTTCGCCAATCAGGCCGCTTTCATGGGCGCCCACCGGGTTGAAGTAGCGCAAGATGGCAATGCGCCAGCTTGGGTCGGCGCGGTACACGTCGCGCAGCATGTCTTCAATAAACAGCTTGCTGCGGCCGTAAGGATTGGTTGCCGAAAGCGGATGGTCTTCGGTCAGCGGCAAGCGCTGGGGCTCGCCGTACACGGTTGCCGAGGAACTGAAAACCAGGGTACGAACGCCGCAACCCTGCATGGCTGCCAACAGGCGATGGGTACCAATGACATTGCAATCGTAATAGGCAAGCGGTTTTTCGACCGACTCGCCGACCGCTTTCAGGCCGGCAAAATGAATGACTGCATCGCACTGATAGCGGCGCAGAACCTGTTCGATGGCAGCCTGGTCACGGATGTCCCCCTCAACCAGGATGGGCTTGCGTCCGGTGATCCGTTCGATACGGGCCAGGGATTCCGGGTGACTGTTGCTGAAATTATCAAAGACGATAATGGTGTGCCCCGCCGCCAGCAATTCGACGCAGGTGTGGGATCCAATATAGCCGGCACCGCCTGTTACGAGAATGTTCATGAAATTGCGCTGTCAGGTCAAAGTTTATTAAAAATGGCCGCCGCAAACAGGGCGATATTACCAAGACGGGTTTGCCGGCTGACGCCACTGCGGCTAAGATGGACCAGGCGGGGTATCAGGCTTTTTTCGCGGGCTTGGGCAAAATGGTTCAAGATCTCCCGATTTTCCGGCGTAAGCTGGTGTTCCAGTTTGCGAAGCGCCGCGATATTATCCGCGTTCCATTTCCTGTGCTGCCCCTGCCACACTTTCCGCATGCGCTGGAAGCGCGCGCCCCAGCCCGAATTCCCCCCAACCACGTTTGCCTCATGCTGCCGGTAACGCAGCGTGGGCACTTGGTCGTAATATACTTTGCCGCCGCAGCCCGTCACCGCCATATAGACCCACCAGTCATGGAGAACCACCGGGAGTTGCGCCCCGGCTTGCCGCAATAGCTCACGGGCTGCATTATTGAACACCATCGTATTGCCGCCGGCAATACTCTGCACTAATGCGTTGGCAAAGCGGGGATTGCCAAATAATGGTGTAAGACCGACTTCCTGGTTATTCGAATCAACCAATCTGGTACGGGAGCAATATAAAGCCGGAATACCGGGCGAAACGCTTTCAATCCACTGCAGGGCACGCTCGAGTTTATCGCGCTCCCAGATATCGTCCTGGTCGGAATACGCGTAATAGTCCGCCTGGATACTTCCGTTGCAAGTCAATGCAAGGAAATTTGAAACAAATCCCTTTGCCGGGCCGGCTTGAACCGACAGGCGGCCAGCGGGCCACCCGGCTTTAAAACGCTCAAGAATCGCCAACGTATCATCTGTCGAGCCGTCATCCGATGCCCACACCTCCCAGTTGGAGTGCGTTTGGCTGGCAAATGAATTGAGCTGTTCCGCAAGATAATGCTCACCGCGGTATGTGCCCAACAGGATTGCCACCTTCGGACCCACGCGCTCCCTGCCCAGCGGTGCTCCAACATCTTCCATGCAAAGTTGGGTCACCAACCGTCCTCCACTGTTTACAGCCCAAGCTAATCCAAGATATCCGCGATTCTAGTGAATAAAGGCGCCCGGGAAACGCGATATTACAAATCGCCTTTATTTTATGGGCAGAAGAAGAAACTTTATTGCAGTTTCCCGAACTTTAATCGTGATTTGCGGCCAAAGCGCTATGATAACCCAGCGCTGAGGCTGGGGCGTGCTCTGTTAGGGGCGGGAGGGGAGCGGAATCGCTTAGTCGAGGAAGTCGCCGTAGTCGCGCTGGGCGTAGCCTTTGAGCTGCTGCCATGGCAGTGCGCTTGCCACAGTGGCCTGCGGCTGCACTTCCATGCGATGGAAGATGGTTGCGGCCTGGTCGCCGCTTTCGATCACCAGCGGGATCTGGCGCTGCTCGTCCCAGAGAACGCGGCGATAGCTGCCGTTGCGCACCTGCTCGCGCCAGCGCGCGCCCGGTACCGTGGACGGGCGCTGGGACAGCGGCATGGCCTGCACCAGCTTGGGGTCGGACAGGTAATAAGCGTTCGCCCAGGAACCGTCGAAGTCGACATTGCCATATTCGCCTTGCGGCACGGAGATCACTTCCTTGTTACGGGCGTCGACGTATTCCAGGCGCGTCTTGCCGCCGTCCTGTTGCACGTGGCGTGGCAGCAGCACCGGGTTGAAGTGCTTGTGCACACTGTGCTCGTGATCGCTGGCCTGGCCCGCGGCCTGGGCTTGCGGCGGCAGCACGCGCGCCACCCAGACGTGGCCGGGACGGCGCAGCATGGTTTCTTCATAGCGCACTTCGCGCGTCACGCCTTCCGGGGTTACGGCCTTGCTGTAGTACTGGATGCGCAAGTCCAGTGCGGGCGCCTGCGCTGGCGGGGCGGCTTGCGCCTGGATGGCGACTAACGCCAGGGTGAAAATTGCTGAGCGGATCATCATGCTTTGAAACCGGTAAGGCGGGGTCAGACCCACAGGGTCCGACCCCGGTGCATCAGAAGCCGAAGGCTGTCTTCAGCAGGGTGAACACCTTGGTGTTGTCGATGGTGCCCTTGAAGGCTTTGGCGCCGGCGCCGGTGGCGAACAGCTTGACGTCGCCGCCGCCATGGGTTTCGCTGGACAGGCGCACGCCGGTCTCCTGCAGGTAGTTGTCGCCCAGCGCGGCAGCGCTGTCGACATCGGTGCGCAGGTTCGGACGGTTCGGCCCATTGCCGAACACCAGGGTGGTGTAGGTATTGCCGTCGGCGTCCTTGCTTGGCTGGCCGGTCTTGTAATCGCGGTTGATGTCCAGGATCGGGTTGCCGCGCTTGCCGTAACCGTTGAAGGCCAGGGTGTGGTCATGGTCGGCGGTGACCACGATCAGCGTGTTGGCCAGGGTCGGGTCGGTCAGCCTGGCCTTGTCCAGCGCAGCCTTGACCGCGTCGTCGAAAGCGATGGTGTCGGTCAGGGCGCGCTTGGCGTTGGTGCCGTGCAGGGCGTGGTCGATGCGGCCGCCTTCCACCATCAGGAAGTAGCCATTGCTGTTTTGCGACAGCAGGTCCATCGCCTTCACGGTCATCTCGGCCAGGCTTGGCTGGCTGGCGCCCTCGCCTACCGGCGGCGTGGCGCTGCGGTCCAGTTCATATTCGAGGTGGCTCTTGCTGCTGTACAGGCCAATGAACTTCTTGCCGTTCGGCGCGGCCGCCATTTCAGCCTTGGTGGCCGCCACGGTATAGCCCTTGGCAGCCAGTTCGGCCAGCAGGTCGCGGCCATCGGCGCGGCCGGCCTTGTTGGTGGTGGCGTTGTAGGGGGTGAAGTGGTTGCGGCCACCACCCATCAGCACGTCTACGCCGTCGCCCAGCGCAGTGTTGTAGCCGGCGCCGCCTGGCACCGCCTGTGCTGCGATGGCGTATTGCGCGTTGCGGTTGCAGATGTGCGAGTAGGTTGCGGCCGGGGTGGCGTGGGTCAGCTCGGTGGTGGTGATCGAACCGACGGCCTTGCCCTTGGCCTTGGCCAGCTCCAGGATGGTGGCAACGGCGGTGCCATTATTGGCGGCGCAGTTGTTGACGCCCAGGTTGCCGTTGGCGTCCTTCGATGGCGAAGTGGCTACGGTTTCCGACGACATCGAGATGACTTCATTGGCCATCTTCACGCCGGTCATATAAGCTGCCATGGAAGGTGCGCTGTCGGTGGTCTGCGCGTCGTAAGAGTAGGTCTTGACGCGTGCGGTACGTTCCAGCTTGTCCATCGTCAGGCTGCCGTCTTCACCGTATTTGTAGATGCGGGAAGCGGTGATGGTGGACGGGCCCATGCCGTCGCCCAGGAAGAAGATGATGTTCTTGGCTTCGCCGGCAGCGTTGGCGGCATTAACAAAGCCCAACGCCAGTGCGGCGGCAATCAGAGTGCGCTTCATAGTCGATTCCAGTTCTTAGATGTGGTCACAGTCCGGCGGCGGCCTTCACCAGGGCGTTGACCCTGGTGTTGTCGATGGTGCCGTTGAAGGTGTCGGCGCCCTTGCCGATCGCGCCCAGGAACACGTCGGTGCCGCCGTGGGTTTCGTTGCCGGCAGAGACGCGCACTACGGCTTCCTGGTGGTAGGTATTGGCACTGGTCACGCTGTCGTCCATGCTGGCCATGGAGGAGCGGCTGCCCTGGGTGCGGTTCTCGCCGTTGCCGAAGCCGATGATGGAATAAGGCGCGCCGTCGGCATCCTTGCTCACGGCGCCGGTGACGTAATCCTTCACCACGCCCAGCACGCCGGCATTGGAAGCTGTGGTCTTGCCGGTGCGTTTGGCATAGCCGTTCAGGACCAGGGTGTGGTCGTGGTCCGCCGTGACAACGATCAGGGTGTTCTTCAGTTCGGGATCAGTGGTGCGGGCCTTGGCAATGGCTGCCTTGATGGCGTTGTCGAAAGCAGCGGTATCCTGCAGCGCTTTCTTGGCGGTGGTTTCGTGCAGCGCATGGTCGATGCGGCCGCCTTCCACCATCAGGAAGTAACCCTTGCCGTTCCTGGACAGCACGTCCATGGCCTTGGTGGTCATGTCGGCCAGGCTCGGCTCCTGGGCCGGGTCGCGGTCCAGGTCATAGCTCATGTGGCCGGAGGTGAACAGGCCGAGCAGGCGGCCGGTCTTGCTGGCGTCAATCGCATTCAGTTCCGCGGCATTGCTGGCGTAGGCATAGCTCATGACCTTCATTTCCGCGATCAGGTCGCGGCCGTCGGCGCGCTTGCCGCCGGCAGCTACTGGCTGGAAGAACTGGCGGCCGCCGCCCATCAGGACGTCCAGACCGTTGCCCAGCGCGGCGTTGTAGCCGATGCCGCCAGGTACGGCCTGCACGGCGATATCGTTTTCCAGGTCGCGGTGGCAGATGTGCGAATAGGTCGCAGCCGGCGTGGCGTGGGTAACGCGGGTAGTGGTCACGACGCCGGTCGACCAGCCCTTGGCCTTGGCCTGTTCCAGCAGGGTTGGCACCGGTTTGCCGTTGCCGCTGCCGCAGTTGTTGCCCAGCTTGTTGCCGTTGGCATCGGCCACCGGATCGATGGCCTTGGTGTCGGCGCTCATCGAAATCACTTCATTGTTCATCTTCACGCCGGTCATGTAGGCCGACATGGACGGCGCGCTGTCGGTCACTTGCGCGTCGTTCGAGAACGTCTTGACGAATGCCGTTTCCGGCAGCGTGTCCATGGTCAGCTCGCCATCTTCGCCAACGGCGTAGATGCGGGCGGCGGTCATGGTGGTCATGCCCATGCCATCGCCGAGGAAGAAGATGACATTGGTCGGCGTGCCAGCGGACTGCCCATCCGTCACAGTGGAGTTGTTGGTGCCACTTTGGCTGCAGCCAGCCAGCAACGTGGCGATGGCAACGCTGATGGCCGTGAATAGGGAGGCTTTGCGTTTCATGTGGTGTTTTTCCAGCATGGTTGAAAAGCCAATACGATACGGGCGCTTTATGACGGTCTCATGACTGCTTTCAAGGCGGGAGCGGGCAGTCCTGCCGCAGGCCTAGCAATACGTTTCAGCTTGCCGCAGCCTTGCGCGCGGCCTTCGATGCGTACATGGCCTGGTCGGCATGCCGCATCAGCTGGTCGATGACTTCCCCGTGTTCGGGATAGAGGGCGATGCCGATGCTGGCGTGCGGCTGCAGGGTGTGGCCGGCCAATACCAGCGGGGTCGAAATCACTTGCTGGATCTTGCTGGCCAGGGCTGCGGCCTGCGCATGGCCGGCCACGTTTTCCAGCAGGGTGACAAACTCGTCGCCGCCGATGCGCGCCACCGTGTCGGCTTCGCGCACGCAGGAAGTGATGCGGCGCGCGATGGCATGCAATAGCTGGTCGCCCACCACATGGCCATACTTGTCGTTGACCTGCTTGAAGTCGTCCAGGTCGATGAACAGCAGCGCGCCGCGCGATTGGCCGCGCCGGCAGCGCGCAATGGCGGACAGGATGCGGTCCTGGAACAGGCGCCGGTTGGGCAGGCCGGTCAGCTCGTCGTAGCGCGCGGCGTGGGCCAGGTCGGCATGCAGCGCCAGCCTTTCAATGACGGCGCCGGCCTGGCCGGCGGTAAATTCCAGCAAATCGATTTCCTTGGCCGACAGTGCGCCGTGGCGCCCCAGGTCCAGCCGCATTTCGCCGAAAGCGATGCCGGAGGCCGACAGGCTGACGTGATGCCAGCCCGCCAGGTCCGGCGGGGCAGCGCCCGATGGCGTGCTGGCATACGCCTGGCGTTCGCCCGGCTGCAGCACCACAGCCATGCCGCGCAGCGGCAGCAAGCCTTGCAGGATCTGGTCAAAGGCGCCAAACAGTTCGGGCAGCGTTTCCGCGCCGTGGGCGGCGGTGGCCAGCGCCAGCATGCCGGCCTGGCGCTGCTCGGCAAGTTTGCGCTCACTGATGTCGCGCGCCACGCCAATGCGCAGCCGGTCCCGCTCCGACCAGCGCGCGGTCCACATGATGTGGGCCACGCTACCGTCCTTGCGCAGGTAGCGGTTCTCGAAACCGAGCCGGGGATGGCCGTTCAGCACATGTCCCATTTCCGCCACAGTGCGGGCCTTGTCGTCGGGATGGATGAAGTCAAGGATGACGCGGCCGATCATTTCTTCCGGCGCATAACCGAAGATCGCCCGGCAGGCGGGATTGACGAACACGATGCGCCCGCCCTCGTCCACCATGAAGACGGCGTCCAGTAACAACTCCGGCAGGCGCTCTAATGCATCGGTCATGCACCGAGGATACCGCAAAACCAGTTGCCTTCAGATTTATTGGCAGGCCTGCTTCAGGTAGGCGATCAGGTCGGCGCGCTCAGTGCCGTCCTTGACGCCGGCATAGCCCATGCTGGTGCCTGGCACGGTTTTCAGCGGGTCGGCCAGGAACAGGTTCAGCGTCTTTTCGTTCCAGACGATGCGCGAGCGACGCATCGCCTCCGAATAAGGGAAGCCGGCAACGCTGCCCGCGCGGCGGCCGAACAGGCCGCAGTGGCGCGGCCCGGTGCGGTCGTATGCCAGCGCGTGGCAGGCGAGGCAGCGCTCGTAGACCACCTTGCCGGCCGCCACGCTGGCGGGTGGTGCGGCCAGCGCCGGGGCGCACGCCAGCGCCAGAGCGGCCAACACGCCTCTCATGACATGAAGGCCGAGGGCACCGGCGCTTCGCCGAGCGCGTTGCGCAGCACGGCCCAGTGCATCGCCTCGTCGCCCAGGATGCTGGCGGCGGCCTTGGCCAGTTCGCGGTTGCCGAACAGCGGCACGGCGCCGAGATAGGCGCTGACAGCGCCCTTTTCCAGTGCGGCGGCAAAACGCAGCACGTCCGCCTGCGATTTCAGGTTCTCGGTCGGGAAGTTGTACTTCGCCTTCGCGCTGACGGCCTTGCCGCCAAGCTTGCCAATGGTCCTGGCCAGGATGTCGGCGTGCTCCTTGTGGTGGCCCTGGAAAGTCACAGCCAGGTCGAGCACGGGCTTTTGCAGCAAGCCGCTCTCTGCGCCCAGCTGGTAAGCGGCAATGGCTTCGAGTTCGGCGCCGAGCGCCGTGTTCAGGATGCGCAGGTCTTCGTCGGTCGACTTGTCGCTTTTGGCGGCTAGCGCATCTTCGCCCGCCAGCAGCGCCACGGCGGCGCCGGACAGCAGCAGGCCCGATTTGGAGAGGAAGAAGCGGCGGTTCAGGAAGGACATGATTTTCTCCTTGTTGTGGGTGGCTAGTTTTGCAGGCGTTGCAGGACGTTGGCGACAATACGGTCGCAGCGCGCGCCGTCGAAGGCAAACGCGTCTTCCAGCGCAACATCGAGTTCGCGCGACAAGGCTTCACGCAGCAGGCCGCGGGCACGGAAGTAGCGCGTGCGCACGGTCGCTTCCGGGATGTCGAGACAGGCGGCGGTTTCCTCCACCGTCATTTCCTCCAGCGCGCGCAGGACGAACACCGTGCGGAAGCTGTCGGGCAGGCCGTCTATCTTCTGCTCGATCAGGCGCCGCGCCTCGCTGCGCAACAGCGCCTGTTCCGGCTGTTCGTGGTGTTCGTCCATTGCTGCCTCTCCGTCAAGCTGGATGATCTCGGCGCTGCGGCCCTTCTTGCGCGAACGGGCGATTGCTTCATTGATGACAATCCGGGTCAGCCAGGTCGACATGCTGGATTCGCCGCGAAAGCCCTCCATCGCGCGGAAAGCTCGCAGGTAAGCTTCCTGCAGCACGTCTTCCGCTTCGGCGTCGTCCTTCACGATGCTGCGTGCCGTGCGATAGAGCGCGCGGTTGTGGCGGCGCATCAGCTGTTCGAATGCGGCTAGGTCGTTCATTGCTTTCCCCGTTCTGGCTGTTTTCATGACATTGGATGTCACGAGTTCCTTCTGCGTTCCCGAAAAATGAAAATAAAAAAAGCCACCCGAAGGTGGCTTGTATTATGCCGGGCGCGCGCAGCCGCGAATTCAGCGCAGTGCCAGCTGCCGGCCCGGCATGCCGGCCAGCCGGAACTGGCTGACTACACCTGCCAGTTGCGCGGCCTGGTCCTGCAGCGCGCCGGCTGCGGCGGCAGCCTGCTCCACCAGGGCGGCGTTCTGCTGGGTGACTTCATCCATCTGGCCGATGGCGCGGTTGACTTCATCGATGCCGGTGCTTTGCTCCGCGCTGGCGACCGAGATTTCCGCCACCACGTCGCTGACGCGGCGCACGCTGGCCAGCACCTGCTCCATGGTGCTGCCGGCCTGCTGCACCAGCTGGGTGCCGGAATTCACCTGCAGCGCCGAGTCGTCGATCAACTGCTTGATTTCCTTGGCCGCCATGGCACTGCGCTGGGCCAGGTTGCGTACCTCCGATGCCACGACGGCAAAGCCGCGACCCTGCTCGCCGGCGCGCGCTGCTTCCACTGCCGCATTCAGCGCAAGGATATTGGTCTGGAACGCAATGCCGTCGATCACCGCAATGATGTCGACGATCTTGCCGGAGGCGGCGCTGATGTTCTCCATCGTCAGGATTACCTGCTGCACCACCTTGCCGCCATCGCTGGCGACATTCCATGCCGACTGCGCGAGCTGGTTCGCTTCACGCGCATTGTCGGCATTCTGGCGCACGGTGGAAGTCAGTTCTTCCATGGCCGACGCGGTTTCTTCCAGCGAACTGGCCTGGCTTTCGGTGCGGGCCGAAAGGTCCAGGTTACCGCTGGCGATTTGCGCCGATGCGGTGGCAATGGCATCCGTTCCGCCGCGCACCTGGCCCACTACGTGAGCCAGGCTGTCATTCATCTCGCGCAGCGAGTGCATCAGGGTGCCGGTTTCATCGCGCGAATTGACCTGGATATCGGCAGTCAGGTCGCCGCCCGCCACACGCTGCGCCACCGCCACGGCTCCATTCAATGGCGTGGCCACGATGCGCGCCACCCAGAGCGCCAGCAGCACGCCAATCACCACCAGCGCGGCCAGCATGCCAATGATCAGCTTGCGCGACATGTCGAAACGTTCTGCTGCGGCTTTCTCGGAACCGCTGCTCCCTTCGTCGTTATATTTCGACAGCGCCTCGAATTGCTCATTGAGCTTGCGGTAAATCTTGTTGGAAGCACCACGGAACAGCACGCGCGCTTCCTCCTTGTTGCCTGCCCGCGACAGCGCGACCAGTTTTGTGCTCTGCGCCAGGTAGGCGTCGACGTCCTGTTTCAGTTCGGCGTAAATACGTGACTCTTCGGCATCGGTCACCAACGCGGCCAGCGCTTCCTGCTGCTTGCGCATGGTCTCCAGGCGGGTCGCCATCGATTTTTCGATGGTGGTCATTTCGTCGCCTTCATCCACCAGGATGTGGCTGGCCTCAGAAATGCGGTAGCGCGCCAGCGAAGTCTGCACCTGTCCCACATAGCGCACTGCGGGCAGCCAGTTGGTGGCGATATCGGTTGAAGATTTGCTGACCTTGACCAGTTCGACGATGGAGAACAACCCCATCACACAGGTGAATGCGATGACCAGGCTGAAGGCGCATAGCAGCTTCTTCCCGATCTTCAGGTTGTAGAACCAACTCATGATGTCTCCCTATTATTTTGTTACCCTTGGATTGTTACCAAGAAGCAAATTTCAGGATAGCAAACAACAGCTTTCAGTTTCCTTTCATCCATTGCCCTGCGGCAAATCGTTCGGTATCGTGTCTGGATTGTGGACACCTCACCGGAGCCGGACATGGCAGAGCAAGACATCCCGCAGCTGGAAATTCCCGAATCAGTCACGGCTGCACTGAACAGCTGGGTGCAGCAAGCCGCCCAACAGGTTGGCAGCCCCCTGCGCAGCGAGATCGAAGACCTGCGTGCGCAACTGGCAGCCGCCCACGCCACGCTGGAAGAAAATGAAGACCAGATCACGCGACTGAACGGGGAATTGCGCAACGCGCGCAATATCGCGGCCGACGCCCTGGTCGGCAAGGCCAAGGACCAGTTGGCGATCGAAGGCAAGGATGCCCAGATCGCCGACCTGCGCGGCCAGCTCGAACGCAGCGTAGCCATTGCAGCCACGCTGTCCGACGCCAAGCTGGCGGCGGAAATGGAACTGGTCGGCGCCACCACGGCGCGCGACAACTACCTGGCGGAAGCCTCCGAGCTGCGCACCCAGCTCGAAGCGTGCCGCGCCGCGCGCCGCACCGCGTAAGCTATTCCGAGATTTCGACCAGCTTGTAGCCCGGGTCGGAAGTGATCTGGGCTTCGGTGTACGGCAGCTTGATCCACTGGCCTTTGACGTACAGCTTGGTCTCGTCGTTGAAGTGCGGGCTGTCCGGGTTCGAGGACTGGCCGTAGGTCAGAATCCCTTCGGCCACTGGCCCGCTATCGTCCCAGGTCACGAACTGGATGTAGCTGTTGCCGTAGGCGCCGGCATTGGTTTTCGAATCGGCCGTATAAATCCAGATGCCCGGATAGATCTGGTTCTTCACGCCGCGCCAGTTCATGAAGGTGTAACGCCCGCCCGGCACCGCCAGGCTGCCATCGGGGCGCGAAATGGATTGCACTTCCTCCGGGCGGGTGCGGCGTTTTGCCGCGGTGTCGAACTGGCTGCTGGCAACCAGGGCTTCCAGCTTCGCCATGGCGGCCGGAATGCCGGCGGCGCCGCGCGGCGTTTCCAGCGGGTCAGCGGGGTTGTAAGGCACGCTCCACCACGAGGCCGCATTCAATTCGCCCAGCGCCGCATACAGCTCGAAGAACAGGATGGCGCCCGCGCTGCCCGGCGCATGGGTCTTGTCCCACGCTTGCAGTACCGAGCAGGCATCCTTGGCCGCCGCCGTTGCATTGCTCGATGCGAGGCAGGCGGCAGTGAATTCCGGCAGCCATTTCTGCGCTTTAAAGAAGCGTGCCTGCAGGTAAATCTGCTGCAGGTTGGCCATCGTGAAGCGGTTGCCCGGCAGGCCGTCCGCACTGGCCAGGCGGTCGCGCACGATGGCGTGGCCGGTGCGGGTGCGGTTGTTCTGCGGCGCGCCTTCCAGGTTCGGGCCGGTCGCGATGATCTTCGGATAGCCGGTGAGGAAGGTGCTGGCGGACGGCCACCAGTGGCTGTCGTTGGCATTCAGGATGTAGTCGCTGCGCTTGACCCACGGCCGCTGCGCGGCGCCGATCGCGCCCGACCAGTCGCAGGCCGACGACGTACCCGCCATCACCACCACGCCGGTGGTGGCCATGATGTCCTGGAACGGCGCGCCCTGTGCGGCACCGGGAACGCAGCCGGCCAGTTGCGCATTCTGCACATTGGCTGCCACCGAGAAGTTGCCGTACATGGTGTCGCCGGCGCGGTCGGCCGCCATGGTGTTCACCCATGGCAGGGCGACGTAGGTGGACGCTGCGGTGCGCAAGTCGTCCACGCTGCTTGCTTTGCCATTCAGGATGACCTGGTCGATCAGCTTGTAGTTCGCCAGGTTGGCGTCCTGTATGGCAAATGCCGACGAAGTGCCCCAGGCGAAGGAGCTGTCCATCAGCATCGGTCCGAACTCGGTGGTGTACAGGGTGCGCGAGAGCGGTGTGACAGCGCCGTCGGCGCCTTTGACGCTGATCGTCAGCGGCACCGCCGTCATCGCCACCGGCTTGCCATCCTTGATGTAGCGCGTCGGGTTGCTTGGGTCGAGCGCCAGGTAGCGCAAGGTGAAGCGGTTGTCGGTCGAGAAGGTATGTGTCCACGCTACCTTGTCGTTGAAGCCGATCAGCGGCAGCGGCACGCCGAGCAGCGTGGCGCCATACACGTCATAGCCTTTGCCGGTAACGGTCAGGTGCAGCTGGTTCAGGCGCAGCGCACCCCACCACGGGAAGTGGGGATTGCCGAACACCATTCCCTTGCCGGACTGCGTCACGTCCTTGCCCAGGCCGAAGCCATTGGAGCCGATGGTGTGCTCCTGGAGCGCCTGCAGGCCTTTGGCGATCGAGGAATTGGCATAGTCGGATGCTGCCAGCAGGCGCGGCTTGCTGCGCTTGAGCAGCGCGGCCGTGGCGGTTTTCGGTGGCTGGGCGGAGCCGATCTGCTTGATGAAGGCCAGCGAGCTGCCCGCCATTGCCGCTTGCGCAAAGCGCAGGTAGGCGTCGTCCTCCGTCATCGGCTGCACCCAGGCGGCGTTGTTGCAGGCTGCCGGCAGGCTGGCGAGCGGCGTCTCTTTCAGGTAGCGGTTGTAACCCGCGACGAAACCGGAGGTCAGCTCTTGCGCGTCCTGGCTGGAAGCGGCCTTGATCTTCGCCGCCAGCGCAGGCGTGAACTGCAGCTTGTAGAAGAAATCGGAATCGATATTGCCGAAGGTGTCGCCAAGTTGGCCAAGGTAGCTGCCGGCGCCGCCGAAATGCTTCGCGCGCTCGCCGTGCAGGGTGACCAGTTCTTCCGCATACAGGCAGATGTTCTCCTTGGCGAAGGCATAGCCATAACCATAGCCGGCGCCCTTGAAGGTCTCCGCCTTGATATGCGGTACCCCATAGGAGGTGTAGCGGATCGAGGCGACGTAATTGGTGCCGGTGATGGGCGTGGTGGCGGGCGGCGCGGGAGTGTCATCGCTGCTGTTGCCGCAGGCTGCCAGCAAGGCGAAAGGGATCAACATCAGAATACGGGATAAAACTTGCTGTCTCATCTTGTCTCCTAGTTTTCGGTATTCGCAAACTTAACTGCTTGGCAATAATACCCCGCCCCGGGCATGAAAAACCGGAATGCTCCATAATCGCGATTCATTGTCCAACCCAAGAGAGATTGAGCATGACTGGCATTACTGACCTCCCTATCAACGCCAAATGGCCCGCCCAGCATCCTGAACGCCTGCAGCTGTATTCCCTGCCTACGCCAAACGGCGTCAAGGTATCGATCATGCTGGAAGAAATCGGCCTGCCCTACGAGCCGCACCTGGTCAGCTTCGAGACCAACGACCAGATGTCGCCGGAATTCCTGTCGCTGAACCCGAACAACAAGATCCCGGCCATCATCGACCCGGACGGCCCGGGCGGCAAACCGCTGCCGCTGTTCGAATCGGGCGCGATCCTGCTCTACCTGGCAGAAAAGACCGGCAAGCTGATTCCGCAGGATGCGGCGGCGCGCTATGAAACCATCCAGTGGGTGATGTTCCAGATGGGCGGCATCGGCCCGATGTTCGGCCAGGTGGGCTTCTTCCACAAATTCGCCGGCAAGGACTACGAGGACAAGCGTCCGCGCGACCGCTACATCAACGAATCGGCGCGCCTGCTCGCCGTGCTGGACCAGCGCCTGGAAGGCCGCAAGTGGATCATGGGCGAGCAGTTCACCATTGCCGACGTCGCGATCTTCCCGTGGGTGCGCAACCTGGTGGAGTATTACGGTGCCGGCGATTTGGTTGGCTTCGAGAAATTCGCCAACGTGCGCCGCGTACTGGGCGCCTTCGTCGACCGTCCGGCTGTGGCGCGCGGCCTGAAAATTCCAGCGCGCGGGTAAATTCCTGCAAGTGAGGGGCGTACAATGGCCGGGCAGGATTCACCTAGCCCGGGAGCATCGCCATGGTACGCCTCCACCGCTTGTTTGCTGTCTTCCTGTTGCTGGCCGCCGCGCTGGCAGCACCCGCCCATGCGGGCAAGCCTTACCAGTATTACGCGGTGGGCGATCCCACCAAGGCCGTCCTGCCGCAGCCCAAAAAACCCAGCCTGGTGCTGATGGGCGGCGGGCCGGACGTCGACGCGGCCTTCAGCTGGATGATCCAGAAAGGCGGCGGCGGCAATTTCGTCGTAATCCGCAGCCGCGGCACCGACGCCTACAATCCCTATATCTACGCCATGGGCGGCGCGCAGTCGGTGGAAACGCTGGTGATCCCGAGCCGCGAAGCCGCCAGTGATCCCTTCGTGATCGAGCGCATCCGCAATGCGGAAGAATTGTTCATCGCCGGCGGCGACCAGTCCGATTACATCAGCTTCTGGCAAGGCACGCCGGTGCAGGCAGCGATCCAGGAACTGGCCGCACGCAGGATCCCGATCGGCGGCACGAGCGCCGGCCTGGCCCTGATGGGGCGCTTCGGCTTTGCTGCGCTGAACGGCAGCATCACGTCGGCGGATGCGCTGGCCGATCCCTTCGACAAGCGCATGACGCTGGAGCGCGACTTCCTGCTGCTGCCCGACCTGGGCAGCGTGATTACCGACGCCCACTTCGACACGCGCGACCGCATGGGCCGCCTGGTGGCCTTCATCGCGCGCATCGTCAACGATGGCTGGGCCGGCATGGCGCGCGGCATCGGGGTCGACGTGGAGACTGCGCTGCTGGTGGAAGACGGCAAGGGCACACGCGTCGGCTCAGGCTCGGTCACCTTCCTGCAATCGGTCGGTCTCCCGCAGGTGTGCAAGCCCAGGCAGCCTTTGACCTACCTGAACCTGCAAGGCCAGCGCATGTCGGGCGGCGGCAGCTTCGACCTGCGCAACTGGGCCGGCTATGGCGGCGCGACCGTGCCGTTTACCGTGTCCGCCGAGGCCGGCGTGCTGGTTACCAGGTAAAGTCGTCCGGGATCTTGTAGTCGGCGTAAGGATCGTCTTCCGCCGGCTGCTCGCTGGCGGCCGTCTTGACCGCGACCACCACTTCCGGCGCGCGCTCGGCGATCTTCTCGCCCACCACTTTCGGCACCAGTTCTGCCACGCCGTCCAGCACCACGATCACCAGGCGGCCGTTGACCAGGTGCTGCTGCACCGCGTTCGACACGTAGATGCGGTCGATCTTGCTGCCGATGGTGAAGTTGTAGGCCACGTCGCCATTGCCCTTCGGCTGGCGGTGCTGCTGCACCATCTGGACCACTTGCGCCATGATGGCCTTCTGGCTGGCGGCCGCATCGCGCTGCGCATTCAGTTCGCGCGCCCGTTCGGCGGCCTTGCGCTGCTGCTCCAGCGCCGCTTCGCGCGACTGGTCGACGGCCTTGGTGCCGCTGCGCAGTTCTTCCTTGTGCTGCTTCGACTTTTCCTGCTGCACCTTGTTGACCTTCTTCTTGTCGACCAGGCCAGCCTTCATCAATTGTTCTTGTAACGAAACCATGTCTTACTCCTTTGTTGCCCGCAGTTTACCAGAGCAGGTATATTGGCCGCATGAAGAGGCTTATCATTCTCGCAATCGCATGCGCGGCGCAACTTCCCGCCGCCCAGGCCGGCGATGCGGACCAGCTGGCCGCCATGGTCAACGCCTGGCGCGCCGCCCCGGCCACCTGCCAGGGCAAGCAGCGCCCTGCCGTGCCGGTGCTGGCGCCAAAGGCGGTGCTGTCGCGCATCGCGCTCCGGCCCGGCACCATCCTGCTGGCCGCCTTGGACAGCGCCGGCTACGATCCCGAAGTGGCGGACGCGGTCAACGTGGAAGGCCCCACCGACGCCCGCAGCGCCTTCGAAGCCTTGCGCGAATCGTATTGCGCAACCCTGGGCAGCACGCGCTACCGCGACATCGGCGCGCACCGCACGGGCAATGAATGGACCGTCGTGCTGGCAAGGGCTGCGCCAAACCCCGCCACGCTGATTCCCGATACCGCCGGCGCCGCGCAGCAGGTCTTCAAAGCCACCAACGCGGCACGCGCTGAAGCGCGCCAATGCGGCGACACCTGGATGGATGCCGCGCCGCCGCTGGCCTGGAACCAGCAGCTGGCCGAAGCAGCACAGGCGCATAGCGAGGACATGGCGCAGCAAGGCTACTTCGCCCACAAAAACAAGCAAGGCAACGAGGTGCCGCAGCGTGTCGAAGCGCGTGGCTACCGCTGGCGCCATGTCGGGGAAAACATCTCGCGCGGCCAGGTCACTGCGCAGGAAGCCGTGACCAGCTGGATCAACAGCCCGGGCCACTGCTACAACCTGATGAACCCGAAATTTACCGAGTTCGGCGCCGGCGTCAGCATCCGCCAAAGCAAGCACCCGGCAGCTTACTGGACCCAGGTATTTGCAGCCCCGCGCTGAGCTTGACATCTGCCCCCTGCGTACTAGGCTTATCTGATCGGCAGCCTGCGGCATGCCGCTGCAGGTGCCGGTGTTTGGGGGATGTCATGGACACCAAAAAACTCATTAGTGAAGCATACAAGCAGTTTGCAGCAGGCGACATCAAGGGCCTGCTTGAGCGCTACTACGACGATGCCGAATTCATCAATCCGGAATCCGACTACCTGCCCATAGGTGGGACCTATCACGGCAAGAAAGAGATAGCCGAGTACTTCATGAAGCTGAATGAGACTGTCCAGTGCCTGATGCTGGAGCCCAAGACCATGGTGGCCGAAGGCGATACGGTGGTCGTCACCGGCGACTCACGCTGGATGGCACGCAGCACCGGCATCGAATATGAAAATCCCTTTGTCCACGTGATCAAGATGCGCGATGATAAGGTCGTGTCCCAGCGCGCGTACTACGACACCAGCAAGCTGGAACATGCCCTGCAGCCGGCTACCACAGGAAAAACCACCGGCAAGCCACTGCACCACTAACAGGAGAGCGAACATGCCGACCGTCCGTGCCCTGCCTTTGATGCTGTGCCTGGCGGCCGGCGCCCTGCCCTCCGGCTCGCAGGCAGTACGCGAGCCGGTCTTTGACCCACTGCTGGATGGCCCCTTATGCGCCAATCCAGCCGGCGGCAGGCCGCTGTTGCTGGCCATGGCGGCGCCAACCGAAACGGCGCCATTCAAGCCGGTACAACAGGCACGCAAAGCCGGCGAGGACAGCCCGCCGCCGCTGTACAAGGACCTGGGCAAGCTGCATTTCTCGATCACCACGCGCAGCCCGCGCGCCCAGGCCTATTTCGACCAGGGCTTGCGCCTGCTGTTCTCCTTCAACCATTCCGAAGCGGCACGCGCCTTCCGCGCCGCGCAGCAGGCCGACCCGCAGTGCGCCATGTGCCACTGGGGCGAGGCACTGGTGCTGGGCCCGAACATCAACGCGCCGATGTTCCCAGAAATGGTGGCGCCGGCCTATGCGGCGGCCGAACGCGCAGCGGCGGCGGCCAACACGGCCAGCCCGGTGGAACAGGCGCTGGTGCGCGCCGTGAACAAACGCTATGCTGCACAGCCGCCGACCGAGCGCGCGCCGCTGGACCAGGCTTACGCTGCCGCCATGGCCGAAGCCGCACGCAGCTTCCCCAACGACGACACGGTGCAGGTGCTGTTCGCCGAAGCGTTGATGGACTTGTCGCCGTGGGATTACTGGGAAACCGGCGGCGCCAGCCCGAAAGGCCGCACGCAGGAACTGGTCGACGCGCTGGAGCGGGTACTGGAGCGCAACCCCAGCCATCCCGGCGCCATCCACTACTACATCCACGCGATGGAGGCGTCGGCCCATCCAGAAAAAGCCCTGCCCTACGCGCGCCAGCTGGCAAAACAGATTCCCGGCGCCGGCCATATCGTGCACATGCCCTCGCACATCTACTACCGCGTGGGCCTGTACAAGGACGCGCTGCAAGCGAATATCGATGCCATTGCCATCGACGAAAAATACTTCCGGGGAGCCGCCAGCGATCCGGTGTACAAGGGCGCCTATTACCCGCACAACATCCACTTCGCGATGGTCTCGGCGCTGATGGGCGGCGACGGCAAGGCCACCCTGCAAGCGACGCAGCGGCTGGAGCAGTCGATCAGCCCGGAACAGCTGCGCGCAATCCCGCCCATGCAGCCGGTGCGCGCCGCGCCCTACTTCGCCCATGTCCAGTTCAGCAGCCCGGAAACGCTGCTGGGCCTTGCCCCGCCGGCCGAGGAGTTCGTGCTGCTTCGCGCGATGTGGCATTACGCACGCGCGGTCGGCTTTGCGCGCAAGGGCATGTGGGACGACAGCCAGCGCGAAGTCGACAGCATCGCCGCCATCGAGCAGAAAGCCGACTTCAAGCCGCTGGCCGATTGGGGCGTGCCCGGCGCCGATATCGTGCGCACCGCGCGCCTGGTGGCCGCCGGCAAGCTGGCCGAAGCGAAAGGCGAACTGCCCGGCGCAATCACGCTGTTCACGCAGGCGGTGGCGGCACAGGATGCCTTGCCCTATACCGAGCCGCCCTACTGGTACTACCCGGTGCGCCAGTCGCTCGGTGCGGCGTTGCTGAAGGCCGGCCGGCTGGAAGAAGCGGAAGCGGCCTTCCGCGCCTCGTTCGCCAAGACGCCAAGCAATGGCTGGGCCTTGCGCGGGCTGGTCGAGGTGTATGAAAAACGCGGCGACAAGGCTGCTGCGGCTGCCGCGCGCAAGCGCTTCGACGCGACCTGGCTGGGCGCCAAGGGCGGCCCGGACCTATCGCGTTTATAGCCTGGCGGAAAATCGCCTACACTACGGGGATGTTTTCCCGCTCGCTGATTGCTGCCATCCTGTTTGCAGCAGGCGTGGCCGCACAAGCTGCGCCGCCTCGCCTGCTCGCCGATTTCACCCACACCGCCTGGACCGGCCTGCAAGGCGCACCCAGCGACGTCGTCAAGTTCGCACAGACGCAGGATGGCTGGCTGTGGATTTCCTCGCCGGGCGGCTTGCAGCGTTTCGACGGCGCCCGCTTCGAACGCGTCGAAACGCTGGCCGGGCACCGCCTGCGCTCGGCCAGCACCATGGGTTTGCTGGCCACGCGCGACGGCGGCTTGTGGATCGGCCACCGCTTCGGCGGCATTACCGCACTGGTGGGCGGCAAGGTGCGCGAATACGGCGCGGCGCAAGGCTTGCCGCCATCCGCCGTCTTTAGCCTGACCGAAGGGCCGGACGGCAGCATCTGGGCTTGCACCAGCGGCGGGCTGGCCCAGCTCAAGCCAGGAGCCGCACACTTTGTCCATCTCGCGCCCGACACCGGCCTGCCGGCCGGGCCGCTGCGCCAGGTGCTGTTTGCGCGCGACGGGCGGCAATGGGTGTCGGTGCAGGGCGGCGTGTACTGGCGCGACGGCGAACAGGCCTTCCGCCGCGCCTGGCCCTACCTGGACCTGATGGCCATGGCGGAAGGGCCGGACGGCACCATGTGGGCGACCGATGGCGTCAACCGCGGCTATCGCCTGCAGGCGGAAGCGCCATCCGGCAAGCCTGAGCCGCGCCCGGCATTCGCCGCCAACGGCATCCACTTCGACCGCAGCGGCACCATGTGGCTGCTGAAGGGCGACGCGCTGGAACGGGTGCCGGCCAGCAGCATCGGCAGCAGCGACGCCACCCAGCAGCTGACGCGCGAAAGCGGCATCAGCGGATCGCTGCCGCAAACCTGGTTTGAAGACCGCGAAGGCAATATCTGGATCGGCACCTCGTCCGGCCTGGACCGGCTGCGCCGCAACCGCCTGCGCGTGCTGGCCACCGGAACGGTGCTGGACCACCCCGGCATACTGGCCGACAGCGACGGCCGCATCCTGATCGGCAACATGGCCGGCGCCGTCTACAGCTACAGCGCCGATGGCCAGCGGCTGCGGCGCGAAGCCAATATGATGACGGCTGGCTACCGCGCGCCGGACGGTGCGCTGTGGATCGGCAATGCCAACGAACGCTGGCGCCGCGCGCCGTCCGGGCTGGTGTCCTGGTATCCGCATCCGGCCGCCTACGCGGGCCACGACGTGCAAGCCATGACGCTCGATGGCGAGGGCAGCATGTGGCTGTCGATTTCGCGCAAGGGCCTGTTCCGTGCCGACGGCAACAGCTGGATCAAGGACGGCGGCGTGCCCGGCCTGCCGGAAGGCATCGTGCCTGCCGTCGCCACCGATGCCCAGGGCCGCGTTTGGGCCGCCTATCTTGGCAGCCGCGTCGCCGTCATCGAGCATGGCAAGGCGCGCGTGTTCGGCGAAGCAGACGGCATCCAGCTGGGCAACGTGCTGTCGCTGCTGGCGGACGGCCCGCGCGTGTGGGCCGGCGGCGAGTACGGCGTGGGCTGGTTCGACGCGGCAGGTTTCCACATGGTGAACGCAGCGCTGCGCGGCATCTCCGGCATGGCGCGCACGGCGCAGGGCGAGCTCTGGCTGCATGGCTCGGAGGGCATTACGCGTATTGCGGCGCCCGAGGTGGCAGGGCTGCTGGCGCCCGGCGGCGCGCGCGAAGCGCTGCGCTTCGAGCGCTTCGACGCGCAGGACGGTTTGCTGGGCAGCGCCGAGCAGTTCCGCCCCCTGCCATCGCTGGTGCAGGGCAGCGACGGCAGGCTGTGGTTCTCCACCGCCAGCGAGGTCGCCAGCATCGATCCGGCGCAGATCGCGCGCAATCCCCTGGCGCCTTCGGTGCAGATCCGCGCGCTGCGCTCGGGAGGCGCTTCCTACCTGCCGCTGCCCGAAGTGCGCCTGCCCCAGGGCAGCAAGGACGTGGAGATCGCCTTCACGGCCCTCAGCCTGTCGATGCCGGAGCGCGTGCACTTCAGCTATATGCTGGAAGGGGTCGACAGCGGCTGGCAGGACGTGCAGGGCCGGCGCGAAGCCTTTTATACCAACCTGCAGCCGGGCAGCTACCGCTTCCGCGTCATTGCCGCCAACGAGGACGGCGTGTGGAACGGCGAAGGCGCCACGCTGCAGCTGGACATTCCGCCCACCTTCACCCAGACCCGCTGGTTCACCGCCCTGCTGGTGGGCGCCGGCGTGCTGGTCCTGGCGGCGCTGTATGCGCTGCGCGTGCGCCAGCTGACGGCGCGCATGCAGGACCTGCTGCAGGAACGCCTGGCCGAACGGGGCCGCATCGCGCGCGGCCTGCACGACACCCTGCTGCAAAGCGTGCAGGGCCTGATCATGCTGTTCGACCGCCAGGCGGCGCGGCTGGCGCCCGGCAGCGAGGAAAAGGCCAAGCTGGAACAGACGCTGGAGCTGGCTGACCAGCTGATGGCCGAAGGGCGCAACTACATCATGGACCTGCGCGCCAGCGGCGAGCCGGAAGAACTGGCGCAAGCGCTGCGCCAGTACGGCACGGTGCTGCTGCCGGGCCGCTTCCTGCTCGAACTGCAGCACATCCCGCGTGCCATGCCCTCCCATGTGCATAGCGAAGTGCTGTCGATTGCGCGCGAAGCGCTGTTCAATGCGGCGCGCCACGCCGAAGCTTCCAACGTGCGCCTGCTGCTCGACTACGACGCCCGCACCTTCCTGCTGGAAGTGCGCGACGACGGCCGTGGACTGCCGGCCGACTGCGCCGCGGGCACGGCGGCCGGGCTGCCGGCCCGCCCCGGCCACTTCGGCCTGGTTGGCATGCGCGAGCGCGCCGCGGCCATGGGCGCCACCTGCACGCTGGTCACGCCGGCCGGCGGCGGCACCGTGGTGCGCCTGCAGATGCCGGCGCAACTCGCTTACGCCGAGCGGCGCAAAGCGGGCTGGTGGGGCAGACTGCAACGCAGGCTTGCCAGCCAGGCGATGCTCCCGGGTAAGATAGCTGCCGGAAAATAAGGATTTAGGATGTTGATATCACGCTGGCTGGTGTTGATTCTGTATTGGCTGCTCACGCCGGCCGCACATGCCGCCCCGGCGGTCAACAGCGCGCCGGAGCTGTTCCCGGACGGACAATCTTATGAGCGGCGGCGCTGGACACAGGCGGAGGGCGCCCCGCAGCAGGGCCTGACGATCGCCCAGACCGATGACGGCCTGTTGTGGTTTGCTTCCGCTGTCGGGCTCTACAGCTTTGATGGCGTGCATTTCCGCAAGGTCAGCAAGGTCTACGGCCACGACCTGCTCTCGACCAACGTCATGTATGCCGGCAAGGTGGCCGGCGGCCTGATCGTCGGCTATTACTTCGGGGGCATCAGCATTTTCACGCCGGAGCGCGTGATCCATTATCGGGCCGGCCAGGGCTTGCCGTACGGTTCAGTGATGGCCATCAGCATCGCCAAGGATGGCACCATCTATGCCGCTACGGGCGGCGGCCTGGCCATGCTGCGAAACGGCAGATGGCAGCTAGTGGGGCAAGACTCGCTGCCCAAAGGCTATGTGCGCTGGGTCGATCACGACCTGTCCGGCCGGCTGTGGGTGGACGTCGCCTCGAACTATTACGTACGGCCGCTGGACAGCCAACGCTTTGTCCCGGTCCCTGTGTCCGTTTCCGTTCCGATGCAATCCCAGCTGGTCCACTGGCGCAGGGACGGCTTGTACGCACTGCTGCCAGGCCAGGACTTGCAAGTGCTGGAACCCCAGTCGGCCACGCCTCCGGCCGGGCTTGACCATGCGCAGCTGTACCTGAACCCACCCATGCAGGGACCGGACGGTACCGAGTGGGCAGGCCGCGCGGACGGCCTGGTGCGCCTGGTGCGCGGCAAAGATAACGTGCTGCGTGCGGCCGAGCTCTTTACCGGCAATATTTCCCGGGAAGAGATCATGCACCGCGCGCTCGCCGATCGCGAGGGAAATTTCTGGGTGGTCACCTCCGGCGGCGTGGAACGCTTCCGGCGCCATCGCTTTCACCGCCTGGAAACGCCGGGCAGTTCATTTCACTGGCTGGCGCAGCGCGGCTTAGGCGAAGAACTCTGGCTGGGCGCCCTGCGTTACCCGCTGGTGCGCATCAAGGCCGACGGCAGCCGGCAGCAGACAACGCTCGATACGCCGAGCGCCTTGCTGCGCCTGGGGCCCGACAACGTCTGGGTAGGCAGCGCCGGGCTGTGGCAATTCCATGGCCAGACGCAGCAGCGCTGGGCTCTTCCGCCCGGCCTGGCACCGGGTGCCGATATCCAGGCCTTGGCTGCGGAAGGCGATGGCCGCCTGCTGGTATCGATCGCGCGCCACGGCCTGTGGACCTTTGCCAACGGCGAGTGGCGCCAGGACCCGCGCCTGCAGGGCCTGGATGATCCGACCCCGATCAGCATGCTGACCGACGCCGGCGGCAGGACCTGGCTTGGCCTGACCCGCAACCGGCTGCTTGAGCTGACAGCGGGAGCGGCCAGGCCGCTGGCAGCCGGTGCCGGCCTCCAGGTCGGCAACGTGTACTGCCTGCAGGACTTGGGCGGCAAGCTGCTGGTGGGCGGCGACCACGGTGTCGCCTGGGTTGACGGCGGCCGGGCGCATGCGCTCAAGCTGCAGGGCATGGAGAACCTGGACCGCGTTACCGGCCTGGTGCTGGACCGCCAGGGCAGCCTGTGGATACACAGCAATGACGGGCTGCACCGCGTCAAGGCGCAAGCCCTGGCGCAGTTCTGGCAAATGCCGGCGCAAGCGCTGGAGGCCGAACTGTTCAACTTCGAGGATGGCGTCAGCGGCATGGCGCCGGCAGCGCGGCCGCTGCCATCCCTGGCGCTGGCGCAAGATGGGCGGCTATATTATGCAACCGTGACGAAAGTAGGCTGGATCGATCCGGCCACCATCCCGCGCAACGAGCGTGCGCCAACGGTGCTGCTGCAATCCCTGCGCACGCCGGAGCGCGAGTACCTGCCTGCCGGCCGGCTGGTGCTGCCGCAGCAGACCACCTCGATCGAGCTGGCCTTCACTGCCACCGCGCTGTCGATTCCGGAACGGGTGCGCCTGAAATTCCGCCTGGATGGCGTCGACCGCGGCTGGCGCGAGGCAGGCCGGGAACGCAGTGCGCAGTACACCAACCTGGCGCCGGGCAGCTACCGCTTCCACGTCATTGCCGCCAATGAGGACGGCGTGTGGAATACCGAGGGCGCCCAGTTCCGCTTCGAGATCGAGCCAGCCTTCTGGCAGACCGGCTGGTTCCACCTGGCGTGCGCGCTGGCGGCGCTGGCGGCAGGCGTGCTGCTGTACCGCTGGCGCATCGGCGTGATCGAACGGCGCGCGGAACAGCACGCCGCGCTGCGGGCCGAAGCGACGCTGCAGGAGCGCAGCCGGATCGCGCGCTCGCTGCACGACAACCTGCTGCAGGCGGTGCAGGCGCTGGTGCTGCGCTTCCACCTGGTGGAGCAAAAGCTGGCCAAGGAGCCCGAATTGCAGTCCATGGTGGGCAGCGCCCTCGATTATGCCGAATCGGTGGTGGCCATCACGCGCGACGAGGTGATGGAGTTGCGCCGCGCGCAGGATGCCGACGAACTGTTTGCGGCGTTGCGCCACGCCGCCTCGCAGGCGGCGCCGGGCGACGAACTGCGCCTCAGCTGCACCATCGTCGGCCAGCCGCGCCCCTTGCGCGCCGACAGCTGCGCCGAACTGGCCAGCGTGCTGCGCGAAGCAGTGCTGAACAGCGTGGCGCATGCCGAGGCGCAGCACATCGAGGTGCGCCTGACCTTCTGCGACGATGCCTTGCTGGCGGAAGTGCGCGACGACGGCGTCGGGCTGGATGCAGCGGTGGCGCTGCATGGCAAGAGCGGTCACTGGGGCATTCCCGGCATGCGCGAGCGCATCGGGCGCCTGGGCGGGCAGATCGAGATCGCGTCCGCCGGCAAGGGCGGCGTGGCGGTGAGCCTGTCGATTCCGGCGCAGCAGGCGTATGCCTGAAACACGGGCGCCGCCGGCCATCCCCCAAAAGAGGTAGGCGGCGCGCCCCCGGATGGGCGATTTCTTTGCGGCTACGGCTGGCTATTCTTTCTAGTGCTTATTAACCACTTAAAGAAAGAAGAACTCACCATGCCATCCCCTATCAGCAACCGCCGCCGCAACGTCCTGCTGGGCGCTGCCACCGCCGTCGCCGCCGCTGGCGCTTCCCTCTCCGCTACCGCATCCGCTGCACCGGCTGCAGCCAAGGCTTCCGCAGCCACCGGCCGCACCTCCGGCACCTTCACCACGCGCGATGGCGTGGAAATCTATTACAAGGACTGGGGTCCGCGCAACGGCCCGGTCGTCGTGTTCAGCCACGGCTGGCCGCTGAATTCCGACAGCTGGGAATCGCAGATGCTGTTCCTGGCCGACCACGGCTACCGCACTATCGCCCACGACCGCCGCGGCCATGGCCGTTCCAGCCAGCCGTGGGATGGCAACGACATGGACCACTACGCCGACGACCTGGCGCAACTGCTGGACCTGCTGGACGTGAAGAACGCAGCGCTGTTCGGCTTCTCCACCGGCGGCGGCGAAGTGGCGCGCTACCTGAGCCGCCATGGCAGCAAGCGTATCGCCAAGGCCGGCCTGATTTCCGCCGTGCCACCGCTGATGCTGAAAACCGCCACCAACCCGGGCGGCCTGCCGATCGAAGTCTTTGACGGCATCCGCGCCGGCTCGCTGAAAGACCGCTCGCAGCTCTACCTGGACATCGCCTCCGGCCCGTTCTTCAACTTCAACCGCCCTGGCGCCAAGCCATCGCAAGGCATGATCAATGCCTGGTGGATGCAAGGCATGATGGCCGGCCACAAGAACACCTACGACTGCATCAAGGCTTTCTCGGAAACCGACTTCACCGCCGACCTGAAAAAGATCGACATCCCGATGCTGGTGCTGCACGGCGACGACGACCAGATCGTGCCGATCGACGCTTCGGCCAAAGCGGCTGCAAAACTGCTGAAAAATGCCAAGCTGGTGGTGTACCCTGGCGCGCCGCACGGCCTGACCGATACCCACAAGGACAAGCTGAACGCCGACCTGCTGGCCTTCATCAAGGGCTAATCCATGGACCGCAAACTGACCACCGCTGCCGGCGCGCCGGTAGCGGACAACCAGAACGTGGAAACGGCGGGCCCGCGCGGCCCTATGCTGCTGCAGGACGTCTGGCACCTGGAGAAGCTGGCCCACTTCCACCGCGAAGTGATCCCTGAGCGCCGCATGCATGCCAAGGGCTCGGGCGCTTTCGGCACCTTCACCGTGACGCACGACATTACGCGCTACACCAAGGCTGCCATCTTTGGCGCGGTAGGCAAGAAGACCGAAGTGTTTGCGCGCTTCTCCACCGTCGCCGGCGAGCGCGGCGCGGCCGATGCGGAACGCGATATCCGCGGCTTCGCCGTCAAGTTTTACACCGAGCAAGGCAACTGGGACGTGGTGGGCAACAACACGCCGGTGTTCTTCATGCGCGACCCGCTCAAGTTCCCTGACCTGAACCACGCCGTCAAGCGCGACCCGCGCACCAACCTGCGCAGCGCCGAAAACAACTGGGACTACTGGACCCTGCTGCCGGAAGCGCTGCACCAGGTGACCATCGTGATGAGCGAGCGCGGCATCCCTGCTTCGTACCGCCACATGCACGGCTTCGGCAGCCACACCTTCAGCTTCATCAACGCTGAAGGCGAGCGGCACTGGGTCAAGTTCCATTTCACCACCCAGCAAGGCATCGTCAACCTGAGCGACGAGGAAGCGGCGGCGCTGATCGCGAAGGACCGCGAATCCTCGCAGCGCGACCTGTACGAAGCGATCGAGCGCGGCGAATACCCGCGCTGGACGCTGAAGGTGCAGCTGATGACCGAGCAGCAGGCGGCGCAGGCAGCCTTCAACCCGTTCGACCTGACCAAGGTCTGGCCGCACAAGGACTACCCGCTGCATGAAGTGGGCGTGCTGGAGCTGAACCGCAACCCGGACAACTACCATGCCGACGTCGAGCAGGCCGCATTTACCCCGGCCAATGTGGTGCCGGGCATCGGCTTCTCGCCCGACCGCATGCTGCAATCGCGCCTGTTCGCTTATGGCGACGCACAGCGCTACCGCCTGGGCGTCAACCACCATGCCATCCCGGTCAACACGCCGCGCTGCCCCTTCCACAGCTATCACCGCGACGGCGCCATGCGCGTCGACGGCAACCAGGGCGGCACCATCGGCTACGAGCCGAACTCGAAAGGCGAATGGCAGCAACAAGCTGCCTACGCCGAGCCGCCGCTGGCCCTGGACGGTGCTGCCGCACGCTGGAACCACCGCGCGGATGACGACTACTACAGCCAGCCGCGCACCCTGTTCCGCCTGATGGACGAGCAGCAGCGCCAGGCCCTGTTCGACAACACCGCGCGTTCGCTGGCCGGCGTGCCGCTGCACATCCAGCAGCGCCACATCGAAAACTGCAACAAGGCCGATGAAGCCTACGGCGCCGGCGTCTCGGCCGCGCTCGACAAGTTGCGCCCACTTTGGTAAATCCACGAAAGGAAACACAAATGACCATTACCGCTAAAGCCACCCCAGGCGCCATGCTTCTGACCCCGAAAGACCACACCCTGGTCATGATCGACCACCAGTCGCAGATGGCCTTCGCCACCCACTCGATCGACGCCGTCACCCTGCGCAGCAACGCCGCCCTGGTGGCGCATGCCGCCGCCGGCTTCGACGTGTCGACCATCATCACCAGCGTGGCCGAGAAGAGCTTCTCCGGCCCGGTGTTCGACGAGATCAAGGAAGCCTTCCCTGGCGCGGAAATCACCGACCGCACTTCGATGAACACCTGGGAAGACGAGAACGTGATCCGCCGCATCAACGCCATCGGCAAGAAGCGCATTGTGCTCGCAGGCTTGTGGACCGGCGTCTGCATCGTCGGCCCTGCGCTGTCGGCGCTGGACCAGGGCTTCGAGGTGTACGTGATCGCCGATGCCTGCGGCGACGTGTCGACCGAAGCGCACGAACGCGCCATGGACCGCATGGTGCAGGCTGGCGCACGTCCAATGACCTCGCTGCAATACCTGCTGGAACTGCAGCGCGACTGGGCGCGTACCGGCACCTACGAGCTGACCACCGGCATCGCCAAGAAATTCGGCGGCGCTTACGGTTTGGGTATCATCTACGCACAGACCATGTTCCACGCCAAGGAAGGCCAGTGAAGATTTATCTTCTCTCGCTGGGTGCCGGCCTGCTGGCCGGCATCCTGTACGGCGTGCTGAACGTGCGCTCGCCGGCGCCGCCCGTGGTGGCGCTGGTGGGGCTGCTCGGCATCCTGCTGGGAGAACAGGTGCCGCCGCTGGTTCGCCAGTGGCTGGCGCCAAAGGAACAGCAGGTATCCTGGCTGCATGAGCAGGTCAAGCCGCATTGTTTCGGCGAACTGCCATGCGCCGGCACGAAGGAGGAAAAGCAATGAATGCTGCACCGGAGCTGATACTCCATAACGGCCGCTTCACGACGCTGGACAAGAGCCAGCCCGAGGCCGCTGCGGTCGCCGTTTCCGGCGGCCGTTTTTCCCATGTCGGCGAGGCACGCGAGATCCTGCCGCTGGCGGGACCGCAAACCCGCATCATCGACCTGCAAGGCCGGCGCGTGCTGCCCGGCCTGATCGACAACCACCTGCACCTGATCCGCGGTGGCCTGAACTTCAATATGGAATTGCGCTGGGACGGCGTGCGCTCGCTGGCCGATGCCATGGCCATGCTGCGCGCGCAAGTCGCGATCACCCCGGCGCCGCAATGGGTGCGCGTGGTGGGCGGCTTCACCGAGCACCAGTTCGTGGAAAAGCGCCTGCCGACCATCGAAGAACTGAACGCCGTGGCGCCCGACACGCCGGTCTTCATCCTGCACCTGTACGACCGCGCGCTGATGAACGGCGCCGCGCTGCGCGCCGTCGGCTACGACCGCGACACGCCCGAACCGCCGGGCGGCCAGATACTGCGCGACAGCGCGGGCAATCCGACCGGGCTGCTGCTGGCCAAGCCTAATGCCTCGATCCTGTACGCCACCTTGGCAAAAGGGCCGAAGCTGCCGCCGGAATACCAGCTCAACTCGACGCGCCACTTCATGCGCGAACTGAACCGCCTGGGCGTGACCGGTGCGCTGGACGCGGGCGGCGGCAACCAGAATTACCCCGAGGATTACCAGGTGATCCAGCAGCTGGCCGATGCCGGCGAGCTGACCATCCGCCTGGCCTACAACCTGTTCACGCAAAAGCCCAAGCAGGAGAAGGACGACTTCCTCAACTGGGCCGCCAGCAGCAAGTACCAGCAGGGCGACGACTACTTCCGCCACAATGGCGCCGGCGAAATGCTGACCTTCTCGGCCGCCGACTTCGAAGACTTCCGCCAGCCGCGTCCGGACATGCCGGCCAATATGGAAGACGACCTGGAAGGCGTGATCCGCATCCTGGTGCAGAACCGCTGGCCGTGGCGCATGCACGCGACCTACGATGAGACCATCTCGCGCGCGCTGGACGTCTTCGAGAAGGTCAACCGCGACATGCCGCTCGATGGCCTGCACTGGTTCTTCGACCATGCGGAAACCATTTCGCCGCAGTCGATCGACCGCATTGCCGCGCTGGGCGGCGGCGTGGCGGTACAGCACCGCATGGCTTACCAGGGCGAGTATTTCGTCGAGCGCTACGGCGCGGCGGCGGCCGAGGCGACGCCACCGGTAAAGTACCTGCTGGAGTCGGGCGTCAAGGTCTCGGCCGGCACGGACGCGACGCGCGTGGCGTCCTACAACCCGTGGGTTTCGCTGTCCTGGCTGACCACCGGGCGCACCGTGGGCGGCATGCGGCTTTACCCGCAGCGCAACCTGCTGGACCGCGAGGCGGCGCTGCGCATGTGGACCGAGAACGTCACCTGGTTCTCCAATGAGGAAGGCAAGAAGGGTCGCATCGCGGTCGGCCAGCTGGCGGACCTGATGGTGCCGGACCGCGATTTCCTGCGCTGCCCGGAGGACGAGATTGCCGATACGACCTCGCTGCTCACCGTGGTGGGCGGCAAGGTCGTGTACGGCGCCGGGCCGTTCGGCAGCTATGACCCGCCCATGCCGCCGGCGATGCCGGACTGGTCGCCGGTCAGCCGCTATGGCGGCTACGGCGCCTGGGGCGCGATGCCGGGCGCGCTGGCGACAGGCGCGGTCCACGGCGCCAGCGCTGGGCACGCGCGCACGGCTGCCATGGCGGCGGCGGCAGCCTGCGGCTGCTCCAGCAAGTGCGGCATGCACGGCCACCAGCACGCGACGGCGTGGACCCGTTCCCTGCCGATCGCGGACCTGAAGTCGTTCTGGGGCGCGCTGGGCTGCTCCTGCTGGGCGGTGTGACATGGCGCCGCACATTCCCGGCGCCGCGCGCCTGCACACCAGCCAGGCCGGCGCGGGCATCCGTGCCCTGCGCTGGCTCACCCTGCTCCTGCTGTGCGCGGCCTACCTGCAGGGCGGCTTGAACAAGCTGCTGGACTTCGGCGGCGCCGTCGCCGAAATGCAGCATTTCGGGCTGCAGCCGGCAGCGCCGCTGGCAGCTGCCGTCATCATCGGCGAACTGGGCGCAGTGGCCATGGTGCTCTCGGGCCGCCTGCGCTGGCTGGGCGCGGCCTGGCTGGCGCTGTTCACGGTGGCGGCCAGCTTCATTGCCAACCGCTATTGGGAAATGGCTGGCATGGAGCGCTTCGCTGCCGCCAACAGCTTCTACGAGCACCTGGGCCTGGCCGGCGGCTTCCTGCTGGTGGCCTGGCATGACCTCGCGGTGAAACCGGGCAAGGAGGGCGCATGGCACGCGGAACGTCCCTGAGTTTCCTGGCCGGGTATGTCGATACCCTGGGCTTCGTGGCCTTGCACGGGCTGTTCACGGCCCATGTGACGGGCAACTTCGTGCTGCTCGGGCGAGAGATCGTGGCGCCGGGCAATGACGTGCTGCTCAAGCTGCTGGCCTTCCCCGCTTTCGTGGCGGGCGTGGTGGCGGTGCGGGCCCTGGTGCGCCACTGCCAGGGCCGCGGCAGCGAGGCGCTGCGGCCGGCCCACCTGCTGCAGGCGGCGCTGATGCTGGCCGCTGCCGCCAGCGCGCGCTGGGACATGGCGGTCGGCCTGCTGTGCGCCGCAGCAATGGGCGCGCAGAACGGCTATGGCAAGCTGCTGCTGGCGAAACTGCCGGCCAGCACGGTCATGACCGGCAATGTGACGCAGCTGGTGATCGATTGCCTGGACCGCGTGGGCGGCGCCGAACGGCCGGCGCTGGCGGCGCTGGGCAGCGGCATCCTGGCCTTTGCGGCGGGCTGCGTGATGGGTGCACTGGCTTCGCGCTGGGGCATGGGCGTTGGCTTGCTGCCAGCGGTGGCGCTGCTGCTGGTCATGGCGGTGCAGGCCGGGCCGGACGAGGCCAAGCCCGAATCAAAGCCCGAATCAAAGCCCACTTCATAGGACGATGATGCCGCGCTTTAAGGCAATGGTGACGGCATGCGTGCGGTCGTTGGCATCGAGCTTGGCCAGGATGCTGCGCATGTGCGCCTTCACCGTTTCCTCGGAAATGCCAAGCTGGCTGGCGATACGCTTGTTGGCATTGCCGGCCGCCGCGCAGCGCAGCACTTCGACTTCGCGCTCGCTGAGCAGGGAAGCGCCCAGGTGGCTGGCCAGCTGCTGCGCGATCTCCGGCGAGATGTAGCGCTGGCCGCCATGCACGGCGCGGATCATGCCGACCAGTTCCTTGCGCAGGCTGCTTTTCAGCAGGAAGCCGCTGGCACCGGCTTCCAGCGCGCGCCGCACCTGGGCGTCGCCGCCGAAGGTGGTCAGCATCACGATGCGCGCCGCCGGGAACTGGGCACGGATGGACTGCAGCGCCTCGAGGCCGCACATGCCGGGCATGGCAAGGTCCATGATGGCCAGGTCGGGGCGCACGGCGGCCCAGGCGGCCACCGCCTCATAGCCGTCGCTGGCTTCGGCCACCACCTGCATGTCGGGCTGGCTGGCAATGGCATCGGCCAGGCCGGCACGCAGCATGGGATGGTCGTCCACCAGCAGCACCCGGATTGGCGCGGCGGTGTCTGGAATGGTCTGGGTGTTCAAGGTATAGCTCCGCGCAGGACTGCAACGGGGAACTATAGCAATGGAAGGCATGGCTGGCAATTTGCCGGGCGCGTGCGGCGCCCGGCAATCTTGCCAAATTACTTCTTCTTGGCTTTGGTTTTCGACGATTGGGTCTGCGACTGTGCTGCCACCGGCTGCTGCGAGGCCGGGGTGCTGCCGCCCTGCACGCCCAGCGCGCCGCCGGTGCCCAGGCCGCCCGCTACTTCCTGCTGCTTGTAGTTGCGCACCGCGCGCACCACATTGTTGTACGAATCCATGAAGGCTGCCACCAGGATCTTGCCTTCCGGAGTATTGGTGTAGCCGCCCGCGCCGCCGGCCGCGCCGCCGCCGAACATGGCGCCGAACATGCCGAAGTCGGTGTTCTTGGCGCTGCCTTCGGCCGCCGCCAGCTGCACGCCGGAGCGGTTGTCGATCATCAGCAGCATGGTCGACGCTTCATTGGTTTTCATATTGCCGGCCACCACGCCAGCCACGCTGCCGATCAGGCCAAAGCCGCCCAGCGCGCCGCCCACGCCCGAAGTGCCCTTCTGGCTGAAGGTGATGGTCGGGCTCATCGTGTAGTCGGCAGCAGCGATCTGGCCTTTGCCGTAGTTGCTGTTGGCGCGCATTTCGCCGGATTTTTCCAGCGCGCGTTCGCCCATCATGTGGTCCATGGCGGCGCCGCGCTCCACCACCACGAAGCAGTTCGACTGCTGGATCATCATGCGCAGCACGGGGGTAGTGGAGCCCAGCTTGTACTGGCTCAGTTGCTGGAACCACGGCATGCTGCGGTCTTCCACCACCGACAGGGTGCCCAGAGGACGGTCGCATTTTTCCAGCTGGGTGCTGGCATTGGCAGCGGTGGCGCCGCCGGCGCTGCCGGTGGCTACCGTACTGCCGCCGCCGAGGGTTGGTTGGGTGCCGGCACAGCCAGCCAGTGCCAGGGCCGCCACGGCCGCAAACAGTTTGGTCTTCATACGTAGATCCCCTAGTTATTGGATGAAACGGCCGATTTTATAAGAAAGGCATATCAAAAAATCTATCAAATAGTCACTTCCCTGGGCGTAGCCGGCAGCGGTGACACGGCGCGCCATTGGGCGTACCATCAAGGTTCCTAAGAGCAAGGAAGCTAGCGCATGGCTGCCCCCGACCAGATCATCCACTGGCGCGAAAAAATCTTTGCCCGCCTGGTCCAGGTGGTGCTGGTGCTGGGCCTGGCCACGGCCATCCCCAGCATCGTGCAATCGCTGCGCGAGGGGCTGTGGGGCGTGGTGGTGGTGGACCTGATCGCGCTGTCCTGGCTGGCGGCCCTGTGGCGGCTGGAGGACGTGCTGTCCTATCCGCTGCGCGCCATGCAGTTCCTGCTGATTACCTTTGCGGTCGGCGTGGCGCTGATGCTGCAAGTCGGGCCGGTGGCGCATACCTACCTGCTGGCCGTGCCCTGCCTGGCAGCGCTGCTGGTGGGGCTCAAACCGGCCCTGTGGCTGCTGCTGGCCGGCGCCGTGGCCATTGTGCTGACCGGCTTTGCGCCGGCGCCCGATCCGGCAGCCATGGGGCTGTCCGACGATGCCGCCATGCGCGCTGCCATCGTCGCGCTCAACTACCTGTTCATTGCCGGCATCCTGACCATGAGCTGCGGAGTGCTGCTGCGCCACCTGGCGCGCTCGCTGGCCGAGGGCGAGCAGCTGGCTTTCTACGACCCATTGACCGGGCTGCCCAACCGGCGCCTGCTGCTGGACCGGCTGGCCAGCCTGCTGGCCAGTTCGGAACGCCAGCACGTGTTCAGCGCCGTGATGTTCGTCGACCTCGACCGCTTCAAGACCATCAACGATGCGCGCGGCCATGCCACCGGCGACCACCTGCTGCGGCTGGCCGCGCAGCGCCTGGAACAGCTGGTGCGCAAGAGCGACACGGTAGCGCGCATCGGTGGCGATGAATTCGTGGTGCTGCTGGCCCACCTGGCGCCGGACCTGGCCTCGGCCGGCAATGCGGCGCAAGGCGTGGCGGAAAAGATCCGCGAGGCGCTGGCGCAGGAATTCGAGATTGCCGGCCAGGGCTACGCCTGCTCGGCCAGCATCGGCGTGACCTTGCTGCCCAAGCACGGCCAGCAGGCCGATGACCTGCTGCGCGAAGCCGATACGGCGATGTACCGCGCCAAGGCGGCCGGCCGCAACGGCATCGCCTTCTTCGAATCGGCCATGCAGGCCGAAGTCGAGCGGCGCCTGACGCTGGAGCGCGAGCTGGGCCAGGCCATCGAGCAGGACCGGCTGCACATGGTGTACCAGCCCCAGTTCGACTGCCAGGGCCGGCTGCATGGCGCCGAGCTGCTGGTGCGCTGGGAGCGCGACGAGGGCGGCATGGTGTCGCCGGCCATCTTCATCCCGCTGGCGGAAGAGGCAGGGCTGATCGTGCCGCTCGGCCTGTGGGCGCTGCGGCAAGCCTGCCTGGCGCAGCAGCGCATGGCGGTACTGGGCCTGTCCTTGCCGCTGTCGGTCAACGTCAGCCCGCAGCAATTCCGCCAGGCCGACTTCGTGCAGCAGGTGCGCGGCATCCTGCAGGACCACGGCATGGAGCCGGCGCTGCTGATCCTGGAAGTGACGGAAGGCTTGCTGGTGGAGAGGATGGATGAAATCGTCGCGCGCATGAATGAGCTGGCCGAGCTCGGGGTGCGCTTTTCCATCGACGATTTCGGCACCGGCTATTCCAGCCTGGCGTATTTGAAGCGCATGCCGCTGTACGAGCTGAAGATCGACCGCAGCTTCATCATGGACATGCCGGACGACGCCAGCGATGTGGTGATCGTGCAGACCATCCTGGCCATGGCAGGCCAGATGGGCTTACGGGTGGTGGCGGAAGGGGTGGAGACGCAGGCCCAGGCCGACTTCCTGGCGGCCCACGGCTGCCATGCACTGCAAGGCTACCTGCTGGGCCGCCCGGCGCCGCTGCCGGCGCTGCTCGACCTGCTGACGGCGCAGGCCGCGCTCTCCACCAAGGCCAAGGTTTAGTTCAGCTTCACCGTCAGCGCCTTGCGGATGGCCACGCAGCGCTGGTCTTCCTGGTGCGCCACCAGCAGCGCACGCCGCGTGCCGTCGCTCAGGCCCGGGTTGGCGGCCGCCGTGTCGGCCAGGCGCTGCACGCTGTGCGCGGTGCAGGTGGCCGGGATCATGGTGGCGCTGTATGCGCGCATGAAGACCGGGCCGGCCGACTTGTCCAGCGCCGGCAATTGCGCCAGGCGGGTCGCAGCGCTTTGCTCGCTGAGCGCCACCTGGGCCGACGGGTAAAGCGCATTCATCGCGCTGCGGATGCGCGAGAACGGCAGCTTGGTCTGGGTGTCGCCGATCTTGTCCAGCCATTCCTGCTTAACCTTGGCGTCCGGGCGCGCCGCCTGCGCCGCCACGGCGGCCAGTTCGCCGCTGTCGGACTTGTCCACGGCCTGTTCGGCCGCAATGCGCGCCTCGGCGCCGGGATAGGCATTGCGGTTCAGGATGGTGATCATGTTCCAGCGCACGTCCTGGTTCAGGGTGAAGCCGGCCAGTTTTTCACGGCCATCCAGCATGCCGGCAATGCGGTCCAGCGACTCCTTGCTGCCTGCGGTGCCCAGGTAGGCACTGAACCAGCGGCGCTGGAAATCACCCTTGCTGGCCTTGGCCTGCGCCCAGGCCATCTTTTCCAGGCGGCCGATAACGGTGCGGGTATAGGCGCTGTCTGCCGCCATGGCGCGCAGGTAGTGGATCGCGTTAGAGGTCTTGCCCAGCACGTCGCCCAGCAGCACGTAGTCCTTTTCCTGGGCGGCGTTGACCAGCACGGTATCGAGGAATTCGTTGAGCGGCAGCGCACCGTCGCGCACGTTGTCCCACATGCTGTGCCACAGCATGGTGCGCAGCAGCTTGTCTTCCACCTTGCTGACGTCCTGGCGCGCAGTAGCGAAGGAGCGGGTATCGAGCTTGGCTTTCACGAAGCCCCAGTCCTGGTAGTTCGGGTAGACCAGGTCCGGGCAGGCGGCGCCTTTGAGCTCTGGCACTTCGGTGGTCGCGCCCTTGTAAGTCACCGGCAGCACCTTGTCGATCGCCAGCTGCTTGCCTTTCTTCTGCATCAGGGCCAGCTGCACGCGCTGTTCGCGCAGGGTCGGGAATTGCGGCACCGCCGTCTGCTGCAGGCTGAAGCCGTCGATCTTGCCGCCCTTGCAGCTGTAGTTGGCGGTGATGGTGTTCACGCCCGGCTGGTACAGCCAGTCCTGGGTCCACTGGCCGAGGTCGCGGCCGGCTGCTTCGGCCAGGCTGCCGATGAAATCATCCAGCCTGGCGTTCCTGAACTGGTACTTGACCAGGTAATTGTGCACGCCCTTGCGGAAGGTTTCTTCGCCCAGCAGGTGGCGCAGCTGCTTCAGGGTCGAAGCGCCCTTGGAGTACGTAATGGCGTCGATATTGTCGAAGGCATTGGCGGTCGACGGCACCGGCGTTTCGATCGGGTGGGTGGTGACGCGCTGGTCCTGGATGTAGGCCCCCGCCTTGCCCTCGGCGTAGAAGTACTGCCAGGCGGAGTCCTTGAATTCGGTGGCTTCGGCGGTGGCCAGGGTGCCCATGAAGGAAGCGAAGCTCTCGTTCAGCCACAGGCCGTTCCACCACTGCATGGTGACCAGGTCGCCGAACCACTGGTGTGCCATTTCGTGCATGATGACACTGGCCAGTTCGTGCTTTTGGGCGCTGGACATCTTGTCCTTGTGCAGGAAGGCGTGTTCGGCGAAGGTCACCGCGCCGGCGTTCTCCATCGCGCCGTACAGGAAGTCCGGCACCAGCAGCTGGTCGTATTTTCCGTACTGGTAAGGAATGCCGAAGTAATCGTCAAACCAGGCCAGGCCTTGCCTTGTGTATTCGAACCATGGCGCCGGGTCGACCTGGTCGGCCACCGACTGGCGCGCAAACAGGCGCATCGGATACTTGGCGCTGCTGGCGTCTTCCCATACCTTGTACGGGCCGGCGTGCATCGAGAAGTTGTAAGGGCTGAGGATCTTGGAGACAGGGAAAGTCCAGCGCTTGCCGCCTGCGGCGTCTTCCACTTTCGATTCGCGCGTGGTGGAGACCACGGTCCAGTCGGCAGGCGCGGTGACGTTGACCTGGTAGGTGGCTTTCAGGTCCGGCTGGTCGAACAGCGCGAACATCTGGTGCGCGGCCGCCGGTTCGAAGTGCGAGTAGGTGTAGACGCGGCCATCGACCGGATCGACCATGCGGTGCAGGCCCTCGCCGTTGGTGCTGTGCTTGCGCTCGAACTCCACGGTCACGCTGTTGCGGCCGGCCTTCAGGTCGGCGGCGGCCAGCGTGATGAACCAGTTGTTGTACTGCGGCGCAGCGACCTGCTTGCCGTTCACCGCCAGGCGCTTGATGCTTGCCTTGTCGAGGTCCAGCGTCAGCGGCTGCGCATTGTCCTTCAGGTCGAAGCTCACGGTGGTGGTGTTGCTGAACGTTTCCTGGCCGGTCAGCGTGAAGTCGAGGACATAGGCGACGTTCGATACGCGCGCCGAACGGGCGGCGGCATCGGCCTGGCTCAGGTAAGGGTTTTCAGCGCGCGCGGTGGTGGCGCTGGTATCGGCTGCGATGCCGCTGGTGGCGACAAGTGCACTGACTGCCAGTGTAATGGCATGAGGAACTAGCGATTTCATGATTTTCCTTATACATGTCTCACCCCGGACCGGCCCCGGTCCGATGGCGCAGGGATGATACCATTGGGCGATGGACATCAAACTCGAGACCCCCAACCAGCCTGAAGTCGTGGCCCTGATCGACCTGCTGGATGCTTACCAGCTGTCGCTGTATCCGCCGGAGAGCGTGTATGCGCTCGACATGAATTCGCTGCTGCAGCCGAACGTGCTGTTTGCCGTGGCGCGCAATATTGATGGCGCGGCGGTGGGCTGCGGCGCCATCGTGGTGACGCCGGAATACGGGGAAGTGAAGCGCATGTTCGTGCACCCTTCGGCCCGTGGACAAGGCGTGGCGCAGCGCCTGCTCGGCATGCTGGAAACGGAAGCGCTGGCGCGCGGCTGCCGCCAGTTCATGCTGGAGACCGGACCGTCGCAGCCGGAAGCGATTGGCCTGTATGAGCGCCTGGGCTACCGCGTGCGCGGGCCATATGGCGATTACCGCGACGATCCCTTGAGCGTATTCATGGAGAAGCCGGCATGACCGATCCGCTGACCGACCTGCATGATCTGCGGGATCGCACGCGCGCTTTTGCCGCCGCGCGCGACTGGGAGCAGTACCACACGCCCAAGAACCTGGCGATGGCGCTGTCGGTGGAAGTGGCCGAACTGGCCGAGCATTTCCAGTGGCTGCCGACCGGCCGCGCCGGCGAACTGGCGCAAGGCCAGCATGAAGCGATCCGCCATGAACTGGCCGACGTGCTGCTCTACCTGGTGCAGATCGCCGACAAGCTCGATGTCGACCTGCACGCGGCTGCGCTGGAAAAGATCCAGCTCAATGCCATCAAGTACCCGGTCCGGGAGGTGTGACGGGCGGTACGGGTGCCTCACTGACCGGGCAGCGTTTTAACGTTGGCTGAATGCGCCTCCATTCTTCTTCGGTCACCGGCAACGAGTCCGGATCCGTCATCGCTGCCTGCGTGATCCGCTCATCTTCCTCCTCAGACGGCAGAAGAAACACCCGACCGTCAGCAGTGGTAACTGTTTCGCGCATAGATTCTCTCTTCATTTCGATTCGCCTTGCGTAGACTCAGAATTCGCAACCCATTGCTCCTCTCGAAAATCGAGCATCAGGCCAGCAGAAACCGTTGCCACAGTCAAGATGCTGCGCAAATGAGAGCGAAATTCCATGCTTGAGCTTGTTCTGCCGATCGTTGCCAGCATCGAACTCGATTCTCACTTTACTCTCTCCTGCAACGCGGTCAAGCAAGCTTATCCGCGCCAAACAAGAGGGTCTTGAGTTATCTCAGCAAGTGGGCCTTAGATTATTGTTCCGAATCGAATTTCTGCTGTTAAAACATGATCGGCTGTCATTGGCCCAGCGCCTTGCGGATTTGGGCGTTGACTATTGCCCAGGCCTTCGAGTCGGCGGAGACTTCGTCGTAGTGGCTGCCGCCCGGCAGGACCAGGACTTCGGCGGCATCGCCTGCTGCGCGCGCACGGCGGGCATAGTTTTCGCCGGTGATGGTCGGCGAGATGTCGTCGTGCTCTCCGTGGATCAGGACGGTGCGCACGCCAGCCGGCAGCATTTCGGCCGGCGAGGTGTCGGCGAAGACGTCGGGGCGCAGGGCACTTGGAGTGCCGGCGATTTGCGCGGTTTCGCGGTCGCAGGTACGGCGGATCAGGGCTGCTTCGTTGCGCAAGTCGGCCAGGCCGCCAAGGCTGATAACGGTGCCGATCTTCAGCGGCTGCGGCGCCCAGGCGGGGCTCCACTCGGGCAGCTTGTGGCGCGAGACGGCCCATTGCGCGAGGTGGCCGCCGGCGGAGTGGCCAACCGCGACGATGCGGTTCAGGTCCAGCACGCTGGTCTTCGCTTCGTGCTTCAGCAAGTCCACTGCGGTGGCGACATCCTGGTACATGCCGGGGTAGCCGCCCCCTTCCTCATCGTAACGGCGGTACTCCACGTTCCATACCGCGATGCCTTGCCGGATCAGCGCGCCGGCCATGTTGCGCATCTGCTCGATGCCGCCAAACTGCACTGTCCAGCAGCCGCCGTGGATCAGCACAACTACCGGATGCGGTCCCGGGCCGGCAGGTTTGAAAAACTCCACGAACTGGCTCGGCGCGGGGCCGTAGACGATGCGTTTGTCGGGCGCAGGGCCTTTCAGCGCAAGGTATTGGTCCAAAGTCAGTGGCTTGGTGACGACTGCGTCAGCCGGCGCGGCGGATGCGCCAACGGCGGCAGCGCCTGCAGCGGCGCACAGGGAATGGCGGATCAGTTTGAGCATGGCTTTCTCGGCAGGTTCCGGAACAGCCAGCAGCATAGCGTGGGGATAGCTGATTCGGCAACAAGCCTTGCTGGCGCCGCTTGCCATGGCGGGGCGCGGTGCCCTTTGCACGACTGTCGCAGACTACTACTGAAAACTACTGAAACCTACTACTGAAAACTACTGAAATTCGCCGTTTTCAGCGATGATAGCGCTAAAGAGGGAAAAATTTCAGTAGCTTTCAGTAGACCTTCGCGACACTTGTGCGAAGGTCTGCCAAGACAGGGGGGGCCGAGCGGGCTGATCAGCGCTTCGGCTTGGCCGCCGGCTTTTTCGGCGGCGTGTGCTTGCCGGACATCGGCGGCATGGCATCGGCCAGCGACATTTTCAGTTGCTTGCCGCCGACCCACACTTTGCGCAGGTGCTTGAAGATATCGTCCGGCATGCCGTCCGGCATTTCGACGAAGGCGTGGTCTTCCAGGATCTCGATGCGGCCGATGAAGCGCGACTCGAGGCCGCTCTCGTTGGCGATGGCGCCAACCAGGTTGCCGGCATTGACGCCATCCCCCGAGCCAACTTCCACGCGGTAGGCGCGCATCGGCATCGGGGCTGCACCGCCCTCGCCTGCCGCGGCCTTGTCCTTCTTCTTGCGCTTGGGCGCTTCCTCGAACATCGGCTCGTCGTCATCGGCGCGCGAGGACAGCGGCGGCGCGGCACGCTCTGCGCGCTCCGGGCGCTCGGCACGTTCGGGCTTGGCCGCGCGCGGCGCCTTGGCGGCCGGTGCCGGCGGCGGCGTTTCGCCATCGCGGTGCAGGCGCAGCGGCTGGCCGGCTACGCGCAGCGCTTGCAGCGCGTCGATATCGCCCGGCAGCAGGTCAGCCGGCATGTCCAGCAGCGAATAGTCGTCGTAAATCTCGATACGGCCGATGAACTTGGAGTCGATGCCGCCCTCGTTGGCGATCGCGCCGACGATGTTGCCCGGCTTGACGCCGTGCTGGTAGCCGACTTCCACGCGATAGGTCGCCATGCCCTGCTCCGGCTCGCGCTCGATGCGCTCTTTCTTCGGACGCGGCTCGCGTGGCTCACGCGGTTCGCGCGGCTCGCGGCCTTCACGGCCCTGGCCTTCCTGGCGCGGCGCGCCATCTTCATGCCAGCCTTTTTCACGCGATTTATCCAGCAGCAGCGGCTTGCCGCCGCACGCCATCATCGCCAGTGCGGCAGCCACTTCCACCGCCGGGATATTGTGTTCGGCCTCGTACTCGCGCACCAGGTTTTCGAAGAAGGACAGGCCTTCCTGCGCCAGGGTGTCGGTGATCTGGTCCTTGAACTTGCTGATGCGGACGTCGTTGACCGCCTGCAGCGTCGGCAGCGTCATCGGCGTTACGGGCTGGCGCGTGGTGCGCTCGATCAGCTTCAGCAGGTTGCGCTCGCGCGGCGTGATGAACAGGATCGCCTCGCCGCTGCGGCCCGCGCGGCCGGTGCGGCCGATGCGGTGGGTGTAGCTTTCCGGGTCATACGGCACGTCGTAGTTGACCACGTGGCTGATGCGCTCCACGTCCAGGCCGCGTGCCGCCACGTCGGTGGCGACCAGGATGTCGATCTTGCCGTCCTTGAGCTGGCCGATGATGCGTTCGCGCGCGGCCTGCTGCATGTCGCCGTTGATGGCGCCAGCCGAGAAGCCGCGCGCCTGAAGGCGCTCCGCCAGTTCCTCGGTGCCGATCTTGGTGCGCGAGAAGATGATCATGCCGTCGAACGGCTCCGCTTCCAGGATGCGGGTCAGCGCGTCCAGCTTGTGCATGCCCGATACCAGCCAGTAGCGCTGGCGGATATTGGTGTTGGTGGTGGTCTTGGCCGCCACCATCACTTCGGCCGGGTCGTTCAGGTAGGTGGTGGCAATGCGCTTGACCTGGGCCGGCATGGTGGCCGAGAACAGGGCGGTCTGGCGCGAATCCGGGGTTTCCTGCAGGATGCGCTCGACGTCTTCGATGAAGCCCATGCGCAGCATTTCGTCCGCTTCGTCCAAGACCAGGGTTTTCAGCTGCGACAGGTCGAGCGAGCCTTTTTCCAGGTGGTCGATGACGCGGCCCGGGGTGCCGACCACCACGTGCACGCCGCGGCGCAGCGCCTGCAGCTGCGGGCCGTAGGACTGGCCGCCGTAGATCGGCAGCACGTGGAATTTCGGGATATGGGTGGCGTAGCGCTGGAAGGCTTCCGCCACCTGGATCGCCAGTTCGCGCGTCGGCGCCAGCACCAGCGCCTGCGGCGCGGCCTGCTTGATGTCGATGCGCGACAGGATAGGCAGCGCGAAGGCCGCGGTCTTGCCGGTGCCGGTTTGCGCGGTGCCCAGTACGTCGCGGTTTTCCAGCAGGTGGGGGATGGTGGAGGCCTGGATCGGAGACGGGGTCTCGTAGCCTACTTCTTTCAGCGCCTTCAAAATGGGGGCACTGAGGTTCAAATCGGTAAACAGGGTGTCAGACATGGCGGCACTCGTGAGGTTATTGTTGTATCGCCTGATGCGACGGAAGGTGCTATTTTACCCTTTTAAACCGGCACCCCGGTGCCTGACCCGCAGGGTCAGGCACCAACATGCGGCCGCCGCGGGCTGGTGTCTGACCCTGCGGGTCGGACGGGACGGCCATCCGGCCGGTGTACCGGTTCAGGTGTGCGGCTTGACATCATCCTTCAGCGCATTCAATGCCATTTTCTCAATCAACCCCGGCGCCAGCAGCTTTAACCACCGCCCCAGCTTGCCCTTGGCAGTCATCACCACTTCGCGCCTGCGCCCCGCCATGCCCTCGATAATCAACCGGGCGCATTCCGCCACCGGCATCGCCGCATCCTCCCGCAGGCTGCTCTTGCCCAGCTCCCCGCCCGCAGCGTTATAACCCCGATAACGGATCTGCGTATCCACCACACCCGGATAAGCCGTGGTCACGCTGACCCCATGCGGCTTCATTTCCGCCCGCAGCGCCTCGAAGAACCCCGCCATGGCAAACTTGGTCGCCCCGTAGGCCGTGCGCCCCGGCACCCCAACCAGCCCGGCCAGCGAGGACACGGCCACAATCCGCCCCTGCGACGCCTTCAGGTAAGGCAGCGCCGCATGGGTGCACCAGATCGCGCCCCACAGGTTCACCTTCATCAGGTCCTCGTACCAGCCCAGGTCCGTCACTTCCTCGAACAGCGCGTGGGCCGAGCGGCCGGCGTTGTTGACCAGCGCATCGATGCGGCCAAAGCGCTCGACCGCCGCCGCCACCAGATGCCTGCATTGCTCCTGCTGCGCGACGTCGGTGGCCACCACCAGCGTGCCGGCGCCGGCTGCGCTGCAATCGGCCGCCACCGCCTGCAAGGCCGCCTCGTTGCGCGCCGCCAGCACCAGCGCCACATCCCTGCCGCGCGCCCTGGCCAGCTGGCGCGCCATTTCTGCCCCGATGCCGTCGGATGCGCCGGTGATGATGATGACTTCCATGTATCTCCTTTGTTTCGCCGCCGTGATTTCGTTTCATTATGGGGTAAGATCCTTGCCATGAAAACCAAGTACTTCATCCCTGCCAGCCTGCTGCTGGCGGCCGCTTCTGCCACAGCGCAGCAAGCGCCTACCGTCAAGGAAGCGCCGCTGCGCGCCCACCTTTCCTTCCTCGCCGACGACCTGCTTGAAGGCCGCGGCACCGGCCAGCGCGGCGGCGACCTCGCTGTGCGCTACCTGGAAACCCAGGCCGCCGCCATTGGCCTCAAGCCGCTGGCTGACGGCACCTACCGCCAGTCGGTGAAATTCCAGGGCACCCGCCTGCAGCCAGGCAGCTCGATCAAGTTCGCCGCCGGCGCCAGCACCCTGCTGCCGCGCCTGGGCGAGGACGTCCTGATCGGCACCGGCAGCGGCCGCGCAGAAGTGGTGTTCGACGCGCCGCTGGTGTTCGTCGGCTACGGCGCCATCGCGCCGGAAGAAAACTGGAACGATTACAAGGACGCCGACGTCAAGGGCAAGATCCTCATCATGATGGTCAACGACCCGCAGCCTACCGCAGAAGAGCCGAACCGCTTTGCCGGCAAAGGCTACACTTATTACGGCCGCTGGATGTACAAGTACGAAGAAGCGGTGCGCCGGGGCGCCGCCGGGGCGCTGCTGATCCACACCACGCCCTCGGCCGCTTATGGCTGGAACGTGCCCGCCACCAGCTTTTCGCTGGAGCGCTTCCACGCGCCGGGCGGCGGCAACCTGATCGAAGGCTGGCTGTCCGAAGACTACACGCGCACCCTGTTCAAGGCCGCCGGCTTCGACCTCGATGCGCTGCGCGCTGCCGCCGAACGCCGCGACTTCCGCCCGGTCGCCCTGAACATCAGCGCCCACAGCGAGATCCGCTCCAGCGTGCGCCAGGTCGAGCAGTTCAACGTGGCCGGCATCGTGCCTGGCAGCGATCCGAAGCTGAAGGACGAAGCCGTGGTCTATTCCGCGCACTGGGACCACCTGGGCAAGGCCGATGGCCCGGCCGACGGCACCGACCGCATTTACAACGGCGCCATCGACAACGGCTCCGGCGCTGCCGCCCTGCTGGCCATGGCTGCCGCCGCCGTGCAGAAGCCGGCCAAGCGCTCGCAGGTCTTCCTGTGGCCGGCCGCCGAGGAAGTCGGCATGCATGGCGCCTCTGCCTACGTTGCCAAGCCGGCCTTCCCGCTCAATCGCACGCTGGCCGACCTGAACCTCGATTCGATGAACTTTGCCGGCCGCACGCGCGACATCGGCGTGGCCGGCGCCGAGCGCAGCTCGCTGTATGAGTCGGCCGCGCGCGTCGCCCGGCAAATGGGCCTGAAACTGGCGCCGCCAATCCCAGACCTGTCGGGCGCCTACTTCCGCGCCGATCACTTCCAGTTCGCCAAGGCTGGCGTGCCGGCATTTAACGTCGGTTCCGCCGTGTTCTCGGGCGACGGCCACTTCGAGTTCGAACATGCGCACGACGCCTCGGCCGCGAAGATCGTCGCCTTCAAGGGCGACTACCACAGTGTCAAGGACGAATACCACGCCAGCTGGGACCTGTCGGGCATGGTGCAGCAAGCCCAGTTCACCCTGAACCTGGGTTACGAAGTCGCCAACGGCAAGGCCATGCCGACCTGGAAAAAAGGCGATCCGTTCAGCTTTGTGAAGCGCTGACCGCCGCCTGGTCCTGCTGCAGCAGGGCCAGGAAGCCTTCGGCCGGCAGCGGCCGGCCGAAGAAATAGCCCTGCATGTGGCGGCAGCCATGGCGGCGCAGGAAGTCCAGCTGCTCCTGCGTCTCAACCCCTTCCGAAATAACTTCCAGTCCCAGGTTGTCGGCCAGCGCGATGATGGTGGTGACGATGGCCGCATCGTCCGGATCGACCGTCAGGTCGCGCACGAACGTCTGGTCGATCTTCAGCACGTCGATCTCGAAGCGCTTCAGGTGCGCCAGCGAAGAATAGCCGGTGCCGAAATCGTCGATCGCCAGCTTCACGCCCAGCTTCTTCAATTCGTGCATGACAGCCGTGGCATGCGCCACGTCGTTCATCACCGCGCTTTCGGTCAGTTCCAGCTCCAGGCAGTGCGGCGCCAGGCCGGTATCGGCCAGCACTTCCGCCACGCCCTGCACGAAGTCCGGCTCGGCCAGCTGGCGTGCCGAAACGTTGACCGCAATGCGCAGCGCGCGCCGCCCTTCGCGCTGCCAGTCGCGCAGCTGGCGGCAGGCGGTGCGCAGCACCCAGTGCCCCACAGCCAGGATCTGGCCCGTTTCTTCCGCCAGCGGGATGAAGCGGTTCGGCGCCACCATGCCCATCTCCGGATGGCGCCAGCGGATCAAGGCTTCCATGCCCATGATGCGGCCCGTGGTGCAATCGACCTGCGGCTGGTAGTGCAGCTCGAACTCGCGCCGCTCCAGCGCCGTGCGCAGCGCGCTCTCGATGCGCAGGCGCTCGCCCAGCCGCTCGTTCAGGGCCGCCGTGTAGAACTGGTACTGGTTGCCGCCCATTTCCTTGGCGCGGAACATGGCGATGTCGGCGCGCTCGGCCAGCACGCCAGGCTCCTTGCTGTCGGTCGGGAACACGGCAATGCCGGCGCTGGCGGTCAGGAACAGTTCCGTGCCGTCGAGCACCAGCGGCGCCGCCAGGCTGTCGAGCACGCGCTGCAGCTGTTCGGCGCGCGGCGCACTGCCGCCGCGTTCCGGCAACAGCAGCAGCGCAAATTCGTCGCCGCCCAGGCGCGCTACCGTGTCGACCGGCCGCACCGCGGCCTGCAGGCGCGCCGCCACGATCTGCAGCAAGCGGTCGCCGCCCTGGTGGCCCAGGCGGCTGTTGGTGAACTTGAAGCGGTCAAGGTCGATCGACACCAGCCACAGCTCGTGGCCCTTGCGCCCCGAATGCTGGATGGTCTGCGCCAGCCGGTCCTGCAGCAGCACCCGGTTCGGCAAACCGGTCAGCGCATCGTGCGTGGAACGGTGCTCCAGCTCCGATTCATAGGCCTTGAGGGCCGTGATGTCGTGCTGGATCGAGATGAAGTTGACCACCACGCCGTTCTCGTCGCGCACCGGCGACATCACCACATCGTTCCAGTACTGCGTGCCGTCCTTGCGGTAGCAGCGCAGCACCGCGCGGCCGTCGCGCTGCTCCCGGATCGCCGCCCGCAATTCATCGATGCCCGGCTGGTCCAGGTCGTCGCCGAACAGCACGCGCGGGCTGCGGCCCAGCGTCTCCTCGGCACGGTAGCCGGTGATGCGCTCGTAGGCCGGGTTGACGTAGACGATCGGGTTGTGCGGCTCGGCTGCGGTGATCATCACCGCATTGGTGCTCGACTCGATGGCGCGCTGGCGCAGCAGCAAGGCCTGGTTGGCCGCCTTCAGTTCCGCCGTGCGCGTGGCCACGCGCTGCTGGATCAGGAGCTTGCGGCGCTTGAGCGAATCAATGAAGGCAGAGCCGATCACGGTGGTCAGCACGCCCAGCACGAGCGTGAACAGGGATGCCAGGTGCTCGCCGGCCAGGATGCGCGCGCTGGGCGTAGCCACCATCAGCCAGCGCGCGCCGGCGACGTCGATTTCCTGCTGCAGCGGCGCCGTGCGTGCCGGGTAGAGCCAGGCCGGCAGCGACAGCCCGCCATGCGAGGGCGGCGCCGGCACGGCGTACACCAGGGTGGCCGGGTCGGCGCCGGCACTGGCATACACCTGCATGTCCAGCGTGGCGGCAGCCAGCCCGGCGCTGGCAAAAATCTTCCCGATCATTTCGCCCGGCTGCAGGGCCAGCGCGGTTTCGCCCACGACTTTGCCGCCCGGCGCGCCGCCGGCGTACAGCGGCATGGCCACGACGACCCCCATGCGCTTGCGCGTCCCGCCGCGCTGCACCAGCGGCACCAGCGGCCCCGCCGCCGGCTCGCCGCTGGCATAGGCGCGCTCGCGCGCCGATTCATCATGGCGAGGGAACAGGGTGTCGAGGCCGAGCGCCGTTTCATTGCCGGCCAGCGGCTCGATGTAATCGATGACCCGGTAGCGCGGCCGCGCGGCAGCCGGCAGCGCCACGCCATCGTGCAGTTCGCGCACCGTGGCGCCCGGCTGCACTTCCTGCAGGGAAGCTTCGAAGGCAGGCCGCTCGCCATGCTCGATGAAGCGCAGGTAGCTGGTGGCCAGCACATACGGGTGGCGCGCCAGCAGCGGCGTGACGAAACGGCGGAATTCCTCGCGGCTGGCGTTGGGCCGCGCCACAAACAGCTGGTTGACGGCATGCAGGCTGGACAGGGCGCCGCCGATGCCTTCGCGCAGCACGAAGGCGCGCGCCTGCACGCGCTGCTCGAACGCGAGCTGGGCGCGCTGCGCCTCCAGCCGGCTGACGCCGGCAAACAGGGCGCCGGTCAGGCCGAAGCCGCACAGCAGCGCCAACGCCGCCGTGCGGGTGCGGAACGGTTGCTGTGGTGCTGCGTTGATCGGATCGTCCATCGTGCCCCTGCCTTCGCTTTGCGAGCTTACCATTTTCGCACGAGCGGCCACTTAATGCTATAGGGCAACATTTTTCCGCGCGGCTCACGCGCGCCGGGCGCCAGGGCAGCGGCCTATACTGGGCTGCCCACACCACGAGGAGGCGACCATGGAGAAAACCTGGATCGTCGTGGCTGATAGCAGCCACGCCCGCATCTTCCAATTGCGCGACGGCCAGTTGCCGGCCGAAGAAATTGAAGACCTGGCCAACCCGCTCGGGCGGGCCGACAACCGCCAGCTCGCGTCCGACAGCCACGGCCAGTATTTCGGTCCCGAAGGCCGCGGCCACACTGCGCCACGGGTGGAAGAACCGGTGCAGCACGAAGTGCGCCAGTTCGCGCGCGAAATCGGCCACCGGCTCGACACGGCGGCCGCGCAAAACCGCTACCAGCACCTGGCCCTGGTGGCTGCGCCGCGTTTCCTGGGCTTGCTGCGCGACAGCCTCGACAAGCACACCCGCAAGCTGGTCACGGCCGAAGTGGCGAAGAACGTGTCGGCCTTCGCGCGCCAGGACCTGGACGCCTGCCTGCAAGCACTGGCCCGCCCGCAGCAAGGCGGCTAGCGCCATGGACCTGAGCACCCAGTGGACCACGGTGGATGGCCCGGACGGCACGTTCGACGCCTTCCTGGCCCTGCCGCGCAGCGGCCACGGCCCCGCCCTGCTCTTGCTGCAGGAAATCTTCGGCGTCAACGCCCACATCCGCGCCGTGGCCGAGCAATACGCCGCCGACGGCTATGTGGTGCTGGCGCCCGACCTGTTCTGGCGCCAGGGCCGGCGCCTCGAATTCGGTTATGACGAGGCGGACTGGGGCCGCGCCGCCCAGTGCATGCAGCGCGCCGACGTGGCGCAAGCCCAGGCCGATATCGGCGCCGCCGCTGCCGCCCTGCGTGCCACGCCGGGCGCCGAAGGCCGGCTCGGCGTGCTGGGCTATTGCTGGGGCGGCCGCATGGCTTACCTGGCGCTGGCCAATGGCCATGCCGACCATGCCGTCGCGTATTACGGCGGCGGCATCCAGCATTGCCTCGACCGTGCAGACGCCATCCGCGCCCCCTTGCTGCTGCACTTTGGCGGGCGCGACAGCCATATCCCGCGTGAGGCCGTGCGCACCATTGCCGAGCGTTTCGGCGAGCGCGACAACGTCGAGATCCATCTTTATCCGGACGCCGAACACGGCTTCAACTGCAACCACCGCAGCAGCTACCACCAGCGCAGCGCGGCCGAAGCACACGGCCACACCCTGCTGTTTTTAAGTGAAAACCAGTAAGTGCGTTCCCGCACAGATGGCGCGGTTGGGCAGTCCTACAGTTGGCTGCTAACCCAACCGGAGGAAATGATGGCTGATGACCTGAATT
>Ga0209050_1000344_pt1 | contig 92033 bp, 98 predicted proteins | sample Araplavi_mTSA_r2_FD_184276 | JGI IMG/M metagenome (GOLD analysis project Ga0209050, IMG submission 184276) | Arabidopsis root microbial communities from North Carolina, USA - plate scrape MF_Cvi_mTSA_r2 (SPAdes) (version 2) | ecosystem: Host-associated > Plants > Roots > Endosphere | place: USA...
GCGGTTGTAGGCGGTCAGCAGGGTGTCGTCGGGCCCGATGGCGATGACCCCGCCCTCGGCGTAGCGCTTGGCGATCAGGTCGCGCAGGTCGCCGTGCAGCTCGCGATCATCGAAGCCGTGCGCCGCCAGCCACAGGTCGTTGAACATCTTGGTCAGGTACTTCGATCCCGTGTCGCAGACCAGGGTCACCACCCGCTGCGGCGTCGTCTGCTCGCGGCAGTATTTCAGCGCGGCCGCCAGCAGGCATCCCGACGACGAGCCGGCCAGGACGCCCTCCTTGCGCAGCAGCTCGCGGGCGGTCTCGACGCTCTCGCGGTCGCTGATCGAATAGGCCTTGGCGACCAGGTCCATCTGGGCGTTGGCCGGGATGAAGTCCTCGCCGATGCCCTCGACCACCCACGAGCCGGCCTCGCCGAAGGTCCCGGTCTCGACATAGTCGCGCAGGATGGAGCCGACCGGATCGGCCAGCACCATCTTCGTCTTCGGCGACTGCGCCTTCATGTACCGGCCAATGCCGGTCAGGGTGCCGCCCGAGCCGACCCCGACGACGATGGCGTCGATGTCACCGTCCATCTGGGCCAGGATCTCGGGGCCTGTCGTCGTCTCGTGGGCCAGCGGATTGGCCGGGTTCTCGAACTGGTTGGCGTACAGCGCGCCGGGGATCGACTGTGCCAGGCTCTGGGCCATGTCCTGGTAGTATTCGGGATGGCCCTTGCCGACGTCGCTGCGGGTCAGGCGCACGTCGACGCCCATGGCCCGCAGATGCAGGATCTTCTCCCGCGCCATCTTGTCGGGAACGATCAGGATCAGCTTGTAGCCCTTCAGCGTCGCGACCTGGGCCAGGCCCAGGCCGGTATTGCCGGCCGTGGCCTCGATGATCGTCCCGCCCGGCTTCAGCCGGCCGTCCGCCTCCGCGGCTTCGATCATGGCGCGGGCGACGCGATCCTTGATCGAGCCGCCGGGGTTCTGGTTCTCCAGCTTGAGGAACAGCCGGCAGGGGCCGGTGTCGAGATGCTTGACCTCGACCATTGGCGTACGGCCGATCAGGTCCAAAGCGGAACCAGCGATCGCGGGAAGGCTGGATTCGGGGTCGTTCATGGCGCAGCTCCGCTGCAAGGTGAAACGATTTCCCCTAGCTAGGCGGAGTTTGTGGAATAAGGAAAGCCCCTAGGCGGTTCCGGCGGTCAGCGACCATTCCTGCGCGAACTTCCGGGAAAGGCCGACGTCCTCGAACACCACCTTGCGCAGCTGGCCCAGCAGCTCGGGCGTGTCGTGCACGATCACGAACGGAAAGCCGTTGGCCGAAAGGAAGCCGTGCAGGAAGCGCGAAAAGCGGTCGGCCTCTTCGGGACCGGTCAGACGGACTTCGGTCTCTGCGCTCGGAACCATATGCGTGGCCCTCTGTGGACGGACCACCTTTAACGCACGAGTTCGCGTTTGCGAACCAACTTCGCCATTGCGAAATAAACTGTGATAACTTGTTCGCCCTCCGGGCGAGCGCGAAACCCGCCCGGAAACCTGTAAAATCGTTACAGGATGGATTGGCCCGTCGAGGCCCAGTCCTTCAGGAACTGCTCCAGGCCCTTGTCGGTCAGCGGGTGCTTGTAGAGGTCGCTGAACACCGTCGGGGGGATGGTGACCACATCGGCGCCGACGATGGCGGCCTCCTTGACGTGGGCGGCGTTGCGCACCGAAGCGGCGAGGATCTCGGTCTCGTAGCCGTAGTTGTCGTAGATCGCGCGGATGTCGCGGATCAGGTCCATGCCGTCGAAGCCATAGTCGTCCAGGCGGCCGATGAACGGCGAGATGTAGGTCGCGCCAGCCTTGGCGGCCAGCAGGGCCTGGGTCGGCGAGAAGCACAGGGTGACGTTGGTCTTGATCTCTTCGTCGGCGAAGGCGGCGCAGGCGATCAGGCCGTCGCGGGTCAGCGGGATCTTGACCACCACGTTGGGCGCGATGGCGGCCAGCTTCTTGCCCTCGGCGATCATGGCGTCGGCCGTGGTGGCGGCCACCTCGGCGCTGATCGGGCCGGGGACGATGTCGCAGATCTCGGCGATCACTTCCAGCATCGGACGGCCTGACTTGGCGATCAGCGTCGGGTTGGTGGTGACGCCGTCGATCAGGCCGGTCGAGGCCAGGTCGGCGATCACCTTGGTGTCGGTGCTGTCGAGGAAGATCTGCATGGGTCTCTGCGCCGTATGTCTGGAAAAGCTGGCGCTGGGTTTATCGCGGCAGGCCCCGCCGCGCCAGCATTTAGGGCTTCAGACCGGCCCCCACGAGCCGATCGGCGGTGCGTTCGACCGCCGGCCGCCAGGGCTCCGGCGTAAGGCCGAACACACGCCGCAGCTTGGCCGTGTCCAGCGGCGTGCGCGGCGGGCGCGGAGCCGGTTCGGCGAAGGCGGCCTGGGTGGTCGGTTCCAGGCGGGCGCGGGTCAGCGGATCGCGCTCGATCGCGGCCTTGGCGAAGTCGAAGCGGCTGGTCTGGCCGGCATTGGCGAAGTGGAACAGGCCGAACGCAGGGTCCTCGGCGGAAGCGGCGGCCCAGCGCGGCGCGGTCGCGATGAGAAAGTCCGCCAGGGCCTCACCGTCGGTCGGCGTCCCGAACTGGTCGGCGACCACCTTCAGCACCTCGCGCTCGCGGGCCAGGCGCAGCATGAAGCTGACATAGTTGCGGCCGTAGCGGGAGAACACCCACGAGATCCGCAGCACAACGGCGCGCGGGTGGACCAGCACCGCCTGCTCGCCGGCCAGCTTGGAGCGGCCGTAGACATTGATCGGGCGCGCTTCGTCGGCTTCGACATAGGGCCGGTCGGTCAGGCCGTCGAACACCGCATCGGTCGACAGGTGCGCGAACGGCAGGCCGCGTTCGGCGCAGGCCCGGGCCATCTCGGCCGGCGCGGTGGCGTTGACGGCGAAGGCCTCGTCGGGCCGCGCCTCGGCGGGATCGACATGGGTGAAGGCGGCGGTGTTCAGCACCAGGTCGCAGTCGGCGGAAAGGATCGCGGCGCGAATGGCCTCGGGATCCTCGAGATCGCAGTCGGCGCGGGACAGGGCGATCACCTCCACACCGCCCCGCGCGGCCGCCTGAACAGCCGTAGCGACCTGGCCCGTCTTGCCGAACTGCAGGATTCTCATTTGAGGGCGGGAACGCGGTCGCCCAGCACCTGGCCGACGAAAGCCCGCAGATCGCCGCCCTTGAACAGATAGCCCGGCATGCCCGCCCGCGTCCCGGCCTCCACGTCGATATGGCGGTCGCCGATAATCACGGCCTCTTCCGGCTTGAGGTTCCAGTCGGCCAGGCCGCGCAGCACCATGCCGGGATTGGGCTTGCGGTCGGGATGGTCGGCGACGCGATACTGTTCGACCACCGCCAGCTCGTGGAACGGACAGTGATAGAAGGCGTCGATTCGTCCGCCCAGCGCCGCCAGTTGCTCTTGCATGGCGGCGTGGAAGCGCTCCAGGGCGAGCTCGTCGAAATAGCCTCGGCCGATGCCCGACTGATTGGTGACGACCAGCACTTTCAACGCCGCCGCGGTCATCGCCGCCACCGCCTCGCGGGCGCCGTCGATCCACTCCAGCTTGGCCGGGTCGGAGACATAGCCATGGTCGATGTTCAGCACGCCGTCGCGGTCCAGGAACACGGCCTTCAAGGGCGGAAGAGCAGCGGCGTCGGTCATGGCCTGAGCACTACTCCGAGCGGCGTCAAATCGCCAGACCGGAGCCTTGGCGTGGACACGCGATAGGCTCTAGAAGGGGCTGCCTCTGGGGAACCTTCAATGACCGACGCCTTCGCCGACGCCGCCCGCCTGCGCGACCGTCTCAAGTCCTGGACAACCGACGCCGCCTATCCGCTGTGGTGGGCCAAGGGGGCCGACCCGGCCGGCGGCTTCTTCGAGAAGCTGAGCCTGGAAGGCGAACCCCTGCAAGGCCCGCGTCGCGGCCGGGTTCTACCCCGCCAGATCTATTCCTACTCGGTGGCGGGCGACCTAGGCTGGACGGGTCCCTGGCGCGAGGCGGTCGAGCATGGCCTGTCCTTCTACCTGTCGAACTATCGCCGGTCCGATGGCCTGTTCCGCGCCCTGGTCGGTCCCGACGGCGCCAGCCTGGACGACACGGCCGCCCTCTACGACCAGGCCTTCTCGATGTTCGCCGCCGCCGCCGTGGCGCGGGTTGCGCCGGAACGCGCGGACGCGATGCGCGCCCTGGCGACCGAGGTGCGCGGCAAGCTGATCGCCGAGCGCAAGCATCCAAAGGGCGGCTTCTACCTGACGACGCCGCCCAGCGCGCCGCAGGGCTCCAACGAGCACATGCACCTGCTGGAAGCCTGCCTGGCCTGGTCCGAGATCGACAACGATCCCGTCTGGCGCGCCCTGGCCGACGAAATCGCCGAGCTGACCTTGTCGCGCTTCATCCAGCCTGAGAGCGGGATGCTGCGCGAGTTCTTCGACCTCGACTGGAACCCGGCGCCAGGCCGCGAAGGCCGCATCTGCGAACCCGGCCATCAGTTCGAATGGGGCTGGCTGCTGCTGCGCTGGGGCAAGCTGGCCGGCCGCGCCGACGCGACGGCCGCCGCGCTGCGGATGATCGACGCGGGCGAGACCCACGGGATCAACCTCGAGAACGGCGTGGCGATCAACGCCCTGCTCGACGACTTCTCGGTCGACGACGCCAACGCCCGCCTGTGGCCGCAGACCGAAAGGATCAAGGCCGCCGTCCTGGCCGCCGAGATCACCGGCGAGGACAAATACTGGGCCATGGCGGCCGCCGGCGCTGAAGGCTTGATGGCCTATCTGCGCACGCCGGTTCCGGGCGTCTGGCGCGACAAGATGCAGCCCAACGGCGACTTCATCGACGAGCCGGCCCCCGCCAGCTCGTTCTATCACATCGTCTGCGCCATCGTGGAGTTCGACCGCGCCGTCAGCGCGGCTTCGTAACCAAGAGCGTCGCCGCCCCGATCGCCCGCGCCCTCACCTCGCCGTCCAGCGGGATGATGGCGCCGGCGGCGTAGACGTCGCCGTCCATCTCCAGCACGCCTTCCAGCAGCTGCACGGTCGAGACCGGCAGGGCGAAGGTCTCGCCGGCCGGGGCGCGGCGCAGCTCGACGTCGAAGCCGTCGGTCGAGACCAGGGTCTCGCTCCCGTTCGGCGCGGCGCTCTTGCGCGAGGCGATCGAACGGCCCTTGGCTTTCAGGCCGTCGACCAGGGTCTTCACGGCCTGGCTGTCCTTGCGGTGGCAGACCAGCACCGCGTCGGGCTCGGCCACGACGACAATGTCGCTGACGCCGATCACCCCGACATAGGGGCCTGTCGTGCGCACCAGGACGTTCGAGGCCTGGTGCAGGTCGACATCGCCGTCCTGGGCGTTGCCCGCGTCGTCGCGGACCGAGGCTTCCCAGATGGCGTCCCAGGCGCCCAGGTCCGACCAGGCGAAGGCGGCCGGCACGACCGCGGCCTTCTTCGTGTGCTCCATCACCGCGTAGTCGAGACTGATCTTCTTGGCCTGGGCGAAGGTCTCGCGGTCCAGGCGGCCGACGCCATTCTCGAGCGCCAGGGCGGCGACCGTGGCCTTGGCGGCGGCGGCGACGGTGGGCTCGAAGGCCTCGAACTCGCCCAGCAGGGTGGCGGCCTTGAAGGCGAAGTTGCCGCTGTTCCAGAGATAGCCTTCCAGCAGGTAGCGCTCGGCGGTCTCCTGGTTGGGCTTCTCGACGAAGGCGGCGACCTTCTTGACCGAGCCGTCCAGCAGGTCATCGCCCGGACGGATGTAGCCGAAGCCGGTGGCCGGCACCGTCGGCTGCACGCCGAAGGTGACGATCAGGTCGCTCTCGGCGGCCTTGGCGGCGGTGACGGCGGCCTGGCCGAAGATCTCGGGCTGGGCGATGTGGTGGTCGGCGGCCAGCATCAGCACGACGCCGTCCGGATCGCGGCTCTCGACATAGGCGGCGGCGGCGGCCACGGCCGGGGCGCTGTCGCGGGCCTCGGGCTCGACCAGGATGGTCACCCAGGTCTCGATCTCGGCGGTCTGCTGGACCACGAACTCGACCATGGCCTCGCCGGTGACGATGACGATCTCGGCGACGCCGGGAATGTCCTTCACCCGCAGCACGGTCTCCTGGAACGACGAGCGCTCGCCGACCAGCTTCAGGAATTGCTTGGGCTGGTCGCTGCGCGACGCCGGCCACAGACGCGTGCCTGAGCCACCGCACAGGATCACCGGATAGATCGAAGCCAAGATATGTCCCCACACACTTCAGTCTTGCCCTCCTGATAGAGGGTCATTGCGAAGGGTGCTTAAAGCCAAAGCGGGAAGGAACGAAGAGTTTTCATCCCGCTGGCGTATTGGCGTGCAGTTCGGCCAGCCAGGCGTCGGCCGTGGCGTCCGTCGGCATCCGCCAGTCGCCGCGCGGAGACAGGGCGCCGCCCGACGAAATCTTGGGCCCGTTCGGCACGGCCGAGCGCTTGAACTGGTTGGCGAAGAACCGTTTCAGGAACAATTCGAGCCAGCGCTTGATCTCGGCCAGGTCATAGGCGCGGCGCGCGTTGTCCGGCAGACCGACCGGCCAGCCGCCCTTCTCCGCGTCATGCCAGGCGCTCCAGGCCAGGAAGGCGATCTTGGACGGCGCCATGCCGTAGCGCGTCAGGTAGAAGAGGTTGAAGTCCTGCAGGGCGTAGGGCCCCACGAAACTCTCCGTGGCCTGCACCGCCTCGCCGGGTATCAACTCCGGCGAGATCTCGGTCGCCAGGATGTCTTCCAGGAGGGCGGTCGTGGCCGCGTCGACATCGCCCGAATGGGCCACGAAGCGGATCAGGTGCTGGATCAGCGTCTTGGGCACGCCCCCATTGGGGTTGTAGTGGCTCATCTGGTCGCCGACACCGTAGGTGCACCAGCCCAGGGCCAGTTCCGACAGATCGCCGGTGCCGACCACCATGCCCTTGAAGTGGTTGGCCAGGCGGAACAGGTAGTCGGTGCGCAGCCCCGCCTGCACGTTCTCGAAGGTCACGTCATAGACCGGCTCGCCCTTGGCGAAGGGATGACCCAGATCGGCCAGCATCTGCGTGGCGGCCGGGCGGATGTCGATCTCCTCGGCCGTGATCCCCATCGCCTGCATCAGCTTCCAGGCGTTGGACTTGGTGCGATCCGAGGTGGCGAAGCCCGGCAGGGTGTAGCCGCGGATGTCTGAACGCGGCCGGCCCAGCTGGTCCATGGCCTTGGCCGCGACGATCAGGGCGTGGGTCGAGTCCAGCCCCCCCGAAATGCCGATCACCAGGCTCTTCGATCCCGTCGCCTCGACGCGGCGGGCCAGGCCCTGGACCTGGATATTGTAGGCCTCGTAGCAGTTCTCGCGCAGCTTGGCGGGGTCCGACGGCGTGAAGGGGAAGCGCTCGATCCCGCGCGCCAGGTCCAGGTCGCCGTTCGGCGCCTCGAACGTGAACGGAACGACGCGGAACGGGACCTTGGGCGGCGCCAGGGTCATGGAGTCGCCGAAGCTGCCGACCCGCATCCGTTCCTGGCGGATCCGCTCGACATCGACGTCGGCGAAGGTCCAGGCCGGGCCGGTCGAGAACCGCGCGGTCTCGGCCAGAAGGTGGCCCATCTCGTGGATGTCGACATGGCCGTCCCAGGCCAGGTCCGTGGAGCTCTCGCCCGCGCCCGCGGCGGAATAGACATAGGCCGCGATGGCCCGCTCGGACTGGCTGGCGCACAGCAGGCGGCGGGTCTCGGACTTGCCGATGGTGATGTTGCTGGCCGAGAGGTTCAGCAGGATCTCGGCCCCGGCCAGGGCCTGGGCGGTGCTGGGCGGATTGGGCGTCCAGACGTCCTCGCAGATCTCGACGCCCACCGTGAACGGCGTCGGCGCGTCGGCGCGGAAAAGAACGTCGGTCCCGAACGGGACGGCCTGGCCCGCCAGGGCCAGGGTCTTGCCGAAGACCCCTGCGCCGGGCGTGAACCAGCGGCGTTCATAGAACTCGCGATAGTTGGGCAGGAAGCTCTTGGGGATCACGCCCAGGACCTTGCCGCCCTGGATGGCGACCCCGGTGTTGTAGAGCCGTCCGGCGTCGCGCAGCGGGGCGCCGACCACGATCATCGGCGCCAGCGCCGCGCTCTCGCGCGCCAGAGTCGCGATCGCCGTCTCGACGGCGTCCAGCAGCACCTCCTGCTGCAGCAGGTCGTCGATCGTGTAGCCGGTCAGGCCCAACTCCGGAAACACGATGACCGCGACGCCGGCCTCGTGCGCCTGGCGGGCCAGGGCCAGGACGCTTTGGGCGTTCACCGCCGGATCGGCCAGCTTCACCTTGGGCACGGCGGTCGCCACGCGGACGAAGCCATGGCGGTAGGGTGAGAAGAACGACGGACTACCCAAGTGACGCGCCTTTCCGAGTTATGCTTAAAGTGAGCATAAGTTGTACTTAAGCTATAATGCCTGCAGACGATGTTGCATAGCGCCCACGCCGGCGTTCGGCTCCCCGTTTAAGCCTGTGTCGCGGGTTGACCCTCGGGCGCACCCATGCGACTGCGCCCCTCGCGCAGCCCCGCAAAACAAAGACAAGACGGAACTTCCATGCCCGTTTCGCCCATCAAGATGGCCGACGCGATCCGCGTCCTTTCCATGGACGCCGTGCACAAGGCCAAGTCCGGACACCAGGGCATGCCGATGGGCATGGCCGACGTGGCGACGGTGCTGTGGGGCAAGTTCCTGAAGTTCGACGCGAGCCAGCCCGACTGGGCCGATCGCGACCGCTTCGTGCTGTCGGCCGGCCACGGCTCGATGCTGCTCTATTCCCTGCTTCACCTGACCGGCTTCAAGGCCGTGACGATGAAGGAAATCGAGAACTTCCGTCAGTGGGGCTCGCTGACCCCCGGCCACCCGGAAGTGCATCACACCCCGGGCGTAGAGACCACCACCGGTCCGCTGGGCCAGGGCCTGGCCACCGCCGTCGGCATGGCGATGGCCGAGGCGCACCTGTCCGCCCGCTTCGGCCATGACCTCGTCGACCACCGCACCTGGGTGATCGCCGGCGACGGCTGCCTGATGGAGGGCGTCAGCCACGAGGCCATCAGCCTCGCCGGCCGCCTGCGCCTGAAGAAGCTGACGGTGCTGTTCGACGACAACAACACCACCATCGACGGCGAGGCCACCATCGCCGAGACCGGCGACCAGGTCGCCCGCTTCAAGGCCGCCGGCTGGGCCGTGAAGGTCGTCGACGGCCATGACCACGGCAAGATCGCCGCGGCCCTGCGCTGGGCGACCAAGCAGGACCGTCCGACCATGATCGCGTGCAAGACGCTGATCTCGAAGGGCGCGGGTCCCAAGGAAGGCGACCCCCACAGCCACGGCTACACCCTGTTCGACGACCAGATCAAAGCCGCCCGCGAGGCCATGGGCTGGGACGCCGCGCCGTTCACCGTGCCGGGCGACATCGCCAAGGCCTGGAAGAGCGTCGGCCGTCGCGGCGCCAAGGTCCGCAAGGCCTGGGAAGAAAAGGTCGCCAAGTCGATCCACGCCAGCGACTTCACCCGCGCCATGAAGGGCGAGCTGCCGGCGGGCGCCTTCGAGGCCGTCGACGCCCACATCGCCAAGGCGCTGGAAACCAAGCCGGTCAACGCCACCCGCGTCCACTCGGGCGCCGCCCTGGACCACCTAATCCCCTCGATCCCGGAGATGATCGGCGGCTCTGCCGACCTGACGGGCTCGAACAACACCCTGGTCAAGGGCATGGGCGCCTTCGACGCTCCGGAATACACGGGCCGCTACGTCCACTACGGCGTGCGTGAGTTCGGCATGGCCGCGGCCATGAACGGCATGGCCCTGCACGGCGGGATCATCCCGTATTCGGGCACCTTCCTGGCCTTCGCCGACTACAGCCGCGCGGCGATCCGCCTGGGCGCCCTGATGGAGGCCCGCGTCATCCACGTGATGACCCACGACTCCATCGGCCTCGGTGAAGACGGCCCAACCCACCAGCCGGTGGAACAGGTCGCCTCCCTGCGCGCCATCCCCAACCTGCTGGTCTTCCGCCCGGCCGACGCGGTGGAAGCCGCCGAATGCTGGAAGGTCGCCCTGCAGCACCAGCGCACCCCGTCGGTCATGACCTTGTCGCGCCAGAAGACCCCGCACGTGCGCACCGCCGGCGGCGACCTGTCGGCCAAGGGCGCCTACGAGCTGCTGGCCGCCGAGGGCGGCGAGGCCCAGGTCACGATCTTCGCCTCGGGCACGGAAGTCGGCGTCGCCGTCGCCGCCCGCGACATCCTGCAGGCCAGGGGCAAGCCGACCCGCGTCGTCTCGACCCCCTGCTGGGAACTGTTCGACAAGCAGGACGCCGCTTACCAGGCTTCGGTCATCGGCTCGGCGCCGGTACGCGTGGCCGTCGAAGCCGGCATCCGCATGGGCTGGGAGCGCTTCATCGGCGAGAACGGCAAGTTCGTCGGCATGAAGAGCTTCGGCGCCTCGGCCCCGTTCGAGGTGCTGTACCAGAAGTTCGGCATCACCGCCGAAGCCGTCGCCGAAGCCGCGTCGGCCTGAGGTCTCCGGAAGGGGTGGAGTTAAAACTCCACCCCGAGCCGCAGGATCGCCACCAAGGCGTGGCCGACGCCGCCGTCGGCGCCGGGGTTCTTCACATATTGCAGGTCCGGCTGGATCGTGACTGGGCCCAGCTTGTCCGAATAGGTCACTTCGACGGCGCTCTCGGCGCGCGTGAGACGCTGGCCCGCATCGAAGGCGTTGTCGCGGAACTTGCCCGACAGGAACGCCTGATTGACGCCCACCGAGAAGGCGCTGTCCGGGCGGCTCTCGAACACCTGCTCCACCAGCACCCCCGCCTGCCAGCCGCCCTTGAAGGCGGTGGTGTCGCCGTCCGAGACGCCCAGGCGGGCGAAGGCGGTGGTCTTGCGGCCCGCGTCGCCGCCGGCCAGCTGCCGCTCCAGCAAGACATAGGCTCCCTTGGCGGTGCTGTGGACCGGATCGCCCGTCAGCGTGACAGCGCGGATGTCGTCCTGCTTGTCGGTATAGCGCCAGGTCCCGAAGGCCACCTTGCCGCGCCCCTGCCAGCCCGCCTCGGCGATCAGCAGCACGCCATTGTCGAACGTGGTGTGGATCCCGCCCGGATCGCCCAGCACCCCGGCCTTGGCGTTCAGCACCGCAGCCTGGGCGTAGACGCTCTGACTAGGCGTCCAGCGGGCCCGCACGGCCAGGGCGGTGGACGGGAAGATCGACGGGCCGTTGGGACCCGTGGCCGCCAGTTCCGAGCCGATGCCGAAGGCCGGCGCGATCAGAAGGCCCGCGCTGTCGTTCGAATAGAACTCGCTGTTGAGGTCATAGAGGCCGGCGCGGACAGAGCCGTTGTCGCCGAAGCCCTGCTCGACCCAGGCCTCGAACAGGCGGGCCCGCTGGCGGGCGACCTCGATATTGTCGACGCCCTGCAACGTGCCGGCGTCGTCGTTGGGCGTCGCGCCGCTGTTGTTCAGCAGCAGGACGTGGGCGCTCGCGCCCGTCCAGCCCACGGCCTTGTCCAGATCGAGATCGGCCGAGACCTGCAGATCGTCCAGCACCCGCCCACGCTTGGCCAGGCCGCCGCTGAGCGTCCCGGTCACGTCGGCGGTGTAGCTGACCCCCAGCTGCACCGCGGAACCTTCCTCGGCCGAGGCGGCGTCAACCGCCAGCAGGGCCGCGGCGATGAAGAAGGATCCGGCCGCCAGACGATAGGCGAGCCGCGTGGTCCGGTTGGTCTTGATCTGGCGCATTCTAGCCCCCGCTGGCCGACGTTCGGTCGGTCGAGGGGCCAGACTTGCGCGAGACGGGGCGCCATCCCGTAAACCGCGTCTGTGGCGTGTCGTCGCAGAATCTCCCCGATCAGGGATCCCGGCGTCCCTGCGGCGACATGACGCTGCCGCGCGCGGAAAGGGCATGAACGTGCGTGGCCAAGCTCGCGGCTGGCTTTTCGCTCATCTAGCGGGTCGGGAAGGTCCTTGGTGGAGCCGAGGGGAATCGAACCCCTGACCTCCTCATTGCGAACGAGGCGCTCTACCATCTGAGCTACGGCCCCAAGGAGCGGCGGAGATACGGCCCTTGAGGCCTCCCGTCAAGCGGGGTTCTCAACCTGCCTTGCCAGCAACCTCCAGGCGCGGCAAGAAGCTCGGGCGTCCGGACGGAAACCCCATGGCCCCGATCATCAATCTCGTCTTCTTCATCCTCAACGCCCTGCTGGACCTGCTCTGGTGGGCGATCATCATCTCGGCGGTCTTGAGCTGGCTGTTCGCGTTCGACGTGATCAACCGCCGCAACCAGTTCGTCTACAACGTGGCGACCTTCCTGGATCGCGTCACCGACCCGATTCTGCGGCCTTTCCGCCGGATCATTCCGGCGATCGGCGGCGTCGACATCAGCCCGATCATCGTCCTGCTGCTGCTACGCGGCGTTCAGATCTTCATTCTGCCGGCCCTGCAGAACACCTTGCTGAACATTCTTGGCTGAGGTCCTGGCCGTTCGCCTGACGCCGCGCGGCGGCCGCGACGCGGTCGAGGGCTGGGCGACGGACGCGGACGGCCGCGCCTATCTGAAGGTGCGCGTGGCCAGCCCGCCCGTCGACGGCGCGGCCAACGCCGCCTTGCTGGCCTTCCTGGCCAAGACCCTGAAAATTCCACGCTCGGCCGTACGCCTGGCCGCCGGCGACACCGCCCGACTCAAGCGCCTCGAGCTGGACGGCGTCACCGCCGACGACCTGGCCAAGGCCTTCGGCCCACGCCCCTAGCGCCCCTTTGCTTTAGGCAAATCCTTTCCCGTTCAAGCCTCCGCGGCTCCGCCAACGCACGATCTCGCCCCGAGGCGTCAAGAGCCAAGCCATTGACGACACGGCGTTCTTTCAGTTCCATTTAAGTGTTCGCGGTTAGCCTGGTCGTGAACGGGGACCGGGGGGTCTCAAAGGGGCATGGGCGTCCATGAGGATCGAGGAGCAGACGGACGGGGCTCGCGCCGCCGCATCGCGGCGTGCGAACAGCTATCTGCGCCTCAGCGCCACCCTCGCCATCGCGGGCCTGCTTCAGATCTACATCGGCGCGACCTGGGGCTGGTTTTGGGGCGTCGCCTACACCCTCTGTCACAGCTTTGAACTCTGGGCGAAGCGCCCGCTGAAGACCGGCGAACGGCCGCCCGCCTGGCGCCGTGCGATCGTCTTCGTCGCGCCCTTCATCACCTCGGCGGCGTTCGGCGCCTTGTCGATCCCGCTGTTCGCCTCACATGTCCGCTTCGCGCCCACCCTGGGCGGCATGCTGCTGGCCGGCGCCCTGCTGAACGTGGTGGTGGTCAACGCCGGCGACCGCCGGGCCACCCTGATGGCCGCCGCGCCGCACGCGATCTATCTGCTAATCGCGCCTTTCATCGCCAAGGCGACCAACCCCGGGGCCAACATGGCCGACGTGCTGTGGTTCGGAGCGCTCCTGATGATCGTCTCGGTCACCGTCGCCAGCCGGACCCTCAACGCCGCCCTCCAGGCCGAGGCGAACGCCAAGGCCGAGGCCGAGCGCCGACGCCACGAGGCCGAGGAAGCCGTCGCCGCCAAGTCGGCCTTTGTCGCCATGATCAGCCACGAGCTGCGCACGCCGATCAGCGCCATCCTGGCCGGCGCCGCCCGACTGCACAGCGAGGTCCCCGAGGCCAGCTCCAAGATCCACGCCCAGCTGATCGCCGACGCCGGCGGCCTGATGCGCACCCTGCTGAACGACCTGCTGGACTTCTCGCGGCTGGAGGCCGGTCGGATGAGCGTCGAGCAGGCCCCGTTCAACCTGCGCCAGGCGCTATCGGACACCCTGCGCCTCTGGCGGCCCGAGATCGCGCGCAAGGGCCTGAAGCTGCGTGTCCAGGGCTCGGCCAGCCTGCCCCGCTGGGTCGCCGGCGACGTCACCCGCCTGAAGCAGGTGCTGAACAACCTGCTCAGCAACGCCATCAAGTTCACGGAGCGCGGCGAGATCGCCGTCCTGCTGAACGCCCGGCCGGGGCCAGACCGCATGATGCTGTCGATCGAGGTGATCGACACCGGCCCAGGCATTCCCGACACCTTGCTGCCGCGGCTGTTCACCCCATTCGACCAGCTGAAGGCGGCCGTCGTCCGCCAGCATGGCGGCTCGGGCCTGGGGCTCGCGATCAGCCGCGATCTGGCCCGGCTGATGGGCGGCGACCTGATCGCCGCCAGGGCCCCGGGGGCCGGCGCCCATTTCACCTTGACCACCGCCCTCGACCTGGCCGAGGCGCCCCGCGTCGAGGAACCCGGCCGCTCGATCACCGGCCTGCGCGTGCTGGTGGTCGACGACCATGTCGTCAATCGCCGAGCCATCGAGCTCGTCTTGCAGCCGTTCGGCGTCGACGCCACCTTGGCCGAGTCCGGCGAGGAGGCCCTGGCGCTGCTGGGCTCGGAGATGTTCGATGCGGTGCTGATGGACGTTTACATGCCTGGCATGGACGGCCGCGAGGCCACGCGCATCCTGCGGGCCGGCGCTGGCCCCAACCGCCGGACGCCCGTGATCGCCGTCACCGCCTCGGCGACGCCCAAGGACTGGGAGGCCTGCGCCGCCGCCGGCATGGACGGACACGTAGCCAAGCCGATCGATCCAGCCGAGCTGTTCGGCGCCCTGGCTCAGGTGCTGGGCGGCGTCCCAACCGTCGCCGCCGACGAAGCCGCGGCCTGATCCAGAACGGCCCGGAGGCGCGCCGTCAGAGCCGCCTCGTCCTTCAGGCCGCACTCCCAGACCACCTCGACCCGCCAGCCGGCCGCTTCCAAAGCCGCGATCGAGCGTTCGTCGCGGGCCACGTTGCGGGCGACCTTGGCCAGCCAGTAGTCACGATTGGCCTTGGGCGCCCGCGCGCCCCGGGCGCAGTCGTGGCCGTGCCAGAAACAGCCGTGGACGAAGAAGGCCAGCCTGCGCCCCGGCATCACCACGTCGGGATTTCCGGGCAGGTCCTTGCGGTGAAGACGGTAGCGGGCGCCCAGCCCCGTCAGGATGCGGCGCAGGGCTTTTTCCGGCGCGGTGTCCTTGCTCTTCACCCGGGCCATCACGGCCGAGCGCTTGGCCTTGTCGTAGACGTCCGTGCTCATGCCAGGACCCTCACGGCCGCGTCTCCGGCGGGAAGCGGCCCAGGCGCAGGGTCCCGGTCAGCAGCAGCACGCCCAGCTGCTTCAGGCCGGGCCAGCGCGACATCGGCGTGAAGAACCGGTCCCTCATGAAAGGCCAGAACGCGCCATGGGCCTGGAAGAGCGGCGTCAGGGCCTTTGAAACGAGCTGGTAGACGCCCGTATGCCGCCGGCGGTCGGCCTGCCATGCGCCGACGGCGACGGCTGTTCCGCGACGATCGCGGTCCAGACGCTCCGCCAGTTCGACAGCGTCGACCAAGGCCAGGTTCGCGCCCTGGCCCAACTGCGGACTGGTGCCGTGGGCGGCGTCGCCAATGAGCACGCAGGCCTCATGGTTCCAGCGTCCCACCGAGACGTCGCGATAGACCGCCCGCGAGAAACCCTCCCAGTCGGTTCGGTCGGCCAGCAGGGCGGCGGCTTCGGGCCATAGCGGCGCCAGGCGGGTGTCCCGCCAGGTCGCGAAGTCGCCCGCCAGGAAGGCGTCCATGGCCTTGATCGGCAGGGACCAGAACAGACTGACCTGGCCAGCTTCGCCCCCGGGACCGCGCCCGACCGGCAGAACGCCGCTCATCACCTCGGCGCGGTGATAGACCTGCCGCAAGGCGCCGGCGAAGCGGCCTTCCGGATCGGCCGCGTTGATCCAGACCGCGCCCCACGGATAGATTGGAGCGCGCGCGCCCGGACGGACCGCCGTTCGAAGGGCCGAGGCCGAACCGTCGCCGACGATGGCCAGGTCGAACGGCCCGAAGATCCGGCCGTGGTGGTCGTGCAGGACGGGTCGGGCGGGGGTCTCGATGCGGACGATCCGGGCGTCGGTGATCACCTCGACGCCGGCCGGGGCCAGCTGGCCATGCAGGGCGCCGAACAGCACCGCGCGGTGGATCCCCACGCCATGCGCGCCGGGCCGCCAGTCGCCGTAGTCCAGGTCCATGACCCGCCGGCCGCGCGTGTCCTTGCCTTCCAGCCGGTCGACACGAGCCCCGGCGGCGCGGATGGTCTCATCCAGTTTCAACGCGCGCAGGGCCGCCAGGCCCGTCGGCTGCAGCAGCAAGCCCGAGCCCAGCGGGCGCGGCTGGGCGAACGCTTCGAGCAGCGTGACCGCGTGGCCTCGGCGCGCCAGGGCGAGCGCGACGGCCATGCCGCCGACGCCGCATCCGACGACGCCGATGCGCAGGGAAATCAGAGACCCTCGAACAGGGCCGTGGACAGGTAGCGCTCGGCGAAGCTGGGAATGATCGCCACGATCAGCTTGCCGGCGTATTCGTCGCGGAGGGCCAGGTCGAAGGCGGCGGTCAGGGCCGCGCCCGAGCTGATGCCGACCGGCAGGCCCTCGGTGGCCGCCGCACGGCGGGCCATGGCGAACGCGTCGTCGTTCGACACCTGGACGATGTCGTCGATCACCCCGCGATCCAGGATGCCCGGCACGAAGCCGGCGCCGATGCCCTGAATCTTGTGCGGGCCAGGCGCGCCGCCCGACAGCACCGCCGATGCCTCCGGCTCGACCGCGACCATCTTCAGGCCGGGCTTGCGAGCCTTCAGCACCTGGCCGACGCCGCTGATCGTGCCGCCCGTGCCGACACCCGAGACCACGGCGTCCACGGCGCCGGCCGTGTCGTTCCAGATCTCCTCGGCCGTCGAAACGCGATGGATCAGCGGGTTGGCGCCGTTCTCGAACTGCTGGGGCATCACCGAACCCGGTGTCGCCTCGATCAGCTCCTGGGCCCGCGAAACGGCTCCGCGCATGCCCTTCTCGGCCGGAGTCAGCTCCAGCTTGGCCCCCAGCAGCAGCAGCATCTTGCGACGCTCGATCGACATGCTCTCGGGCATCACCAGGATCAGCTTGTAGCCCTTGGCGGCGGCCACGAAGGCCAAGGCGATGCCGGTATTGCCGGAGGTCGGTTCGATGAGGGTCGCGCCGGGCTTCAAGACGCCCTGGGCCTCCAGGGATTCGATCATCGCCACGCCGATGCGGTCCTTGACCGAGGCCAGAGGGTTGAAGAACTCCAGCTTGGCGACGACCTCGCCCTTGGGCTTCAGCTCGGCCGTCAGGCGCGGCAGGCGCACGATCGGGGTGTCGCCGATCGTGTCGATGATCGAGTCATAGATCTTGCCGCGACCGGCGCGCTTGAAGCGCGAAGCGTCATAGAGGGAGGAAGCGTCGTCCATCGGAGCACCCTGGAGCCTTAGGTTGCGGGAAGCGGCCGGTAACCTAGACCCGCAAACCCCAGCTGTCAGGGGGTCATTCCGCGGCGAGGCTTGCAGTTTTGCTATCGATCAGAGGCTCCAACAGCATTTGCGCCAGCCAGCGGACGGCGGGGACAGCGACGCCGTCGCCAATCACCTGCAGGCCCGCCGTCTGCGAGCGCGGCAGCCGGTAGCTGTCCGGCAAGCCCATCAGCCGCGCGCCCTCGCGCGGGGTGACCAGGCGCGAGCGAACCTGGCCGTTCTCGATGATCAGCAGGGTCTGGCGCGAGGAGCCGCCGCGCGGGGTGCGCAGGCAGCCGGCGAGGCCGTCGAACCGCACCTCGGCGCGCTGGTCGCCGCCGCGCATGCGCCGAAAAACCGCCCCGACCGCGCGCTCGCCCGATTTCATCCGCCGCTCGACCGCCTCGCGATGGCTGTCGGCCATCAGGGCCAGCAGGGCGTCGGTGCGCTCCTGCGGGTTCCAGATCACCGCCTCGTCCGGCTCCAGCACGACAGCGAGATCGGTGTTACGGACCGGCGGCGAGGCCAAGCCCCACCAGATCCAGCGATCCTTCAGGTCTTCGGGCAGGCGGGCCGCGGCCTCGCGCACGGCGCGGGTGTGGAAGGCGCTGGGCCCTTCCAGCGGCGCCGTCGGCAGGCGGGTGGCGACCACGAACACGCGGGGGCGCGACTGGGGGACGAAGGCGGCGGCGTCGATCTCCAGCGCCCCGAAGCGATAGCCCTCTTCCGACAGCGCGCCGCACAGGGCCGTGAAGTCGTCGCCGTGGTGCGAGGTGAGCAGGCCCACGACGTTCTCGATGACGATCACCGGCGGCGCGCGCCCCTCAGCCGACATCGCCTTCATCAGCGTCCAGAAGCCGAAGAAGGCCGACGACTTGCCACCCGCCAAGCCCGCGCGGGCGCCGGCCAGGCTAAAGTCCTGGCAGGGGCTAGAGGCCCAGGCCAGGTCAGCGCTCGGGATTTCCTCCGCGCGCAGGGCGAAGACGTCGCCCGCGTGGAAATGGTCCGCCGCATCGGCGAAGTTGGTGCGATAGGTATCGGCCTTCACCGCGTCGAAGTCGTTGGCGAAGGCGCAGGTCCAGCCGTCTCCCAGGCCGATGCGCGCCATGCCGCCGCCGGCGAAGAACTCAAGGAAGGAGGGAGTGGCGTTCCGATTCATCGCGGCCGAGTCTAGCCTCTCGGCGCTTGGAGGGGATAGTCAAAGACATGCGCACCGTCATCCTGATCGCCGCGGCCCTGTTGATAACCGCCTGCGGGCAGTCGCCCATGGGCTCGACCGAGGAGGCGCCGCCGCCGGCCGACGCGCCCATCACCGTCGGCCCCGACTATTCGGGCGATTTCGACGCGGTCGGGACCGAGCCCTTCTGGAACGTCAAGGTCCGCAGTCAGGGCATGACCCTGGTCCGTCCGGACCATCCCGACGTGGTCACCGCCAATTCCGGGGTGCGGATCGATGGCGAGCAGGGCGTGCTCGACGCCACGGCGGGCGAGCAGCGCCTGGTTTTGCGCCTGACGCCCGGCGACTGCTCGGACGGCATGTCGGATCGCCGCTACGGCTACCAGGCCGAGGTCTGGATCGACGGCGAGACGTTGCGGGGCTGCGCCTCCAAGACCCAGGACCTGACGGCCCAGCCCAAACCCTAGTCCCCTTTGGGACCCAGGTAACTCGCGCCGTAAACCGCTTCCCTGAAGTCGTGGTGCAGCGTGCCGTCGAACGGATAGGTCTGGACGAAGAAGACGGCGGTCAGTTTGTTGACCGGATCCACCCAGAACAGAGTGCTGTCGCGGCCGTCCCAGAAGAACTCGCCCACTGCGCCGCGGTTCTCAGCCGCCGTCTGCGGCTGACGGGTCCGGACCGCGAAGTCGAAGCCGAAGCCAACCGAGCCCTTGCCCGGCAGCCACCAGCGGTCGGTGACCCGGGCGTCCAGATGATCGGTGGCCATCAGACGCACGGTCGAGGGGTTGAGGATCTTGACGCCCTCCAGCGTCCCACCGCCCAGCAGCATGCGCGTGAAGCGGGCGTAGTCGTCGATCGAGGCCACGAGACCGGCGCCGCCCATGGTCAAACGGCGGGCGGGATCGAAGTTCAGCCTGCGCGTTTCGGCGCTGTCTTCGCGGGCCAGCTTGCCGTCGGCCCCCTTGTTGTAGACGGCGGCCAGGCGAGCGAAGGCGGCCTCGGGCTGGGTCCAGGCCGTGTCCTTCATGCCCAGCGGGTCGAGGATGTGGGCTCTCACATAGGCCTCGAAGGGCTGGCCGCTTAGCACCTCGACCAGCCGCGCCTGCACGTCGACGGCGGCGCTGTAGCTCCAGCGCTCGCCCGGATCGAACATCAGCGGCGTGGCGGCCAGACGTCGGCTGAACTCGGCCAGGTCGTGGTCCAAGCCCAGCACATCGGCGGACTTGAAGGCGGCGTCGGCGGCCGTGTCGCGCATGCCGTACGAGAAGCCGGCCGTGTGGCGCAGGATGTCGCGAACCACGATCGGCCGCGCCGCCGGGCGCACGCCGCCCTGGCCATCGATCACCTTCATGTCGGCGAATTCGGGCAGGTAGCGCGACAGCGGATCGTCCAGGCCGAACTTGCCCTGCTCCCACAGCTGCATCAGGGCCACGCCCGTGACCGGCTTGGTCATCGAGAAGATCTGCACCAGGGTGTCGCGGCGCATCGGCTTGCCGCCCTCGCGGTCGGCCATGCCGGCCGTCCCGAAGTAGCGTTCCTGGCCGTCCTTCCAGACCAGGGCCGAGACGCCGACAGCGCGGCCGCTGTCGACCATGGCCTTCAGGGCCGCATCGATGCGAGCCTTGTCGATCTTGACCGGAGCGGGTGCTTCTAGGGCCGGAACGGCTTGGCGCGCCAGGGCGGGAGCGGCCGGAACCGCCAGCAGCGTCGCCGCGACGGCGGCGAGGATGAACTTCTTGGACACGCGGCCTCCCCGACGCTTCTTATGACAACGTTGGAACTGTCGCCGAGGGCGCGTCGCTTTTCCAGCCTGTCGTGGTCGTAGCCGGGCCGGAAGATCAGGATCGGTCGGGGTGGGAGGCGACCATCTTCAGGTAGACGCCGTAGGGCGACTTGGCCAGGTCGTGGGCCAGGCTGAGCAGCTGCTCGGTCGAGATCCAGCCGTTCTGATGGGCCACCTCCTCGACGCAGCCGATCTTCAGGCCCTGGCGGTGTTCCAGGGTGCGCACGAACTCCGAGGCCTCCAGCAGGCTGTCATGGGTGCCGGTGTCCAGCCAGGCGAAGCCTCGCCCCATGCGTTCCACCGACAGGGCCCCGGCCTCGAGATACAGGCGGTTGATGTCGGTGATCTCCAGTTCGCCACGGGCCGAGGGCTTGAGGTCGCGGGCGAAATCGACGACGCGGTTGTCGTACATGTAGAGGCCGGTAACCGCCCAGTTCGACCGCGGCGTCTGGGGCTTTTCCTCGATCGACACGGCCTTGCCCGCGGCGTCGAACTCGACGACGCCGTAGCGCTGCGGGTCGTTGACGAAATAGGCGAAGACGCTGGCCCCGCTCCTGGAGCGCTCCTTGGCGCCCTGCAGCATCCGGCCCAGGCCCGCGCCGTAGAACAGGTTGTCGCCCAGGACCAGGATCGACGGCTCGGCGCCGACGAAGTCCGCGCCGATGCGATAGGCCTCGGCCAGGCCGTTCGGATTGGCCTGCTCGGCATAGGTGATATTGATCCCCCACCGCGCGCCGTCGCCCAAAAGGCCTTCGAACAGCGGCAGGTCGCGGGGCGTGGAGATGATCAGCACGTCGCGCACGCCGGCCATCATCAGCACCGACAGCGGATAGTAGATCATGGGTTTGTCGAAGACCGGCAGCAGCTGCTTGCTGATCGCCATGGTCACGGGATGGAGGCGCGTGCCCGATCCGCCCGCGAGGATGATGCCCTTCATACGTCTTCTTCTTCAGTCCTGACGATCGAACCTAGAGCGGAAATCACGACGGCGTCAGTGCTTTCGCTCAAGGGTCGGCGTTTCAACGCGATGATTTCGAAGAAATTTTGGCGATAGCGGCGTCAACGATGGCCCTTGGCCGCCAGGTAGCGATCGAGCGCGTCTGTCCAGTGCGGCATCGGACGGCCCAGGGCCGCCTCCAGCTTGGCGTTCGACAGGGCGCTGTACGGCGGCCGGCGCGCCGGCGTCGGGAACTGGCGGGTCGGGATCGGCGCGACCTCGGCGGCGACGCCATCCTTGGTGACCTTGGCCTTCTCGATGATCGCCCGGGCGAAGCCGCACCAGCTGGCGACGCCCGAATTGACCACGTGATAGGTCCCGGCCGGCGCCCGGGCCACGATCAGGTCCAGGATCGCCGCGCCGGCGTCACACGCGGCGGTCGGCGACATGACCTGGTCATCCACCACGGTAAGCCGGCCGCGTTCCTTGCCGAAGCGGATCATGGTCTCGACGAAATTGCCGCCCTTGCCGCTGGCGCCCGCCACGCCAAACAGAGAAGCGACGCGAGCGATGATGACGTCGTCGTGGTCCAGCCGCGCCAGATCCTCGCCCAAGGCCTTGGTCGCGCCATAGACGTTGACTGGCGCGCGGCCGGCCTCCTCGGTCAGCGGTTCGCGCCCGGCCTGCCCGCCGAACACATAGTCGGTCGAGACCTGCACCAGCCGCGCGCCCCGGGCGGCGCAGGCCCGCGCCAGCCGGCCGGCGAAGTGGGCGTTGACCGCCACGGCTGGCCCCGGGTCCTTCTCGCAGTCGTCCACGCGGGTGGCCGCCACGCAGTTGATGGCGACGTCGAAGGCGAGGTCGTCAAAGCTTGCTTCCGGGTCGGTCGCATCGACCTGCGTCCGGGTGACGGGCAGCAGCTCCAGACCGCGCCGGGCCGCCAGCGTGACGAGGTCCGAACCCAGCTGGCCGTTGGCGCCGAAGAGGGCGATGCGCATCAGGCCGACTTCAGCCCCAGGCGCTGGCCAGCGTAGCGCTCGCGCAGCGGGGCCCACCAGGCTTCGTTGTCCAGGTACCACTGGACGGTCTTGCGCAGGCCGGTGTCGAAGGTCTCCTGCGCCTTCCAGCCCAGTTCGGTCTCCAGCTTGGTCGCGTCGATGGCGTAGCGGGCGTCGTGGCCCGGACGGTCGGCGACGAAGGTGATCAGGTCGCGGCGCTTCCGGCCCGCGACCGGACGCAGCGCGTCCAGCACGTCGCAGATGGCCTCGACCACCTGGAGGTTGGTGCGCTCGTTGCGGCCGCCGACATTGTAGCTCTCGCCCGGGACGCCCTTGGTGGCGATCAGGTGCAGGGCGCGGGCGTGGTCCTCGACATGCAGCCAGTCGCGGACGTTGTCGCCCTTGCCATAGACCGGCAGCGGCTTGCCCTCGAGGGCGTTCAGCGTGACCAGCGGGATCAGCTTCTCGGGGAAGTGATAGGGCCCGTAGTTGTTCGAACAGTTCGAAACGACGACCGGCAGCCCGTAGGTGTGATGCCACGCCCGAGCCAGGTGGTCGGACGAGGCCTTGGAGGCCGAATAGGGCGAGCGCGGATCGTAGGGCGTGGTCTCGCTGAACAGGCCGTCGGCGCCCAGGCTGCCGAACACCTCGTCGGTCGAGATGTGGTGGAAGCGGAAAGCCGCCTTCTCGGCGCCGTCCAGGCCCTGCCAATGCTCCAGCGCCGCCTGCAGCATCACGTATGTGCCGACGATGTTGGTCTGGATGAAGTCACCGGGACCGGTGATCGAGCGGTCGACATGGCTCTCGGCGGCCAGGTGCATGACTACATTGGGCCGGAAGCTCTTGATCGCGGCCGAGACCGCCGCGGCGTCGGCCACGTCGCCCTGCACGAACCGATAGTCGGCCTTGCCCTCCAGCATGGCCAGGCTGGCCGGGGAGGCCGCGTAGGTCAGCTTGTCGTAGTTGAGGATCGCGACGTCGTTCTGGCGGGCCAGGTGGCGGCACACGGCCGAGCCGATGAAGCCCGACCCGCCGGTCACCATCACGCGGAGATTCTGCTGCGACATGCGCTGGATAACCCTGGGTCTTCTAGAGGAAAGCCCCGTACTCCAGTTTTTAGTGTACTTGCAACAGTCGACCTAGTCGGTGAACACCACCGTCTTGCGGCCGTTCAGCAACACGCGGTCTTCCAGGCGGTAGCGCAGGGCGCGAGCCAGCACGCGGCGTTCGATGTCGCGGCCCTTGCGGACGAGGTCCTCGGGCGTGTCGCGGTGGCTGATGCGTTCGACGTCCTGCTCGATGATCGGCCCCTCGTCGAGGTCGCCGGTCACATAGTGGGCCGAGGCGCCGATCAGCTTCACGCCGCGCGCATGGGCCTGGTGATAGGGCTTGGCGCCCTTGAAGCCCGGCAGGAACGAGTGGTGGATATTGATGCAGCGGCCCTGCAGCTTGGCCGACAGGCCGTCCGACAGCACCTGCATGTAGCGGGCCAGCACGACAATGTCGGTCCTGGTCTCCTGGATGAGCTTCCAAAGCTCGGCTTCCTGCTCGAACTTGGTCTCCTTGGTCACCGGCAGGTGATGGAACGGCAGGTCCGACAGGTCGATGTGCGCGTAGGTCTCGGCGGGGTGGTTGGAGACCACGCCGGTGATGTCCATCGGCAGCTCGCCGATACGCCAACGATAGACGAGATCGGCCAGGCAGTGGTCGAACTTGCTGGCCAGCAGCAGCACGCGATAGCGCTCGGCCCGGTCGCGCAGGGTCCATTTCATCTTCAGGCCGTCGGCCAGGGCGCCGAAATCGCCGCGCAAGGCGCCGCGATCCGCGCCGTCGGCGTCGAACACCACGCGCATGAAGAACTGGCCGGTCTCTTGGTCGTCGAACTGCTGAGCGTCGAGGATGTTGCAGCCGCGCTCGTAGAGGAAGGCGGAGACCTTGGCGACGATGCCGCGTTGGTCGGGGCAGGAGAGGGTCAGGATCATGGTCCGCTCCCTCTAGAGAACAGCGGCGCCGAAGAAAAGCGCCTCTTCCTGGCGAGCGAGCATGAAGTCGCCCGCAGGCTGCGAAAGCGGCCGCCCCGGCGGCATGGTCATGCCCTTCAAGCGATCAACCGTCGCGATCTTGCCGTGTCGGGGTGGCCGCGTCGGTGAGAACGGGTCTAGGTTCGTCTCATGGTTTCCTCCTCCGAAGTCCTGTCCGACCGCGCCATTGACCTGCTGGCCAAGCTGGTGGCGTTCGACACCACCTCGCGCCGGTCGAACCTGGAGCTGATCCAGTGGGTCGAGAGCTATCTGGCCCATCTCGACATCCCCTCGCGCCGGGTGCCGAACGCCGACGGGACGAAGGCGAACCTGATGGCCACCATCGGCCCGGCGGTCGAGGGCGGGGTCGTGCTCTCCGGCCATACCGACGTGGTGCCGGTCGACGGCCAGCCCTGGTCCAGCGATCCATGGGTGCTGACGGAACGCGACGGACGTCTCTATGGCCGCGGGACCTGCGACATGAAGGGCTTCCTGGCCCTGGCCCTGGCGGCCGCGCCCGACCTGGCCCGGGCCACGCTGTCCAAGCCCGTCCACCTGGCGTTCTCGTATGACGAGGAAGTCGGTTGCCTGGGCGCGCCGGACATGATCGAGGTCATCGCCAGCGATCTGCCCCGCCCCGCCTTGGTCGTGGTCGGCGAGCCCACCGACATGGTCGCCGTGCGCGGCCACAAGGGCATCGCCAGCTTCATCGTCACCGTCACCGGGCGCGAGGCCCATTCCAGCCTGACCCACCTGGGCGTCTCGGCCAACATGGCGGCGATCAAGCTGATGGGCCTGCTGGTCGAGCTTTCGGAAAGGCTGGAGCGCGAAGCCGATCCGGACTCGCCGTTCACCCCGAAGGGCGCGACCCTGACCGTCGGCCAGGTCAATGGCGGCACGGCCGTCAACATCCTGGCCCGCGAGTGCGTGTTCGTCTTCGACCTGCGCACGCCGGCCAACCTGGATCCGATGGTCCTGCTGGCGGATTTCTTCGCCGCCGCCGAACGGATGGACGCGGAGATCAAGGCCAAGGCGCCGGAGGGCGGCGTCAAGGTCGAGCGCCGCTCGCTGACCCCGGCCTTTGCGCCGGAGGAGAACGGCGTCGCCGAAGCCTTCGCCCGCAAGCTGGCCGGCGACAACGGCCCGGCCCGCGTCGTGCCCTACGCCGCCGAGGCCGGGCAGTTCCAGGGCGCGGGCTTCTCGACCGTGATCTGCGGCCCCGGCTCGATCGACCAGGCCCACCAGCCCGACGAATATGTCGAGATCAGCCAGATGCAGCGCGGCGCGGCCTTCATGCGCCGGCTGATCGAGGACCTGACGGCCTAAAGGCCCCTGGTCTTCCGGATCACGAACCGCCGACCGATAAAGGCGGCCGGGTCGATCGACATCACCCGCAGGATCGCGCCGGGCGAGGTCTTGCGCTTGGCCTGGATGGCGCGGCGGTCGGTCAGAACCTGGTTCAGGTCCTCCCGCTTCAGGGCGGCCTTGATCCCCCGGATCGCCGGGGCGACGTCGCCCCGCCGCCAGTGCAGCAGCAGCAAGCCGGTCGTAACGGCCACATGCAGCGGCAGGGTGACCGGGAACAGCCAGCCGGGCGTGTTCTTGACGAAGGTCCAGATGCGGTTGCGCGAGCCGTGGAAGATCGAGAAGTCCGACCGCACGCCCGTGCTGGCGGAGCCGACGTGGGCGACCTTGGCCTTGGGCAGCAGCAAGGTCGGCTGGCCGTAGAGCCGCAGGCGGTAACCCAGGTCGACATCCTCGCAGTAGCAGAAATAGCGCTCGTCGAAGCCGCCGACGTCCAGGAACAGCTGGCGATCGATCAGCATGGCCGCGCCGCAGGCCGAGAACACCTCGCCCTCGGGGAGGACCGCCGGGATCTTGCGGCCATACCCACTGCGGAACGGTATGCCCGCGCTGGTGACGTTGTCGCCGGCCCCGTCCAGCAGGTCCGGCTGGTCGGCCGACAGCTGCAGCGAGGCGAAGCTCTTGACGGTCGGATGCCGCCTGACCCCGGCCATCAGCTCCTCTAGCCAGTCCGGCTCGGCATAGGCGTCGGGATTGAGCAGGACCAGCCAGCGCCCCTTGGCGCGTCGCGCGGCCAGGTTGTTGCCGGCCGCGAAGCCCAGGTTGGCGCCCGCCTCGACGAAGTCGACCCACGGATGGGCCTTGGCCGCGGCCTGCGGCGCGCCGTCGGTCGAGGCGTTGTCGATCAGGATGGTCTCGAAATCACGAAAGGTCTGGGCCGCCAGCCGCGCCAGGCACGGCTCCAGGGTCGGACCGCTCTGGTAGGAGACGATGATCACGGTAAAGGCCGGCCCGGTCTTGTTTTCCATCGTCTCAGGCGGCATCGGTGACCAGTTCGTTTCTCAAATCAAAGTACGCGTCATGAAAATCACGCCGCTGGCGATCCCCGAAGTGCTGCTTATCACGCCCGCGCGCCATGGCGATGAGCGGGGATGGTTTTCCGAGACCTTCCGCCAGTCGGCGCTGGAGGAGGCTGGATTTAGGGCCGCCTTCGTCCAGGACAACCATGTGCGCTCGACGACGCGCGGCATTCAGCGCGGCCTGCACTATCAGAAGCCGCCGCATGCCCAGGACAAGCTGCTGCGCTGCGTGGTCGGATCGATCTTCGACGTCGCGGTGGACATCCGCAAGGGTTCGCCGACCTACGGCCGGTGGGTCGGGGCCGAGCTGTCCGCCGAGAACCGCCAGCAGCTGCTGGTCCCCAAGGGCTTCGCCCACGGCTATGTCACCCTGACCGACGCCTGCGAGGTGCTCTACAAGGTCACCGATTATTATGCGCCCCAGGCCGAGGGCGCCGTGCGCTGGAGCGATCCGGCCATCGGCATCGACTGGCCGATCCCGGCGCCGGAGATCACCGCCAACGAACGCGACAACGCCGCGCCGCTGCTGGCGCAGATCGACTCGCCGTTCGAATACTGAAGCGCCCCAGGCCCCACCTGACCGCTGGGCGGTCGCCCGTCCTCAAGGGGTTCAGAAGGTGATCCCGCGATCCTTCTCCCCCTCCGGGGAGAAGCGCGAAGCGCGGAGGAGGCGAATTAAGGAGAAGGAATACAAGATGGCTCCGTTCACCGACTTCTTCTGGACCTCGCACGAGGGCCTGCCGCTGCACGCCCGGGACTACGCTCCGGCGCGCGAGGCCGGTAAGCTGCCGGTGATCTGCATCCACGGCCTGACCCGCAACGCCCGCGACTTCGAGGACCTGGCGCCCCGGATCGCCGCCACGGGCCGCCGCGTGCTCGCGGTCGACGTGCGCGGCCGAGGCCTGTCGGCCCGCGACCCGAACCCGATGAACTATCATCCGGGAACCTACGCGGCCGACCTCGTCTCGCTGCTGGCCGCGGCAGGGATCGAAAAGGCGGTGTTCGTCGGCACGAGCATGGGCGGATTGATCACCATGGTGCTGACCGCGATCGCGCCCCAGGCGATCGCGGCGGCGGTGCTGAACGATGTCGGCCCCGAAATCTCGCCGGTCGGCCTGGCGCGGATCGCCTCATACACCGGTCGCGCCGGCCAGTTCGCGACCTGGGACGAAGCGGTCGCCTATGTGCGCGACATCAACCAGATCGCCTTCCCCACCTACGGTCCCGAAGACTGGGATCGCGCCGCTCGGCGGACCTTCGACGCCCAGAATGGCGGTTTCGTCGCCGCCTACGACCCCGACATCGCCGTCCCGATCAAGGCCTCGGCCGAGGCCGCCGCCAAAATCCAGGCGGAGACGGGGCAGACGCCCCCGGCGCCCGACATGTACCCGCTGTTCCGGGCCCTGGCGAAAGACCGGCCGTTGCTGCTGGTGCGCGGCGGGATCTCCGACCTGATCGACCCCGCCATCGCCGAGCGCATGCGCGCCGCCGCGCCGCACATGGCCTATGCCGAGGTTCCCGGCGTCGGCCACGCGCCGATGCTGACCGAGCCGGAGGCTTGGACCGCGATAGAAAACCTCCTTCAGACCACCGCCTAAAGGGGCTTGCCCAAAGGGGTGTGTTTGGTGGCTTGGCCGTGCTAGAGGCCCGCCACGGCTCGTTTCTCGCCGCGACAGAGTGCTGACCGATGACCCTCGACCTTGCCGCCATCCAAGCCGCCGCCGGCCGCCTGAAAGGTCAGATCGAGCGCACGCCCTGCCGCCACTCGCGCACGCTGTCGAAGATTACCGGCGCCGAGGTGTGGGTGAAGTTCGAGAACCTGCAGTTCACGGCCGCCTACAAGGAACGCGGCGCGCTGAACAAGCTCATGCTCTTGTCGGAAGCCGAGAAGGCGCGCGGCGTGATCGCCGCCAGCGCCGGCAACCACGCCCAGGGCCTGGCCTATCACGGCGCGCGCCTGGGCGTGCCCGTCACCATCGTCATGCCCAAGACCACGCCTTTCGTGAAGGTGCAGCACACCCGCGATTTCGGCGCGACCGTGGTCATCGAGGGCGAGACCTACGACGACGCCAACGCCCACGCCCGCAAGCTGCGCGACGAGCAGGGCCTGACCTTCGTCCACCCGTTCGACGACTACGATATCATGGCCGGCCAGGGCACGATCGCCCTGGAGATGCTGGAGGACGCGCCGGATCTGGAAGTCCTGCCCGTGCCGATCGGCGGCGGCGGGCTGATCAGCGGCGTCGCCACGGCGGCCAAGGCCCTGAAGCCCGACATCCGCATCGTCGGCTGCGAGCCGGCCATGTACCCGTCCTTCACCGCCCGCATGCGCGGCGTCGCGGCCCATTGCGGCGGCCAGACGATCGCCGAAGGCGTTGCGGTCAAGCAAGTCGGCGACCTGACCTATGGCGTCGTGCGCCCGCTGATCGACGACGTGCTGCTGCTGGAGGAGCCGCACCTGGAGCAGGCCGTCTCGCTGTACTGCAATGTCGAGAAGACCATCGCCGAGGGCGCCGGCGCTGCCTCGCTGGCGGCGCTGCTGGCCTATCCGGAACGCTTCCGGGGCAAGAAGTGCGGCCTGATCCTGTGCGGCGGCAATATCGACACCCGCCTGCTGGCCTCGGTGCTGACCCGCGAGTTAGTCCGCGCCCAGCGCCTGGCCTCCCTGCGGATCATCGGCGACGATCGTCCAGGCCTGCTGTCGACCGTCGCCTCGGTGATCGGGACCATGGGCGCCAACATCATCGAGGTGAACCACAACCGCCTGGCCCTGGACGTGCCGGCCAAGGGCGCGGAGTTCGACATCACCATCGAGACCCGCGACGCTCAGCACACCCAGGAGGTCATGGACGCCCTGCGCGAGAGCGGCTACCCGCCGCGGGTGGTCTGATCCCTATTCCTTCGGCTTGCCCGGTCCGATCCGGTTCACATCCAACAGCTCGATGCGGAAGATCATCACGCTGTTGGCCGGGATCGGGCCCTTGTCCTGCGCGCCATAGCCCAGGGCCGGCGGGACGTAGAGGATCCACTCGTCGCCGGCCTTCATGCGCTGCAGGGCGATGACCCAGGCCGGCACCAGGCCATCCAGCGGAAACACGGCCGGCACGCCGCGCTCGTAGCTGCTGTCAAACACCGTGCCGTCCAACAGCTTGCCCTCGTAGTGGACCTTGACCTCGTCGGCCGGGGTCGGGTGCAGTCCGCCCTGCGGTCCCTCACGCACGACCTTGTACTGCAGGCCCTGGGGCAGGGTGACGACGCCCGGCTCCTTGGCGTTCTTGGCCATGAAGGCGTCGGCGATGCTCAGGTTCTCCTGCGCCTTCTTGCTGGGACCGCAGGCGGCCAGGGTCAGGCCAGCGGCGGCGAGGGTGAGGAGCAGGGCGCGACGGTGCATGATGATCCCGGGAAACCTCTTTGAAAGTGGACGTTGAGCTAGCACGTCACGCGCCAAAAACCACCTGCCGACCGTCGGGAACCGTTCCAGCTGAATTTTCACGGAACAGTGGTGGCTTTCGTCAGCGAGCTTTTCTAGAAACACCCACCCAATACTTAAGACGAGCTGCTCATGAAACCCGTTCGTAAAGCCGTTCTTCCCGTCGCTGGCCTCGGCACCCGCGTGCTGCCGGGCACCAAGACGACCCCAAAAGAACTGCTGAACGTCGTCGACCGCCCGATCCTGTCGTACATCGTCGAGGAAGGCCGCAAGGCGGGCATCGAGCACTTCGTCTTCGTCACCGGCCGCAGCAAGGGCGCGATCGAGGACTATTTCGACCACCAGGTCGAACTGGAAGCCCAGCTGGAAGCCAAGGGCAAGACCGACATCCTCAAGCAGCTGCGCGACGAGCTGCCCCGTCCGGGCGAGATGAGCTTCGTGCGCCAGATGGCCCCGCTGGGCCTGGGCCACGCGGTGTGGTGCGCCCGCGACATCATCGGCGACGAGCCGTTCGCGGTCATGCTGCCCGACGTCATCGTCGACGCCGATCCCTCGGCGCTGGGCCAGCTGATCGAGGTCTATGACAAGGTCGGCGGCGGCAACGTCATCGGCGTCGAGGAAGTCCCCGCCAGCGAGACCCACAAGTACGGCATCGTCGCCCCGGGCGAGGTGAACGGCCGGCTGGCGACCATGACCGGCATGGTCGAGAAGCCGGCCCAGGGCACGGCGCCCTCGAACTGGTCCATCGCCGGCCGCTACATCCTGCAGCCCGAGATCTTCGAACTGCTGGCCAGCCAGGAGAAGGGCGCCGGCAACGAGATCCAACTGACCGACTCGATGGCCAAGCTGATGACCCGGCAGTCGTTCCACGCTTATGTCTACGAAGGCGTCACCCACGATTGCGGCGACAAGATCGGCCTGCTGCGCGCTAATGTCGCCCTGGCGCTCAAGCGTCCTGATCTCGGCGCGGCGGCGCGTTCGGCGGTGGAAGCGGCGCTGAAGGCTTAACACTAAACCTTCCTCCCCCTCTGGGGGAGGTGGCCCGGAGGGTCGGAGGGGGCAGCTCGGCCTACGCGGAGCAGGCCCCCTCAGCCGCTCCGCGGCAGCTCCCCCCGAGGGGGAGCAGAGTTTATCGCCACTCCGTCAGCACATCCGGATCGGCTTCGTCGCCCTTCAACGCCAGCGCCGCGTCTCCCACGAGCCGGCGCGCGGCCCAGGCGGCCGCCCCGCGCACCACCGGCGCGGGGTCCGCCAACAGCGATTCGACCACCGCCATCAGGCTTGCGTCACCGCTGTTGCCGATCGCGTAGAGCACGTTGCGCACGAAGCGGTCGCGACCGATCCGCTTGATCGGGTTCTTCGAGAACAGCGCCCGGAATTCAGCGTCATCCAGCACCGCCAACTGCGCCAGGGACGGCTGCTTCAGCGCTTCCCGCGCCTGAAGCTTGGCTTCGTTGGAGAGCGAGGCGAACTTGTTCCACGGACAGACCGCCAAGCAATCGTCGCAGCCATAGATCCGGTTGCCCAGCGCGGGCCGGAACTCGGCCGGAATCGCGCCCGAAAGCTCGATGGTCAGGTACGAGATGCAGCGCCGCGCATCCAGCTGGCGCGGGGCCGGGAAGGCCTTGGTCGGGCAGATGTCGAGGCAGGCGCTGCAACGGCCGCAGTGATCGACCTCGGCCTCGTCCGGCGGCAGGTCCAGCGTGGTCAGCACGCTGCCCAGGAACAACCACGAGCCGAACTGCCGCGAGACCAGGTTGGTGTGCTTGCCCTGCCAGCCCAGACCGGCCCTCTGGGCCAGGGGCTTCTCCATCAGCGGCGCGGTGTCGACGAACACCTTCACGTCCTCGCCGAACCGGCGATGCATCCAGCCGGCCAGCACCTTCAGGCGCTTCTTGATGACGTCGTGATAGTCGTCGCCCTGGGCATAGACCGAGATGGCCGCGTCGCGCGTCGCCTTCAGCTGCTCCAGCGGGTCGATGTCGGGACCGTAGTTGACGCCCAGCACGACAGCCGATCGCGCCTCGGTCCACATGGCGGTGGGATGCGAGCGCCGGTCCAGCGTCTCCTCCATCCAGCCCATGTCGCCATGGCGCTCGGCGACGACGAATTCGCGCAGCCATTCGCCATTCGGCCAGGCGGCGGCTGCATCAGCGAAACCGCAGGTCGAGAATCCCAGGCTCAAGGCCTCGGCGCGGATCTCGTCCTTGATCGTTTGCGGCGTCAGCTCAGAAGTCGAGGTCGTCATAGTGCGCGGCCGGCGCGAGGCCGGGCCAGCGGTCGGCCAGGATCGGACGGAAGGCCGGCCTCGACTTCAGCTTCATGTACCAGGTTTTGGCCGTGGAGAAGTCCTTCCACGGCACGTCGCCGAAATAGTCGATCACCGACAGATGCGCGGCGGCGGCGAAGTCGGCCAGGCTCATGCGCCGGCCGGCCAGCCAGTCGCGCGTCTGCAGCAGGCCGTCGATGTAGCCCAGGTGCGCCCGCAGCGCCTCGCGGCCCTGGCGCAGGGCGGCCAGGTCGGGCGCCCCCATGCGCAGCAGCCGCTTCTCCATCTTCTCGTGCAGGAGGAAGCCGTTGACCTCGTTGTCGAACTTGCGGTCGAACCACTGCAGCAGGCGGCGGGCCTCGGCGCGTTCGGCCGGGTCGCGACCCAGCAGCGGCGGCTCTGTCTCGGTCTCCTCGATGTGCTCGAGGATGGCCCGCGTCTCGCAGACGACGAGGTTGCGCTGGTTGCGGGTCTCGACCAGCACCGGCGGCAGGCCCGACGGGTTCAGCGCGGTGAACTCGGGCGGCATTTCCCAGTAACGGACCTGGATTTCGACGAACGGCAGCCGCTTCTCGCCCAGCGCCAGACGCACCTGTCGCGAGGCGGGATCGAGGGGAAAATGATGAAGGGTGCGTTCGACGCTCATGCCCAGGTGCGCTCAGGCTGCATCGAAAGAGCGATGCGCCGTTTTGCTTAACAAGAGATTGCCGAACGGCGTTTAGCCTGGAAATCCAGGCTTTTGAGCGGCGCTTTTACTCAAGGGACACGCGCTCAGCTGTTCATCCGCGCAATCAGGTTGGTCGTGCTCTGGCCCGGCTTCAACTCGGCCAGCACCACCTGGCCGCCATAGCCCAGCACGACGTCCGAGCCGACCACCGTCTCGACGGTGTAGTCGGCGCCCTTGACCAGCACGTCGGGGTGGAAGGCCTTGATCAGCGCCAGCGGCGTGTCCTCATCGAACAGCACCACCAGATCGACCGACGACAGCGAAGCCAGCACCGTGGCGCGACCCTGCTCCTTCTGCACCGGTCGCGTCGGCCCCTTCAGTTTGGAGACCGAGGCGTCGGTGTTGAGCCCGACGATCAGGCGGTCGCAGGCGGCCTTGGCCTGGCTGAGCAGCGAGACGTGGCCGGGATGCAGGAGGTCGAAGCAGCCGTTGGTGAAGCCGACCTTCAGGCCGCGCGCCCTCCAGCCCTCGACGATCTGCCGGGCCTGGTCGCGGCCGGCGATCTTGATCTCGCCGGGCTCGCCCTGCGCCGAACCCGCACGGGCCGTGAGCTCGGCGGCGGTGACCACGTCGGTGCCCAGCTTGGCGACGACCAGGCCGCCGGCCAGGTTGGCCAGGTGGGCGGCGTCGGCCAGGCTGGCGCCGGCCGCCACGGAGAGGGCCAGGGTCGCGGCCACGGTGTCGCCGGCCCCCGAGACGTCGAACACCTCGATGGCGGTGGCCGGCAGGTGGACCGGCGCCTGGCCCCGCACGGCCAGGGTCATGCCCGCGCCGCCGCGGGTGATCAGGGCCGCCTCCAGACCGGGGGCCATGGCCAGGATGGCCGCGCCGGCCTCTTCCGAGGCTTCGTCCGAGTTGTCGACGATGCCGGTGGCCTCGGCGGCCTCCTTGCGGTTGGGCTTGATCAGGGTCGCGCCGTCATAGCGGGCGAAGTCGCGGCTCTTGGGGTCGACGATGACCGGCTTGCCGGCCGCGCGGGCCGCGTCGATCGCGCCGCGCACCACTTCGGGCGTCAGCACCCCCTTGGCGTAGTCGGACAGCACCACGACATCCGCCGAAGCCAGCCGCGCCTTGAACGCCGCCAGCAGCGTCGCGGCGTCGCCGGCGCCACGATCCTCGCGGTCGACGCGCAGCATCTGGTGCGAGCCGGAGATGTAGCGGACCTTTTCGGTCGTGCGGCGCTGGAGATCGGTCACCAGCTCGGCGTCCAGGCCGCTCTCGGCGTCGATCATGCCGCGCAAGGCCGCACCGGCGTCGTCCTTCCCGACCAGTCCGATCAGCACCGCCCTGGCCCCGAGCGCGGCGACGTTGCGGGCGACGTTACCCGCGCCGCCCAGCATGGCGGTTTCCTTCTCCACCGCGATCACCGGCACCGGCGCCTCGGGCGAGATACGGTCGACCGCGCCGTAGATGAAGCGGTCCAGCATCACGTCGCCGAGAACCAGCACGGTCTTACCGGCGAAGGCGCGCGGCAGGTGGGCGAGGGTGTCGTTCATGCGCAGTTCCGTACCCGCCCGGTCCGAAAACTCAACCCTCGACGCTCTCAGCGAAGACGCCGCCGTGTTTCTCGGCGAGGCCGCGCGGGTCGGGGTGGATGATGATGTCCGCCGAGGGGAAGGCTTCGAGCAAGCGGTTCTCGGCCGCGACGATGATGGCGTGGGCCTCGGCCAACGAGATGTCCGACGCCAGGTCGGCGTGCATCTGCATGTGGACATAGGGGCCCGAGGCGCGGGTGCGCAGCTGGTGCACGCCCAGCAGACGCGGGTCGGCCGTGGCCAGTGTCAAGATCCGCTCGCGGTCCGCCTCGGGCAACTCGCGATCCAGCAGTTGGTCGGAGGCCTCGCGGAACACGCCGATCGCGCCCCAGATCAGCCACAGCGCCACCAGCAGGCCCGCCGCCGCGTCCACCCAGGACAGGCCCAGCCACGACGCCGCCGCGACCCCCACGAGGGCGACGGCGTTCGAGCCCAGGTCGGCGGCGTAGTGGGCCCGGTCGCCGGCGATGGCGATCGAGCCGCTGGCCCTCAGCACCCGGCTCTGGGCGGTGATCAGGGCCAGGGTCAGGACGATCGAGACGATCATCACGACCACCCCGGCCAAGCCGTGCTCGACCGGGCGCGGGTTGAAGATGGCGTGGAAGGCTTCGCGCCCGATCAGCGCGCCCGAGGCGAACACCAGACCGCCTTGCAGCAGGCTGGAGAACGCCTCGGCCTTGCCATGACCGAAGCGGTGCTCGGCGTCCGGCGGCACGGCGGCGTAGCGCACAGCGTAGAGCGTGATCAGCGAGGCTATCATGTCCAGGGCGGAGTCCGACAGCGACGCCAGGATCGCCACGCTGTCGCTGGCCCGCCAGGCGATGGCCTTGACGATGATCAGGACGGTCGCGGTGGCGACGGACAGCAGGGCGACGTTGCGGGTCGCCTTCGGATCGGCGGCGGCGGATAAGGACATGCTCCCTATCTACCGCACACCGGGCCGAAACCTAAGCCGCCGCTCGCACCTCGGGGCCGACATAAACCGACTGCGGCCGGATCAGCCGCCCGCCGGCCAGCTGCTCGCGGGCGTGGGCCAGCCAGCCGGCGACACGGCCCATGGCGAAGACGCAGGTGAAGCTGGCGGGCGGCAGGCCCAGGGCTTCCAGCAGCAGCGCCGTGTAGAACTCGACATTGGTGTCCAGCGGCCGATCGGGCTTGTGCTCCCGCAGGATGGCCAGGGCCGCCGCCTCGACCGCCTCGGCGAAGGCCACGCGGCCGGGCAGAGTGGGCGAGGCGGCGGCAAGCTTGCGCACCGCCGCCTTCAGGGCGTCGGCGCGCGGGTCGCGGACACGGTAGATGCGATGGCCGAAGCCCATCAGCCGGTCGCCGCGCGCCAGCGCCTTCTCAAGCCAGGGGCGGGCGTTCTCCGGCCTGCCGATCGCGTCCAGCATCTCGATCACCGGACCAGGCGCGCCGCCATGCAGCGGACCCTTTAGCGCGGACAGCCCAGCGAGCACCGCCGAGGTCAGGCCGGCGCGGGTCGAGGCCACCACGCGGGCGGCGAAGGTCGAGGCGTTGAGGCCGTGGTCGCAGACCGTGACCAGATAGGCGTCCAGGGCGGCGGCCTCGGCGTCGGTGGCGGCCGCGCCGCGCGTCATGCGCAGGATGTCGGCGGCATGCGAGAGAGCCGGGTCCGGCGCGACGGGGGTTTCGCCCTTGGCGACGCGCAGCACGGCGGGGGTGAAGACGGCGGGGGCGGCGATCAGCAGCAGGGCTGTCGGCAGGTCGTCGCCGTCGGGCAGCCGCGCCAACAGGGCGCGCATGGCCTCGACCGGATCGCGGCGGGCCAGGCCCTCGTCCAGGGCGGCGACCTCGGCGAAGGCGCGAACCCGGGCCTCGCCCAGGGCAGGGGCCAGATCGCTGGGCGCATCCTCGAAGAAGCCGTCGAACAGCAGATGCGCGGCCTCCTCGTAGCGGGTGCGCCCCGACAGATCCTCGACGGCGTAGCCGCGGATCACCAGGCGGCCCCTGGCGCCGTCGACATCGGACAGAACCGTGCGGGCGGCGATGACGCCCTCAAGACCATCGGACATATGCGGTCTCCTTTCCTTCCCATCCAAGAGCGCCCGCCCCACTTGATCGTCAATCTTGATCAATATAATCAATCTATATGGCGGACTGGCTCGACGCGGATCAGGTTCTGGAACGGCTGGGGATCCGGCCGCAGACCCTCTACGCCTATGTCAGCCGAGGCCGGATCGAGGCCGCCGCCCATCCGCACGATCCCCGCCGCAGCCTCTATCGCGCCTCGGACGTCGCGGCCCTGGCTCAGAAGAAGGCGCGCGGCCGCCGCGCCGCAGACGTCGCCGCCGAGGCCATCGCCTGGGGCGAGCCGGTGCTGCCTTCGGCGATCACGACCGTGGCCGGCGGCCGGCTGTGGTATCGCGGCCGCGACGCCACCGAACTGGCCGAGCAGGGCCTGACGCTGGAGAACGTCGGCCGGCTGCTGCGCGGCGGCCATGGCGCGGCGCTGAAGTCGTCCCGCCGACCCGAGTCGCCCGTCGCTGACGGCGCTCGAGGCCGCCTGTTCCTGACCCTGGCCGCGCGGGCCGGCCGCGAACCGCCGGCCCGGGGGCGCGCGCCCCTCGCGCTTGCCATGGAAGCCGCCGACCTGCTCGAAGCGGTGGTCGACGCGGCCACGGGCCAGACCGGCGAGGGTCCGGCCCATGCCCGCTTCGCCGCAGCCTGGGGCCTGGACCCGGCCGGCGCCGATCTGGTCCGCCGGACCCTGGTGCTGCTGGCCGACCACGAGCTGAACGCCTCGACCTTCGCCGCCCGCGTGGCGGCCTCGACGGGCGCGTCGCTATCGGCGTCCTGCCTGGCGGGGCTGTCGGCCTTGTCCGGGCCGCTGCACGGCGGCATGGCCGCGCGGGTCGAGGCCTTCGTCGAGGAAGCCGAGCGCCGCGATCCGAACCACGCCGTCTTGGCCCGCCTGGCGCGCGGCGCGTCGATGCCAGGCTTCGACCATCCGCTCTATCCTGACGGCGATCCCCGCGCCGCCGCGCTGCTGGCGGCGTTCGCGGCGCCGCCTCTGCTGGCCCAGCTGCGCACCGCGACCGAGGCCGCCACGGGCCTCTCGCCCAACATCGACTTCGCCCTGGTCACCCTGGCGCGAACCCTGAAGCTGCCGCCGGACGCGCCGTTCATCCTGTTCGCCACAGCCCGCAGCGCCGGCTGGGCGGCGCACGCGATCGAACAGCTGCAGACGGGACGGCTGATCCGGCCGCGGGCGCGGTATGTGGGCGTGGCGCCGGAAAGCTACTCGCCCTCCTCCTCGTCATAGCCCACCAGCCGCAGCGCCCGGGCCGGCAGGCCTTCCAGCTCGCACCAGCGCTCCAGGGCTTCCTCGCGGCCGTGGGTGATCCAGACCTCCCCGGGCCGCAGCTCGGTCAGGGTCGCGGTCAGCTCGTCCCAATCAGCATGGTCGGACAGGATCAGCGGCAGCTCGACGCCCCGCTGGCGAGCGCGCGCCCTTACCCGCATCCAACCCGAGGCGAAACAGTCGACAGGATCGGGGAACCGCCTCGACCAGCGGTCGGCGACGGCGCTGGGCGGCGCGATGACGATCTGGCCGGCGAAGGCGTCCTTGGGGCCCGACGACGTCGCAGGCGCCAGCGGCCCTAATTCGACGCCGTGGGCCTCGTACAGAGCGTTCAGCCGCTCCAGCGCCCCATGGACGAAGATCGGCTTGTCCCAGCCGGCCTCGCGCAGCAGCCGGATCACCCGCTGGGCCTTACCCAAGGCGTAGGCGCCGACGATGTGGCAGCGTTCGGGAAACTGCTCGACCGAGGCCAGCAGGCCGCGGATCTCGCCGGCGTCGTCGGGGTGGCGAAAGACCGGCAGACCGAAGGTCGCCTCGGTGATGAACACGTCGCAGGGCACGGGCTCGAAGCGGGCGCAGGTCGGATCACGGCGGCGCTTGTAGTCGCCGGACACAACCATGGTCAGACCCTTCCAGCGCACCACCGCCTGGGCCGAACCCAGCACGTGGCCGGCCGGGACCAGGGTCACCTCGACGCCGTTGTGGGTGAAACTCTGGCCATAGGCCACGGACTCTCGGCGGCCGGCGAAGTCCTCGCCATAGCGCACGGCCATGATCGCCAGGGTCTCCGGCGTGGCCGCCACAACGCCGTGGCCGGCCCGGGCGTGGTCGGCGTGGCCATGGGTGATCACCGCTCGATCCACGGGACGGACCGGGTCGATATAGAAGTCTCCCGGCGGACAGTAGAGGCCGTCCGGGCGGGGACATAAGAGGTCTTCGGGCTTGATCACGGCTGGATAAGACAACGCCTGAGAGGCTAAGCCTATCCCGTACAAGGGAGCTGGCATGAGCGATAACGAACAGAGCCGCATGATCGCCACGGCGATGAACGAGGGCAGCCCCCAGGCCAAGGCCCTGGGCTTCTCGACCCTGGAGATCGGCGACGCGGTCGCGGTCCTCAAGGTTCCCTATCGTCCGGAGATCGTCGGCGATCCCGAGACAGGGGTCATCGCCGGCGGGGTGGTGACCACCTTGCTGGACCACGCCAGCGGCCAGGCCGTGCACGCGGCCATGGAAACCTGGACTTCGATCGCCACCCTGGACCTGCGCATCGACTATATGCGCCCGGCCGAGCCGGGCCTGGACGTGCTGGCCCGCGCCCACTGCTACAAGCTGACCCGCTCGGTCGCCTTCGTCCGCGCCGTCGCCTACGACCGCGAGCCGGAAGATCCCGTGGCCACCGCCCAGGCGGCCTTCATGCTGGACTCGAGCGCCGGCAAGAAGCCCGGGGCCAACCTCAAGCCCTCGCGCGAGCCGCGCGCCAAGACGGGGAGCGTGGACTGATGAGCGACGCCGACACCCGCCTGGTCTCCATGCTGGACGCCATCCCCTACGCCCGCTTCCTGGGCGTGAAGGCCGAGCTGGCCGGGGACGAGATGACCGCCATCCTTCCCTTCGCCCAGCACATCGTCGGCAACCCGATGCTGCCCGCCATCCACGGCGGCGTGCTGGGGGCCTTCATGGAGATGACCGCCCTCGCCCAACTGTCGGTCGCCGCGCCGATGAAGCGCCAGCCGCGCACCATTGACGTCTCGATCGAATACCTCCGCTCGGGCCGCCCCCTCACCACCTATGCCCGCGCCAGCATCAAGAAGCTGGGCCGCCGCATCGCCAACGTCCATGTCGAGGCCTGGCAGGAGACGAGATCGGCCCCGATCGCGACCCTGCGGGGACTCTTTTTGGTGGCGCCCAGCGAGGATTAACACGGACGCGCCCAGCAGATCGTCTCAGCGGATAAAGTTTCGCGAGAAACAGTTACAGACGACCACATTAATCCCCTGTAATGCCGTTTAGGTGCGACAAAGTTTCTTAAATTCGCGTCATGAAGCATGAGTAACGTGCATTAACGAGAGTCAGCGCCTATATCCTTGCTCATCGGACGCCGACGTGGCGCCGAGCAACAAGAAACAGGGATCAACACCATGACTCTCAAGACCAACGCCGTCGCCGGCCTCGCCTCGCTCGTTCTCGCGGTTCTGCCGCTGGTCGTTATCGCCGGTTCGCTCGCTTCGAGCCTGTAAGTGATCGCCGCGTAGCTCCGTCGGGCCGCCCGCAAGGGCCGCCTCGACGGAGAAGGCGACAGACTGAGCTTCCGAGATCTAGGCTTTAGAAGAATACAGACTTTTCGCCGTCCGATGCAGGATGGCGTGGCGCGCCGCCAGACGATCGATATCCGCGTCGTAGCCGCCGCCGATGACCCCGACCACGGGGATCTCAAGAGCAAGACAAGCGCCCAGGACATAGGCCTCTCGTCGCCCCAGACCCTCGTCGGTCAGCGACAGACGGCCCAGCTTGTCGTCCGCATGCGGATCGACCCCCGCATTGAAGAAGACGATGTCCGGCCGGACGCTGCTGAGCAGCGCCGGCAGGATCTCTTGCAATTTCGCCAGATATTCATCGTCGCCCGTCCCATCGGCCAACTCGACGTCGAGGTCACTCGTGGCCTTGCGGTGCGGGAAGTTCTTCTCGGCGTGCATCGAGAACGTGAAGACGCTGGGGTCGCCCTCGAAGATCCGCGCCGTGCCGTCGCCCTGGTGGACATCGAGGTCGATGACCAGGGCCTGGCCGATCGCGCCCTCAGCCAGCAGCCGTCGCGCCGCCACCGCCACGTCGTTGAACACGCAGAAGCCCGCCCCGCTTTCCGCTGACGCGTGATGGCTGCCGCCGGCGGTGTTGCAGGCGATCCCGTGCTCCAGCGCCAGCCGCGCCGCCAGCAAGGTGCCGCCGGTCGCCGCGCGGGCTCGGATCGCGACGCTCTCGCTATTGGGCATGCCGATCCGCCGGACCACGTCGGCCGGCAAGGTCAGCTCGATCACCTCCCGCACATAATCCTCCGCATGCGCCAGCCGCAGGGTCTCGACATCGATGATCTCTGGACGCGCGAAGCCAACCGGTCCCGGCACGCCCTCGGCTTCCAGCACCGAGGCCAGGCGCGAGAACTTGTCCATCGGGAACCGGTGCCCCGCCGGCATTTCGGCGCGGAAGGCGGGATGATGGACGACCGGGGGCGAAGACGACATCGGCCCACGATGGGGAGCCGGCGCGCCTGACGCAAGGTGACGGCTTGCGGCGGCGCCGAAGCGGGCCTATCGCACTGCGCCATGCAGACCACTGAGACCCTCGCCGACATCCTCGACCTCGAACCGATCGAGGTGAACCTGTTTCGCGGCGTCAGCCCCAACGACGGCTTCCCCCGCATCTTCGGCGGGCTGGTGATCGCCCAGGCCCTGCTGGCGGCCTACAAGACCGTGCCGGACCGCGTCTGCCACTCGCTGCACGCCTATTTCATCCGTCCTGGCGACGTGAACGCCCCGGTGCTCTACGAGGTGGAGCGGGCGCGTGACGGCGGCACCTTCACCACCCGCCGGGTGGCCGCCATCCAGCACGGCGAGCAGATCTTCAATCTGGCCGCCTCGTTCCAGACGCCGGAAGAGGGCTTCGAGCACCAGTCGGCGATGCCGATCGCGCAGGACCCCGAAAGCCTGCCGACCGAGGTCGAGTTCCTCAAGAGCCTGGGCGACCAGATCCATCCCAAGATGCTGGCCATCGCCTCCAAGCCGCGCCCGGTCGACATCCGCTGGGAGGACCCGCAGAACCCCATCGCCCCGGTCCAGAAGTCGGGAACCAAGAACGTCTGGATGCGGGCCAAGGCCCCGCTGGGCAATGACGTCCGGATGCAGCAGGCGGCGCTCGCCTACGCCTCCGACATGGCGTTCATGGAAAGCGCCTTGCGTCCGCACGGCCTGATCTGGACCACGCCGGGCCTGCAGGCCGCCAGCCTGGACCACGCCATGTGGTTCCACCATCCGTTCGACTTCAACGACTGGACCCTGTTCGCCCAGGACAGCCCCAGCGCCTCGCAAGGCCGGGGCCTGGTGCGCGGCCAGATGTTCAGCCGCGACGGCAAGCTCCTGGCCTCGGTGGCGCAGGAGTGCCTGATGCGCGTTAGGAAGTAGGCGTTAGACCGGCTCGATCCTCGCCACCCCGGCCGCGACCAGGCCTCGCAGCAGCGCCGCGGCCTGCATGCCGTTGGTCAGTTCACCGCTCAGGGCCAGGCGGATCGCTTCGGCGACCGGGACCCATAGGCTCTCGATGCGCTCGCCCGGATCGTCCAGGGGATCGGCCACGCGCACCACGTCGCGCGCCAGAATGATGTGCGTGCGATTGGCGACGCTGGCGGCGTTGGCGTGGCTCTGGCCGATCAGGGTGAGCGTCCCCGCGCAACCGGCCTCTTCAAGGAGCTCGCGCCGGGCCGCCTCGACGGGATCGGTCTCGCCCGGATCCATATTGCCGGCCGGCAGCTCCAGCGAGATGTCGCCCAGGCCGTGCCGGTACTGCTTGACCAGCAGGACGTTGTTCTCGGCGTCCAGCGCCACGACCTCGACCCAGTCGCGATATTCCAGGACATAGTAGGGGGCGACCACCGCGCCCTCGTCGGTCACGCAGTCGTCGGCGCGCAGGCTGATCCAGCGGTCCTTGTGCACATGGCGCGAGGCGGTGACCCGCCACTTTCCGTCGGAGACCAAGCCACGCACTCCTTACGAAGGAAATCAGTCCTCGGCGGGACCTTCCTGTTCGCCCACCAAGGCGGGCGGGTCGGCCAGAATCAGGCCCTCGGCGATCTTAACCTCGGGAACCGCCGCCCGTGTGAACGGCAGGTACCAGGTCGGACCGCCCAGGTCGGGGGTGATCTCGAGAATGTCGCCGGCGCCGAAATTCTGGACGCTCTTCACGCGGCCCAGCAGGAGGTCGGTCTGGATATGGCGTACGGACAGGCCCACCAGGTCGGTCAGGTAGAACTCGTCCTCGTCGGGCTCGGGCAGGGCCGAGCGAGGGACATACAGGCGCAGGCCGCGCAAGGCGTCGGCGGCTTCCTTGCTGTCGACGCCAGGACAGCGGCAGACGACGCCGTCCTTGGTCTTGCGGGCGGACGCAATGGTCAGGGCCGTCGAGCCGTCCTGGCGCTTCAGCGTCTTGAAGCCCGCGATGCTCATCGGGTCTTCGGTATAGGTCGAGATCCGCACCTCGCCGCGCACGCCGAAGCCGCCGGCCACGCGGCCGACCAGGATCAGCGGGTCATCGGGAGAATTGGCCATGGCGCGGACAGAGTCGCGCCGCCGACTCGAAAAGAGACGGCGGCGCTAAAACCCTGATTAGCCTTCCGAGGCTTCTTCAGCCGGAGCTTCGGCGGCCGGAGCCTCTTCAGCGGGGGCTTCTTCGGCCGGAGCAGCAGCAGCGGCGGCGGCGGCTTCAGCCGCGGCGGCCTTTTCGGCTTCGGCGGCGGCCTTGGCGTCTTCCTCGGCTTGCTTGCGCTCTTCTTCGCGCTGAGCGCGCTCGGCCAGACGCTCTTGCGCCTTCTTGCCCGGAGCGCCCTTCTGCGGGTTGTTACCGTGGGCCCAGGTGGTCAGGCCTTGGGCGGCCAGGAAGCGCGCGACGCGGTCGGTCGGCTGGGCGCCCTTCTTCAGCCACTCCTGGATCGACTCGACCTTCAGGGTGACGCGGTTGGCGTCGTCCTTCTTGAGCAGCGGGTTGTAGGTGCCGACCTTCTCGATGAAGCGGCCATCGCGCGGCGAGTGGCTGTCGGCGACGACGATCGAGTAGTACGGACGCTTCTTGGCGCCGCCACGGGCGAGACGGATCTTCAGCATTTTCGGTAGTCCTTGGTCTAAAGTTCTATTTCTTGAACGGGTTGAAGCCGGGCAGGCCCAGGCCGGAGAGAGGGTTGGGCTTGGCGTCGCCGCCGCCCCCGAGGCCCGGCAGACCGGGCAGCCCCGGGAGGCCGCCAGGACCTCCCGCTGCGTTAGGGTCGGGCGTCGGCATCTTGCCGCCGCCCATGTTTTTCAGGCGGGCCATGTCGCCGCCGCCCATCATCTGGGCCATGCGGGCCAGTCCCTTGCCGCCGTCCTTGGACATGGCCTTGAACATGTCAGCCATCTGGCGGTGCTGTTTCAGCAGGCGATTGACCTCGGCCACATCCACACCGGCGCCGGCCGCGATGCGGCGCTTGCGCGAGGCGGCCAGGATGTCGGGCTTCTTGCGCTCTTCCTTGGTCATCGAGCTGATGATCGCCTGCTGGCGACGGAAGATGCTGTCGTCGATGCCGCTCTCGGCGATCTGCTTCTTGACCTTCTGGACGCCGGGCAGCAGGCCCATGATGCCTTCCATGCCGCCCAGCTTCTGCATCTGGGAAAGCTGGGCCGACAGGTCGTCCAGGTCGAACTTGCCCTTGGCCAGCTTCTTGGCCATGCGCTCGGCCTCGGCCTGGTCGAGATCGGCCGCGGCCTTCTCGACCAGGGCGACGACGTCGCCTTGACCCAGGATGCGGCCAGCGACGCGGCGGGCGTCGAACACGTCCAGCTGGTCGATCTTCTCGCCGGCGCCCAGGAACTTGATCGGCAGGCCCGTGACATGGCGCATCGACAACGCCGCGCCGCCCCGGCCGTCGCCGTCGGCGCGGGTCAGGATCAGACCGGTCAGCGGCAGGCGCTCGTGGAACGCCTTGGCCGTGCGCACGGCGTCCTGACCGGTCAGGCTGTCGGCGACCAGGAGGGTCTCGGTCGGATTGGCGATGCGGGCGATCTCGGCCGCCTCGTTCATCATCGCCTCGTCCAGCGTGGTGCGGCCGGCGGTGTCCAGGATCAGAACGTCGTAGCCGCCCAGCTTGGCCGCGGTCATGGCGCGCTTGGCGATGTCCGGGGCGCTCTGGCCGGCGACGATCGGCAGGCTCTCGACCTCGACTTGGCGCGCCAGGGTCGCCAGCTGCTCCATGGCCGCCGGGCGACGGGTGTCGAGCGAAGCGACCAGCACCTTCTTGCGCTCGGTCTTACTGAGGCGCAGGGCCAGCTTGCCGGTGGTGGTGGTCTTGCCCGAGCCCTGCAGGCCGGCCATCAGGATAACCGACGGCGGGTTGAGGGCCAGGTTCAGGCCGGTCGGCGCCTCGCCGCCCAGCATGTCGACCAGGCCGTCATAGACGATCTTGACCACCTGGTCGGCCGGCTTGACCGAGCGGATGACCGCCTCGCCCGAAGCCAGCTCCTTGGCCCTGCTGATGAAGTCCTTGACGACCGGCAGGGCGACATCGGCCTCGAGCAGGGCGACGCGGACCTCGCGCAGCGCCTCGTCGATGTCCCTTTCGGACAGCACGCCGCGACCGCCGAGGCGATCGAAGACGCCTGAAAGTCGCTCTGTAAGGCCGTCGAACATGTCGAACCCTGGGGTTAAATCACTAGACCAAACGCGATCAGCCCCCGTGGACGATCACGTCGACGGGGGTCCTCGCCGTCCTCGTCCGGATGGATCCTGCGCTAACAGGCCGGGGTCGTGACGGTGGAGGCGCTGCTGATAAAGCGCCGGAAGCCGGAGCTTATGCACAGAAACAGCGGAAGAGTCCATAGGGCGGACCTTTGAGTCCGCCCACCCCGCCCGGAGGATCAGGCCGTGCCCAGGAAATCGCGCTTGCCGACCTCGACGCCGTTGTGGCGCAGGATCGCGTAGGCGGTGGTGATGTGGAAGAAGAAGTTCGGCATCGCCTGGCCCTGCAGATAGTCCAGCCCCTTGAAGGTGTAAGTCTCGCCGCGGCGGACCAACTGGATGTCGCGGTCGTGACCGCCCTCGAAAGCGGCCGGGTCCAGGTCCTCCAGATAGGCGATGGCGCGGTCGACGCGGGCGATCAGCTGCTCGAACGAGGTCTCGACGTCGTCCCAGGCGGGAACCTCCTGAGCGGCCAGGCGCGCGGCGCCGCCCTTGGCGAAGTCGGTGGCGATCTGCACTTGGCGGATCAGCGGGAACATGTCGGGATAGAGGCGCGCCTTCAGCAAGGCGTCCGGGTCCCAACCCTTGGCCTCGACGAGGGCGGCGGCCTTGCCCAGCACGCCCTTCAGACCCTTCAGGCCCTGGATGAAGACGGGCGCGCTGGCCTGATGGATCGAGATCGACATGGGAAGCTCCGGGAAGAAGGAAGCGTCTAGATAGAGACGTCGCATGACGACCGGAAGCGGAACGGTTGGCGCAAGCTGTGGGTTTTAGAGCCTCGAAACGCCAACCCGCGAGGTTCCGCCATGAAAGTCAGCGACGCCATGACCAGCCAGGTCTCGGTCGCCCGTCCCACCGACACTATCCGCGAGGTCGCCGAGACCATGGCCAAGGTCGACAGCGGCGTGGTGCCGGTGGTCGACAATGGCAAGGTCGTCGGCCTGGTCACCGACCGCGACATCGTCCTGCGCGTGGTCGCCGAGGGCCGCAGCTTTGACAGTCCCGTCTCGGACGCGATGTCGGATGGCGAGGTGCTGAGCGTGAAGGAGGACGACGTCCTGGCCGACGCCACCGCCAAGATGGCCAACAATCAGGTCCGTCGCCTGGTGGTGCTCAACGAGTCCGGCAATCTGACCGGCATCCTGTCTCTGGGTGACGTCGCCAAGGACTACGGCGCCAAGCAGGTCGGCAAGACCCTGGAAGAGATCTCCCAGGAGCCGGGCGACGCGGCGCACTAGACAAAAAAGGGCGGCCCCTCGCGGAGCCGCCCTTCTCGTATCAGGCTGTCGCCAGGTCTTAGACCAGCGAGCTGTCGATGGCCTTGCAGGCTTCCATCAGGCCCTGCACCGACTCGACCGACTTGGCGAACATGGCCTTTTCGGCGTCGTTGGTTTCGAACTCGACGATCTTCTCGGCGCCGCCGGCGCCGATGACCACCGGCACGCCCACGTACAGGTCGTTCAGGCCGTACTGGCCGGTCAGGTAGGTGGCGCACGGCAGGACGCGCTTCTTGTCCTTCAGGTACGAGGTCGCCATGGCGATGGCGCTCTCGGCCGGGGCGTAGAAGGCCGAGCCGGTCTTCAGCAGGGCGACGATCTCGCCGCCGCCCTTGCGGGTGCGCTCGACGATGGCGTCCAGCTTTTCCTGGGTCAGCCAGCCTTGCTTGACCAGTTCCGGCAGCGGCAGGCCGCCCACCGTCGAGTGACGGACCATCGGCACCATGTCGTCGCCGTGACCGCCCAGGGTCCAGGCGTGGATGTCTTCCACCGACACGCCGGTGGCTTCCGCCAGGAAGTAGGCGAAGCGGGCCGAGTCCAGGACGCCGGCCATGCCGATGACCTTTTCCTTCGGCAGGCCCGAGAACTGCTGCAGGGCCCAGACCATCGCGTCCAGCGGGTTGGTGATGCAGATGACGAAGGCGTTCGGGGCATGGGCCTTGATGCCTTCGCCGACGGCCTTCATGACCTTCAGGTTGATGCCCAGCAGGTCGTCGCGGCTCATGCCCGGCTTGCGCGGCACGCCGGCGGTGACGATGCAGACGTCGGCGCCGGCGATATCGGCGTAGTCGTTGGCGCCCTTCAGGGCCACGTCCTTGCCGAACACGGCCGAGGCTTCGGCGATGTCGAGCGCCTTGCCCTGCGGGGTGCCTTCGGCGATGTCGAACAGGATCACGTCGCCCAGCTCTTCGCGAGCGGCGATGTGGGCCAGGGTGCCGCCGATCATGCCGGCGCCGATAAGGGCGATCTTCGCGCGAGCCATGGGGTCTCCATCAAGGCTGTGGACAGTGGAATGTCGCGGCGCGGTCTAGACCCGTCGGGCCGCGGCCTCAAGCCCTCTTTCCCGTTTCGCTGCACTGCGGCAAAGATGGGTGAACAACGATAAGAGGAGCCGGGGATGAGCAAGACCGATCCGGGCCATTTCTTCGAGGACTTCAAGCTCGGCCAAAGACTGGTCCACGCCACGCCGCGAACAGTCACGGCGGGCGATGTCGCGCTGTACGCCGCGCTGTACGGCCCCCGCTTCTCACTGTTCTCGTCGGACGAATTCGCCCGGACCTGTGGCCTTTCGGCCGCGCCGGTCGATCCGCTGATCGCCTTCCACGTCGTGTTCGGCAAGACCGTGCCGGACATCAGCCTGAACGCCGTGGCCAATCTGGGCTACGCCGAGGGCCGGTTCCTGGCCCCAGTGTTCCCCGGCGACACCCTGACCGCCGTCTCCGACGTGATCGGGCTGAAGGAGAATTCGAACCGCAAGACCGGCGTCGTCTATGTCCGCACCACCGGAAGCAACCAGCGCGGCGAGGCGGTGCTAAGCTATGTGCGCTGGGTGATGGTGCGAAAGCGCGATGCGGCGGCGGACATCGCCGAGCAGACCGTACCGACCCTGTCGGCGGCGGTGGCGCCGGCCGATCTCGTCCCCCCATCGGGCCTGGACTTCGGCGCTTATGACTGGGCGCAGGCCGGCGCGCCGCACGCCTTCGAAGACTATGCAATCGGCGAGAAGATCGACCATGTCGACGGCATGGCGGTCGAGGAAGCCGAACACCAGATGGCCACGCGCCTCTGGCAGAACACCGCCAAGGTCCACTTCAACCAGTTCGAGCGAAGCCGGGATCCGTCCGGCAAGCGCCTGGTCTATGGGGGGGTGGTGATCTCGACCGCCAAGGCCCTGTCGTTCAACGGCCTGCAGAACGCCGGCCTGATCCTGGCGATCAACGGCGGCCGGCATGTGGCTCCGTTCTTCGCCGGCGGCACGGTGTTCGCGTGGAGCGAGGTGCTGGACAAGGCGGATCTGGGCCCGGTCGGGGCCCTGCGCCTGCGGCTGGTGGCGACCAAGGACCGCCCATGCGACGACTTCCCGGACAAGGAGGGCGAGGCCTACAATCCCGCCGTCATTCTCGACTTCGACTATTGGGCGGCGGTTCCGAAACGTGGCTGAAGACTTTCGACTGGACCCCGCCTTCGCCGCCACCTCGCACAAAGTCGCCGACCTACCCCTATGTGAGGTTCGCCTGCAGGACGACGCCCGCTATCCGTGGCTGGTGCTGATCCCGCGCCAGCCCGGCCTGCGCGAGATCGAAGAGCTGGACACCGCCCACCGCATCCAGCTGATGGAGGAGATCGTCCTGAGCGGGACCGCCGTCCGCGCGGTGGGCGCGGCTTTGGGTCTCGCCGTCGACAAGCTGAACGTCGGGGCGCTGGGCAATGTCACGGCCCAGCTGCATGTCCACGTGGTCGGCCGCCGCGCCGATGATCCCGCCTGGCCCGGCCCCGTCTGGGGGCACAGCGCAGCCAGCGCCTACACGACCGGGGACCTGGCCGCCCCGATCGCGGCGGCGCGCGTAGCCTTGAAGGCTTAGATCGGTCTCAAGGATCCCGCCTTCCTCGCCCTTGTGGCGAGGACCCATGGTCCGGCTTGGCGAGCGGCGTCAGGGCGCCGTTGCCAGCGTGGTCGCCCAAAGTCCGGCTTCATCAGCGGCTGAAACATGGGTCCCAGACACAAGGCCTGGGAAAGCAATGTTTTGTGCAGCTCAGAGGGCTGCCTAGCGTCGCTTCTTCTTCGAGCTGCTCTTGCTCTTCGCCTTGCCCTTCTTCACCGCAGTCGCCTTCGAGGTCTTGCCTTTCTTGCCTTTGACCGAGGCCTTGCCGCCCTTGCGCGCCGCAGCCGCGCACTTGGCCTTGGCGGCCTTCAGGGCCTTGCCCTTCTTGCCCTTGGTCGAACAGGCCGGCGCGGCGGGTTCGGAACGGCTGACGGCGACGCGCGGGGCCGCGCCCGGCCAGACATAGGGCCCGCGTCGCTCGGTCTCGTAGCCCGGGGGAGCCTGGGGCAGGACGTGTTCGGCGATCACCGCGACGCTGGCGCCGTTCTCGGCCAGTTCGCCCGACCAACGCTCGTAGCCGGCCGGCCGCAGGGTCAGGGTCGAGGACTGGCCGCCCTTGGGGCTGAAGCGGGCGATGATCGCCTCGCCCTCGCGGCGCAGATCCTCGATTAGGCCGGTCGACCCCACCGTCCCCGGCCGCCGAACGTCGCGCCAAGCGCCCTCCAGCTCGCCGGCGCCGCCGGCCTTGTCGACGATCTGCAGGGCGTAGAGCTGGGCTCCATCGGCGCCGGTGATCTTCCATCCGCCGTCCAGCGGCCCCTGCAGATTCTGGGCGGCCGCGACCGAGCCCTTGACCCGCAACTCGTAGACCTGGGCCTTGGTCGGCCCGCCGTCCGGCGCGGTGGAGGCTTCCGGCGGCGGAATCGGCAGGACGGTCCCTCGGTGCTTTGGCGCTGGCTTGCTGGCGGCCGTCTCGGCTTCTTCCTCGTCCGTGGTCTGGTTGCTCTGCGAGATGAGGTCGCCCAGCGGATCCAGGGCCTGAGGAACCTGGGCGTCCGCCTGAGCCGCTGGAACCGCTGTGCTGACCGGGGAGTCGGTCACGGGCGGCGCGGCGACCTGGGACGGTGATTCAGGCGGGACCGTCGCCGGAGTCTGCTGCGCCAGCGCCGGGCTGGCGACCAGGACGACGGAAAGAACGATAGCCCGCATCAGAAACCTTCGAATTCCCCCTAAACGCCCGCCGACCTCGCCGCGATGGCCTCCGCTACCGCCACCAGACGCTCGGCCTGCGCCAGATGCAGACGTTCGGCCATCTTGCCGCCCACCCGCAAGGCGCCTTTGCCAGAATTTTCGGGCGCGTTGAAGGCGGCGATCACCGCGTGGCTCCAGGCGATGTCCTCGGCCGAGGGGGAAAAGACGCGGTTGCAGACATCGAGATGCTTGGGGTGGATCAGGGTCTTGCCATCGAAGCCGAAGTCGACGCCCTGGACGCAGACGGCCTCCAGCGCCGCCAGGTCCTCGATGTCGTTGTGCACCCCGTCCAGAATGGCCAGGCCGTGGGCGCGAGCGGCGGCGACCGACAGGGTGAGCAGCGGCAGGAACGGCGCGCGGTCCGGCGTCTGGCGGGCCCGCATCTCCTTGGCGAAATCATTGACGCCCATCACCCAGGCCGACAGCCGCGTGCCATGCGTCGCGCCGGCGATCTCCCACAGGTGGAAGGCGGCCTTGGCCGTCTCGATCATGGTCCAAAGGCGCGTATGCGGCGGAGCGGCGTTCAGATGCTGATCGTAGAGCCGCACGTCGTCCGCGTCGTCGACCTTGGGAACCAGCACTGCGTCGGGGCCCGCCTCGGCGGCGGCGCGCAAGTCCTCCGCGCCCCACGGGGTGTCGATGCCGTTGACCCGGATCACCACCTCGCGCGGGCCGAAGCCTCCCGCCTTGACGGCGGCCACGGCCGCCTCGCGCGCCGCCGGCTTGGCCTCGGGAGCGACGGCGTCCTCCAGGTCCAGGATGATCACGTCGGCGTCCAGGGTGCGCGCCTTCTCGACCGCCTTGGCGTTCGAGGCCGGCATATAGAGGGCGCTGCGGCGCGGGCGATCGGTCATCGACGACTCCTCCGACTTCAAAGTCTGTCCGCGCCAACCCTAGCACTGCCGCGGCGCAGCAGAAGCCTTCCCCAGGAACAACTTCCCGGCTTGTTCCCGGCGGCCGGGGGTCTAAGGTCGCCCCATGAGCACGCGGTACGACAAGAGCGCCAAGAACGTCCTGGGCGGCGAACTGGCTTCCTGCTCGCTGAACCCGGTGACCGGCTTCTACCGAAACGGTTGCTGCGAGACGGGACCGCACGACCTGGGCCTGCACACCGTCTGCGCGGTGATGACCGACGACTTCCTGGCCTTCTCCAAGGCACAAGGCAACGACCTGTCGACACCTCGCCCCGAACTGGCCTTCCCGGGCCTCAAGGCCGGCGACCGCTGGTGCCTGTGCGCTGGCCGCTGGAAGGAGGCGCTGGACGCCGGCATGGCCCCGCAGGTCGTGCTCGATGCGACCCATGAGGAAATGCTGGCCATCGTGCCGCTGGGCGTCCTGAAGGATCACGCGGTCGCCTAAGGGCTCAGGCCAAGCTTGACGAAGCCCGCCGCGCCGCTAGAGCCAAGCGCAGGCTTGGCCGAGGGCGCAACGATGCATGACTTTCCCGACGACATCTTCACCGAACCGGAGGACGTCGATGCGGACGCCCTGGCCAATCTGGGTCCGCTGCGCCGCCTGGCCGGCGTCTGGGAAGGCCGCAAGGGCGTCGACGTCAATCCCAAGGCCGAAGGGCCCGAGCGCCGCGAATTCCTGGAGCGCATCGAGCTCCAGCCGATCGACCCGCAGGCCAACGGGCCGCAGCTTTTGTACGGCCTGCGCTACCACGTCCACATCGTCGCCTCGGACGAGGACACCACCTTCCACGACCAGATCGGCTACTGGCTGTACGAGCCCAAGACCGGCCTGATCATGCAGACCCTGGCCCTTCCGCGCGGCCAGACCGCCCTGGCCGGCGGCCGCGCCCTGGAGGGCGGCTCGGGCCTGTCCGTGCGCGCCGAGCGCGGCAGCCCGCAATACGGCATCTGCTCGACGGATTTCCTGGAGTGGGCCTTCCGCACGGATTCGTACCAGCTGGACGTCAAGTTCGAGGCCGACGGCGGCTGGTCCTACGTCTCGACGACCATGCTGCAGGTCCGGGGCCGCGAGGAGCCGTTCAAGCACGTGGACCGCAACACCCTGGTCAAGGTGGCCGAGCCCCGGCCCAATCCCTCGGCGCGGATCGCGGCGGGCGAGACCCTGGTCCAGGCCCACGGCTTCACCACCATCGGCCACGACTAGGCTCAGGCGAGCGGGTATTCCTGTTCCAGGCGGTAAGCCGAGCCCTCGCTCGTCCGCCAACTGGAATAGAGGCCGAACCGGTCAACATGGAAGGCCGGCGAGCGCAGCAGGTTGTGCGCCTGGATCCAGGCGCCGACCTCGGGAACGGCCGGCTTCTTCAGATAGGCCAGGGTCACGTGCGGGGTGTAGAGCCGGCTCTCGGGCTTGAGCTCGGCGGTGCGGGCGGCGCTCTCATTGGCCCTCTGCAGGCGGCGCAGGGGCGCGCTGTCCTCGACCCCGGCCCAGACGGCATGGATGTCGGCGCCCTCGCCAAAATGGCCAACGCCAGTCAGGGTCAGGTCGAAGGCCGGCGCGGCAATCTCCGCCAGGGCCTCGTCCAGATCCGCCGCCACCGGCTCCTGCACATCGCCGACGAAGCGCAGCGTGATGTGGAACGCCTCCAGCGGCCGCCAGCGCGCGCCCTCGATCCCGTGCTGGCGCGACAGCAGGCCCTGGCCGATCTCCGGCGGAATGGCGATGGCGGTGAAGAGACGGATCATCCGGGGACAACGCTCAAGGACAGGGATTGGGCTGGCGAGCGTGGATGGCGTCGACGGCCTTTTCCAGCTCGTCGGTCCAGGCCAGGTCGAAGGCGTCGATATTGGTCTTCAGCTGCGCCATCGAGGTGGCGCCAATGATCGTGGCGGTCACGAACGGGCGGGCATCGCAGAATTTCAGGGCCAGCTGGGCCGGGTCCAGGCCGTGGGCCCTGGCCAGGTCGACATAGGCGCGGAAGGCTTCCTGGGCCCCGGGTCCCTCGTAGCGCTGCATGCGGTTGTAAAGCGCCTTGCGCGAGCCCTCGGGCAAGGCGCCATCCAGGTACTTGCCGGTCAGCTGGCCCTGGGCCAGCGGCGAATAGGCCAAGAGGCCCACCTGTTCGCGCAGGGCGATCTCGGCCAGGCCATACTCGAAGGTGCGGTTGGCCAGGTGGTAGGCGTTCTGAATCGAGGCGATGCGCGGCAGACCCTTGGCCTCGCTCTCCGCCAGGAACTTCATCACGCCCCAGGGGAACTCGTTCGAGACGCCGACATGGCGGATCGAGCCCTTCTTCACGTGGGCGTCCAGCGCCTCCAGGATGTCGCCGAAGCGTTCGAAATCCTGGTCGTAGTCCTTGAAAGTCTGGCCGCCGAACACCCGAACGGGGCGATCGGGCCAGTGCAGTTGGTAGAGGTCCAGGTAGTCGGTCTTCAGCCGGCGCAGCGAGCCCTCGACGGCCTCGTCGATCTGGGCCCTGGTCTGGCGTGTGACCGAACCGTCCTTGCGCATCCAAGGCAGGCCGCCGAACGCCGCGCCCTGACCGGCCACCTTGGAGGCCAGCACGATCTCCTGGCGCTTGCCGGTCTTGGCCAGCCACGAGCCGATGTATTCCTCCGTCCGGCCCTGGGTCTCGGGATTGGGCGGGCTGGCGTACATCTCGGCCGTGTCCCAGAAGGTCACGCCGCGTCCCAAGGCGTAGTCCATCTGCGCGTGGGCTTCGGCTTCGGAATTCTGCGAGCCCCAGGTCATGGTGCCCAGGCAGCAGCGCGAGACCGTCACGTCGGTCCGGCCCAGCTTGACGTACTGCATCGGCGCTCGCCCCTCTTTTGCCTTGTCTTGCGAGCTTTCTAAGGGCGTCAGCCGTTGTCCTGCAAGGCGCGCGGACCGTCAGCCGCTTTCACGAACGCATACCATGAACACTTTCGTGAGGGGATTGCGCGACCGCCCGGGACACCCGATATTCAGGGGGCGTCCATCGTGGACGCTCTAGCTCAAGGGCTTATTTCGATGAACGACTTCAACCGCGGCTACGCGCGCTCGATCCCGGCGGATCGCGCCGACATGTCGGTTGACGCCGGCCTGCGTAGTTTCATGCTCGGCGTCTACAACAAGGTGGCGCTGGGTCTTCTGCTGTCGGCGGGCCTGGCCTTCCTGACCAGCGCCTATGCGCCGGTCGCCAGCCAGCTGTACGTGCTGACCCCGGACGGCCGCCTGGCCGGCTTCACGATGCTGGGCACCATCATCCGCTTCGCCCCGCTGGCCATGCTGCTGGTCTCGATGTTCGCCATGCGCAACCCCACGGGCCGCTCGTCGGGCATCCTGTACTGGGCGCTGGTGGCCTCGATCGGCGCGGGCGCGGGCGTGTGGCTGCTGGCCTATACCGGCGCCTCGGTCGCCTCGACCTTCCTGATCACCGCGATCGCCTTCGGCGGCCTCAGCCTGTTCGGCTACACGACCAAAAAGGACCTGTCGGGTTTCGGCAGCTTCCTGATCATGGGCCTGATCGGTCTGGTGCTGGCCTCGCTGGTCCAGATGTTCCTGCACCTGCCGGGCCTGTCCTTCATCATCAGCATCCTGGGCGTGTTCATCTTCGCGGGCCTGGTCGCCTACGACACCCAGAACCTGAAGATGAGCTACTACCAGATGGGCGGCGACCAGCAGTCGATGGCCGTGGCCACCAACTACGGCGCGCTGAACCTGTATCTGAACTTCTACAACCTGTTCAGCTTCCTGCTCAGCATCCTGGGCAGCCGTCGCTAAGACGAGGCCCAGGCCCGAACGACGAAGCCCCGGCGGGAGACCGCCGGGGCTTTTTCTTTGGCCACGCTTTGTCTTCGGCCGCGGCTGGCCCACATTGGCGGTGATGGAGACGCCCATGACCCGGACCCTCGCCCAAATCGCCATCCTGGCCGCCGCCGGGCTGATGTTCGCCGGCGCCGCGCAGGCTGAAGTCGCGCTGCCGGCCTATCCGCTGGTCCCCAAGACGCCCAATCTCTCCATTCCCCTGAACCTGAAGCCGGCCGGTCCGATCGCGCTGCGCTACGCCCAGGCGCCGGCCCCGCTGCCTCGAGGCGTCGCCCGTACGGCGATCGAACGCCGCGACGGCGGCGTCTCAGGCGGGATCGGCGTGTTGTGCGGCATCCAGCCCAGCGCGGACACCAGCGGCGTCGGCACGGCCCGCGGCTACGACAACGACGGCCGCTTCGTGGGCGCCAAACTAGGCTTCTCGTTCTAGGCTAGCGGGCCGTCGCTCAGTCGACGACCGAGAACTTGCCCTTCTCGAACACCCGAAGCACCTGGGTCAGTTCGTGGCCGCGCTTGAGGATCTGCCCGCCTTGGCCGATCACCGCCCAGGCGCCCTGCTTGCGGGCCAGGGCCGGGCGCTTCTCCACCCGGTACAGCGGCGCCTCAGCCGCATGGCGGAAGATCGAGAAGACCGCGCTTTCGGAGAGGCCGGCGATCCCGTAGTCGCGCCACTCGCCCGCCGCGACCATGCGACCGTACAGGCGCATCAGCTGATCGAGCTCGCGCCGCTCGAAAAACACGACGCCGCCGACGGGCGCGGTGGGCTGGGAATCCAGGGCCATCGGCGGAATCTAATCCCAAATCAGCCGATTGGAACAGGCCGGCCCGCAAATGAGCATCACGCCAGTCGTCCGTGTCCGGCCGGTCACGCCCGCGAAAAATGACACAGCACGGTCAAGGTGCGCCGCGATATGACCTTAATTCGGTCCTTCGCCCGCCCGTTTGCGGGTCGATAAAGACATCGTCGGCTGATCGGACATCCCACGGTCTCGGATCCTGAACAGCCCCCCCAGCCCCCCAGATCGAGGGCCGGTCAGTCGACAAACTCTATATCCCCTCCCCCAAATGAACCCGCGCGGATCCCCCTCCCCCACCGCGCGGGTTTTTTTGCGTCCGCACGGTTGTCGAAGCTGAAAAGCGCGCCGCATAGCCGCCACGAACGGCCCCGAAACGACCTTGGTCCGGCCCAGCCCTCGCCCGATCGGACCGCGATAAAGACAGTGTCGACGAAGAGCGGACCGGGGTCCTGTCCAGCCCCCCCAGCCCTCCCGGTCACGAGACGCTTCTCGCCGACATGCAAAAGGACCCGCGTGGCTAATCCCCTCCAGCCACGCGGGTTTTCCTTTGTCCGGTTTCCCGAAAATCAGCTCAGTGTTCGAGCTTCGTGGTTTCGAGCACGCCCAGGATGCGACCGCCCTTGGCGCCTTGCACCAGGATCACCGTCTCGAGATCAGAGTCCGCGTTGAGGGCGGTCGGCAGGCGGTAGAGCTTGGGCTTGCCGGCCCAGGGGCCCAGGCGAACCAGCTCGCGCACCACGTTGCGGTGGACCAGGGTCTGGCCCTTGTTGTCGCCACGCTTGATGGCGATGTCCTGTTCGCGCGGGTCGTAGCGGACCAGCCAGACCTCGCCCCCGCCACGCGGGGCGGGGGCCGAACCGACGGCGACCCGGTTCTTGCCGATGAATTCCATGTCCGGCGCATTCGAGCCCATGCGGGCGGCCGACTTCACCAGATCCTCGACCGCTTCGGCCTTGGTCCCGGACGCCTGGACACGGCCCGCGACCACCATCTGGGGCGTGGGCACGTCGCGCAGGGCGAACTTCTTGGCGTAGGCGCGTTGGCGCTCGGCGAAGACCGGCTTGGCGAAGGTGTCCTTCCAGCCGAGATAGTCCCAGTAGTCGACCGAATAGGTCAGGGCCAGGACGCCGTCGCGCTTGGACAGGTCGGCCGCCAGCTGGTTGGCCTTGGCGCAGGACGAACAGCCCTGGGCGGTGAACAGCTCCACCACTACGGGCGTCCTGGCCCGCGCGGGCACGACCCTCACGGCCGGTCCCTTGGCGGGTTGGGCCTGAGCGGCGGGTACGATAGCGCCGGACAGGGCCAGGCAGAGCAGGGAGAGGGCGGCCTTACGCATTGCGGGTCACTTAAGCCAAGAACGCCCGGTTTATCCGTTCACGAGGCCGTGAATAGCGCCGGTCCATGGGGAGAAAAGGTGGAGACATCGTTGTCAGAGCCGTCGTCCCGAAGACCCGGCAACGAAAAACGGCCGGCCCCCGAGGGAGCCGGCCGCCATTTCTACAGGTCCGAACCTGCTGCTCAGCCTTCCGACTTGGCCAGGTTGCGCAGCACGTAGTTCAGGACGCCGCCGTTCTTGAAGTACTCCAGCTCGGTCGGCGTATCGATGCGGCAGCGGACCGGGAAGCGGGCGATGCGGCCGTCGGTCGGGCGGTAGAGCTCGACGATCAGCTGCTTGCGCGGCGCCAGGTCGGTAAGGCCGCGGATCGAGACGATCTCCTCACCGGTCAGTTCCAGCTTCTGCCAGCCGTCCTGGACGAACTGCAGCGGCAGCACGCCCATGCCGACCAGGTTCGAGCGGTGGATACGCTCGAAGCTCTCGCAGATCACCGCGCGGACGCCCAGGAGCCTGGTGCCCTTGGCGGCCCAGTCACGCGACGAGCCGGTGCCGTATTCCTTGCCGCCGAACACGACGGCCGGGCGGCCTTCGGCCTGATACTTCATGGCCGCGTCGTAGATCGACATCACTTCGCCGGTCGGGAAGTGCTTGGTCACGCCGCCTTCGATGTCCGGCGTGATCTTGTTGCGGATGCGGATGTTCGCGAACGTGCCGCGCATCATCACCTGGTGGTTGCCGCGGCGGGCGCCGTAGCCGTTGAAGTCCACCGGCTGCACGCCTTGGTCGATCAGGTACTGACCGGCCGGGCTGCTGGTCTTGATCGAACCGGCCGGGCTGATGTGGTCGGTGGTGATCGAGTCGCCGAACACGGCCAGGACGCGGGCTTCGACGATGTCGGTCACTGGGGCCGGCGTCATCGACATGTTCGGGAAGTACGGCGGGTTCTGGACGTAGGTCGAGTCCCCTTCCCAGGCGTAGGTCTGGCCGCCGGTCACCTTGATGCCCTGCCAGTTCTTGTCGCCCTTGAAGACGTCGCCGTAACGGCTGGCGAACATCTTCTCGTTGATGGCCTTGCGCTGCAGGGCGGCGATGTCTTCGTTCGAAGGCCAGATGTCCTTCAGGAAGACGTCGTTGCCCTTCTTGTCCTGGCCGATCGGCTGGGTGGCCAGGTCGATCTTCAGCGAGCCGGCCAGGGCGTAGGCCACCACCAGCGGCGGCGAGGCCAGGTAGTTGGCGCGGACGTCCGGGTTCACGCGGCCTTCGAAGTTGCGGTTGCCCGACAGGACCGAGCACGCCACCAGGTCAGCGTCGTTGATCGTCTTGCTGATCGCTTCCGGCAGCGGACCCGAGTTGCCGATGCAGGTGGTGCAGCCGTAGCCGACCAGGTTGAAGCCCAGGGCGTCGAGGTGCTTGGTCAGGCCGGCCTTGGCGAGGTAGTCGGTGACCACCTGCGAGCCGGGGGCCAGCGAAGTCTTCACCCACGGCTTGGTCTTCAGGCCCTTGGCCACCGCGTTCTTGGCCAGCAGGCCGGCGGCGATCAGCACCGAGGGGTTGGACGTGTTGGTGCACGAGGTGATGGCCGCGATGACCACGTCGCCGTGACCGACGTCGAAGTTCTCGCCTTCCACCGGGGCGCGCAGGTCGGGCTGGTCGGCCTTGCCGAACTCACCGGCCAGCGACTCGGCGAACTTGACCGAGGCGTCGGCCAGCAGGACGCGATCCTGCGGGCGCTTCGGGCCAGCCAGCGACGGCTGGACGGCCGACAGGTCCAGTTCCAGGGTGTCGGTGAAGGTCGGCTCGGCGACGCCGGGCTCCCACCACAGGCCTTGTTCCTTGGCGTAGGCTTCGACCAGGGCGACGCGCTCGGCGGTGCGGCCGGTGCCCTTCAGGAAGGCGATGGTCGCGGCCGAGATCGGGAAGAAGCCGCAGGTGGCGCCGTATTCCGGGGCCATGTTGGCGATGGTCGCCTGGTCTTCCAGGGTCAGGTTGGCCAGGGCGTCGCCGTAGAACTCGACGAACTTGCCGACCACGCCCTTCTTGCGCAGCATCTGGGTGACGGTCAGCACCAGGTCGGTGGCCGTCGCGCCTTCCGGCAGGGCGCCGGTCAGCTTGAAGCCGATGACTTCCGGGATCAGCATCGGGATCGGCTGGCCCAGCATGGCCGCTTCGGCTTCGATACCGCCGACGCCCCAGCCCAGGACGGCCAGGCCGTTGACCATGGTGGTATGGCTGTCGGTGCCGACGACGGTGTCAGGATAGGCGACTTCGGCGCCGTCGACTTCGTTCGTCCACACGGTCTGGGCCAGGTATTCCAGGTTCACCTGGTGGCAGATGCCGGTGCCGGGCGGCACGACGCGGAAGTTGTTGAACGCCGACGAGCCCCAGCGCAGGAAGCGGTAGCGCTCGATGTTGCGCTCGTACTCGCGCTTGACGTTGTCGTCGTAGGCCTTGGGATTACCGAAGTTGTCGACCATGACCGAGTGGTCGATGACCAGGTCGACGGGGTTCAGCGGGTTGATCTTGGCCGGGTTGGCGCCCAGGGCGACCATGGCGTCGCGCATGGCGGCCAGGTCGACGACGGCGGGAACGCCGGTGAAGTCCTGCATCAGCACGCGGGCCGGGCGGAAGCTGATCTCGTGCTCGACCGAGCCCTTGTTTTCCAGCCAAGCGGCGACGGCCTTCAGGTCGGCTTCGTTGACCGAGACGCTGTCTTCGTTGCGCAGCAGGTTTTCCAGCAGCACCTTCATCGAGACCGGCAGAGACGAAGTTCCGGTCAGACCGGCTTCCTCGGCGGCGCGAAGGCTGTAATAGACGTAGGACTTGTTGCCGACCTTGAGTTCGCGGCGGGCTTTCAGGCTGTCAACAGACGCCATTCTAAGGATCCTTCTCTGTTCACGGCCGCCCGAAAACCACTCCCGGGATCACGCGCAAATCGGAAGGGACACACAGGTTCCGCCTCCGCGCCGCGTACCACCCTGAACGACTGGAGGGGGGCGACCGCGCGCTTCTTAGCGCTAGCGCCGCGCAACGTCCATGTCGCGCGCGGGGTCTTGCCATGTTGAGAGTTGTTCTCATTAAGGATCTGGCGATTTCGCGCGGCGAGCGCCGGCTGTTTTCGCATCTGGACCTGACGCTCGTCGCCGGCGAGGCGGCGGTGCTGGTCGGGCGCAACGGCGCGGGCAAGACCAGCCTGCTGCGCGCGGTCGCCGGCCTGCTGCGGCCGGCCGAGGGTTCGGTGAGCTTCGAGAGCGAAGCGGGCCCCATCGAGGCGGACGCCGCGCGGGCCGAACACCTGCACCTTCTGGGTCACCAGGACGGGCTGAAATCCAGCCGCACGGCCTGGGAGGAGCTGCGCTTCCAGACCCTGTGGACCGGCGGCGGCGAGGCGTCCGCGCGGGCGGCGGCCAGGCGCTTCGACCTCAACCGCCTGCTGGACCTGGAGGTCCGTCGCCTGTCGGCCGGCCAGCGCCGGCGCCTGGCCCTGGCGCGGCTGGCGGCCAGTCCGCGTTCGCTGTGGCTGCTGGACGAACCGATGGCCCCCCTGGACGCCGGCCAGCGCGAGGCGTTCGGCGCGGTGATGGCCGAGCACCTCGCCAGCGGCGGCATGATCCTGGCCTCGGTGCACGACCCCCTGCCCATCCCCGCTCGCAGCATCTCCATTGGGGAGATCGGCGCATGAAGGCGTTCGGCGTTCTGCTCCGGCGGGAGCTGGCCCTGGCCTGGGGCAAGGGCGGCGGGCCGCTGCTGGCCTTGACGTTCTACGCCTGCGTCGTGGTGCTGCTGCCCATGGCCGCCGGCCGCGCGCCCGAACGCCTGGCCGCCATCGCCCCCGGCATCGCCTGGCTGGCCCTGGCCCTGGCCGCCCTGCTGTCCCTGGAGCGTCTGTTCGAGCGCGACTACGAGGACGGGACCCTGGATCTCCTGGCCCTGGGCCCCGCGCCGCTGGAGGCCGTGGCCGTCGCCAAGTGCCTGGCCCAGTGGCTGGCCACCGGCGCCCCGCTGGCCCTGGCCGCGCCCGTGGCGGCCCTGATGCTGGGCGCGGAGCCGAAAGTCATGCCGCTGCTGGTGCTGTGCGCCCTGGCCGGGGGCCTGGCCTTCGCGTTCCTGGGCGGCCTGGGCGCGGCCCTGGCCCTGGGCAGCAAGCGCGGCGGCCTGCTGGTCGCGGTGATCGTCCTGCCGCTGTTCGCGCCGCCGGTGATCTTCGGGGCCGGGGCGCTGGACGGCTATGCGGCCGGCCTGCCCTGGACCGGCGGGCTGATGCTGATGCTGGCCTACTGCGTCGGGGCGGTGGCCCTGTCGCCGCTGGCCATGGGCGCGGCCTGCCGCAACGCCCTGGACTAGGGAGTCGGCGGAACGGTGGCCTGCAGCTCGCCCGGCGCGGCGTGCTTCTCGCCCAGCACCACCGCCAGGCTGCCGCCGATGATCAGCACGCCGCCGGCCACCAGGAAGGCGGTCAGGCGGTCGCCGAACAGCAGGACACCGCAGGTCGCGCCGATCAGTGGCTCGATATTGATGAACACGCCAGCGCTGGCCGCCCCGACCCGCGAGGCGCCGAACTGCCAGGCCGCCGTGGCCAGCAGGGTCGCCAGCACGCCCTGGGCCAGGATCGCCGCCCAGACGGGGGCGCTCAGGGTCAGCTTGGGCAGGCCGTGGGTGGCGAGGGCGATCGGCAGGACGGTCAGCGCCGCGACGATGATCGACACGGCCGGAATGGCCATGGCGTTCGGGGCCTTTGGCGCACGGCGCAGGACCAGCAGCCAGGCCAGGAAGATGAACAGCGAGCCGATCGACAGGACCACGCCCAGGATCGAACTGGCCCCGTCCGGCTTGCCCGCGATCAGGGCCGCGCCCAGGGTCGCCGCCGCCACCCCCGCCCACGAGACCGGCGTGACCTTCTCGCCCAGCACCTTGGCGCTGACGGCGATCAGGGCCGGCATGGCGCCTACGAGGAGCGCCGCCACCGTGACCGACACGTGCGCCAGGCCTTCGAACTGGACCATGAAGGCAATGCCGTACAGCACGCCCGACAGCAGCACGATCGGCGACGTGAACAGCGCCCGCACCTCGGCCCGGCGCAGGGCGAACGGCGCGGCCGCCACGGCGGCCACGGCGAAGCGCAGCAGCACCATGTGGGCCGCGTCGGTCTCGGTCAGGATCAGCTTGCCGGTCGGAAAGCCCAGACCCCAGCAGATCCCCGCCAGGGCCAGGGCGACGAAAGCGATCGACTTCATGGGGACTCCGCGCCGGTTCTTCAGGGTCGGCCGGGTCGCCTCGCGCGGCAGGGCCGTGCGTCCTCTAGGTCATACTGTGTCCCGGAACTGGCAGCTGACATAGCGATCGGCGACACGGATGCAAGCCGCCAGGCTCGGCGTCTCAGCCGCCTCTCGATCATGTAACATTGTTCATGAAGTCTGACATTTTCGCGCCATAACGCGGTGGCCAAGCTCTCGCCCATCAACAGCAGGGAGCTCACAACCGTGCGTAAGTCACTCATTCGCCTGGCGCTCGCGGGCGCCGCCGTCACCGCTATCACCGCCGGCGCCGCCGTGGCCCAGATCCCCGCACCGCCGCCTCCGCCCGCCCCGCCGGCGCCCCCCGCTCCGCCCCCCCCGCCCGAGTTCGCCATGGGGCCGGACATGATGATCATGCACCACGGCCGCGCCCCCGATCCGGAAAAGCGCGCCCAGCGCCTGCGCGACGTGCTGCAGCTGCGCCCCGACCAGGACCGCGCGCTGAAGGCCTATGTCGAGGCGACCAGCCCCAAGCCCTTCGTGATCAAGAAGGAAGAGGCCCGCGCCGGCGACAAGGACGGGGCCGAGCCCGCCCCGCCGACCACGCTGGAGCGCCTGGACCACATGGCCAAGGCCGCCGACGCCATGAAGGCCCGCGCCGAGGCCACCCGCGCCTTCTATCTGTCGCTGAGCCCCAGCCAGCAGAAGACCTTCGACGTCCTGGATCTGGATGGCCGCGACGGCGGCGACTTCCACGTCCATCGCCTCGACGTCCGTGGTCCTCGCATGTTCAAGGACGGCGATCGCAAGGTGATCATCCAGCAACGCAAGGTCGGCTGACCCCGGCCTGCGCGAAGGCGCGGCGAGCCTGCACTCGCCGCGCCTTCTTCCGCTTCCTTCGGGGCGCTCCTGGCGCTTCCGTAAAGATACGGCCATTGCCCACGTCGGCGCGCCGCTCTAGAGCGTGATCATGGACGCGCGCCACACGTTCGATTTCCTGACCAACCCCGAGCGGTTCATGGCCTTCTCGCGATGGGCCGCGCCGCTACTGGGCGGATTGTCGGCCGTCGCCGGGATCGCCGGCCTGGTCATGACCTTCCTCGTTCCCGAGGACTATCAGCAGGGCGACACGGTGCGGATGATGTTCATCCACATCCCGGCCGCCTCGATCGCGATCTTCATCTATGTCTGCCTGGGCGTGGCCAGTTTCCTGGGACTGGTCTTCCGTCAGGCCCTGGCCGATCTCGCCGCGCAGGCCTGCGCGCCGATCGGCGCGGTCTATACGGCCCTGGCCCTGGTCACCGGCTCGCTGTGGGGCAAGCCGATGTGGGGGACCTGGTGGGTGTGGGACGCGCGCCTGACCTCGGTGCTGGTGTTGCTGCTATTCTATCTCGGCTACATGGCCCTGCGCGGGGCGCTGGACGACGAGCAGAAGGCCGCGCGCGCCGCCGCCATCCTGGCTCTGGTCGGCCTGATCAACCTGCCGATCGTCAAGTTCTCGGTCGAGTGGTGGAACACCCTGCATCAGGGCTCCTCGACCTTCTTCGCCAAGCGCGGCGATGGCCTGCCGGCGATCTATGCCTGGCCGGCCGCCTTGATGGGCCTGGCCTATCTGGGGGCCTTCGGCGCGCTGTGGCTGGTGCGCATCCGCGGCCTCGTCTGGCGGCGCAAGGCGCGCGGCCTGGCCCTGAAGCTGGCGGAGACCGCCCGATGAGCTTCGATTTCGACGCGGGCAAGTACGCCGCCTATCTGTGGCCGGCCTTCGCCATCTCGGCGGTCGCCTTCGCCTGGATGATCGCCGACAGCGTGCTGACCGCCCGTCGCTGGAAGCGCGAAGCCGAACGCCTGCAGGCGGAACTTGACGAGGCCAGGCCATGAAACGCTGGCTGGCCTTCACGCCGCTGCTGATCCTGGTCGCCCTGGCCGCGCTGTTCGCCGGCTATGCGCTCAAGCGTGATCCCCGCGTCCAGCCGCACGCCCTGGTCGGCAAGCCGATGCCGGCCCTGTCCCTGCCCGACCTCACCACCGGCCGCCCGGCCCCGATCCGTGAGGCGGGAGAGGGTCCGATCCTGGTCAACTTCTTCGCCTCGTGGTGCGCCCCGTGCGAGATCGAGCACCCGCAGCTGATGGCCCTGAAGGCCCAAGGCGTGAAGGTGGTCGGCGTCGCCTACAAGGACGCCCCGGCCAACACCCAGGCCTTCCTGACCCGCCTGGGCGATCCCTTCGCCGAGCGCCTGGTCGACCGCGACGGCCGCGCGGGGCTGGAGTTCGGCGTCACCGGCGTGCCCGAGACCTATCTGGTGGGCTCGGACGGCATGATCATCGCCAAGCACACCGGCCCGCTGACGCCCGACGCCGCCGAGGACCTGCTGAAGAAGGCCCGCTAGGCCGCCCTATTTCACGCAGGTCTTGGGCGACGCGGCCTGGCGCTCCAGGCCCGGCAGCAGGGCCAGGGCTTCGGCCTTGGCGATCGGTCGCAGGGCCCCGCGTCCCTCGGCGACCTGGTAGTCGCAGTCGAGCGGGTTGAAGGGCGGCTTCTCGTCGGTCTGATGCCGCTCGACCAGCATCCGGTCGGCCGAGGTCCAGACGGACGAGACGTCCGTCACCAGGGTCTGGCGGTCCGGCGAGCGCAGCCACGTCTCGCCCTTGCCGCCCATCGAGATCTCGTAGCCGTTCGGCAGGGCCTGCTTGGTCGCGAACATCGACCCGACCATCGAGGCGATCAGCAGTCCGACCGCGATGAGGACGATCAGGAAGATTATCTTCTGCCGGTTCACGGAGGTCTCCAGACGTCGAGCCAGGCGCCAAGGGTGCGCGCACAGGTCGCGGAGCTATCGTGTTAACGCGGCGTTGACCATACTCGCCGACGCTCCATTAACCATGTTACACTCCGCGTCATGAGCAACGTCCGTCCCGCTGGTTGGCCGACCGCCCCGTCGAAGCCCGCATCCGCACCCGCCCATGGTGCGGGTGGAGCGGGTCCGGCGGCGCAGACGCGCGCGGCCTTCTTCCAGCAGGCCTTGGGCGACGCCGCGCCTACCCGTCCGGCCGCCGCGCCGTCGACGGTGCAGATGCAGACCATGGCCCAGCCCCAGCAGCGCCCCGCGCCGCAGAAGCCGTTCGTGCAGCCCGACGCCCAGCCGCAGAAGATCCTGCGCCCGGGCTCGCTGCTGAACATCATCGTTTAGGGATTTCCCCTCTCCCCCTGCGGGAGAGGGTGCCCGCCGAAGGCGGTCGGGTGAGGGGTCGCACCGACCCGAAACGCCTATCGACCCCTCATCCGTCAGCTTCGCTGACACCTTCTCCCCCAAGGGGAGAAGGAAACCCTAAGCCGCCTTCTTGGCCGCCTTGTCCTTCTTGGGCTTCTTGTCCTTCTTCGGCTTCTCTGCCTTGGGCGCCTTCAGCTTCTTGGCCTTGGGTTCCGCCTCGGCGGGGTGCAGCTCGGCGCCGGCCATGTCGGACAGCAGGTCCAGGAAGCCCTCGCGCTTGCCCGGCTTCAGCAGGGCCAGGATGCGGGCGTCGGCCATGCCGACCATCGGGCGGATGGTCTCCAGCGCCTCGCGACCGGCCTCGGTCAGGCGGACGCTGTTGGCGCGGGCGTCCTCGCTGGACCTTTGGCGTTCCAGGTGACCCTTGGTGATCATGCGGGCGACCATGTCGGCCAGGGTCGAGCGGTCGATGCCGGTGGCGCGGACCAGGGCCGTCTGGGTGACGCCCTCGTTCTCGGCCACGGCGGCCAGGACGGCGAACTGGCGCTGGGTCACCCCGGCCTCGCCGCATTCCTCGGCATAGATGTCGAGCGCCAGTTGCAGGACCCGGTGCAGAAGGTGGCTGGGCGAGCGCTCCAGCAGACCGCCGACCACCTTGTCGCCCTTGCTCTTGGCCATCTCGCGTCCCCGTTCCCGCACGGCCTTCTCCGGCCGACGGACGAAAACTAGCACCCGAACGCGTCGGTTTGACGACAACGGTCCGTGGACGGTCGATACCGGAAAAGCGCTAGAGGATCGCCCTAGAAGCCCGCATCCGGAGGCTCGACCGCGGAGGCCTCGTCGCCCTTGGCCATGTGCTTCATCATGAACGGCACCTGGGTCGCCACGAACACCAGGGCCAGCGGCAGCAGGCCCAGGCGGAACTTCACCCAGGTGTCGGTGCCTTGCGTGTTGCGGACGATCTCGTTGAGGATCGCCACCACCGCGAAATAGCCGCCATAGCGCAGGGTCAGGGTGCGCCAGGCCGCGTCGGGCAGGTGCAGGGCCTCGCCCATGATCAGCTTCAGCGGCTGGCGGCCGGCGAAGACGCCGCCGAACAGGAAGGCGGCCAGGGCCAGGTTGATCACCGTGACCTTGATCTTCACGAAGACGTCGGAGTGGAAGATCAGGCCCAGCGTGCCGAAGATCAGCGCCATGCCGCCGAAGAACAGCGGCAGCAGGGCCAGGCGGCGCTCGACCGCGAAGCCGATGGCCAGGGCCGCGGCGGACGCCGCCACCAGCACCCAGGTCGCCTTCTGGAAATCCTTGGTGATGAAATAGGCCGCGCCGAACGCGATGGCCGCGCCGTAGTCGACGACCGTCCGCACCCAGCCATTGTTCTTTTTCGGAGGCGTTTGCGCCGCTTCGCTCACGGATCAGTCCTTCAGGCCGACGAGGGAACGCGAGAACGCGCGGGCGTCGAACGGTTGCAGATCGTCCACGCCCTCGCCGACGCCGATCAGCTTGATCGGGCTGTCGGAGGCGCGGGCCACGGGCACCAGCACCCCGCCGCGCGCGGTGCCGTCCAGCTTGGTCATGACAATCCCGGAGACGCCGACCTGGTTGCCGAAGATCTTCTCCTGGGCCAGGGCGTTGCGGCCGACGGTGGCGTCCAGCACCAGCAGGGTCTCGTGCGGATAGTCGGGATCGACCTTCTTGACCACGCGGATGACCTTGAGCAGCTCGTCCATCAGGCCCTGCTTGTTCTGCAGGCGGCCGGCGGTGTCGATCAGCACGACGTCGTAGTGCTCGGCCTTGGCGCGCTCGACGGCCTCGTAGGCCAGGGCGGCGGCGTCCGACCCGGTGGGCTTGGACATGAAGTCGGCCCCGGCCCGGTCGGCCCAGACCTTCAACTGCTCGACGGCGGCGGCGCGGAAGGTGTCGCCGGCGGCGATCAGAACGCGGGCCCCCTTCTCGGTCAGGTCGGCGGCGATCTTGCCCAGGGTCGTGGTCTTGCCCGAACCGTTGACGCCGATGAACAGCACGACATAGGGGCGCGGACCGCCCAGCGGGTCGAAGCTGCCCTGGCGGTCGGCCAGTTCGGCGGTGATCAGTTCGGCCAGGGCCTCCTTGATCTCCTCGTCGCTGGACGACTTGCCGAAGCGGGCCTTGCCGAAGGCCTCGGTGATGCGGGCGGCGATCTGCGGACCGAGGTCGGCCTCGATCAGCATCTCTTCCAGGGCGTCCAGCTGTTCCTGGTCCAGGGGCTTCTTGGTGAAGACCCCCGTGACCTGATCGGTCATCGCTTGCGAAGACCGGGTCAGGCCTGACGTCAGGCGCTGGAACCAGCCTTTTTTCTGCTCGGGCTTGTCGCTCATCCGCGCCCCTTTAGTCGAACGGGCGAAAGTGTAAATCAGGATTTAAGGGAGCACGGTTAGCGCGGGGCCGAACCGCATGTCATGAAGGGGCATGGACTTGCAGCTTGACCCTCTGGGAACGGCCCTTTTCTGGCTCGACTACGCCGCCGTCGCCGTTTTCGGGGCAACCGGCGCCCTCGCGGCCGCGCGTCGCAAGCACGACATCATCACCTTCGGATTCTTCGCCGCGATCACCGGCGTGGGCGGCGGGACCCTGCGCGACCTGCTGATCGGGGCGCCGGTCTTCTGGGTGCAGCGGCCGGGCTACATCCTGGCGTGCCTGGCCGCCGCCACGGTGGTCTGGCTGCTGGGCAAGCGCGGCTGGCGGTTCCGGGCCCTGCTGTGGCTCGACGCGCTGGGCATGGCCGCCTACGCCGTGGTCGGCACCGCCAAGGCCCTGGGCCTGGGCGTCCACCCGTTCAGCGCCGTGGTCATGGGGGTTCTCACCACCGCCTTCGGCGGCGTGATCCGCGACGTGCTGGCCGAGGAGCCGAACCTTCTGCTGCGCCGGGAGATCTACATCACCGCCGCCCTGCTGGGCGCGAGCGTGTTCGCGGTGCTGCAGCTGCTGGGCGCGCCCTTCTGGCCGGCGGGCATCGCGGGCTTCGTCGCAGCCTTCGGGCTAAGGGCGGCGGCGATCAAGCTGGGCTGGAGCCTGCCGGGGTTCCACGGAGAAGACGATCAGGTGTCGTGATCCGGATGCTGGCGGCTGACCACCGCCACGCTCGAGCCGCCCATCGGCGGGCGGACCGGCATGTCGGCGAGGTGCTCCATCCAGGCCGGACGGCTCTCGATCGCCAGCTGGACCACCGGTTCGACCGCCGACGGGTCGTCGAAGGCGAAGACGGCCAGGTCGATCTTGTCCTCGCTCCACTCGAAGGTCAGCGGCGTGCCGCAGGCGGCGCAGAAGCCGCGCTTGATCCGGTCGGAGCTCTGGAAGATGGCGCGTTCGCCACGCGTCCAGGTCAGCTCGGCCTGGTTGACGGTGACCAGCGCCCCGAACGGCCCGCCGAACGCCTTCTGGCACATGCGGCAATGGCAGATGGAGGCCCTACCGGGCTCACCCTCGACCCGAAACCGCACCGCGCCGCATTGGCAGCCGCCGCTCAAGCCCATCGCCCTATCCTTTCGGAGTCAGCCTGAAAGTCACCTTGTAGCCGTCGTGGTCGGACAGCACCGGCTCGCCGGCGCCGTCGAACGTGGCCTCGACCGCGACCGGGGTCACTGCGACCGCGTCGCCGTTGAGGAAGCCGATCAGGTCCTGGGTGTCCAGCCACGGGGCGTCGCCGTCGTACGAGATCTGGGTGTCGCAGGCCTTGGGCCGCTCGTGGCACCAGCGGCTGACCACCTCGAACGGATAGTCGCCCATCACGTGATCGAAGCGTTCGGGCGAGTGCATGACGTTGAAGTCGCCGCCGACGATCAGCGGCGCGCCCGGCGTGCGGTCGGCCTGCATGAAGCGCTTCAGCTCGTCGGCCTGCAGGTGGTGAGCCTGGGTGGCGCGGCTGCGCGGCACGCCCGAGGCGCCTTTGGAATTCAGGTGCGTGTCGGCGATCTCGACCGGCACGGGCAGGCCCGGCACGTCGACCGCCACCAGCATCACGCCCTTGTTGGCCAGGCAGTCCAGCCCCGCGCAGTAGCGATAGGCGTGCGACTTGACCCACTCGATCGGATGGTTGCTCAGCACCCACAGGCCGCTGGAGCCCCACTTGCCCAGACCCTCGCCCTTGCGGCGGTACTTCACCCGTCGGAAGTCGGGGCGCTCGCCCTTGGGGAAGTAGTTGGCGTCGCGCTGGCCCTTGCGCGGCCCCCGGGCGACGTAGGGATACTGGCTCTCGTCGATCAGGTCCCAGATCTCGTCGCGGAAGCCTTCCTGGATCAGGACGACGTCGGGTTCCTCGCCCTTGGACCGCATGGCGGCCAGCTCATGCCCGATCTTCTTGAGCGCGGAGCCGCGACCGCTGCGCACCGGCCAGGGCAGGCCTTCGACATTGTAGGTCATGACGCTGAACGTCACCGGTTTCTGCTCGGCCCGCGCTGGCGCGGCCGCCAGCAGGGCCAGCGCGACCATGATCCAGGCCGGCCGGATCAGGCTGCGAGCTCCGCGATGACGTGGTTGCCGTCATGGCCGGTCACGATGAAGGCGACGATCTGGCCCAGCGGGGCCTCGCCCGCGAAGCGGATCTCGGTGAAGTCGTCGGCCCGGGCGACGCCCTCGCGCTCGACCAGGCCCGGCAAGGTGCGGCCGACCTGGCGCTGCAGGTGACGCTCCAGGCCGCGCTGGCCGGCCTCGCGCAGGCGGCGGGCGCGGTCCTTGATCACCGGGCCCTTCACCGGCGGCATCCGTGCGGCGGGCGTGCCGGGACGGGCGCTGTAGGGGAAGACGTGCAGAAAGGCCAAGTCCGCTTCCTCGACCAGCTTCAGCGTGTTCTCGAACGCCTCGTCGGTCTCGGTGGGGAAGCCGGCGATCAGATCGGCGCCGAAGGCGGTGTCGGGACGCACGCGGCGCACCTCGGCGACCAGCTTCAGAGCATCCTCGCGGCTGTGGCGGCGCTTCATGCGCTTGAGGATCAGGTTGTCGCCGGCTTGCAGCGACAGATGCAGGTACGGCATCAGGCGCGGCTCGGTCTCGAGCAGCTTGAAGAGATCCGGATCGATCTCGGCCGCGTCGATCGACGACAGGCGCAGGCGGGGCAGGTCCGGGACCATGCGCAGGATGCGGCCGACCAGCTGGCCCAAAGTCGGCTGGCCCGGCAGGTCCGCGCCCCAGGAGGTGACGTCGACGCCGGTCAGCACGACCTCCCGATAGCCTTCCGCCGCGAGTTTGCGGACCTGCTCGACCACCTCGCCGGCCGGGGCCGAGCGCGAGTTCCCGCGGCCATAGGGGATGATGCAGAAGGTGCAGCGGTGGTCGCAGCCGTTCTGGACCTCGACATAGGCCCGGGCGCGGTCCTTCAGGCCGTCGATCAGGTGACCGGCGGTCTCCTTGATCGACATGATGTCGTTGACCCGCACGCGGGTGGAGGTGTCGATCAGCGCGCCGGGGGCGGCCTTCTCGGCATTGCCCAGCACCAGGTCGATCTCGGGCATGGCGGCGAAGGCGGCGGGATCGACCTGGGCGGCGCAGCCGGTGACGATGATCCGCGCGCCGGGACGCTCGCGGCGAGCCTTGCGGATCGCCTGGCGGGCCTGGCGTACGGCCTCGTTGGTCACGGCGCAGGTGTTGAACACCACCGCGTCGGAAAGGCCGTCGGCGGCGGCGCGGGCGCGGATGGCCTCGCTCTCGTAGGAATTCAGGCGGCAGCCGAAGGTGACGACGTCGACGCCGTCCGGGCCCGACACCGTGGTCGCCGGACCGCCCTCTTCTCCCGCTTCCGGCTTGGGCTTCGGGGCCGCCTTGATGACGGTGTAGGTGGTCACGGGCCGACAAACGCCGCGAAGGCGTCCTTCCAGTCCTTGTGCCAGCGCGACAGGGCCGGACGGTTCTCGATGATGTCGCCCAGGGCCCAGGCCATGCGCTTCTCGTCGAGGGCGCGCGGCACATCGTTGTCGGGGCACAGGATGTAGAAGTCGCCGGCCTCGATGCGGGCCAGCATGAAGTGGACGACCTGTTCGGGCGTCCAGGCGGCGGCGGGCTTGTCGCCCGGTCCGCGCTTGGTCATGCCGGTGAAGGTGTAGCCGGGGATCAGCAGGTGCGCCGTGACCTGGCAGTCCTGCGTCTCGCGCAGGGTGTGGGCCAGGCCCTCGGTCAGCGCCTTCACCGCGGACTTGGAGACATTGTAGGCCGTGTCGCCCGGCGGCTGGGTGATGCCCTGCTTGGAGCCGGTGTTGATGATCAGGCCCGGGCGGCCGCTGTTGGCCATGTCCTCGCCGAACACCTGGACGCCGTTGATCACGCCCCACAGATTGACGTCGAGGATGCGCTTCCAGGCGTCGTCACCGGCGAAGGCGTCGCCGCCGCCGCCGACCCCGGCGTTGTTCATCAGCACGTCGACGCAGCCATAGGCCTCGATCGCGGCCGCCTTCAAAGCTTCGACGGCCGCGCGGTCGGCGACGTCGGTCGGCACGGCCAGGGCGCCGATCGTTTCAGCCTCGGTCTTCAGCTTGCGGCCGGTGACATCGGCCATGACGACGTTCAGGCCGAGTTCGCGGAAGGTCCTGGCGGCGGCCAGGCCGATGCCGTCGGCCGCGCCGGTGATGACGGCCGTCCTGCCTGCGGCCAGCGCGGGATGGAGGCTCACGCCGCCACCGCCTCCGGCAGCTTGCCGGCATATTCCATGGTGATCGGGCCGGTCATGATCACGTGACCATCGCTCTCGCGCCATTCGATGACCAGCGAACCGCTCTCGAACTCGACGCGAGCCTTGCGGTCGGTCAGGCCGCGACGCACGGCGGCGACCTGGGCGGCGCAGGCGCCGGTGCCGCAGGCAGCGGTCAGGCCAGCGCCCCGCTCCCACACCTTCAGCTGGATGTGGTCGCGCGCCGCGATGTGGGCGAAGCCGACATTGACGCCTTCGGGGAACAGCGGGTGGTGCTCGACCAGCGAGCCCGTGCCGGTGGCGAACTCGTCCGTCACCGGGGCGTCGACGAAGAACACGACGTGCGGATTGCCCATCGAGACGCAGACCGGCGTGTGGACCAGCGGCGCATCGATCGGGCCGACCTGCAGCTCGACCCGCTCGGTATTCATTTCTTCCGACAGCGGGATCTGGGTCCAGTCCAGGCCCGGCTGGCCCATGTCGACCGTCACCAGCTTCTCGCCGGCGGCGACGCCGGACAGGCGGCCCGCTACCGTGTCGAAGGCCACGGCCTCCTTGCCGGCCGACTGCATCAAGAGCCACGCCACGCAGCGGGTGCCATTGCCGCAGGCGCCGGTTTCCTCGCCGTCGGAATTCCAAAAGCGCACATAGGCCGACGCGCCTTCGGACCTGGGCGGGTCGATGGCGATGACCTGGTCGCAGCCGACCCCGCCGTCCCCGCGTTTGGCGATCGCGCGGATCTCCTCGGGGGTCGGTTCGAAGCTCTGGGTGGCGGTCTCGATGACGACGAAGTCGTTGCCGAGCCCGTTCATCTTCAGGAAGGTGCGGCTCATGCGCGGCTATATAGTGGAAAGCGGCGCGAAATGCACCGCAGCGGGACGACGCAGTAAAGATGACGGCTACGGACATTCGCCAGCAGCTGACCAGCGCCATGCAAGAGCGCCAGTTGATGCGCTTCCATCGGCGGTTCGAGGATGGCTGGATCAACGGCTATGTCGTCGGGATCGGGCCGGCCTTCGTCATGCTGGCCGATCTCAGCGACCACATCCGTTTCAACGGCTTCGGCTGCTACCGCCTGGCCGACATCAAGAACCTGCGACCCGCGCCCAATGCCGCCTTCGTGGAGACGGCGCTGGACAAGCTGGGCGAGATCCAGCCCGAAACCCCGGCCGTGAGCCTGGACAGCGTCGGCGACATTCTCGAGACCGCCGGCGCGCTCTTCCCCACGGTCGCGGTGTTTTCCGAGGTCGACCGGCCCCAGGTCTGCCACATCGGCGCGATCGTCAGCCTGGAGGGCGGCATGGTCTGGATGCGTGACATCGGGCCCGACGCGGTCTGGGACGCCAAGACCACCGCCCGGCGGCTGGACGACGTGACCCGCGTCGATTTCGGCGGCGCCTACGAGACCGCCCTGGCCCTGGTCGGCGGTCCCGCGCCCAAGCCCGCCGAGGCCGCGCCGTTGCGACTGGTCAGCGACAATGGTTGACGCCGCCAAGGAAGACCTCCGCATCCGCGCCCGCCTCCGGGCCCTCTATCACGGCGCCTCGCCGGTGGCGGTGCGGTTCCGCTATGCGGTCATCCTGATCGACCTGGCGATCATCGCCTTCTTCATCGCCGCGCCGCTGATGCACCGGCATGGCGTGACCTTCTATCTGATCGACTACGGGGTGGCGGCGTTCCTGGCGGCCGATCTGGCCGCGCGCGCCGTCGCCCACGGCGACGTCAAGTCCTGGCTGAAGAAGCCGATCGTCTGGCTGGACCTGTTCGTGCTGGCCACCCTGCTGTTCCCGGCCTGGCTGTTCAACTTCGGCTTCCTGCGGGTCCTGCGCCTGTGGACCCTGATCCACAGCGAGTTCTTCTGGCGCACGGTCGGACGGCGCTATGACGACACCCGGGTCGAGGACGTCACCCGGGCGGCCAGTTCGTTGGCCACCTTCGTCTTCGTGGTCACCGGCTTCGTCTACACCAGCTTCGCCGGTCGGCACGAGGGCATCAGCGGCTATGTCGACGCGCTCTATTTCACGGTCACCAGCCTGACGACCACCGGCTATGGCGACGTCACCCTGCCGGGCGTGTGGGGCAAGCTGCTGTCGATGGCGGTGATGCTGGGCGGGGTGTCGCTGTTCATCGGCCTGATCCAGTCGATCCTGCGGCCGCACAAGGTGATCTATCAGTGCCACGCCTGCGGCCTGCGCCGGCACGATCCGGACGCGGTCCACTGCAAGGCCTGCGGGATCCTGCTGAACATTCCCGACGACGGGGCCTGATCGCCCCGGACAAGCTCTGGCATGGGTAGGAATTTGCGCTACCGTCGCCTGCTTCGCCGCCCCCTTTGGTCGCGCCTGATGGCGCGGCCGCCGCCGGATGCCTAGATGCGCAAGCTCCTTCTCGCCCTCCTCGCCACTTCGGCCCTTGTTTCTGCGAGCCTGATGACCCTGACCGCCGCGACCGCCGCCGACAACACCAAGCCCGCCGAGACCCGCACGCCGCTGGCCGAACTGGGCAAGGACGATCCGTACATCTGGATGGAGGAAATCGAGGGGACCCGCGCCCTCGACTGGGCCAAGGCCCAGAACGCCAGGTCGCTGCCGGTGCTGCAGGGCGATCCCCGCTATGCCGACCTGCAGGCCAAGGCGCTGGAGATCCTGAACGCCAAGGACCGCGTGCCGGGCGTCTCGTTCGCCGGCGACGGGTCCCTGCGCAACTTCTGGCAGGACGCCGACCACGTGCGCGGCCTCTGGCGGACGACCACGCTGGAGAGCTACCGCACGGCTGAACCGGCCTGGGAGACGATCCTCGACGTCGACGCCCTGTCAAAGGCCGAGGGCGCCAACTGGGTGTTCAAGGGCGCCAGCTGCCTGCCGCCGCACGACACGCGCTGCCTGGTCACCCTGTCGGACGGCGGCAAGGACGCCGTGACAGTCCGTGAGTTCGACACCACGACGAAAAGCTTCGCGCCCGGCGGCTTCGTGCTGCCCGAAGGCAAGCAGAACTACACTTGGCTGGACCAGGACACCCTGCTGGTCGGCCGCGAGTGGAAGCCCGGCGAGCTGACCAAGTCCGGCTACGCCTATGTGCTGAAGACCCTGAAGCGTGGCCAGAGCCTGGACCAGGCGGTCGAGGTCTATCGCGGCGTCGACACCGACGTCTCGGTCAGCCCCTACGTGCTGCGCGACAGCGACGGCAAGGTCGTGGCCGTACTGGCCCACCGGGGCGTGACCTTCTTCGAGAGCGAGACCTACCTTCTGGAAGGCCCCCAGCCCGTGAAGCTGGACCTGCCGCTGAAGAGCTCGATCCAGGGCTATGTCGCCGGCCAGATGGTCGTGCTGATGGAGCAGGACTGGAAAGGCTTCAAGACCGGCGACCTGATCAGCTTCGACCTGGCCGAGCTGAAGGCCGCGCCGGACAAGGCTGTCGCCACGCTGGTCCTGCGCCCGACCGCCCGCCAGTCGGTGGAGCAGGTCACCACCACGCGCACCAAGCTGGTCGTCGGCCTGCTGGACAACGTCAAGGGCGCGGCCCAGGTGCTGACCCACGGCCCCAAGGGCTGGACCGCCCAGGCCCTGGACCTGCCGGCCAACAGCGCGATCGGCCTGGGCTCGACCGCCGAGACCGACGAGCGCCTGTTCGTCACCGTCACCGGCTACCTGGCCCCGACCACCTACTGGCTGGCCGATGCCGGCTCGTTGAAGCTGGAGCAGGTCAAGGCCTCGCCGGCCCGCTTCGACGCAGCGCGCCACGTGGTCGAGCAGTTCGAGGCGACGTCCAGCGACGGCGTGAAGATCCCCTACTTCGTCGTGCGGCCCAAGGGCGTGAAGTACGACGGCCAGGCCCCGACCCTGCTCTACGCCTATGGCGGCTTCCAGGTGTCGATGACCCCGGCCTATTCGGGCGTGATGGGCAAGCTGTGGCTGGAGCGCGGCGGCACCTATGTCGTGGCCAACATCCGCGGCGGCGGCGAGTTCGGCCCGGCCTGGCACGAGGCGGCCCTGAAGGAAAACCGCCAGAAGGCCTATGACGACTTCTTCGCCGTCTCCCAGGACCTGATCGCGCGCAAGATCACCTCGCCGCGCCGGCTGGGGATCATGGGCGGCAGCAACGGCGGCCTCCTGATGGGCGTCGCCCTGACCCAGCGGCCCGAGCTCTACAACGCCATCGTCGTGCAGGTGCCGCTGTTCGACATGATCCGCTACAGCCAGATCGGGGCCGGCGCCTCGTGGGTGGGCGAGTATGGCGACCCCGCCATCCCGTCCGAGCGGGCCGTGATCGCCAGGTACGACCCCTACTCGAACCTCAAGGCCGGCCAGAAATATCCCGAGGTCTTCATCGAGACCTCGACCAAGGACGACCGCGTCCACCCCGCCCACGCCCGCAAGGCGGCGGCGCGGCTGGAAGAGCTGGGCTATCCGGTGCTCTATTACGAGAACGTCGACGGCGGCCACGCGGCCAGCGCCAACCTGGCCGAGACGGCCCGCCGCCAGGCGCTGGAATACACCTATCTGACCCGCAAGCTGATGGATTGATGCCGGGGCGAGGCAGGGTTTCGCATAACGCTGTCTCGTCAACCCTAAGGAAAGTTATCGCTGTCAGGGTGCGCCCCGACTCATTCCTTCTGGACGCCGTTCTTGCCCATTGAAGTCGTCAACGCCCTGGATCTTGCGCCCGCCGACATCGCGCGGTGGGCCGAGCTTCAGCATGGCCAGACGCGGCTGGACTCGCCATTCCTCTCGCCGCACTGGACCCTGGCCGTGGCCAAGGCCCAGAACACCAAGGAGGCGGGCGAGAAGGGCGCGGACGTGAAGGTGGCGATCGAGCGCGGCCCCGAGGGCGAGGCCCTGGCCTTCCTGCCGGCCCGCATCCGCCAGGACGTGGCCATGCCGGTCGGCTCGCCGATGTGCGACTACCAGGCCCTGATCTCGGCCCCCGGCGTGACCATGAACCCGCGCGAGCTGCTGGCGGCCCTGCACGCGGCGCGGATCGACTTCTGCCACATGATGGCCGACGACGTGACCCTGGGCCGCCACGCGCGCGGCCAGGCCGACAGCTGGGTCGTCGAGATGCCCGACGGCTACGAAGCCTATGTCGCCGAGCGCAAGGCGTCCGGCGTCGGGGTGCTGAAGGACATCGACAAGAAGCGCCGCAAGGCCGAGCGCGAGGTCGGGCCCTGCCGCTTCACCGCCATGTCGGAAAGCCGCGCGGCCTTCGACCAGCTGATCGCCTGGAAGCGCGTGCAGCTGCTGCTGACCCACCAGACCGACCTCTTCAAGGCCCCTTGGGTCAACAAGCTGCTGGACGACCTGTTCACGCGTCGCGACGCCGGGTTCGGCGGCGGGCTCTACACCCTGCACCTGGGCGAGCGCCTGGCCGCGGTGCATCTGCATCTGCGGGGCGAGCACACGATCCACGGCTGGCTGATCGCCCACAATCCGGATCTCGAGCGCTATTCGCCGGGCCTGATGCTGTTCCAGGACATCCTGAAGAGCATGGACGGCACGCCGTACACGCGCCTGGACCTCGGCACCGGCGACTACCGCTTCAAGCGCGAGCTTTCCAACGCCCGCCAGACGGTGGTGTTCGGCTTCTGGGGCGCGCCCTCCGTGCCGACCCTGGTGCGCCACGCCGTCTATGGCGTGCGCAGCGTGGCCGAGGCCCTGCCGCTGGGCCGGATCTCCGAGATCCCCGGCAAGGCCATGCGCCGCATCGACCTGCTGCGCGGCCTGCACTAGGGCGCGCTAGTGAACCGCGTTGATCCGCATGGCGCGCGGATCGACCATCCCGGCCGCCCAAGCCCGGGTCCAGCCATATCGCAGCTCGCCCTCGCGGAAGGCGAAGCGGTCCAGGTGCTTGGCCACCACGTCCTCCAGACGCGCCAAGCCCTCCAGGTCGGCGGCCTCGACGGTGATGTCGAGACCGTCCGGATGGGCCGTCATCCGGCAGTGGCCTGCCGGCAACGGGAAAAAGGCCGAGGTCTCGTCGTAACGGACCTCGAACTTGTGGCTCCAGTGCTTGGCCAGCTGGATCATGTAGCGGGCCGCCTTGTCGGTGGCGACGCGGGCGTGGCTTTCCATGGCCGTCCCTCCCCTTAGATGGTTTCGATCGCCTGTGCAGCGTCGTCCAGGACCTTGGCGACCGCCGCGATCTGCTCGGCTGTCAGCTGGCCGTGGAGCTTGAGCCGCAGGGCCGTCTTGACGTTCTCGCGGGCCCGCAGGATCTGCGGCGAGAAGGCGGCGCTGGCCTGGGCGGCCTCGGCCATGCGCTCGAACAGCGAGCGCACCGGGGCGTCGTTGCTGGCCAGGAAGGTCTCGCCCTCGGGCGTGATCGTGTAGAGCTTCTTGCCGCCGCCGGCGTCGCTGGCGGTGACATAGCCCAGCTCTTCCAGCAGGGTCAGGGTCGGATAGACCACGCCCGGGCTGGGGCTGTAGGCGCCGCCGGCCGCCGTCTCGATGGCCTTGATCAGTTCGTAGCCGTGGCTGGGCTTCTCGGCGATCAGCTTGAGGACCACGAAGCGCAGGTCGCCGTGATCGAAGAACCGGCCCATGCGGCCGCCGCGACCGCGCGGACCGCCCCGGTGATCGCCGTGAAAGCCGAACGGATGACGGCCGTGGTGCTCGTCGGCATGGCCGCGCCAGTGACCGCGATGGTGATGATGTCGTCCAAACATGTGTGTTTTAGATCCTGTTTCGTTATATCGAAATGATAGATATATCGGATCGATCCCCCGTCAAGAGCTATTTTCGATATATCTGATTATGTCGTTTAGATAGGATCCGCGCGGAAGGGCGCTGGCGTACAAGACAGAATCGCTTTTGGAGCCCCACCCCCGTGCAGGAGAGCGGCTTCCATGCAACACGCGCTAAGCGTGACTGGAAATAGTCGCTTTCAATCTTGATACGGAAGGCGGCGTGAATACATGGCGCGTGTGAGAAGCAGGAGCACCAGCGTGCGCGATCTGAACCAGAGCCCCCGTCGGGCGACCCCGGACCGGCGTTTCGTCGCCGCCGGAGCGGTCGCGGCCGCCGGTGTGCTGGCGCTCGCGCCGGCGGCGCACGCAGAGGATCAGATCCCGACGGTTCCCGCCGCGGCCACCGCCGGCGGCGACACGACCGTCGCCCAGACCTACGACCCGCTGGAAGGCTTCAACCGCGGCTCGTTCAAGGTCGGCATGGGCCTGGACAAGGCCGTGTTCTCGCCGATCGCCCACGGCTACATCGCCGTCACGCCCAAGGTCGTGCGCAACCGCGTCAGCAACGCGGTCTATAATCTGGGCGAGCCCAACACGATCATGAATCATGTGCTGCAGGGCAAGCCCAAGCGCGCCATGCGCTCGACCGCCCGCTTCGTGGTCAACTCGACCGTCGGGGTGCTGGGCCTGTTCGATGTGGCCGCCAAGATGCACCTGCCGCCGCGCGGGGCCGACTTCGGCCAGACGTTCGGCGTGTGGGGCGCGGGTCCCGGCGCCTATCTCTACGTGCCCGGCATGGGCCCGCTGAATGTCCGCGACGGCTTCGGCCGGGCGCTGGACATCGTCACCGACCCCGTCTCGATCTATGTCGGCGGCTTCTCGACCGACTTCGGCAAGGCCCGCACCGGCGTGACCATCGTCGACCTGCGCGCCCAGACCGACGGCGCCTTCCACGCGCTGAAGGACGCCGCCGACCCGTACGTGACCACCCGCTCGGCCTACAGCCAGTATCGCGAAGCCCAGATCCGCGACGCGACCGGCGAGGCCGAGGACCTGCCCGATTTCGACGCGCCGCCGCCCTCCCCCAGCTCGGCCCAAAGCCCGACGGCGAAGCCCAAACCATGACCTCCCCAGGCATCCCCATGAAAAACACCCTCACCACCCGGCGCGGCGCCAACGCCGCGCTTTTGGCTTTCTTCGGGGCGGCGAGCTTCGCCGTCGCCAGCCCGGCCCTGGCCCAGGCGCGCGACCCCGGCGCCGAGGCCTTCGTCCAGACCAAGGCCCAGCGCGTGATCAGCGTCCTGGCCAACAAGGGCATGCCCGACGCGCAGAAGAAGCAGGTCTTCCACCAGGCGGTGGACGAGCTGGCCGACGTGCCGCGCATCACCAACTTCGTGCTGGGCAAGTACGCCCGCACCATCACGCCCGACCAGCGCGCCCGCTTCACGCCGGTGTTCCGGACCTATGCCGAGAACGTCTACCAGAACCGCATCGACGACTATCGCGGCGAGCAGCTGAAGGTGACCGGCTCGGTCGTCCGCAAGCCGGGCGACGTGATCGTCAACACCACCATCTCGGGCGGCCAGATCACCACCCCGCTGCCGGTCGCCTGGCGGGTGCTGGGCGGCGGCCAGAACTGGAAGGTCGTCGACGTCCAGTTCAAGGGCATCTGGCTGGCCATCACCCAGCAGCAAGACTTCGTCTCGACGATCGACAACGCCGGCGGCAACATCGACGTGCTGATCAATCAGCTGCAAAAGGGCGGTTCGGGCTCTGGTCGCCGCTAAGAGCGGTCGAGCTTGAACCAAGACAAAGGGGATTTGACCTTGCGCGAACAATGGGCCGAGACGGCCATGGGCGTCGTCGTCCTCGCCCTGGCGGCGGGGTTCTTGACCTATTCGCTGAGCGTGGGCGGCGTCCACTCCAAGCGCGGCAATTATGAGATCAGCGCCAAGTTCGGCGAAGCCGGTTCTCTGGCCGCCGGCGCGGCGGTCAGCGTCGCCGGCGTCAAGGTCGGCACGGTCTCGCAGGTCACCCTGGAGCCCAAGACCTACCTGGCGATCGCCAAGCTGAGCATCGACCCCACCGTCAAGCTGCCGGCCGACTCCACGGCCAAGATCACCAGCGACGGCCTGCTGGGCGGGGCGCACATCGCCATCGCCCCCGGCGCTTCGCTGGACGATCTCAAGCCCGGCGGCGAGATCGAGAACACCCAGGGCGCGGTCGACATCTTCGGGCTGATCGGCTCGGTGATCCGTCCCCAAGGCGGCGGTTCGAGCGATGCGGCCGCTTCGTCGAGCGCGACGCCCGCTCCGGCCAATCCGGCCACGCAACCGGCCGAGAGCTACTGACATGGCCTCGGCCGAGGCGGCTGCGCGGGCGACCGCCAACCCCATCCAGATCCTGGGGCGCTCGACCCTGGCCGCCGTGCGCATGGTCGGCGCGGTCGGCGTGTTCGCCGTGCGCGGGACCATCGCCGCCCTGACGCCGCCGTGGTTCCTCAGCCAGCTCTGGCGGCAGATCGTGGCGATCGGCTTCTTCTCGCTGCCGGTCGTGGGCCTGACCGCCGTCTTCACCGGCGCGGCCCTGGCCCTGAACATCTTCACCGGCGGCGGCCGTTTCAACGCCGAGCAGGTGATGCCGCAGATCGTTGCCCTGGGCATCACGCGCGAACTGGGCCCCGTGCTGGCCGCCCTGATGCTGGCCGGGCGCGTCTCAGCCGCCATCGCCGCCGAGATCGGGGCGATGCGCGCCACCGAACAGATCGACGCCATGCGCACCCTGTCGACCGACCCGTTCCGCTACCTGGTCGGCCCGCGCCTGCTGGCCGGGGTGCTGATGCTGCCCCTGCTGACCGCCGTGGCCGACACTATCGGCGTCGCCGGCGGCTGGCTGGTGGCGACGCGGGTGCTGAACTTCAGCCCCGAGATCTACATCCGCAACACGCTGGACTTCCTGCAGGCCTGGGACGTCGTCTCGGGCCTGATCAAGGCCGCCGTGTTCGGCTTCATCGTGGCGCTGATGGGCTGCTACCACGGCTACAACGCCAAGGGTGGAGCGCGCGGCGTCGGCCGGGCCACTACCCACGCGGTGGTCTCGTCGGCGATCCTGATCTTCGCCTCGGACTACCTCCTGACCACCTTCTTCACCCACGCCGCCCAATGACCGACGCGATCCCCAAGCTGGCATGGAAAGGCGTGACCAAGCGCTTCGACGGCCGCACGGTCCTGGACGGCCTCGATCTGTCGGTCGCGCCGGGCAAGTCGCTGGTGATCATCGGCGGCTCGGGCCAGGGCAAGTCGGTGACCATCAAAACCGCCCTGGGCCTGATGCGTCCGGAAGCCGGCAAGATCGAGCTGGACGGCAAGAACGTCGTCGGCCTGTCGGAGGGCGCCCGCCGCAAGCTGTTCTCGCGGGTCGGCGTGCTGTTCCAGGGCGCGGCCCTGTTCGACAGCCTGACCATCTGGGAAAACGTCGCCTTCCGCCTGATCAACGCCGACGGCGTGCCGCGCAAGGAAGCCCGCGATCGCGCGATCGACGCCCTGGAGCAGGTGCGCCTGGCCCCGGCCGTCGCCGACCGTTTCCCGTCCGAGCTGTCGGGCGGCATGCAGAAACGCGCCGGCCTGGCCCGCGCCGTCGTCGCCCGGCCCGAGATCCTGTTCTTCGACGAGCCGACCACGGGCCTAGATCCGATCACGGCCGCGGCGATCAACCAGCTGATCTCCGACCAGGTGCGGCGCCTGGGCTCGACCGCCGTGTCGATCACCCACGACCTGGCCTCGGCCCAGACGATCGGCGACGAGATCGCCATGCTGCACGACGGCAAGATCATCTGGCGCGGTCCGGCGCGGGAGCTGCACAGCACGGACAATCCCTATGTCCGCCAGTTCGTGGAAGGTCGCGCCGACGGGCCGATCTCGCATGCGGTCTAGCGCTCTAGGCGCTCTTGTTCTGATCTCGAGCCTGCTGGCCGCGGCGGGCGCCCAAGCCCAATCGTTCGTCCGTCCCGACTGCCAGGGCTACGTCGGCGTCTCGCCGAGCCGCTTCGACACGGTCAATCACGAGCGCTGGTACAAGCGCTTCTGGACGGGATCGTGTGACGCCGAGATCCCGCGTTGCATCCCGGGATCGCCGAACTGGAACGGCATGGTCGGCAAGCTGCTGGCCCGCGCCACGCCGGCCGAACGCGCCGCGACCTTGGCCAAGGCCTGCCGGCTGGGCCAGCTGATCGGCCTGGAATGGTCGCGCAGCAAGACGATCCGCAAGATCGATCTGGGCGACCTGCGGGCCTTCAATCACACGCTGGAACACGAGGACGACGTCCTGAAAGGCCTGGACCAGGTCGAGCGCGCCGCTCGCGCCAAGCTGGCCGAGCGCTAATCCGCCTCGCGCAGGGTTTCGGCCAGCAGCCGGCCCTCGACCCCGCGGCTGGAGCCCGAGCGCCAGGCGACCACGATCTCGCGGCTGGGATGCTCGGCGGCCAGGGGGCGGATGGTGATCGCGGTCTTGTCGGTCAGGCCCGCGTGCACGGCCATGGCCGGCAGGAACGACACGCCCAGGCCCGAGCCGATCATCTGCACCAGGGTCGGCAGCGAGGTGGCGGCGAAGCTCTCCTCGTCGCCAACCCCGCCCCCTCCCATTTTCTTGGGCGGCTCCAGCCCACAGGCGGCCAGGGCGTGGTCGCGCAGGCAGTGGCCGTCTTCCAAGAGGATCAGGTCGTCATTGCGCAGACTGTCAGGATCGACCCGGGTCGCGGCGGCCATCGGGTGGTTGGCGGGTGCGGCGGCCAGCAACTCGTCGTCCTCGACATGGGCCCAGTCCAGGCCGCTCATGTCGTAGGGCAGGGCGATCAGGGCCGCGTCCAGCGCGCCGGACTTCAGGGCCGCGATCAGCCGCTGGGTCAGGTCCTCGCGCAGGAACAGCTTCAGCTTGGGAAATCGCTCGCGCAGGACGGGGAGGGCGCGGGGCAGCAGGTAGGGCGCCACGGTCGGGATGACGCCCAGGCGGAAGCGGCCCGCCAGCGGCTGGCCCGCGCCACGCGCAGCCTGCACCAGGTCCTCGGTCCTGGCGAGAATGTCCTCGGCCCGGCGCACGGCCTCCTGGCCGGCGGCGGTCAGGATCACCCCCGAGCGGGCCCGGTCGACCACCGGCGCGCCCAGGATCTTCTCCAGCTCCTGGATGCCGGCCGACAGGGTGGGCTGGGTGACATAGGCGCTCTCGGCCGCGCGGCTGAACGAGCCGTGTTCCGACAGGAGTTTCAGGTACTGCAGCTGGCGAAGGGTCGGGAGAAGCATGGCTGATATATAGGCGGCTTCTATCGAACTTCCAAAAACTATCGATTGGATAACTTCAGGGCCGCCGCGTAGAGATTGCCCACGGTGATGTTCCGGCGTGTCTCCCCCCTCGACGCCGGCTCACCGCCCGATCCCGGTTCGCGCCGCCTTCCCCCCACCCAGCAGGCGCGGACCGGGACTTACCCGCCCCACAATGCTAAGCGACGCCTCCGACCTCACGGAGCGCCCCATGTCGATCGAGGCCCTGCGCGCCCAGCTGCCCGCCTACGCCAGGGACATCGATGCGAACCTGTCCGTCCTGGCCGGGGAGGGCGTGCTGTCGGACCAGGCCAAGTGGGGCTGCTTCGTCGCCAGCGCCTGCGCCGTCGGCGAGGCCGAGACCCTGCGCCAGGTCACGATCGCCGCGCGCGAGGCGGGCCTGTCGGATGCGGCCTTCACCGCCGCCAGGACCGCCGCGGCGATCATGGCGATGAACAACGTCTATTTCCGCGCCCTGCACCTGATGGAGGCGCCCGAATATCGATCGCTGCCGTCCAAGCTGCGGATGAATCGGCTGGCGCACCATCCCGGTGTCGAGACGGTCGATTACGAGCTGTGGTGTGTCGCCGTCTCGGCCATCAACGCCTGCGGCGCCTGCCTGGACAGCCATGAAGTCGAGCTACGGGCGCGGGGCGTACAACCTCCGCAGGTCCAGGCAGCGCTGCGTATCGCGGCCGTTGTTCACGCCGTCGGTCGCGTCCTGGCCGCCGAAGCTGTGGATCATCCCCCATTTTCGGGCGTTTGAGAGGCATCCGCGACGCCCGGTCGCGGTGTGCGCCCCTCGACATTCATCTTGTCCGTAAACTAAGTTGTTAACCTCTGGGTAAGAGATTCGCGGCTTCCGCAAGGCGTCCAGTGAGGACGCGGCGGACTCGCACGGGGCGAAGGTGGGCTAGATGAGACTGCTGTCGAAGAATTCGCGCGAGAACAAAAGCGGCAAGCCGACCGTTCTGGGAGAGGAAACCCGGATCGAGGCCGTGCAGCACCAGATCGAATCCACCCAGGCGATCGGCCAACGCTACGAGACCATCCATGGCGGTCTCGACAGCATCGGCCGCGTCATGGAGCATCTGAAGGCCATCGAGCCGCTGATCGCCGAGATCCGCGGTCCCGTCGGCCAGGAGTTCGAGGCCCGCCGCGCCGAGCACGCCGAACTGATCGCCCTGCGCGCCAACTACGACCAGGCCCAGCGCGCCATCGCCCAGATCCAGGCCGAGGAGCGCGAAGTCAGCGCCCGCCTGTCCGCCGCCGAAACCGCCCTCGGCGAATCCGACGCCCGCCGTCAGACCCAGGACGCGGCCCTGGAAGACAACGCCCTCGAGATCGACCGCCTGCGCAACGCCCTGCTGCAGTCGGACCTGAAGGTCTCCAGCCTCGACGCCTCGCTGCGCGACGCCACCGCCCGCATCGAGCACCTGGTGCAGGACGTCGAAGGCCTGCGCACCCAGGCCCAGGACATCGACACCCGCCGCGGCGACGCGGAAGCCGCCCTGGCCCGCGCCAACCAGGACAACGCCCTGCTGGGCGAGGAAGCCGCGACCCTGAAGAAGCGCGTCGACCAGGCCGGCCTGGACGTCGCCCGCCTGTCGCGCATCGAGACCGACCTCGAGGCCCAGCTGGCCGGCGAACGCGCCCGCGTGCAGGCCGTTGAGAACGCCCTGCACGCCCACCAGACCGACAGCGGCCGCATCATCCGCGGCCTGGAAAGCCAGGTCGAAGCCTCGCGCGCCGAGATCTCGGCCCTGCAGACTCGCCTGGAGACCGCCACCGGCCGCGCCGACAAGCTGGAAGAGATGAACGGCCAGATCTCGGCCCGTCTCGCCGAGTCGTCGGCCCACCAGAAGGCCGTCGAGCGTCGCGCCGGCGATCTCAACGTCGCCTTGGAACGCGCCCTGGAACGCATCCGCTCGCTCGAGGAGGAGGCCGAGGGCCTGCGTCAGCGCCACGCCGGCGTCGACACCGCCCGCGCCACCGCCATCGAACGGGCCGACCAGCTGGCCAAGAGCGCCGTCGCCCAGGAAAAGGCGATGAAGCGCGCCGAGGAACGGGCTCAGCAACTACGCACCCGCCTGGACGCCATGCAGGAAGCCCAGGACCAGCTGCGCCGCGAACAGGAAGACAAGGTCGCCGAGCTGCAGGCCACGATCGAGCGCCTCACCTCGGAAGCCGCCCTGGCCGAAGGGGCTCTGGAAGCGGCCCGCCGCGACCGCTCGCGCCTCCAGATGGCCCTGCTGGGCGCCAGCGACGACGGCCTGGCCGAAAGCGCCTGAGGCTAGTCGAAGCTACAAGTCCGCGTCATCCCGGGCGGCGTAGCCGACCCGGGACCCAGGGGGAGCCGCAATGCGCCGGCTCTGGGTCCCGGCTCTCCGCTTCGCTGCGGCCGGGATGACGCGGATTTTGTGTTCTAGGGCTTTGTGTTCTAAGGCTATTTCGCCTCCACCACCGCCTTGAGGCCCGCGACCTGCTGGCCCAGCACCATGTCGACGCCGCCGGCGATCTTGTCCAGCCCGCCCCGGAAATAGCCGCCGACATCGTAGGTGACGGTGAGGGTCGTCTGGCCGTCCTTCTCGGCCAGGACGAAGGTCAGTCCGCCGGTCGCGCCGGAGCTCTGCAGCGGACCCAGACCGCCGCTCAGTACGAGCTTCTGCCCCGGCGCGGCGTAGACCGTGGTCATGTGCAGCACCGAGCCGCCGTTCGGCAGACGCTCGCAAAAGCAGCCGCCCGAGGCCGCGCCCAGCGACAGGTTGGCGGCCGAGCCCGACCAGGTGTGCGCCGAGGCCCACCACTTCGAGGGCTGGACCAAGGTCGCCCAGACCGTCGCGGCCGGAGCGGCGATCGTCACCTGGTGACGCACCTCGAAGCCGTTGGGCTGGCTGTCGGTCACCTCGGCCCGCGCCGCGCCGGCCGCGAGCAGCGCCAGGGCCGCCGCAGCGGCGATCATCGTCGGCTTCATCATGGCTCTATCCCTCCCGAACCTTGCGAGAGGCTGGCGGCGGGGCAGGGGGCTCGTCAAGGACGGGCGCCAGTCGGTCGCGACGAAACCTATTCCACGGGCGACGAAACCGCTGCGCCGCCAGCCTTCAGCCGATCCAGAACGCCGTTGGCCGGCAGCAGGAAGCCCAGATCCACCACCGCCACGGTGACGCCGGGGCGCTTGAGCGCCTCGGTCATGGCGTCGGCGGTCTGGGCCACGCCCTTCTCCAGCAGGGCCGGACCGCCGGGCGCGCGCAGCAGGCAGCGCTGGGCGGCGCTCTCGCGATAGCGGGCCCGGACCGCGCCCAGGTCGCCCTCGGCCCAGTCGCGGCCGATCGTGGTCGAGTGGGCGCCGTCATAGGCGATCTCGTCCAGGGCCACCTTCAGGCAATAGAGCTGGTCGTCCGGCGAGAGCTTGGAGGCGATCGTCGTCACCGCGCTCATCCGATACTGGCCCACGGCCTTGATCTTCAGCTTGCGGGCCTTGGCCATGCGCTCGATCGTGCTGACGGGCTTGGCCTCCGACAGCCCCGCCGCCTGGCGGAAGTCGGACAGCAGCAGGAACCCCGCCACGGCCGGCTTCCAGTTCTTGTAGTCGCCAGGACCCTTGCGGGCCTGGTTTCGGGACTCGATGAAGCGCGCCTTCAGGTCCGGCGGCAACTGGTCTTCCAGGGTCTTGCCCATCGGCTGGCGCAGACCGCCGCCGAACTTGAGGATGAAGCCGGCGATCTGGGTCACGCCGACCGAGGCCTCGGGCGGGACCAGCACCAGGTCGGCCTTGGACAAGGCCTTTTCCAGGCGCGGGCTGGACCATTTCAGCGCGTGGGGCAGGGGCTGGGCCGAGCCCAGGATGTAGAGCTTCGCGCCGTCCTTCTCGACCAGCCAGATGGCCGGCCCCGGCGGCTTGGCCACCACGGTCAGCTCGGCGACCACCGCGCTCTCGTCCGGGGCCGGCGCGGGGCCCAGCTCGACGGTAGGCGGGGGAGGTTGCGTCTGGGCGAGGGCAGGGGTCGAAATCGCGAGCGCGAGGGCGAGAGGAACGAGTTTGAACGCAGCCATCAAAACTCCTTTGGCCCCGATCTCCATCTAACCCTTCTCCCCTTGTGGGAGAAGGTGTCGCCGGAGGCGACGGATGAGGGGTCGTACAAACGAAAGCCGCCGCGACCAGCGGTGAAGCCCGTCGCGGCGGAAGCTTTCTTCAACCCCTCACCCGACCCGCTGCGCGGGCCACCCTCTCCCACAAGGGGAGAGGGAGATCTTCTCTTACGCCCCCGGCGGAACCGGGAAGCCGCGCTTGCGCATCAGGGCCCCGATCTTCACGTCGCGGCCGCGGAAGGCGCGGAACTGGTCGACGGGGTCGACCGTGTTGCCCTTGGACATGATGTCCTCGTACAGGCGCTTGGCGACGGCCTTGTCATAGAACTTGCCGGGCGCCTCCTCGAAGGCCTCGGCGGCGTCGGCGGTCAGGGTGTCGGCCCACAGATAGCTGTAGTAGCCGGCCGAATAGCCATCGCCCGAGAACACGTGACCGAACTGCGGCGTGCGGTGCCGCATGACGATCTCCTTGGGCATGTTCAGCTTGGCCAGCTCCTCGCGCTCGAACTTGTCCGGATCGATGTCGACGTCGCCGGCCAGGTGCAGCTTCATGTCGATCAGGGCCGAGGCCAGGTACTCGGTCGTGCCGAAGCCCTCGCCGAACTTGCCCGCGGCCTCGATCTTGTCGACCAGCGCCTTCGGGATCGGCTTACCGGTCTGGTAGTGCAGGGCGAACTGGTTCAGCACCTGGGGCGTGGGCAGCCAGTGCTCGTTCAGCTGGCTGGGGAACTCGACATAGTCCCGCGCCACGTTGGTGCCCGACACGGTCGGATAGGTCGCATTGGCGTTCAGGCCGTGGATGGCGTGGCCGAACTCGTGGAACAGGGTGGTGGCGTCGTCCCACGAGATGAGCAGGGGTTCGCCAGGCTTGCCCTTGATGAAGTTGGAGTTGTTCGAGACGATCGTGGTGATCTCGCCCTTGAACCGCTCTTGCGTGCGGTAGGCGTTCATCCAGGCGCCCGAGCGCTTGCCCGGACGGGCATAGGGGTCGAAGTACCACAGGCCCACATGCTTGCCGGCCCGGGTCACCTCATAGACGGTGATGTCCTCGTGATAGACGGGGATGCCCGACAGCTTCTTGAACTCGAAGCCGTACAGCTGGCCCGAGGCCCAGAACATGCCCTCACGCAGCTTGTCCAGCTGCAGGTAGGGCTTCACCTCGTTCATATCGAGGTCGTACTTCGCCTTGCGCACCTTCTCGGCGTAGAAGCGGTAGTCCCACGGCTCCAGCTTGAAGCCGCCGCCCTCCTTGTCGATGATCGCCTGCATGTCGGCGACGTCGATGGCGACCTGAGCGATGGCCGGCTTCCAGACGGCTTCCATCAGGCCCATGGCGTTCTCGGGCGTCTTGGCCATGGCGTCCTCGAGGCGCCAGTGGGCATGGGTCTTGTAGCCGAGCAACTTGGCCCGCTCGGCGCGCAACTTCAGGATCTTGGCGATGATGGCGTTGTTGTCGGTCGCCCCGCCATTGTCGCCGCGGTTGACGAAGGCGCGCCAGACCTTCTCGCGCGCGCTCCGCACCGGGCTCTCGGTCAGGAACGGGTCGACGCTGGAGCGGGTGTTCACGACGATGAACTTGCCCGGCAGCTTGCGCGACTCCGCGTTCGAGGCGGCGGCGGCCTTGAGGCCGTCCGGCAGACCGACCAGGTCGGCGTCGCTGAGCTCGATCCAGGTGTTCTCGTCGGCCAGCAGGTTCTGGCTGAACTTGGTGTAGAGGCCAGCCAGCTCGGTGTTGATCGCCCCGACCCGGGCTTTGGCGGCGGGGTCCAGCTTGGCCCCGGCGCGCACGAAGTTGGTGTAGTAGATCCACAGAACGCGCTGCTGCTCGGGCGTCAGCTTGGCCTTGGCCGGCGAGGTGTAGACCGCCTCGATGCGGGAAAAGAGCGCCGCGTTCTGGGTGACCTTGTCGCTGTGCGCCGACAGCTTGGGGTCCATCTCCTCTTCCACGACCTGGAAGTCCGGCGTGCTCATGTTCGAGCCCCAGATGTAATAGTAGGTCGAAACCGCGTTCAGCGTCCGGCCGGCGTCTTCCAAGGCGGCGATGGTGTTCTCGAAGGTCGGCGCGGCCTTGTTGGCCGTGATCGCGTCGATCTCGGTCAGGTTCTTGGCCATGGCCGCCTCGAGGGCCGGCTTGAAGTCGGCGACCTTGACCTTGTCGAAGGCCGGCACCCCGCCATAGGGGCCCGTCCATTTCTGCAGAAGCGGGTTTGTAGCTTGAGCCAAGGCGAAACTCGGGTTGAGGGCGACGGCGGCGCCGGTGACAGCGGCCGAAGCCAGGAACGTACGACGTTGCACGGAGGATCTCCGGTGGATGTTTGGACGCGACCCTAGGACAAGCTTCCCGAGGCTGTCACATGACAGGACCGTAACCTTCTCCATAAGGGCGGCCCCCGCGTGGACGGCGCCCGGTTTGGCGGCTACAGCTTGGACATGATCGGCGTCTTCGACTCCGGCGTGGGCGGCCTCTCGGTCCACCGCGCCCTCGTGCAGCGTCTGCCCCAGGCGGACTTCACCTATCTGGCCGACCAGGCCAACGCCCCCTATGGCGTGCGGACCGGCGAGGAGATCGTCGAGCTGACCAAGGCCGGCTGCGTGCGCCTGTTCGAGCGCGGCGCCAGCCTGGTCGTCCTGGCCTGCAACACCGCCTCGGCCATCGCCCTGCGCCGCCTGCAGCAGACTTGGCTGCCGGTCTACCGCAAGGAACTGGGCCGGCCGGTCAACATCCTGGGCATCATCGTGCCGACCATCGAGAAGGCCACCGGCCTGCCGTGGGAGCACGAGGCCGAGCGGCGCGGCGAAAAGGTGCAGCAGCTGGACATCCTGGGCGTCTTCGCCACCCAGGCCACGGTGCGCTCGCGCGTCTACGAGATCGAGATCGACAAGCGCAAACAGGACCTGGCGGTGTTCTCCGAGGCCTGCCCGGAGCTGGTGCCGCTGATCGAGGGCGACGCCAGCGCCGTCGAGCTGGCCAAGGCCGTCGAGGGCCACGTCCAGGCGCTGAAGACCCGCATCGGCCGCTTCCCCGACCGCGTGGTCCTGGGCTGCACCCACTACGAGATCATCGCCGACATCTTCCGCGCCGCCCTGCCGGCCGGCACCCCGCTGATCCAGCAGCCCGAGGCCACGGCCGACGCATTGGAGCTCTATCTGCAGCGGCATCCGGAATACGCGACGGGGACGGACGGAAGCCGCGTGTTCCTGACGACGGGAACCCCGGGCCCGCAGAACGGACTGGTCCAGAGCTTCTGGGGCGGTCCGGTGGCGTTCGACGCAGCCTGAGGCATCGTCGCGACTTGCCCCCTCCGCGCCTGCGGCGCTCCTCCCCCGGAGGGGGAAGACGGAGGGCGCGGCCCGTCTGCCCCCTTTGGGGGCGGTCGACCACGCGCAGCGTGGTCAGGTGGGGGCCTGCGGCGCTGGCCGACGCGGCCCCGTCCGCGACCTTATGAATCATTTCCTGACGAACGCCGTAAACGCCTCTTAACGCTCTTCGGGCACAACATCGCGGTTCGACCCATTCTGAGGGTCGGTGAAGGCGTAGTTGAGTTCGGAGACTTTCAT
>Ga0209050_1000354_pt1 | contig 88429 bp, 80 predicted proteins | sample Araplavi_mTSA_r2_FD_184276 | JGI IMG/M metagenome (GOLD analysis project Ga0209050, IMG submission 184276) | Arabidopsis root microbial communities from North Carolina, USA - plate scrape MF_Cvi_mTSA_r2 (SPAdes) (version 2) | ecosystem: Host-associated > Plants > Roots > Endosphere | place: USA...
TTCTCGACTATAGGGCGTCAAACGGGCATTTTTATGGTTGTTCATCCGGGCTCTTTGGGCGTGGACAGGTGTGGTAACCACCATTTTCCAAAGATGTCCCGGATGAACAACCTACTGAGAGATCACAACTAACAGTCGGCGCTACCCTCGTCTTTCGGCAGCTGACCAGCGCTCGGCGCTACCCGTGGGGATTCCGGTTACGGCCAGCCGAACAGATCCATCGCGTTGCGGAACTCGCCGTCCACCGGGGCGGTGACGTCCATCGGGGTGCCGTCCGGGTGCGGGAAGCGCAGCCGTTCGGCGTGCAGCAGCATGCGGTGGATGCCCTGCATGCGGAAGCTGCGGTTGTGGCGGCCATCGCCGTGGCTGGTGTCGCCGATCAGGTGATGCGAGAGATGCTTGAGGTGGCGGCGGATCTGGCGGAAGCGCCCGGTCTGCGGCTGGCAGCGCAGCAACGCGTAGCGCGAGGTGGCGAACTCGCCCACCGGGACTGCGATCTCGCCTACGGCCACGCGCTGGAAATGGGTGATGGCGGGCTTCTTCACCGGCTTGCCGGGGCCGCCGTCCAGATCGTGGTCGACGGTGAACGCCTCTTCGGCCGGCCAGCCCCGGCAGATCGCCAGGTAGTCCTTGGTCACGTCGCCGCCCATCAGCGATTTGCCCAGCACGCTGGCGCTCTCGCGGTCGAAGGCGAGCAGCAGGCAGCCGCTGGTGGCGCGGTCCAGGCGGTGGACCAGGAAGATCGGCTTGCCCAGCTGCTCGCGCAGGCGGTCGGCCAGGAAATCGTCTTCGCCGCGCGCCAGCTTGCTGTCATGGACCATCAGCCCGGCCGGCTTGTTGACCACGGCCAGGCGCTCGTCGACATGCAGCAGCTGCAACGGCGGCAGCGCCACCGGCGCCTCGGCTGCGGCGTCGGCCCGCGTGTCGATATCGGTCACCGGCGCCACCACGCGCTGGCCAGCGAGAACAGGCCGGCCGCACCGCTGGCAATGCTCAGCATCGGGGCGTCGCCGACATACCAGCCGCCGGGCTGCATGCCGTACAGCACCGCCGCCACGATCAGCAGGCCGACGCCGGCAATGGCGGCCACGGCGCGCTTCTGCAGCTTCTGCAGGTTGGTGTTGAGTGCCACCAGGTCCTGCGAGCGCATCGACAGCTCATGCCCGCCTTCTACCTGCTGGCGCAGCCAGGCGTGGATCAGGCGCGGCATGTCGGGCGTATGGGTCATGATTTCCGGCAGGCGCTTGCGCAGTTCCTTCAGTACCCGGCGCGGGCTGTAGCGCTCGCGCAGGATGCGTTCCAGCACCGGCCGCGCCACCGCCCAGATATCCAGTTCAGGGTCGAGCTGGCGGCCCACGCCTTCAATGTTGAGCAGGGTCTTCTGCAGCAGGATCAATTGCGGCTGCAGGGTGAGCTCGTAACGCTGGGCTACGCGGAACAGCTTGATCAGCACTTCGGCCAGCGAGATCTGCGACAGCGGGCGGGTGAAGTAGGGTTCGCACACCGAGCGCGCGGCCGCTTCGAGTTCATCGATGCGCACGTTGTTCGGCATCCAGCCGGCTTCGACATGGAGCTCGGCCATGCGCCGGTAGTCCTTGTTGAAGATGGCCATGAAGTTTTCGGCCAGGTAGTACTGATCCTCTTCGGACAGCTGGCCCATGATGCCGAAATCCAGCGCGATGAAGCGCGGGTTGTCGCGCCGCAGCGGATCGGTGTCCACCCAGATGTTGCCGGCGTGCGCGTCGGCGTGGAAGAAGTTGTCGCGGAATACCTGCGTGTAGAACACGCGCACGCCCTTGGCGGCCAGCGCCTTGCGGTCGATGCCCGCCTTGTCCAGCGCGGCGATGTCGTCGGAGGGAATGCCCCACACCCGCTCGAGGGTGAGCGCGCGTTCGGCGGTGTGGCTCCAGATCACCTCGGGCACGTAGAGATCGTCCGAGTCCACCCAGTTGCGGCGCAGCACGCTGGCGTTGGCGCCTTCGCGCTGCAGGTCCAGTTCGGCGGCCAGGGTGTTTTCAACTTCGGCCACCACTTCGCGCGGACGGATCTTGTCGGCGCGCGGATGCGCGCGCTCGACCAGGGCCGCCGCCGACTTCAACAGGGCGATGTCGGCGTCGATCTGCTTTTCGATATCCGGACGCAGGACCTTGACCACTACCTGGCGGCCATCGGCCAGGGTGGCGGCGTGGACCTGGGCGATGGAGGCCGAGGCCAGCGGCTGCAGGTCGAAGCTGGCGAAGGCCTCGGCTACCGGGCGACCCAGCGCGGCTTCGACGATGCGCTGCGCGGTGGCGCCGTCGAACGGCTTCACCCGGTCCTGCAGCAGGGTGAGTTCGTTGGCGATGTCGGCCGGGATCAGGTCGCGGCGGGTGGAGAGGATCTGTCCGAATTTGACGAAGATCGGGCCCAGGTCCTGCAGCGCCAGTCGCAGCCGGGCGCCGCGCGACTGCACGGCGATGTCGGCGGAGGCGCGCGGCACGAACGGCTTGGCCAGGCGCAGCCAGCCTTCCAGCGGCGTGCCATCCAGCAGGTCGTCCAATCGGTAGCGCAGGATCACCCGCCCGATGCGGCTGGCGCGGAACACCGCCTTCATGCGTGCACCTGGGCCAGGCGCTGCACCCGCGCCGCCATGCGTTCAACGTCGTCGCGCATCACATCCACATCGTCATGGAAGGCATCCAGTTCGGCTCGGGGTACCACGTCGCGCGACTCCTCGGTGACAAAATCGGCGGCGCTGTGCGCCAGGTCGGACGCGCCACGGCGCGCATGCTGCAGGGCCGAGCGCAGTGCATTGGCCACCTGCACGCCCAGTATTTCGCCGAACACCCGCACGAATGGCAGCTGCCAGTCCGGGTCGAAACGGCTGGCCAGCTGCTGCAGGCGGCGTGCCAGTTCGGCGTCGCCGGAGACCTTGACCCGCCCCGCCGGGGCGTCGCCGCCACGGCGCGCGTTGGCCAGCAGCGGCAGCTGCGCGAGCACCCCGCCCAGTGTGCTGCGCACGGCCAGGTCAGGTTCCTGCTGCGGGTCCACCGGGCCCACGGTGAGGCGTTCGCCCTCCACCCCGATCCGCATCGCCAGCGACGGCGACTCCAGGGTCAGGGCGATATGGCGGCCATCCAGCGCGGCGAGTGCGCGGCGGGTTTCGGGGTCCAGCGCCAGCGCACGGTTGAGCGCAAGCTGCAGCGCGTTGCCGGCCAGGGGCTTGAGGGACGAGAGCAGGGAACGGGGCATTGCGTCATTGTACCCGCCGCCTCGATGCGTAGAGCCACGCCCTGCGTGGCCCTATGCGTGCATCGGCGTCGTGAGCGGTTCATGCTTGAGGTTTTCCAGCGCAGCAGGAGCCGTGACAGGCATGGGCAAGATCCGGGTTGGCATCATTTTTGGCGGCCGTTCAGCCGAGCACGAAGTGTCGCTGCAGTCGGCCAGGAACATCCTGGATGCGGTGGACAAGGCCCGCTTCGAGGTCACGCTGATCGGGATCGACAAGCAGGGCCAATGGCACGTGAGCGATCCGGAAGGTTTCCTGCTGAACCCCACCGACCCCTCGCGCATCGCGCTGAACCGCTCCGGCCGGGGGGTGGCGGTGCTGCCGGGCGCCGAACGCCAGCAGCTGGTGGCGGCCACGCCGGCGGCGGCGCTGGCGCAGATCGACGTGGTGTTCCCGATCGTGCACGGCACGCTGGGTGAGGATGGTTCGCTGCAGGGGCTGCTGCGCATGGCAAACCTGCCGTTCGTCGGCTCCGGCGTGCTGGGTTCGGCGGTGGCCATGGACAAGGATGTGGCCAAGCGCCTGCTTCGCGACGCCGGGCTGGCGGTAGCACCGTTCGCCTGCTTCAGCCGGGCCACGGCAGCGGCCGCCGACCACGCTGCGCTGGTGGCGACGCTGGGGACACCCTTGTTCGTGAAACCGGCAAACCAGGGATCGTCGGTAGGGGTGAGCAAGGTGCATACCGCGCAGGAATTCCAGGACGCGCTGGCACTTGCACTGGATTACGACCATAAGGCGCTGGTGGAGTCGGCCATCGAGGGTCGCGAGATCGAATGCGCGGTGCTGGGCAATGCCACGCCGGTGGCGAGCGTCTGTGGGGAAGTCGTGGTGCACGACGAGTTCTATTCCTACGACACCAAGTACATCAGCGAGAGCGGCGCGGACGTGGTGGTGCCGGCCGACATCAGCCCGGTCGACCAGCAGCGCATCCAGGACATTGCGGTACGGGCGTACCAGGCCCTGGACTGTGCCGGCCTGGCGCGCGTGGATGTGTTCCTCACCCGCAGCGGCGAAGTGGTGATCAATGAGATCAACACGTTGCCCGGCTTCACCCGGATCAGCATGTATCCCAAGCTATGGGCCGCCAGTGGGCTGGACTACACCGCGCTGATCACGCGATTGCTGGAGCTGGCGCTGGAGCGGCATGCCAGCGAGCGCGGGCTGCGCAGCTCGATCGCCTCCCACTGACTGGTAGCGCGACGCCCTGCGTGGCTGAACCACCGTCGGCGATTCCAGCCACGCAGGGCGTGGCTCTACGGCGCCAAACGCAGCGAGGGCCTGGCGCCTTTTCAAGCGCCAGGCCCTCGGCGGTTTGCACTGGATCACGCTGGCCCGGAGAGAGGGGGACCCGCATGACCCTGCGCGCTACCCTCGCTTACGGAACATCGAGATGATCGCCAGGATCAGGAACACCACGAACAGGATCCAGGCGATGTTGCTGGCGGCGCCAGCAATGCCGGAGAAACCGAGCACCGCCGCAATGAGGGCGATTACAAAAAAGATTACGGCGTAGTGCAGCATGTCGATCCTCGCGTGGGTCGTGCCGGATTGGCGTGCTGCCATCTTCACCAACCCCCGGTGTTCAGGAAGTGATGGATTCCTCGCCGCGCGATGAAGCCTTCAGCCTCGTGAGCCCTTCGTCAATGCTGACCTGCGGTACGTAGCCGAAGTCGCGGCGGGCCGGTTCCATGCTGTACCAGTGCGGGGTGCACAGCTGCTCGGCCAGGAAGCGGGTCATCGGCGGTTCGCCACGCAGCCGCAGCAGCGGCCACAGTTTTTCAGCCACGGCGCCGATGCGATAGGCAGTCTTGAAGCTGATCGACTTCTGCACCGACGGCGCGCCGACGGCCGCCATCAGCTTGTTGACCAGCTCGCGCATCGGCAGCGGTTCGCCGTTGGAAATGAAGTACGCCTTGCCGGCGCAGGCCGCGCCCGGGGCCAGGTGTTCGAACGCGAGGAAATGGGCCAGCGCGGCGTTGTCGATGTAAGTGGTGTCGACCAGGTTGGTGCCGTCGCCGACGAATCGCAGGCGCCCGGCGCGGGCGCGTTCGGCCAGGCGCGGCACCAGCTGCTGGTCGCCCGGCCCCCAGATCAGGCGCGGGCGCAGCGCCACGGTGGCCAGGGTCGCATCGTTGGCGGCCAGCACGCGCTGTTCGGCGATGGTCTTGGTGGCCGCGTACGGCGCCTGGAAATCTTCGCCGTAAGGCACTTCGTCGGCCCCCAGCCCTTCCACCGGATGGGTGGCGCGGTGGGTCACGCTGGGCGTGGAGGTGTACACCAGCGAACGCACGCCGTGGCTGCGGCAGGCGGCGATGACGTTGTCGGTGCCGACCACGTTGGCCCGGTGGTAACTCTCATAGCTGCCCCAGGCGCCGGCCTTGGCGCCGTTGTGGAACACCGCGTCCACCCCGGCCACCGCATGCCGCACGGCGTCGGCGTCGGCCAGGTCGCCGCGGATCTGGCCCACGCCCAGCGCGGCCAGCGGCGGGTAATCGCCCCGGTTGAAGCTGAGTACTTCGTGGCCGCGCGCGACCAGGCCGCGGCACAGCGCCTGGCCGAGAAAGCCACCACCGCCGGTGACAAGGATCTTCATGCGTGTTGTTCCATTCGGGTAGCCGCCCAGGCCGCGAGTTTCTCGCGACCGATCTTGGCGTTGTGACGGATGTCGACGGGGAAACCGGGGTGGGCCAGGAAGCGTTCGATGCGCACGGTGCCCGCATGCGCTGCCGCTTCGGCACGCAGCCGGTGCTGCAACGCGGGCGAGTCGGGCGTGCCCGGCTGCAGCTCATAGCACAGCACCGGCAGCTGCGCGCCGGCCGTACCTACGCCGACCAGCGCGGTGCGGGCGATGCCGTCCAGCGCGTTGAAGACCGGTTCCACCTGCTCGGTGTACAGCGGGCCATGCGCGGTTTCCACGCGCTGGGTCTTGCGGCCGCAGAACCACAGGCGACCGTCGGCGTCGAAGTAGCCGACATCGCCCATGCGGTGCACCACGCGGGTGCTGCCGTCGGCCAGGGTCTCGCGGATCTTGGCGGCGGCGGTGGCTTGCGGGCGGTTGAAGTAGCTGTCGGTGGCGGTCGGGCCGGCCACGGTGATTTCGCCGACCACGCCGGTGGGCACTTCGCGCACCTGCGCCCAATCCGGCAGCGGCGCGTCGTCGATGGCGATCACGCGCACCTGGTTGGGCAGTACCACGCGGCCCACGCAGGTGCCGGCGCCGGCTTCGGTGGCCTGGCGCGTGCTCTCCAGCTCACGACCCTCGATCACCGCCACCGGGAGGCATTCGGTGGCGCCGTACGGGGTCCAGAACTGAGCCTCTTCCGGCAACAGCCGGCGGATACGGGCCACCACGTCCGGCGGCACCGGGGCCCCGGCGGAGGTCACGCGGCGCACCCCCGGCAGCGGCTGGCCGTAATCGGCCAGCACCCGCATCAACGCTGGCGACCCGAACAGCTGGGTCACGCCGAAACGGATGATGGCGTCATGCAGCTTCCGCGGGTCGGCCTTGGCCGGGCGGGTCGGGTCCATGTCGGGAATGACCGAGGTCAGGCCCAGCGCCGGGTCGAACAGCGCGAACGGCGGGAAGGTCGGCAGGTCGACCCCGCCGGCCTCCATGCCGAACGCCGCGCGCAACAGATCCACCTGGCCGACGAAGTGGCGGTGGCGGTAGACCACGCCCTTGGGCACGCCGGTCGAGCCGCTGGTGAACAGGATGGCGGCGACATCCTCCCCATCGGTGGCGGCCATCGGCTGCGGTTGGCGTGCGCCCTGCGCTTCCAGCTGGTCCAGGGTGGTGCCGCCCCAGCCCCAGCGACGGCCGACCGTGACCAGGCGCGTGGCGGACGGGCACCAGCGCAGCACCAGCCGCGCCAGGTGGGCCAGGCCGATGCCGATGAAGGCTTCCGGCTGGGCCTCGTCCAGGCACTGCTTCAGCGCGCGCTTGTCGATGCCCGGGTCCACCAGCACCGGTACCGCGCCGTTCTTGAACAGCGCGAACATCAGCAGGAAGAACTCCGGCGACGGCCGCACCATGACCACCGCGCGCACCCCACGGCCGATGCCGTAGGCGGCCAGGCCGGCAGCCATGGCGTCGCTGCGGGCATCCAGGGTGCGGTAATCCAGGGTCACGTCATAGCGCGCCATGCCGTCCGGACCGGGCCTGCCGGGGCAGCGGATGGCGATCTGGTCGGGGCGTTCGCGGGCCAGTTCAGGCAGGCGTGCGGCGATGTTGATCGGGCTGTTCATCCGTTCATTGTCGCCGCTGCAGAAAATTCTTGCGCGGCGGCCGCCGGCGTGGAAAATTCGCGCCTCGCCCTTCCATCCCCTGCCGCCCGAGGCGGCACGCCCATGTCCCATCCCTGCATGACGTGCGGCGCCTGCTGCACCCAGTACCGCGTGGCGTTTCACTGGATGGAATCGGACGAGGTCACTCCCGGCGGCGTGCCGCACCGGCTGACCGAACCGCTCGACCCGCACCGCCTGTGCATGCGCGGCACGCATTCGGCGCCGGTGCGCTGCGTGGCGCTGGATGCGCAGATCGGGGTGTATTCACGCTGCAGCATCCACCCCAATCGGCCCAGCGTGTGCCGTGAGGTGGACGCGTCGTGGGAGTACGGCAAGGCCAGCCCGCAGTGCGACAAGGCGCGGGCGATCCATGGGCTGCCGGCGCTGAGCCTGGAGAGCTGGGCGTGGCGGGATGGCGAGGGCGAGGGCAACGACGGCGATCGCGCCGCCTGAGGGTGCGTGTGACGACCAACGGTCGTCACCTACCGCCCCGTGCCCGCCACGCCAACCCTTGTTAGGTGACGACCAACGGTCGTCACCTACCGCCCGTGCCCGCCACGCCAACCCTTGTTATGTGACGACCAACGGTCGTCACCTACCGGCCGTGCCCGCCGCGCCAACCCTCGGTAGGTGACGACCGTTGGTCGTCACGCCCGTCAAATCGGGTTCTGGTCCAGGAACGCGCGGATCTCCGGCACCAGCACGTCGTGCTTGTCTTCCAGCACGTAGTGGCCGGCGTCCTCGAACGCGTGCACCTGCGCCTGCGGCAGCGCCGCCTGGAAGCCTGCCAGGAAGTGGTGGTCGAACACGAAATCGCGCAGGCCCCAGCCGATGAAGGCCGGGCGGTCGGCGAACGACGGCAGCGCTTTGCCGGCGCGCTCCAGCAACGACCAGGCCTTGTCGGCCGGGCTGAGCGGAATGTCCTGCATGAAGCGGATCGTGCTGATCCGGTTGGCGTAGCTGTTGTACGGGGACACATACGCGCGGCGCACGTCCGCCGGCATCTTCCGCTCCACGCCCAGCCACGAGGCGCCGGACGAGAACGCGTTGAAGGTGCGGATGATCCACTCGCCGATCGTCCAGTGCCGGCCCAGTGCGATCTGCCACGGCATCTTCTTCGCCGCCGGCATCGGGAAGGCGGCAGTGTTGAGTACCACCAGGCGCTTGACCTGCGCGTGGTGCGACAGCGCCCAGCCGAAGCCGATCATGCCGCCCCAGTCGTGCACGGCCAGGGTGACCGGGCCGGTGATGCCCAGGTGCGCCAGCAGCGCGTCCAGGTCGTCCACGCGCGACTGCAGGGTGTAGTCGTAGTGCGCGTCATCGGGCTTGTCCGACAGGCCCATGCCGATGTGGTCGGGCACGATGCAGCGGTAGCGATCCGACAAGCCGGCCACCAGGGTGCGCCAGTAATAGCTCCACGACGGGTTGCCGTGGACCATCACCACCACCTCGCCCTCGCGCGGACCTTCATCGAGATAGCTCATCGACAGGCCCGGGCGGACCTCGAAGCGCTGCGGATGGGCGGGGTAACCGGGAAGCTTGGGCATGCAATCGCACCTGTGAAAAGGGCCGGAAGAACCGGCCCTTGGATGTTGGAACCTTCGCGCAGCGCAGGGCTGCCGCGTCGGTTTACCAGACCACTTCGGCCATCGAGCAGTTCAGGCCCGAACCGATGCCGAGCAGGGCGATGCGGTCGCCCTTCTTCAGCTTGCCCAGCTGCTTGAGCTTGCTCAGCACGATCGGCACCGAGGCCGGGCCGATGTTGCCGTGCTCGCCGAAGATGGTCATCACCTTCTTCGGGTCGATGCCGAAGTTCTTGATGAACGCGGCGGTGTGCGGCTGGCTGACCTGGTGGATCACGAACTGGTCCAGCTCTTCCACGGCCCAGCCCAGCGCTTCGCGGGCGGCCATGAAGGTCTTCTGGGCCAGCTTGATGCCTTCGATCAGCAGCATGCGGGTGTCGGTGACCATGCGGTCCAGGTTGCCCCGGCACAGCTGGTTCCATTCGGTGGCCGAGCGGGTCACGCCACCGCGGTAACGCGGCGCGTCGGGGACCAGCTCGGTACGCGCCATCACCATGGCCGCCGCACCGCAGCCCAGGGTCAGGGCCGCCATTTCGTTGCGGAAGTCATCGGCGGTCACGCCCGGCAGGGCCATGCGCTCGAGGGTCTTCTCGTACACCAGGTTGGCGGTTTCGCCGTCGACGATCAGCGCATAGTCGATCTCGCCGCGTTCCAGCATGCGGGCGGCGATGTCCATGCCGTTGATGAAGGCCAGGCAGGCGTTGGCGACGTCGAAGGTCATGCACTGGTCGCTGACGCCCAGGTTGCCCGAGACGATGCTGGCCGTGGACGGCTCCAGGTAGTCGCGGCTGACCGAGGTGTTGACCAGCAGACCGATCTTGTCGGCGCCGATGCCGGCATCTTCCAGCGCTTTGCGCGCGGCAAGGGTGGCGGCGTCGGAGGCCAGCATGTCGGCGTCCCACAGGCGGCGGGCATGGATGCCGGCGATATCGCCGAGCACGTCGGTGCGGATACCCAGGCGGTCCAGCGTCGGCTGCAGACGTTCGTTGATTTCCTTGGACGTCAGCGTATGCGGCGCGTCGATATGCGCCAGGCCGGCGATCGATACATTCTTGAAGAGCATCAGTTAGCGCCAAGGCTCAGGCAAAGGGGGCGCTATTGTAAGCCCCCCGGGCCTTCACCGCACCTTTACGAATTCAGCTTCAGGCGTATGGTGCAGCGGAAAACGTGAGCGGTTCAGCGCGGCGGGCACTGGAACGCCCGGAAACGCTGGCTGCCGTCAGCCGGCAGGCCCGACGCCTGGACCGCATTGGCCCCGGCGCTGGGGGCCTCGTTGCGGGCCAGGGTTTCCAGTTCTTCCTGTACCCGCAGCGGGTTGCGGTTGTAGAAGCCCACCTTGCTCTTCACGGTCACCACTACTTCGCCCTTGTCGATGCAGCCGGAGGGGACCGGCCCGTTCGGCAGCACCCGCACGGCCTTGCCCACCGGTTCGATCGGCACCCAGGTGCAGGCGGTGGCGCTGAGGGTAAGAAGGGAGAGCAGCAGAATGCGCATGGCGGAGGGCTCGTGAAGATGAGAAAGGCAGTGTGCCTGAACGGGCTGAATCGCGGGTAGATGGACCCCGAGGGCCGGCCAACGGCCGGCGCTACCGCGCTCTGGGTTCTTAGGTCCGGCCGTTGGCCGGACACCGCGCGCAGCGCGGCCAAAGCGTCCGACGCGGGAAAAACGCCGGTCGAATCAGCCCGACCGGCGTTTACACCCACCGAAGCCATCCGGTCGCCCGTTACGGAACCGGCTTGCCGTCGGCATCGATGATCGTCACGTCGCCCAGGTCGAGTGCGCGCACCGGGGCTTCGATCTGCTTCAGGTCGCCTACGACCACCCAGGTCAGGGTCTTGGGGTCCAGGGTGGCGGCAGCCTGCTGGACCTGGGCCGGGGTCATGGCCTCGATCTCGGCCTTGCGCTTGAACACGTAGTCGTCCGGGCGCTGGTAGCGGACCAGGCCGCTGATGGTGCCCAGCACCGCGCTGGCGGTCTCATAGGCGCCCGGGAGGCTGAGGTTCTGGATGTTGCGGATGCGGGTGACTTCGGCCGGGGTGATCGCTTCGCGGCCGGAGGCGAAATCGGCAATTTCCTTCTGCATTTCCTTCATCGCATCGGCGGTCTTGTCGATCTGCACCGGGGCCATGCCCATCCACGGGCGCTGACCCAGGGTGCTGGCGGCCATGGTGCGGGCGCCGTAGGACCAGTGCTTTTCCTCGCGCAGGTTCATGTTCAGGCGCGAGGTGAAGTCGCCCCCCAGCACGCCGTTGGCGATGTCGAAGCGGGTGGCGCTGGTGTCCATGGTCGAGGGGACCACCTGGCCGGCGTACAGGTTGGCCTGCACCGCGCCCGGCTGGTCGATCAGGTACACGCGGGCCTTGGCCGGGCGTGCCACGTCGACCGGCGGCTTGGCCTGCGGGGCCGGGCCGCTGCTCTTCCAGTCGCCGAACTGGCGCTCCAGCAGCGGCACGATTTCCTTCAGGGTGGTGTCGCCGACCACGATCAGGGTGCCCTGTTCCGGGCGCAGCCAGTCCTTGTGGAAGTCGACCAGGTCGGCGCGGGTCAGCGACTGGATGTCCGCTTCATTGCCGCTGCCGGTGAACGGAATCGCGTAAGGATGGCCGGGGCCATACAGCAGCGGCGGCAGCACCCGCATGGCGGCAGCGCTGGGGTTGACCTTCTCCTGCTGGATGCCGGCGATCCAGGTCGCCTTGACCCGGTCGATCTCGGCCTGGTCGAAGCGCGGCTGGCGCAGCATGTCGGCATACAGGGCCAGCGACGGCGCCAGGTTCTCCTTCAGCGCCGACAGGTACACGCTGGCGCTGTCCAGCGACGCCGAGGCGCCCAGGTTGGCGCCCAGCGCGTCGGCGGCGTTGGCGAACGGCAATGCGCCCAGCTTGCCCGCGCCTTCGCCCATCAGGTCCATGGTGAAGTTGGCGGTGCCGGACTTGCGGCCCTGGTCGGCGGTGAAGCCGCCCGGGAACTCATAGCTGAACTGCACCACCGGAATGTCGTGGCGTTCGGCCAGGATCACCTGCGTGCCGTTCTTCAGCGTGGCGCGGTGCAGCTGCGGGAACTTCAGTTCCGGGAACGTCCTGGTCTGCGGCACGCCGGTGCTGCGGTCCACCACGCTGGACGTGGTGGAGAATTTCGGGTCCACGGCGGGGACGGTGAACGGCTTGGGGGTGGCCGACGGCAGTTCCGGCAGCGCCACGCGCGCGCCCGGTTCCACCACCAGGGTGTGGTCGCCGGCGCCCAGCCACTTCGCACCGGCAGCGCGAACGTCGGCGGCGGTGGCCGCATCGATGTTGGCCAGCGAGCGACGGAAGCAGCCCGGGTCGCCCTCGAACACGGCGCATTCGGCCAGCGCGTCGGCCTTGCCGCCGAACCCGCCGATGCGTTCGATGCCGCGGATGAAGCCGGCGCGGAACGCGGTCTTGCCCCGGCTCAGCTCGTCGGCGGTGGGACCGTCCTTGGCCAGGCGGCGCACTTCCTCGTCGATGATGGCTTCCACCTTGGCCGGGTCCACGCCCTGCTTCACCGTGGCCATGATCACGAAGTTGGAGCCCAGCTGCGAGGTGTAGGCACCGGCGCTGATGTTGTCCACCAGCTTGTCCTGGTGCAGCAGGCGCTGGTCCAGGCGCGAGGACTTGGCCCCGCCCAGCACCTGCGCGAACAGCTGGAGCTGGTCGATGTCGGTGGTGCCGGTCTGGGCGACGTTCCAGACGCGGTAGATGCGCGCCTGCGGCACCTTGTCGGTCATGGTTTCGCGGGTCGACTTCTCGCGCTTGGCCACGTTGACCTTGGGCTGGGCCATGGTCGGACCGGCCGGGATGTCGCCGAAGTAGCGCGCGACCTTCTCCCTGGCGGTGGCCACGTCGATGTCGCCGGCCAGCACCAGCACCGCGTTGTTCGGGCCGTACCAGGTGCGGAACCAGTTCTTGACGTCGTCCAGCGAGGCGGCGTTGAGGTCGTTCATCGAGCCGATCACGCCGTGGTGGTACGGGTGGCCCTCCGGATACATGGCGCGGCTGAGCTTGTCCCACACCTGGCCGTAGGGCTGGTTCTCGCCCTGGCGCTTCTCGTTCTGGACCACGCCGCGCTGTTCGTCGAGCGCGGCCTGGTCGATCGCACCCAGCAGGTGGCCCATGCGGTCGGACTCCATCCACAGCGCCATGTCCAGCGCGGTGGTGGGTACGTTTTCAAAGTAATTGGTGCGGTCGGTATTGGTGGTGCCGTTCTGGCCGGTCACACCCACCTGCTTGAAGGGCTCGAAATACTCCCCGTCGTGGTTTTCGCTGCCCTGGAACATGAGGTGTTCGAACAGGTGCGCGAAGCCGGTGCGGCCAGCCGGTTCGTCCTTGCTGCCTACGTGGTACCAGACATTCACCGCCACGATCGGCGCCTTGCGGTCGGTGTGCACCACCACGCGCAGGCCGTTGGGCAGGGTGAACTCTTCGTACGGAATGTCGACCTTGGCGACCTGCGCCGGCTTTGCCATCACCGGAGCCGGGGCGAGGCTGCCCAGGGCGGCGGAAAGCGCTACAGCCAGCAGCGCGGCACGCGGTCGAAGTTGGGCGGTCATTCCGGTTCCTTGGTCATGAAAGTGAAGGGGGATGCTAGCCCGGGACTCCGGGTAAAGGCATCGGCCAACAGTCACTCCCTTTGTCAGGGAACTTTCCGGGCGCGTCGCTGACCGCTGCGGCGCTTTCTGCCGCCACCTGAACCGCTGTCCGGACAGTCGCGCAGCGTTGGATCGGACAGGTGTCCGGACAGCGGACACCCTGCGAATCCGAACAAACCCTTTAAAATCAATGGCTAAAAGTTGGCACGGGGCCTGCTTGTACCCAAGTGCGGAAAGAGTGCGATCAAACGAAAGCTGACTGATCGCTGAACACAACACGGAATCTGAAAATTTCTCTTGCACTCCCATATTCGGTGTACTACCTTACTACCACACCACTGCTCACCAACACTAAACAGGCCCCGTCATGAACACCAAGACCATCGCAATTGCCATCGCCCTCGCCGCCGGCTCCGCGTTTGTTTCGAACGTGCATGCCGCTTCCGCCATCACCACCCTGCCGACCGTGCAGGTCCGTCCTTCCGCCGACCAGCTGGCCCAGGCCGAGGTCGAGCGCACCAGCGCCATCCCGACCTTGGCGCTGGTGGAAGTCCGTCCGACCGCCGGCCAGATCGCCGAGTACCGTGCCGAACTGGCCAGCAGCCAGCGCGTCACCACCCTGGCCGCCGTCGAGGTCCGCCCGACCGCCGAACAGCGCGAAGCCCTGGCTGCCGAGCAGGACACCCGCAGCACCGATTACATGGGTGCCCTGGCCTCGGCCGCCGGCACGATCGCCCGCGACGTGATCATCAACCTGCCGGCCCTGCAGGTGCGTCCGTCGCCGAACGACCTGCAGGCCTTCGCGGTGCGCTGAAACGTACCGTAGGGGTGCATGCCGTTTGATTTGTCCGTACATCGAGGGCGCGGCGTAAAATGCGCCAATGACAGCCACCCCGACGTTCCATGTTGTGTTGTTCCAGCCGGAAATTCCCCCGAATACCGGCAATGTGATCCGGCTCTGCGCCAACACCGGCGCGCGACTGCACCTGATCGAGCCGCTCGGTTTCGACCTGAGCGACAAGCAGCTCAAGCGCGCCGGCCTGGATTACCACGAATATGCTCGACTGCAGGTGCATCCGGACCTGGATACCGCCCTGCAGGTGATTGCGCCCAAGCGCCTGTTTGCGTTGAGTACCCGCGGCAGCGTGCGTTACGACACCCCGCAGTTCGAAGACGGCGATGCCTTCCTGTTCGGCCCGGAAACCCGTGGCCTGCCGCAGGACGTGCTGGATGCGTTGCCGCATGGCCGCCGCCTGCGCCTACCGATGCAGCCGGACAACCGCAGCCTCAACCTGTCCAACACCGTGGCCGTGGTGATGTTCGAAGCCTGGCGCCAGAACGGGTTTGTCGGCGGCGCGTGAAGCGTATCGACCAACGGTCGATACCTACCGGAGCATGGCCGAGGCCGGACACCGGTGGATGGCCACCCGTCGGTGCCCGGACGATGGCCAACGCGCGATACCCGGTGGATCGCCAAACCGCCGGTGCAACGACAATGGTTCACGCGCGATACCCGTTGGATCGCCAAACCACCGGTGCAACGACGAGGGTTCACGCGCGATACCCGGTGGATCACCAAACCGCCGGTGCAACGACGGGGGTCAACGGCCGGTATCCGGGGTAGCGCACGACCGTTGGTCGTGCGGCACGCAATGACGAAGGCACAGTGACCCTAGAAGGCATTGATCCCGGTCAATTCCCGGCCAATCACCAACTGGTGCACGGTCTCGGTGCCCTCGTAGGTGATCACCGATTCCAGGTTCAACGCGTGACGGATCGCCACGTGCTCGGTGGTGATGCCGGCGCCGCCCAGCAGGTCGCGGCATTCGCGCGCGATGTCGATCGCCATGCGGCAGTTGTTCCACTTGGCCAGGCTGACCTGCTGCGGCTGCAGCTGGCCGGCGTCCTTCAATCGTCCCAGCTGCAATGCCAGCAATTGCGCGGTGGTGATGCGGCGGGCCATGTCGGCCAGCTTGATCTGCGCGCTCTGGGTGGCCGCAACCGGGCGCCCGAACAGCACACGCTCCTTGGTATAGCCCAACGCCTCGTCCAGGCAGGCCACCGCCGCGCCGATCGGGCCCCAGCTGATCCCGTAACGGGCCTGGTTGAGGCAGCCCAGAGGCCCCTTCAGGCCCTGCACGTTGGGCAGCCGGTTGCGCTCGGGCACGCGCACGTTGTCGAAGAACAGCGCGCCGGTGAGCGAGGCCCGCAGGCTCATCTTGTGCTTGATCTCCTGGGTGGTGAAGCCGGGCATGCCCTTCTCCAGCACGAAGCCCTGGATGCCATCGTCGGTGTGGGCCCAGACGATGGCGATGTCGGCCACCGGTCCGCTGGTGATCCACATCTTGCTGCCGTTGACCACCCAGTCGCCGCCGTCCTTCACCGCGCGCGTCTTCATCGCCGCCGGGTCCGAGCCGCCGTGCGCTTCGGTCAGGCCGAAACAGCCGATCACCCGCCCGGCCGCCATGTCCGGCAGCCAGCGCAGGCGCTGTTCTTCACTGCCGTAGGCGAAGATCGGGTACATGCACAGCGAGCTCTGCACTGAAACGAAACTGCGCAGGCCCGAGTCACCGCGTTCCAGTTCCTGGCAGATCAGGCCGTAGCTGACCGCGTTGAGGCCGCCACCGCCGTAGTGTTCCGGCAGGCTGGAGCCGAGCAGGCCAAGCGAGGCGATTTCGGGAATCAGTTCATCCGGGAAGCGGCCCTCGTCAAACGCGTCGCCGATGATCGGCAGCACGCGTTCGTCGGTGAAGCGCGCCACGGTTGCCTGCACGGCGCGCTCTTCCTCGCTGAGCAGCGAGCGGACATCAAACAGGTCGTACGGATCCAGGGCCATGGGCAGCGACGTCGCAGGGCGGTAACAGGGCGCCCATTGTGATGCCTGGCCCGGGGCCGGCCAAGGCACGCTGCACCACCCCCCGTGCCCCGTACGATCAACGTCCACGCGGGATTGATGCGGCGCACCATAGAGTGACCAACGTCGGCGAACTAGGCTTGAACGGCGGGTACCGGTACCCTGATGCATTGATCCAGCATTGCGCAGTGACCTGTCGCGCGCGATTCCCAGGCAACCGCCGCCGGCTCCGGCCGGGACGGCACTACCCACGAGTTACGCATCACCATGAGCGAAGACACCACTGCCCTGCCCCCGCGTGAAGCCATGGAATTCGACGTGGTCATCGTCGGCGCCGGCCCGGCCGGCCTGGCCACCGCGATCCGCCTGCGCCAGCGCGCCGTTGAAGCCGGCCGTGAGCTGTCGGTATGCGTGCTGGAAAAGGGCTCCGAACCCGGCGCCCATATCCTGTCCGGCGCGATCATGGACGCCCGCGCGCTGACCGAGCTGTTCCCGGACTGGGCCGAGCGCGGCGCGCCGCTGAAGCAGAAGGTCACCCGCGACGAGTTCCTGTTCCTGTCCGAAGACGGTGCGCGCAGCACGCCACATGCACTGCTGCCGGAGTGCTTCCACAACGAAGGCAACTACATCATCAGCCTGGGCGAGGTCACGCGTTGGCTGGCGCAGCAGGCCGAGGCGCTGGAGGTGTCGATCTTCCCCGGTTTCGCCGCTGCCGAAGTGCTGTACGACGAGAACGGCGCGGTGATGGGCGTGGCCACCGGCGACATGGGCATCCGCAAGGATGGCTCGCACGGCCCGAACTTCGAACGCGGCATGGAACTGCATGCCAGGTACACCATTTTCGCCGAAGGCTCGCGGGGCCACCTGGGCCGCCAGCTGATCGCCCGCTTCCAGCTTGACGCCGGCAAGGACCCGCAGGCCTATGGGATCGGCATCAAGGAGCTGTGGCAGGTTGACCCGGCCAGACACGAGCCGGGCCTGGTGGTGCATACCGCCGGCTGGCCGCTGGCCAGCGACACCTATGGCGGCTCGTTCCTGTACCACGCCGAAGGCGGCAAGGTCGCGGTGGGCTTCGTGGTCGGGCTGGACTACCGCAATCCGTGGATGAGCCCGTTCGAGGAATTCCAGCGTTTCAAGACCCACCCGTCGATCCGCAAGCACCTGGAAGGTGGAAAGCGCATCGGCTACGGCGCGCGCGCGATCACTGCCGGTGGCCTGCTCTCCCTGCCCAAGACCGTGTTCCCGGGCGGGGCGCTGGTCGGCTGCGAAGCCGGCTACCTCAATGCCAGCCGGATCAAGGGCAGCCATGCGGCGATCAAGACCGGCATGCTGGCCGCCGACGCGGCCTTCGACGCGCTGGCCGCCGATCGCCAGCGCGACGAACTCAGCGCGTACCCGGCCGCGTTCGAAAGCAGCTGGCTGCACACCGAACTGCAGCAGTCGCGCAACTTCAAGCAGTGGTTCAAGAAGGGCCGCAACATCGCCACCCTGATGACCGGCATCGAACAATGGCTGCTGCCCAAGCTGGGCATCCGCAACCCGCCGTGGACCCTGCGCCACAGCAAGCCGGACCACGAATGCCTTGAACCGGCGTCGCAGCACACCCGGATCGTGTACCCCAAGCCGGACAACGTACTCACCTTCGACCGGCTCAGCTCGGTGTTCCTGAGCAGCACCAACCACGAAGAAGACCAGCCTTCGCACCTGACCTTGAAGGACGCCCGCATTCCGGTGCAGGTGAACCTGCACGAGTACGCCGGCCCGGAAGCGCGCTACTGCCCGGCGGGCGTATATGAATTCGTCGGCGCCGAAGGCCAGGAACAGCTGCAGATCAACGCGCAGAACTGCGTGCACTGCAAGACCTGCGACATCAAGGACCCCACCCAGAACATCGTGTGGGTGACGCCGCAGGGCGGGGGCGGGCCGAACTATTCGGGGATGTGATCCGGCAGCCCCTACAGGGTTGCCAGGTAGTCCTGCAGGGCGGTTTCGAACGCTTCGATATTTGCTGCGCTCGCCGCCAGGCCCTGCTCCGGCACCTGCTGCATCAACGCGCGGGCCTGCTCGGCCAGTGCTTCGGCGCCAAGCGTGCCCAGCCCGCCCACGATGCGGTGCAGGACTTCCACCGCGGTGTTGGCGTCGCCCTGGTCGCGCGCCTGGCGACCCCGCTGCAGGTCGTCGGTGGTGGCCTGGCGCATGCTGTCGATCAGCACGCTGGCTACGTGTTCGGACCCGAAGCGGCGCACGATCGCCTCGCGCGAGGGCGCCGCGGCGGGCCCCGCCGACGCCAGCGGGGCGTCCTCTTCCAGCCCGGCATCGCGCTCGTCCGAAGGCAACCACCGGCGCAGTGCGTGGCGCAGGGTCGCCAGTGCCACCGGCTTGGCCAGCAGGTCGTCCATGCCGGCTTCGCGACACCGCTGCACGTCTTCGACCAGCGCGCTGGCGGTCAGCGCCAGCACCGGCATGCGCTGACCGCTGCCGCGTTCGCGTTCGCGGATGTGGCGGGTCAGGGTGTAGCCATCCATCACCGGCATGCGGCAATCGGTAATGACCAGATCGAAGCGCGACTGCGCCAGCAGCGACAGTGCCGCTTCGCCATCCACCGCCAGTTCATGCTGCAGGCCCAGCTGCTGCAGGCGCCAGCGCATCAACGCCTGGTTGGTGGGATGGTCTTCGACCACCAGCACGCGGCGCCGCGCCTGGCTGGGCGGCAGCGGCTCCACGCCGCCCACCGTGCGTTGTTCGTCGCGTACGCGTTCTTCGGCCGGCACCAGCGGCAGGCTCAGCACCACGTCCACGCGCGTGCCCTTGCCCGGCTCGCTGTGCATGTCCAGCCGCCCGCGCATCAGCCCCACCAGGCGCTGGCAGATGCTCAGGCCCAGTCCGGTGCCGCCGTAATGGCGGGTGATGGCCACGTCGGCCTGGGCGAAGGGCTTGAACAGCCGCTCGCGCTGCTCGGCTGAAATGCCGATGCCGGTGTCGCTGACACGCAGGCGCAGGGTCTGTGCGATGTCGTCGGCGCGCACCACGGCCAGGGAAATGTCGACCGCGCCTTCGTTGGTGAACTTGATCGCATTGCTGAGCAGATTGAACACCACCTGGCGCAGCCGCATGCCGTCGGCCAGGTGCTGCGGGCCCACCGCCGGGTCGACTTCCAGGCTGAGCTCCAGCCCCTTGCTGGACGCCTGTGGCGAAAGCAGCTGCTTCACGTTGTCGAGCAGGCTGCGCAATGCCACCGGCTGCGGTTCCAGTGGCAGCGCGCCGGCCTCGATGCGCGAGTAGTCCAGGATGTCGTCCAGGATCTGCCGCAGCATCTGCGCCGAATCCTCGATGACACCGATGATGCGCCGCTGCTCGCCATCCAGCCCGGTGTGCGACAGCGCCTCGACCATGCCCAGCACCCCGCTCATCGGGGTGCGGATTTCATGGCTCATGGTGGCCAGGAAGTTGGACTTCGCTGCCGTGGCGCGTTCGGCATCGGACTTGGCTGCGGCCAGCGCATCGGCCTGCGCGCGCGCCTCGGTCACGTCCACCCAATAGCCGCTCCACAGCACGGCGCCGTCGGCGGCGGCGTACGGCAGTGCGCGCGTACGCACCCAGCGCACTACCCCGTGCGGGCTGGTGCGGAATTCCATGTCCAGTGCGGAAAAATCGCGCGCGGCCTGGGTCAGCGCCTGCTGCACCGCCTCACGGTCGCGCGGGTCGATCTGTTCGGCCAGGCGGGTTTCGTCGGCAATGACCTCACCGGTACTGACCCCGAACATCGCCTGCAGGTCGCCGGTGATGTACGGGAAGGTGACCCGCCCGTCGCTGTCGCGGCGGGCCTGGTAGACGATGGCCGGCAGGTTGTCGGTGACCTCCACCAGCCGCTGTTCCAGCCCGCGCCGCATGCCCACCTCGCGGCGCAGCCGCCAGTAGCCCCAGCCGTGCACGACGATGCCGGTCAGCAGCACCAGCGACAGCGGCACCGCCCAGCGGGCCACCGAACGCCAGTCCAGCCCGGTGCGGTACTCGGCCAGCAGCCAGTCGCCGCGGATGGCCGCATGTTCGCGCGGGGTCACGTTGGCCAGCACGCGGTCGAAGGTCGTGGCCAGCGGCGCGTACTGGCGCTTGACCGCCAACGACAACTGGTCGCTGAAGCCGGCCGGCGCCGCCACGTGCAGCGTGGCCGGGTACAGGTCGCGCACCACCCGGTCGATCATGGCCAGGTTGCCGACATAGGCATCGGCATCCCCATTGGCCAGACGCGACAATGCCTGCTCCACGCTGCGCGCCGGCACGATCCGCGCCTTGGGCGCGTACTGCAGGATGTAACCGCGCAGGCGTTCGGGGTCGGACAGCAGGATGCTGCGCCCGTCCAGGTCGCTCAGGCCCAGCACCGAGCGGCTGTTGTTGGGGGTGACGATCACGTTGGGCACGCTGATGAAGGGCTGGCTGAACACCCAGTCGTCGCCCAGGTAATGCGCGTCGTTGGGCATGCCCATCACCACGTCGACATCGCCGCGCCGCATCTGTTCGCGCACTTCGAACCAGTCGTGCGCCGGCACCCGGTTCAACTGCGCCCCGACCATGCGCAGCTGGCGCAGGTAATCCCCGGACACGCCGCTGGGTTCCCCGGCCGCATCGATGAACGACAGCGGCGCCCCGGTAGGCGCGTAGCCCATGCGCAGCGGCGTGGCCAGGATGCGGCGCTCGGCATCGTTCAGGACCAGGCGCGACTGCGCCGACCACTGCAGCGGCGGCAGCCAGCGCTTGTACAGCGCTTCGCGCTGGGCGGCGGTCACCGTCGACAGCGCGCTGTCCAAGGCTTCGGCCAGCGGCTGCTGGGCGTTGGGCACGCCGAAGTGAAGGCGTTCAGGCGGCAGGTCGCTGGGCCGGAGCAGGGCAATTCCGTCAAGCGCTTCCTGACGAATCAGCGTGTTGGCCACATGGGCATTGCCGATGTAAACGTCGGCCCTGCCTTGGGCCACCATCAGCAGGGCCGCCCGGGTGGTGGGGGCGGTGAGCTGCCGCGCCCCGGGAAAACGCGACCGGACCTGGTCGCGGGTGAGGAACTCCTGTTCGGTCACCACGCTCAGGCCCACCAGGTCCGGATCGGAGGATATCCGGGTGTCGCCAGGCCGCCCTACCAGCGCCAGCGGGGCATCGGCGTAGGTGCCGGTATAGACCATGCAGCGGGTCCGGTCCGGGGTCAGGGTGATGTTCATCACCACGTCGATTTCGCCACGGCAGGCGGCATCCAGCACGTCGGCCCAGTTGGGATATACCCGTACCTTCACCTCGATCCCGAGCTGCCGGGTCAACAGCATCAGATAGTCATAGCCAAGTCCGTCAGGGCGACGGTTATGCATGAATTCGAATGGTGGCCAGCCGCTGTCGTACAGCCCCAAGAAGATGGTAGGGTTCCGTTCGATCCAGTCGGCTTGGCTCGGCGACAGCGAAGGAGCAGGCGCCGGTGACGCAACAGCGGCGCCGCCCCCCGCCCACGCCAGCCCCAGCACGACCAGCCAGCGGACAACCGAGGTACGCATGCTGTCTGTTCTCCCAGGAGTGATCCGCCCACCGCGACGTGCCCCAAGGGGCCGCTGCCTACCAGGCAATACTAGTCCATGACCTTGCGCATAATCATTGCCGACGACCACCCCGTTGTCCGGGTCGGCGCCAAAGCTGCCATCGAATCCAGTGGCGTGGGCGTGGTGGTGGCCGAAGCCAGCAGCGTGGAGGAGCTTTTCGAAGCCCTGCAGACCCACGAATGCGACGTGCTGGTCACCGACTACTCCATGCCGACCTCGTCCAAGGCTGACGGGATCGGCATGATCGAGAAAATCCGGCGCACGTATCCCGACCTGCGCATGCTGATGCTCAGCGTGTCCAACAATCTGGGCATCCTGCGCATGGTGGTGGGGGAAGGCGTGCTTGGACTGGTCGACAAAGGCTCGACCATGGATGAGCTGCCGGTCGCCATCCAGGCCGTGCACCGCGGCCAGCCCTATGTCAGCCGCAAACTCCGCGAGCGTATCGACATGGTGGGAACCCAGGCCATCGGCGACGACCGCACGCGCGCACTCTCGCCGCGCGAAGTGGAAGTGCTGCGGCTGCTGGCCAGTGGCTTGATGGTCAAGGAAATCGCCAAGAAGCTGCACAAGAGCGTGAGCACCATCAGCCGCCAGAAGGGCGACGCCATGCTCAAGCTGGGTGTCATTGGCGACGCGCAGCTGTACGACTACATGCGCGACAACAAGCTCTGAGCCGACGTCGCAACGCCCGATGGAAAGCGAACACCGTGTACAGGGCCTGGACAACGACCAGGTCGTCGCCGACTGGCCCGCGCTGGGCGACGACGAACTGGCCTGGCTGTGCGGGCACTACCCTGCACTTGCCGGCGGCTGCAGCGTGCTCTGGCACAGTCCACGTCCCTTCTCCGCAGCGGCCCTGGTGCAGTCCGGCGCACGGCGTTACCTGGTCAAACGCCATCACGCCCGCGTGCGTACTGCCGCGCTGCTGGGTGAGGAACACCGCTTCATCGCCCATCTGGCCGCTGCCGGCCTGCCGGTGGTGGCGGTGCTGCACAGCCACCACGGTGCCACCGCGCTCGAACGCGACCACTGGACCTATGAACTGCATGCGCAGGGCGCCGGTCACGACCTGTACCGCGACAGCCCGTCGTGGACGCCACCGTTCGAGCCGGCGCATGCGCGCGAGGCCGGCGCCGTGCTCGCCCGCCTGCACCTGGCCGCGGCCGACTACCACGCGCCCCAGCGCAGCACCCACCTGCTGGTGGCCCGCGACGACCTGATCCGCGCGCGCGACCCGCTGGCCCGGCTGCGCAGTGAGCTGACGGCCCGGCCCGGGTTGGCCGCGTACCTGTCACGGCAGCCGTGGGAGCAGGACCTGCAGCGCGCGGTGCTGCCCTGGCACGCGGCGCTGGCCGACCGCCTGCAGGCCGAACCGGTGCTGTGGGGACACAACGACTGGCATGTGTCCAACCTGCTCTGGCACGGCCAGGGCGCGGCGGCAACGGTCGCCACTGTGTTCGACTTCGGCCTGGCGTCTCCTGCCAGCGCGCTGTTCGACCTGGCCACGGCGATCGAGCGCAATGCGGTCGCCTGGCTGGAGGCCGGCGGCCAGGGCCCGGTCGCCCATGCGGATGTCGCCCTGGCCCTGCTCGCCGGCTACCGCCAGGTGCGGCCGCTGTCGGCTGCCCAGGTGCACCTGCTGGCCGACCTGCTGCCGGTGGTGCACCTGGACTTCGCCTTGTCGGAAGTCGAGTATTTCCAAGGGGTTACCGGCTCGATGGCGAATGCCGACGTGGCCTGGCACACCTTCCTGCTGGGCCATGCGGACTGGTTCGCCAGCCCCGCCGGGCGCGCGCTGCTGGACGTCCTGCACGCCGCTGCCTGAGCCGGCGGGCTCGCCACGGGCGCCGATTGGTGTGAAAATGACCACTGAAGCGGGGGTGCCTGGATCTGCCAGGCTGAGAGAGTCCCTTGGAACCTGATCCGGTTTGCACCGGCGTAGGGAGCTTTGCGCAGCAGGCGCACCCCCGTTCCGGGCCGGTGTGCGTGCGTGCCTTCGCTTCGTCTCCCCTGGCTGATGACGAATCGAATGAACCGCTGCTACCGCCTCACGCTGTTGACTGCCGCCCTCTGCGCCGCACTGCCCCTGCATGCCAGCGAAGCCGACACCGGCGCGGGCGGGCGTTCGCCCACCGACCTGGCCGGGATCCGCGTCCAGGCCGACAAACCCGCCGCGGCAACCACCCCGTCGAGCAGCTTCGGCAGCGCCGACTGGAAGAACACCCCGGCGTCGGTCAACGTGCTGGACCGCGCGCTGCTGGACCAGCTGCAGGTGCGTACGCTGTCGGAACTGGCCCGGCAGGACGCCTCGCTGGGCGACAGCTACGCCCCGGTGGGCTACTACCAGAACATCGCCATCCGCGGCTTCGCACTGGACCCGGCCACCGGCTACCGCTTCAACGGCCTGTCCATCGCCGGCGAACAGCGGCTGGCGCTGGAAAACGTGCAGCAGGTGGAAATCCTCAAGGGCGAGGCCGGGCTGGCCGCCGGCGTGATGGCCCCGGGCGGCATCATCAACTACGTGGGCAAGCGCCCGGCCGACGTGCGCACCGTTACCCTGGCCACCGATTCGGAAGGCTCGCGCTACGTGGCTGCCGACGTCGGCGGCTGGATCACGCCGCGCTTCGGCGTGCGCGTGAACGCGGCCTGGGACGACAGCGCGTCGTACATCGACCACGCCGACGGCCGCCGCAACTTCTACTCGGTGGCCGCTGACTGGCTGATCGGCGAGCGCGGCAAGCTGGAAGTGGATGCCAATTACCAGACCAGCGCACAGCGCTCGGCCAGCGGCTACCAGCTGCTGGGCGGCAGCGTGCTGCCGCGCGGCGTGGACCGCAGCCGCATGCTCGGCCACCAGCCGTGGCAGCAGCCGGTGGGCATCGCCAGCACCAACCTCACCGCGCTGCACACCTATGATTTCAGCCCCGACTGGCAGTCGCGGCTGTCGGTGGGCCACAGCCGTTCGGTCATCGACGACAATGTCGCGTTCGCCTACGGCTGCTACTACGCGGCCGGTTGCGCCGACGGCAGCGTGCCGGGCAACTACTTCGCGCCCAATGGCGATTACGACATCTACGACTACCGCAGCCCCGACGACACCCGGGTCAACGACGAAGCACGCGGCGAACTGCGCGGGCGCTTCGCGACCGGCACGCTGCGGCATGAACTGTCGGTCGGGCTCAGCGCCTTCCACCGCACCGTGGACAAGCGCCAGAACGTCAACGAATACGTGGGCACGGCCAACATCGCCGATGCGCAGGTGCCGGTGTTCGCGCCGTCGCCGCTGCAGCCGGGTGCCTCGGCGCGGCGCCTGGACAGCTGGCAGCGCGCGCTGTTTGCCTTGGACCGCATCCACATCGGCGATGCCTGGCAGTTCCTGGCCGGTGGCCGCTACGTGCGCCTGGACGAGCGCGCCTACGACAAGCGCGGCGTTCCGGAACGGCACAGCCGCCTGTCGCAGTTCCTGCCGCAGACCGCGCTGGTCTGGCAGGCCAGCGAACGCGTCAATGTCTACGCCAGCTACGTGGAGGGCCTCTCGCTGGGCCAGGAAGCGCCGTTCTGGACCAGCAACGGCAGCACCTTCCTGCCGGCCATGCAGTCGCGCCAGCGCGAGGTGGGCGTCAAGTACGCCGCCGCGGATGGGCTGATGCTGGGAGCGGCGCTGTTCCGCATCACCCAACCGTTCCAGTACGCCAAGCCCGATGCCAGCGATGCCGGTTTCACCTTCGTGCAGGAGGGCACCCAGGCGCACACCGGGCTGGAGCTGACCGCCAATGGCCAGGTCAGCGAGCGGCTGTCGGTGAACGCCAGTGCCAGCCTGCTGCAGGCACGCGCGCGTGATGCCGGTACCGCGTATTACGACGGCCAGCAGCTGGTCAACGTGCCCAAGGTGCGGGCTGCGTTGCACGTGGACTACGCATTGCCGTACGTGGACGGCCTGGCGGTGAGCGGCGGCTGGCGTTACGCATCCAGCAATGCAGCCACCGTGGACGGCAGCGTGAAAGCCCCGGCCTATTCCGTGTTCGACGCCGGCGTACGCTATCAGCATCAGCTGCACGCGCACCCGGTCACCTGGAGCCTGTCGGTGGACAACCTGTTCGACCGCTTCTACTGGCGCGACACCGGCAGCAGCGCCGGCGATTACTACCTGTTCCCCGGCGCGCCACGCCAGGCGCGGCTGTCGGTCACGGTCGGCCTGTGAGCGCGACCGTGCTCGAATGGGCGGCGGTGGTGGCCAGCCTGCTCGGCGTGTGGCTGATGGCACGCCGGCGCATGCTCGCCTGGCCGGTGGGGCTGATCGCGGTGGCTCTGTACGCCACGGTGTTCATCGAGGCGCGGCTGTATTCGGACAGCCTGCTGCAGGTGGCGTTCGGGGGCTTCCTGCTGTACGGCTGGCTGAGCTGGCACCGGCATGCCGAACAGGACGGCGCGATCGTGATCGTGCCGCTGCCGCGCATGCAGCTGCTGCGCGACCTGGGCGTGGGGATCGTCTTCGGCGTGGTGTTGGGGGCGGCCATGCACACCTGGACCGACGCCGCGCTGCCGTGGCTGGACGCCATGCTGGCCGCGCTGAGCCTGGTGGCGCAGTGGTGGCAGGCCCGGCGCCATGTCGCCACCTGGTGGCTGTGGATCGTGGTCGACGTGGTGTACGTGGGCATGTACCTGGTCAAGTCGCTGGATGTCACCGCCGGCCTGTACCTGGTGTTCATCGGCCTGGCGGTGATGGGGCTGCGTGCCTGGTCGGCCGCCCGCGATGAGGGTGCGCTGCTCAAACCGCGCTAGCCTGTGCGGCATGAACCCGACCCCCGAACTGCTGCGCCGGCTGCTGCGGGCCAAGGACCACATGGACCGCGCCCCGCACGAGGCGTGGCCGGTGGCGCGGCTGGCCGAGGTCAGCGCGGTGTCCGAGGCGTATTTTGCACGGCAGTTCCGCCAGGCGTTCGGGCTGCCGCCGCACCGCTACCTGCTCACCCGGCGCATCGAACGCGCGGTGGCGCTGTGCCGCGACACCGACCTGCCGATCATCGACATCGCCCTGCAGACCGGCTGGAGCAGCCTGGGCACGTTCGGGCGGATCTTCCGCGACATCACCGGGCAGAGCCCGGGCGCGCTGCGCGCCAGCCTGTTGGCCGGAACCGCCGCGCAGGCGCCGGAGTGCATCGCGCGTGCTGCCAGCCGGCCGGATCTCAAGACCTCAGTTTCGGAGAAGCGGCAGGGTCGCGGCGGGCGTAAAAAGGAGCCTCACACACCGGAGGTCACATGAGCCAGGGCATTGAAGTAGTGGGTCTGTACGTGCGCGACCAGCAGGAAGCGCTGGACTTTTACGTGGGCACGCTGGGCTTTGTGGTGCATACCGATGCAGGCAACGGCGACTACCGCTGGCTGACCGTGGGGCACCCCGAACAGCCCGGTGTCCAGCTCGGCCTGTTCCGGCCCGGCCCGCCAGTGCACGATGCAGCCACCGCGCAGGCGCTGAACGCGCTGGTGGCCAAGGGCGCGATGCCGCCGCTGGTGATGACCGTGGATGACTGCCAGGCGGTCTACAAGCGCTGGTCGGCCGCCGGGGTGGAGTTCAACCAGGAACCGACCGAGCGCTACGGCACCGTGGATGCCGGGTTCCGCGACCCGTCCGGGAATGGTTGGAAGCTGATCCAGCGCGCGGGCTGACCGACGCTGGCACCCCGGATCGTAGAGCCCGGCGGTAGCGCCGACTGTCAGTCGGCTGCCGTTCGCGCGGTGATGGGCGTGCGCGAAGAGCAGCGGACTGACAGTCCGCTCTACCGAGACGCTTCACCTCGGGGGTAGCGCCGACTGTCAGTCGGCTGCCGTTCGCGCGGTGTTGGGCGCGCGCGAAGAGCAGCGGACTGACAGTCCGCTCTACCGGTCCGCTCTACCGAGATGCTTCACCTCGGCGGTAGCGCCGACTGTCAGTCGGCTGCCGTTCGCGCGGTGATGGGCGCGCGCGAAGAGCAGCGGACTGACAGTCCGCTCTACCGGTCCGCTCTACCTGTCCGCTCTACCGAGATGCTTCACCTCGGCGGTAGCGCCGACTGTCAGTCGGCTGCCGTTTGCGCGGTGATGGGCGGGCGCGAAGAGCAGCGGACTAACAGTCCGCTCTACCGGTCCGCTCTACCGGTCCGCTCTACCGAGACGCTTCACCTCGGCGGTAGCGCCGACTGTCAGTCGGCTGCCGTTCGCGCGGTGATGGGCGTGCGCGAAGAGCAGCGGACTGACAGTCCGCTCTACCGGTCCGCTCTACCGGGCCGCTTCACCTTGTCAGTGCGCGTGATGCGTGGACTTGTGGCGGAACTTCCGCGACATCCACTCACCCAGGTCATCCATCACGGTGAACGCGGCCGGGATCACGATCAGGCTCAGCAGCGTGGAGGTGATCAAGCCACCGATCACCGCAATCGCCATCGGCGCGCGGAAGCTGGAATCGCCAGCAAAACCCAGGGCGATCGGCATCATGCCCGCGCCCATCGCCAGCGTGGTCATCACGATCGGCTGGGCGCGCTTGCGACACGCATCAATGAGCGCATCGTGCTGGCTCATGCCCTGTTCGTCTTCCGCCATTACCGCGTAGTCCACCAGCAGGATGGAGTTCTTGGTGGCGATGCCGATCAGCATCAGCAATCCGATCAGCGCGGGCAGCGAAAGCATGTTCTGGGTGATCAGCAGCGCGCCGAACGCACCGCCGGCGCACAGTGGCACCGCCGCCAGGATGGTCACCGGCATCAGCGCGTGGTTGAACAGCAGCAACAGCACCATGTAGATGCAGATCAGGCCAGCGGCCATCGCCAGCATGAAACCGATGAACAACTCCACGAACACTTCGGCATCGCCGGTGTTGAGGAAGGTCACGCCCGGCGGCAGCTTTTTCACGCTGGGCAAGGCCTGTACTTCAGTCATCACATCGCCCAGCGGGCGGCCGTTGAGTTCGGCGGTGAGGGTCACGTTGCGCTGGCGCTGGTAGCGCGAAATCTGCGAGGGGCCACTGCCCTGGCGGATCTCGGCCACCGCCGCCAGCGGCACCGGGCCATCGCGGCCGGGCACGCGCAACTGCCCGATCAGCGCCGGATTGGCCAGCGTGGCTTCGGCGAAGCCAACCCGGATCGGCACCTGGCGATCAGGCAGGTTGAGCTTGGCCAGGCGCTGTTCGTAGTCGCCGGCAGTGGCGATGCGCGCGGCTTCGGCGATGTCCTGCGTAGCCACGCCCAGGTCGGCCGCACGCGCCGCGTTGGGCACGATCTGCAGTTCCGGGCGCAGCAGCGACGCGGTGGAAGTCACGCTGCCCAGCCCCTGGATGCCGCGCAGGTCGCGCTCCAGTGCGGTGGAGGCGTCCTGCAGGCGCTGCGGGTCGTCGCCGGACAACACCAGCTGCAGCAGGTTGCCCGGCTCGGAGCTGACATAGCTCACGCGTACGCCGGGCAGGTTGGCCAGGCGCTCGCGCGCATCGCGTTCCAGCGCGCGCTGGTCACGGTCGCGGTCATCGGCCACGCCCCAGTCCAGGATCAGCGTCGCCTTGCGCGGTTCGCCCACGCCGGTGGCGCTGGGATCGCCCAGGTCGAGCACCGCACCGACGGCGGTGTAGACCTGCTTCAGCTCCGGCATGTCCTTGAGCAGCGCACGCGCACGCTCGGCCACGGCCACGGTTTCCTGCAGGCGGGTGCCCGGTGGCAGCTCCAGGTTGAGGTTGCTGCGGCCCAGGTCGGACTGCGGAATGAAGGTGGCCGGGATCAACGGGACCAGTGCCAACGACCCCACGAACATGGCGAAGGCCAGCCACAGGGTCCAGCCCCGGTGGCGCAATGCCTTGTCCACCCAGCCCAGGTACCAGCCCATCAGCTTCGATTCGGGCTTCTCTTCGCCATGCGGCTTGAGCAGGTAGGCGGCCATCATCGGGGTGAGCAGGCGTGCCACCAGCAGCGAGAACAGCACCGCCGTAGCGGCGGTCCAGCCGAATTCGCGGAAGAACTTGCCGGCGATGCCGGGCATGAACGCCACCGGCACGAACACCGCGGCCAAGGTCAGCGAGGTGGCGATCACCGCATTGCCGATCTCCCCGGCGGCTTCGCGCGCCGCTTCGAGCGGCGGCTTGCCCATGCGCAGGTGGCGCACGATGTTTTCGATCTCCACGATCGCATCGTCCACCAGGATGCCGACCACCACCGACAACGCCAGCAGGGTGATGATGTTGAGGGTGAAGCCGAAGAAGTACATCACCGCGAAGGTGGGGATGATCGACAACGGCAGCGCCAGCGCCGACACCCAGGTGGCGCGCCAGTCGCGCAGGAACAGCCACACCACCAGCAGGGCCAGCAGGGCGCCTTCCCACAGCATGGTCATCGACGAATCGTAGGAGCGATGGGTTTCGTCGATGGCGGTGGTGACCAGGCGGAAGTCGATGCCGGGGTGCTCGGCCTTGATCTTGTCCAGCGCCTCGTGCACGCCGGCTTCCACCTTCACTTCGCTGGAGCCGCGGGTGCGCGACATCGAGAACGCGACCACCTTTTCACCATCCAGCAGTGCTGCTTCGGTGGGGTCGGCGGCGGCGTCGGTCACCTTGGCCAGGGTGGAAAGCCGCACCGCGCGGCCGTCCGGCAGGGCGATGGAGTAATCGCGCAGCGCCTGCGCGTCGCCCACCGTGCCCAGCGTGCGGATGGTCTGCTGCGCGCCTTCGATCTCGGCCTTGCCACCGGCGCGTTCCACCTGGATGCGGGCCAGCTGCTGCGAGACATCACCGGCGGTGATGCCCATGGCGATCAGCGCGTTCGGGTCCAGGTCCACGCGCACCTGGCGCTGCACACCGCCCACCCGGGTCACCCGCGCCACGCCGGGTACGCCGTACATGGCGCGCGAGATGTCGCGGTCGACGAACCAGCTGGCTTCGTCCGGGGTCATGTGCGGCGCGACCAGCGCGTAGGTCATCAGCGAACCGCCGATGTCCACCTTGGAGATCACCGGTTCCTGGATGTCCTGCGGCAGGTCGGTGCGGATGCGGGTAACCGCATCGCGGGTATCGTCCAGCGCGGTGGCCAGGTCGGCCTCCAGCTGGAACTCGATGGTGGTGGTGCTGACGCCTTCGCTGACCGAGGAGATCACGCGCTTGACGTTGTTGACCGTGGCGACCGAGTCCTCGACCTTGCGGGTGACCTCCGCTTCCAGCTGGCTGGGCGAGGCACCCGGCTGGGTCACGGTGACCGTGGTCATCGGGAAGGCGATGTCGGGGAAGCGCGCCACCGGCAGCTGGTAGAAGCCCCACAGGCCGGCCACGCACAGCACGAAGAAGATCAGCAGGGCAGGCAACGGGCGTTTGATCGCCCAGGCGGAAATATTCATTTGGCGCCGGCCTTGGCATCGGTCACCACGCGCACACGGTCGCCTTCACCCAGGAAGCCGGCGCCATCGACCACCACCCGGTCGCCGGCCTTGAGCCCCTCAAGGATCGCGGTGCGGCCCTGCACGGCCTGGCCGGTACGCACGCGCAGGCGCGCGGCCTGCTGCTTGTCGTTCACGGTGAACACGTAGCTGTGGCCGTCGCGCTGCACGATCGCGGCGGTCGGCACGGTCAGCGCCGGGCCTTCGCCGATGACGATGCGGCCCTCCACGTACACACCCGGCTTGAGCGTGCCCGGTTCGGGCAGGTCGGCGAAGAGGGTGCCGGTGCGCGTCTGCGCGTCCACGCCGGGGGTGACTGCACGGATGCGGCCAGACACCACCGCATCGGCATAGGGCAGCTCCACGGTATTGCCCACGGCCACGCCGGTAAGCTGGTCTTCGGGCAGTTCGGCACGCCATTCCAGGCGGCCATCGCGGATCAGGCGCAGCAATTCGGTACCGGCAGACACCACCTGCCCCGGCTGCACCAGGCGCTTGGAGATCAGGCCATCGGCGGGCGCGCGCAGGTCGGCGAAGTCGCGGCGCAGCTGCGCCGCATCGCGCGAGGCACGCGCGGTGGCGGTCTGTGCTTCGGCATTGATGCGGTTCGCCCGCAGTTCGTCCAAGCTGCTTTCGCTGATCAATTTTTCCGCCGCCAGCTTTTCGCTGCGCTGGTAGTTCAGGCGGGCGAGCTCCTGCGCCGCCTGCGCCTGCGTCAGCGAAGCGTCGGCCTGCGCCAGTTCGCTGTCCAGGGTGCGGTGGTCCAGCTGCAGCAGCACCTGGCCCTTCTTCACCCACTGGCCCACGTCCACCGGCAGCGCGGTCACGCGCTGGCCGCTGATCTCCACGCCCAGCTGCATTTCCTCATACGCGGTGACCGGGCCGGAGACCAGCACCGTGCGCGCCACGGTCTGCTGCTGCACGGTGGCCAGCGACACCGGCAGCGCCGAGCTGGCGGCGGCCGCGGCGGCGTCCTGTTCGTCTTTGTTTCCGCAGGCCGCAAGCAACACGGCCAGCAGCAGGAGGGGGGTATGGCGGAAAAGTGAGGCACGCATCGGTGAGCTTCCGTGTCGGAACTGCGGTAACGAAGGAAAGGAATTCAGGGGGCGCGGGCCAGGCGCTGTTCGATGCCGTCCAGCATCAGGCCGAGGCCCTGTTCGAAGCGGGTGTCGAAATCGACCTCGCTCCAGACCTCGCGGGCGCTCCAGCAATGCGGGAAGCGTGCTTCGGCCAGTGCCATGAAGGACTCGCCCAGCGCCTCCATGCTGCCGTCGCCGGGCCAGGACTGTTCTTCGATCACGAAGCCCATCGTGTAGTACACCAGGTCCATCGGCGCGGTCGCGGCCACCCGCACCGACGCCCCGGCGCCGACCAGTGCGGCGATGCAGGTTTCGCCCACCCGCAGCACGTTTTCGGTGGCCAGGAAGGTGCCCGCGTAGACCCGGGCCCCGTCGCGACGTGCCTTGAACGCGGTACGGAACTCGCGCGCGACCTGCAGCAGGGTCTGCCGCCAGGGCTGGCCATCGGGGATGTCGCGGGCCACGTCCACGATCATCGCGTCGGCCATGGCATCCACCAGCGCCTGCTTGCTCTTGAAGTGCCAGTACAGCGACGGCGCGCGGATACCCAGCATGCAGGCCACCTTGCGCAGGGTCACGCCCTCCATGCCGGCTTCGTCGAGAAGCTTGAAGGCGGCCGCGACGATGTGGTCCCGGGCGATGGGTTTGCGCACTGGGGGGAATCTACCTAACGTTGTTAGGGAGCGAATCTAACAGTGTTAGGTTTGGGGGTGCAAGGGGGAGGCACGCACCCTGGAGAACTCAAGGCTGCGGCCAGCCTTTGAGATGTCCGAGCTTCCACCGCCAGCACGCGTAGGCCAGAAACGCGAAGCACACCGCTACGGAGCTTGGGCTGAAGGCGTCGGCAGTTCCGTTCTTCATCACATAGCCAACAATGAATGCCGCGAAGAAGAAAGCGCAGATCCGTCGACGCAGCAGGAGCGTGATGCCACCCAGCAACAACGAGGATGACAGGAACGCACCGAATGCAAGCTGCGAGGACGGAGGTGCATCGGCGTAACGCGAACCTGCTTGCGCGGCCAGGTACAGCAGCATGGCGAAAAACTGCAGCAGGCAGAACGTGGCGATCAGCGCCGAGATGACGGTATGCGCTGCGTCCTTCCACCGGCTTGGGCGCTTGGGGACATGTGCATTCGACGATTCATAGGGGTTCTCCACCGGATCTTCCTTGACGGTTGCTTGGGCGGGAGGATGATAAGCCGCCTGGGGGAGGGTCAGCCGACTGACAGTCGGCTCTACCGTCGGCTCTACCGTTGGCGCTACCGGTGCACTTCGGTATTTACGCTTGCGTTGTGGCGCGGCAGGCGGCACGGTTCACTTCTGACCGGGACCCGACCATGACCATCCGCATCCTCACCGTCGACGACCACCCGTTGATCCGCCAGGGCATCGCGTCGATGCTGGCGCTGGAGAGCGATCTGGAACTGGTCGGTGAAGCGGCGGACGGGACCGAGGGCATGGCACAGTTCCGTCACCTGCTGCCGGATGTCACCCTGGTGGACCTGCAGATGCCCGGTATCGATGGCATCGAGCTGACCCGCCGCCTGCGCGGTGAGTTTCCGCAGTCGCGGATCATCATCCTCACCACCTACCGTGGCGATGCCAATGCACGCGAGGCGCTGGCCGCCGGTGCCTGTGGTTACCTGCTGAAGAGCTCGCTGCGCGGTGAGTTGATCGATGCGGTACGGCGGGTCGCGCAGGGCAAGCGCTGCCTGTCGGCGGAGATCTCCGAGGAAATCGCGCAGCACCTGGGCGAGGAGGCGCTCACCGCGCGTGAGCTGTCCATCCTGTCGGCGCTGGCGCAGGGCTGTGAGAACAAGCGCATCGCCAACACGCTGGGCATTTCCGCGGAAACGGTGAAGTCGCACGTGGCGCGCATTTTCGAGAAGATCGGCGCGCGCAACCGCACCGAGGCGATTCATATCGCACTGCGTCGCGGCCTGGTACGGCTGGAACATTGAGCCCTAGCGCTTCAGCATCGGCAGCGGTCGCAGCGGATGGCGCAGACCGTGCCTGAGCGAGAACTGCAGCAGCCGTAGGTGGAAACCCAGGCGCGGAAAGCGCTGCACGGTACGGCGGAAATCGTCCGTGCTGAGGTCGAAGCGCAGCGTGCCCATCGACACGTCGATCCAGTCCGCGCGGCGGAACGTTTCGATGCGGGGATCCTGCCCGCGCGGCAGGGCCGAGATCCTGTGGTGCTCGCGGATCATCGCCAGCACCACCGTCACCAGCTCTGGCCGCTGCTGCTCGACCAGGTAATCGCGCGCGAGGGCTTCGGACGGCGCCAGGTAATCGAACGTCCCGGCGGTCCAGATGCCCAGGTCGTGGAAGGCCACCGCAACCGACAGCACGTACAGGTCTTCCAGACTGCCCGGCAACAGGCACCAGTGGAAGTTGGCCACGCGGTAGGTGTGGTTGCGGTACGGGTGGAAGTCGCGCCCCAGCACGCTGGCATGGGCGTCCAGGATGTCATCCAGTACAGCCAGGCGGTCGAGCACGGCGTTCTCCCTGCGTGCACCGTGGGTGCACCGGCGTCCAGCGTAACGCCGGTGGGGGCGATGGCCGCTGCCGACCGGGGCATGCGTAGTCCCCCCATGTGGGGGAGCGCATCCGCGCCCGAACGACCGATGCCCGGCACCGGCCAGGGTGCAAGGCTGCACCGTCGCCCCCCCTTCCCCTTTCGGCATCGAGACGACCATGAGCACCTTCACTACGTCCGACGGCACCTCCCTCTACTACAAGGACTGGGGCACCGGCCCGGTGGTGTCCTTCAGCCACGGCTGGCCACTCAATGCCGACGCATGGGAAGCGCAGATGTTCTTCCTGGCCAGCCACGGCTTCCGCTGCATCGCCCACGACCGGCGCGGCCATGGCCGCTCCAGCCAGCCATGGGACGGCAACGAGATGGATACCTACGCCGACGACCTGGCGCAGCTGTTCGAGCACCTGGACGTGCGCGGGGTGACCATGGTCGGGCACTCCACCGGCGGCGGCGAGGTGGCCCGCTACATCGGGAGGCATGGCACCGCGCGCGTGGCCAAGGCCGTACTGATGGGCGCGGTGCCGCCGATCATGCTCAAGACCGCCGAGAACCCGGACGGGCTGCCCATCGAGGTGTTCGACGGCTTCCGCGCCGCGTACTTGGCCGACCGCGCGCAGTTCTTCCTGGACGTGGCCACCGGCCCATTCTTCGGCTTCAACCGACCCGGCGCGAACGTGTCCGAAGGCCTGATCCGCTCATGGTGGAACCAGGGCATGCAGTCCGGCCACAAGAATGCCTACGACTGCATCAAGGCGTTCTCGGAAACCGACTTCACCGAAGACCTGAAGAAGTTCGACGTGCCCACGCTGATCATCCACGGCGACGACGACCAGATCGTGCCGATCAAGGCCGCGGCACTGCGTTCGGTGGAGCTGGTCAAGGGCGCGCAGTTGAAGATCTATCCGGGCGGCGGCCACAGCCTGGGCGACACCGCCAAAGACCAGCTCAACCAGGACCTGCTCGCCTTCCTGCAGCGCTGAGCCCTCCCCTCCCCCACGTTTCGAGGACCTGCCATGAACACCGTGCCCCCTGCCGCCCTGCACGCCGTGCCTTCCGAACCCCGCGGATCGGGTCCTTCGCGCAGCGAAGAGTTCATCAGCGGCGGCGAGGGCGAGCTGTTCATCCGCAGCTGGCGCCCCAGCGGTCCGCCGCGCGCGGTGCTGGCGATCGTGCCCGGCTTCAATTCGCACAGTGGCCACTACCAATGGGCCGCAGCGCAGTTCACCGCGATGGGGCTGGCGGTATACGCAGTGGACCTGCGCGGGCGCGGCAAGTCCAGCGGGCCGCGCTTCCACGTGAAGCACTTCGACGACTACCTGGCCGACGTGCAGTCGCTGTTGGACGTGGCCCGCACGCGCGAACCGGGCCTGCCGGTGTTCCTGCTGGGGCACAGCGCCGGCGGCGTGATCGCCTCGGCCTACACCCTGGCCCACCAGGACGAGCTGGCCGGCCTGATCTGCGAGAGCTACGCCTTCCAGGTGCCCGCACCGGATGCGGTGCTGGCGCTGGTGCGCTGGCTGAGCGGCCCGTTCCCCACCCTGCGCGTGCTGAAGCTGCCCAACAAGGAATTCTCGCGGCTGCCCGAGGTGGTGAAGGCACTCGACGCCGACCCGCTCATCGCCAACGAGAAGCAGACCGCGTTGACCGTGGCGCAGATGCTGGTGGGCATCGACCGCCTGCGCCGCGGCTTCCCCACGCTGCGCCTGCCGGTGCTGGTGATGCATGGCACCGCCGACAAGGTCACCGTGCCCGCCGGCAGCCAGGTGTTCCAGGACAACGCCGGTTCGGCCGACAAGACCCTGTTGCTGTACAAGGATCATGCGCATGACCTGCTCAATGACCTCGGGCGCGAGGAAGTGATCGGCGACATCCAGCGCTGGATCGACCGGCATCTGGCCGTCGGCGCCGCCAGCAGCGTGGAGCGCAGCGCCTGAGCGTTGCCGCCGCACCAGCACCCCGCCACCAGTACGTAGGCCATCCGCAGCGTCGTTGATCCTGCATGAGCCGTGTTCAGCCCTCGTCCCGATCCTGGCCTGCGTCGCGCGCGTGCACCCACCCGCGCGGTGACGCCCCGGTACGGCGACGGAACGCCCGCGAGAAGGTGGGCGCGTCGGCGAAGCCCAGTTCCAGCGCTACCTGCTTCACCGGCCGCCCCGCGCGCAGCAGCGAAGTGGCTACGTTGAGCTTCCAATCCAGCGAATAGGCCGCCGGCGTGGTGCCGGTTGCAGTCTTGAACGCGGCGGCGAACGCGCTGCGCGACATGCCGGCCAGGCCGGCCATGCGCTCCAGCGTCCACGTTTCCCCAGGTGCGGCGTGCACCGACATCAAGGCCCTGGCCAGGCGTGGGTCGGACAGGCCCAGCATCATGCCCGGCGCCACCCGTGCCTGTTCCGGATGGTCGATGATCCAGCGCAGCACCTGGATCAGCACCACTTCGAACAGGCGGTTGGCCAGCAGGCGCGACCCGCAGCGGGTGCGGTCGGATTCGGCGAACAGCAACTCCAGGGTGGCCTGCAGTCCGTCGATGGCCTGCAGCGGCAGCAGGATCGCGTCCGGCAGCGACTGCACGATCGGGTTGCGCAGCCCGCCGTCGAAATCCAGCGTCGCGCAGGTGAAGTCGGAGCCGTCCACCGGCGGATTGATGAACTCGTGGTGCACCGCGCGCGGAAACAGCAGCAGCGTAGGTTCGCACAGATGGGTGCGCGCCAGCTGCTTGCCGTCCCGGTACAGCAGGTCCATTTCGCCCCGCCGCAGCACATGCAGGAAGCCGCGCCCGGGCTGGGCGTCAAAGGTCTGCAACCCGCACAGCGGGCCGGCATGGAACAGGGTGGCCTCAACCCGGAACCGCTCCAGGACGGGGCTCAGGCGGTCGAGGGCGGTGCTGGACGAATTGCCATCTATCAGCGACATAAAGACACCAAACGTCCCGAGCGGGTTCCTATTATGCCCATCAACCGGCCACTCCGCGCCGGCATCCAACAGGAAACCCAGCCATGTCCCGTATCCCCCTTGTCACCCCGCAGGACGCCACCGGCGAGACCCAGGCCGTGCTCGGCCAGATCCACGGCGCCTTCGGCGCCACCCCCAACATGTTCCGCGCCGTGGCCAACTCCACCGCTGCGTTGAAGAGCATGTGGGGTTCGTTCGGCGCACTGGGTGCCGGCGTCATCCCGGCCGCGCTGGGCGAGAAGATCGCCGTGGCCATCGCCAACCGCAACGCCTGCGAGTACTGCCTTGCCGCGCATACGGCACTCGGCCGCAAGGCCGGCGCAAGCAGCCAGGAAATGAGCGCCGCGCAGGGCGGTGAATCCGACGACCCGAAGACGGCCGCCGCGCTGCACTTCGCCCTGCGCGTGGTGGAAGGCCGTGGCCAGATCGACGATGGCGAGGTCGCCCAGCTGCGCAGCGTGGGCTTCAACGACGGGGAAATCGTGGAGATCCTCGCCCACGTCGCGTTGAATCTGTTCACCAACTACGTCAACGTGGCCTTTGCGGTGCCAGTCGATTTCCCCGGCGTCAAACTGCGTTGACTCCTGCGCACAGGCTGGCCGGCACACCGGCCAGCCCACTGTGCCACCCGCACCCTGGAGGCAAACCCATGTCCCGCTCCTACCAACCGATCAACTGCGAGTTCCACGATGTACTGGAAGCGGTCGCCACTGGCGGTCGCCGCGTGCCCATCGTGTATGCCACCGCCGGCGCAGCGCAGGCTGCGGTCGTCGCCCGCATCACCGACCTGGGCGCCAGTGACGCCGTCGAGTACATGCACCTCGATGACGGCAGCCGGGTCCGGCTGGACGACATCGTGAGCGTGGACGCATCGACCAGCAGGCATTCGGCCCGCGCTGACCGCGGTACCGGCTGTCCCGCTCCCGACATCGCCGCCGTGGGACAAGTGCGGCGCCTGCTTTCGTGGGATCATCCTGCGTTCCAAAGATACGTCCACCCGCCCCATGCCTGTGCTGACCGACCCGGCCCTGCTGCGCGACATCGCCGACATCAACCGGATCCGATCGGTGCCGCGGATCCTGGAGACGGTTGCCCACATCACCGGCTCCCGGTTCACCGCCATCGCGCGGGTCACCGACACCACCTGGACGGCGTGCGCGACCTACGACACGCTGGGGTTCGGCCTGGTGCCCGGGGGGCAGCTGGTGCTGGAGACCACCCTCTGCGATGAGATCAGGCAATCCTCCAACGCGGTGGTGTTCGCACACGCCAGCCAGCATGCGCTGTATTCCCGGCACCACACGCCACGCATCTACGGGCTGGAAAGCTACGCGTCGGTCCCGATCTTCCGCCCGGACGGAAGCTTCTTCGGCACCCTGTGCGCGATCGACTCGGCACCCGGCAGTTTTGACGAAGCGCACGTGCAGCGCTCCATGGAGTTGCTGGCCGAGCTGGTCGGCAACTACCTCGACAGCGAAGACCGCCTGGTGGAGGCCGCCGCGCAGCTTTCGGCAGCGCATCGTGTCGCGGACCTGCGCGATCAGTTCGTGGCCGTGCTGGGCCACGACCTGCGCAGCCCGCTGCAGGCCATCAGCATGGCGGCCGATTCGCTGGAGATGTCACCGCTCACGGAAAGCCAGGACCACATGCTGGGCCACATCCGGGCCGGCGTGGACCGGATGGACGGACTGATCAACGACGTCCTCGATTTCGCCCGCGGTCGCCTGGGCGGCGGCATCCCGGTATTGCTGCGCGAGTGCGATTCGCTGGAACAGACGTTGCGCAAGGTGGTGGTGGAAGTGGAGGTGGCGAGCGGTCGCTCGGACATCGAAGTGCAGGTAGACATCGACGGAAGTGTTTACTGCGACGCCAGCAGGCTTGCCCAGCTGCTGGCGAACCTGCTGGGCAATGCCGCACAGCACGGCGATACGTCCCGCCCCATCTCGGTGGACATATGCGCCGATCCGGACGCGCTGTCACTGGTGGTCCGCAATGGCGGCCGGATCCCGGCCGACAAGCTGGCGGACATCTTCAGCCCATTCTCCCGCGAGAAGGGCGACGATCCGCGTCCGGGCCTGGGCTTGGGCATCTATATCGCTGCGGAAATCGCCCGTTCGCATGGCGGCACGCTGGGTGACGATTCGGACGCCGGCACGGGAACGGCGTTTACGTTCAGGATGCCGCGTGCAGTCGCGACGGGCAGCGCGGTTCCCTGAACACGCGCTTCATTCATGTACCGGTCAGTTCAATATTCAGGGTTGATTAGAACGCCTAACGGATAATTCACACCTGTCGACCGCCTGCTTCTCTCCCCTCCCCCGGAGCAGGCGGTCGACGAAACCAAAATAAAAAAAGGTGTGTTCCCGATGATGAAGTCTTCCCTGCTTGCCCTGGGTCTGGTCGCTGCACTGCCGTTCGCGGCGTCGGCCGCCGATGGCCTGTCCTACAACTACGTTGAAGGCGGCTACGTGAACACCGATACCCGCGGCGGCTCCGCCGACGGTTGGGCGGTGAAGGGCTCGGCCGCGATTGCGCCGAACTTCCATGTCTTTGGCGATTACAACTCGCAGGAAACCGACCGCGGCAACGTTGACGTCGACCAGTGGCGCGTCGGCCTGGGCTACAACTACGGCATCGCGCCGACCACCGACCTGGTGGCACGCGTTGCCTACCAGAAGTTCGATCCGAAGGAAGGCCTGGACTTCAACGGTTACGCCACCGAAGTGGGCGTGCGCACCGCGTTCACCCCGATGATCGAAGGCTACGCACTGGCCGGCTACGAAGACTTCAGCAAGAAGCACGGCATCAACCCGGACGGCGAGTTCTACGGCCGTGTCGGCGCCCAGGCCAAGTTCAACCAGAACTGGGGCCTGAGCGGCGAAGTGAAGCTGGCCAAGGGCGGCGACAAGGAATGGTTCGTCGGCCCGCGCTTCACCTGGTAACACGCACGTTGCAAGCTACGTTGTTGCATGGCGCGTGACCTCTCTCCCACGCGCCAAGAAGCCCGCCCCTCCGGCGGGCTTCGCTTTTGTGGGGGAGAGTGGGTGTGGTTCTAATCCGTATCAGGATGACGCAGAGCAGCTTCGTAATCCCGCCCTCCGTAGAACACGCCCAGAATCGACACCATGCATTTCTGATCATCCACGTGGAGCGCGATGACCGTGGTGCCTCTGAAGTTGGTGATCCGAAGTCCGGGCAGCACGTCATCTCGCTTGATTCCACGCATCGGAAACGAGGCGAGTGTCTCGCAGTAGGCGACGATGGCGTCAACGTAGCGCACGGCGGCAAGTGGCGAACCAGCCGCTTCAATGTGGTCTTCGAGTGCTTCCAGTTGCTCCACCGCCGCTGGTGCGAACTGGATGCGGTACGTCATACCGGATTGGAAACGTTGCGGGCTCGGCGCCTGCGGGTGAGACGCTCTTGCGCCTCTTCGAGCGACAAGGCTTGTGCCGGGTCAGCCTCAAGTGCGCGTGCTGCCGGTATGACCTGCTCCCGCAGCCACGCATCCATTGCCCTGTCGCGCGCCAGAAGTGCGCGAAGGCCATCGCGTATCACCTCGCTCTCGGTGGCGTACTCGCCGCTCGCGACCTTGGCGCGGACGGAGTCCGCCATCTCATTTGGCAGCGTAATGCTGAACTGTTGGGTCGAGCGCATGGGGCGGCCCTTCACCTGAGTAGGATTCAATCCTACTCCCTTACCAGCTTCGCTCAAAGCGACCCATCCCGATGGCGCAAAAATCTGCATACACGTTGGACTCACGGCAGAAACGGGAGCCAGTCTGAACACGTCGCCGGATGGCAGCATTGCAACTTGTTGCAGGCGGCCGGGGTTGTGATCGGAGCCAAAAAAAAACCCGGCCTTGGCCGGGTTTTTTTGCTTGAATCACTTGAACAGCGTATCCGGATACTCCGGCTTCTGCTCCCGCGCCAGCAGCGCGCGCAGGCCTTCTTCCGGCGTCTGTTCGCCGTGCAGGACGGCGCGTACCCCGTCGGAGATCGGCAGGTCGATGCCGTGGCGGCGTGCCTGGCGCATGACCTCGTCGGCGGTCTGCACCGATTCCACCACCTGGCCGATGTCGCGCACCGCGTCGGGCAGGCTCTGCCCGCGTCCCAGCGCCAGGCCGAGACGACGGTTGCGCGACAGGTCGCCGGTGCAGGTCAGCACCAGATCGCCCAAGCCGGCCAGACCCATCAGGGTTTCCGGCTTGGCGCCGATCGCGGCCGCCAGGCGCAGCATTTCATTCAGGCCGCGGGTGATCAGGCCGGCACGGGCGTTCAGGCCCAGCTGCATGCCGTCGGCCACGCCGGTGGCCACGGCCAGCACGTTCTTCATGGCGCCGCCGAGTTCGGCACCCACCATGTCATCGCCGGTGTAGGCACGGAACGCCGGGCCATGCATGGCCTCGGCCACCTGCTGGGCAAACTCCGGGTCATCGCCGTGCACGGTGATGGCCGTGGGCAGGCCCTGGGTGACTTCCTTGGCGAACGATGGGCCGGTGACCACCGCAAGCGGCACGTCCGGTCCGAGGACCTCGCGGGCGACTTCGTGCAGGAAGCGACCGGAACCGGGCTCAAAGCCCTTGGTCGCCCACGCCACGCCGGCGTCGGCCGGGCGCAGCGGCGCCAGCGCGCGTACGGTTTCCCCGAACGCGTGCGACGGCACGACCACCAGAATCCACTTCGCACCCTCGACGGCCGCAGCCAGGTCGGTGGTGGCACGCAGCGATTCCGGCAGCGGAATGCCTGGCAGGTAACGGGTGTTCTCGTGGCGCTGGTCGATGGCGTCCACCATCGTCGCGTCGCGCCCCCACAGCACGGTCGGGTGACCGTGCCGCGCCAGCAGGCTCGCCAGGGCGGTGCCCCAGGAGCCTGCGCCGAGAACGGCGATCTTGTCTGCGTTGTCGCGCATCACAACCACTGCAGCGCCGATCAGGCGTTGCCGGCCGGCTCGGAATCGGCGAGCGAGGTTTCGCCCTGTTCCTGGCGCTGGCGCAGGGTTTCGGCGTACAGGCCTTCGAAGTTGATCGGCTGCAGGAAGAACGGCGGGAAGCCGCCGGCCTGGATCAGGTCGCTCACCAGCTGGCGCACGTAGGGGAACAGGATGTTCGGGCACTGGGTGCCCAGCAGCACGTCGATCGACTGCGGGTCCAGGCCTACCAGGCCGAACACGCCAGCCTGCTGCACTTCTGCCACGTAGGCGGTCTTGTCGCCGGCCTTGCAGGTCAGGGTCACGGCCAGCACTACTTCGAAGGCGCTCTCGCCCAGGCGCTGCACGCGCTGGTTGAGGTTGAGCTGCAGCTCCGGCTGCACGGCTTCGTTGAACACGGCCGGGGCGTTGGGCGATTCGAAGGAAACGTCCTTGACGTAGATCTTCTCGACGGTGAACGCGGGGCCGGTGGCGGCGTCGGCCGGCGCGATGGCGCCGTTGGTGTTCGCTTCGGACATTTCCTGTTGCTCCAGATATTTACAGTCAATAATGGATTGTTACATGCCCTGCGATGGGGGCGTGTGGCGCCGCGCACAAGGCGCGCGGCCAAATCCGGTGGAAAATCAGTTGCGGCCCTTGACCAGCGGCAGTTCGGCCTGCTGCCAGGCCGGCAGTCCGCCGTCGAGCACATGCACCTGCTCGAAACCGGCCTTCTTCAGCGCCTTGGCGGCGGTTTCCGAGGCGGTGCCACTGCGGCACACCAGCACCACCGGCTTCTGCTTGGCGTTGGCGACGAGCTTGTGCTCGGGACCGAACTGGGCCGGCTGCACGTTGCGGCTGCCGGCGATATGGCCCTTTTCGAAATCGGTCCCCGCAGACAGGTCGACCACGACCGCGCCGCCGGCATTGATCAGCTGGGTCAGCTCGGCCGGCTTGATCGACTTGTAGCCGCGCATCAAGCGGCGCACCTCGGTGACGAGGATGGCTACGGTCAGGCCCGCGAAGGCCATCGACAACATCGGGTTTCGGCCGGCAAAGGCCAGCAGCTCTTCGTAATTCACTCAGATCACGGGTCGATTAGCGGGCGCCGATTGTCGCACATGCAGGCGAACCGGCGCCCGGCGGGCGGTTCAGGGGCTCAGCGCGGTTCCTGCCACAGGTTCGGCAACCCGTTGGCCTGCAGCCAGCGCTTGTCCTCGGCGTCCCAGCGCCAGATTTCCTTGACCGTAACCTCGCGCTGCGCCTGGGTATTGAGGTTGATCACCCCCACCACGGCCGAACGGCCCACGCTGCCGTCGGGCATGTTCACGTTCTCCAACGGCCGGTAGCCGGAGATCTTCACCTGCTCGTAGCGACGCAGTTCCAGGTCGCTCAAGGGGTGTTCCTTGGTGTACTTCGGATCCAGGTAGGGCAGCGCTTCCTCGGTGGTTCCCCAGCGGATGGTGGAGGCGTAGAGGGTCTGGGTCTTCTCCAGCTCCACACGCTGCTTGCGGGTCAGCTTTTCCTTGGCCGCCAGCGTGTTCACGCTGGTCAGCGCCAGCAGGGCGAGAAGCAGGATCTGGATGGTACGGCGCATGCGAATTCCCCAATCGGCAAGGCGCCCATCCTACCGCCTTGCGAAGGCCACGAAACGTCCGCTCAGTTCAGCCGCGGGTTTTCCGGCCTCGCCGGGCTGGCGCGCCACCACTTCGATGCGGGCCTTGCCACGCTGGGCGAAGGTGGCCAGGAAGGTGGCCCAGTCGGCCTCGTCGGCGGCCTGGGCCTGGGCCTGCAGGTCCTGGTAGACCGGCGCCAGGTAGCGCACGTGGCTGTCGGCTACGTACACGTCCGCGTCGAAGCCGGCCTGGCGCAGGCGCAGGGTGACCAGGGCCCAGCCGGACAGGGTCAAGGCCGACGACAGGCTGCCGCCGAAGGCGTTGCCTTTGTCGTTGACGTTGGCGGCCAGCGGTGCGCGCAGGGTCAGCACACCGTCGGCGTAGCCGGCCACCTGGATCTGCATGGCCGCCACCGGCGGCATGCGCTCAAGCACCTGCTGCAGGACGGCCAGGTGCTGGGACGGGGAATCGGTTTCGGACATCGGTACGGCGACGTTACGGCGAAGGCCTCGCATAATGCCCGCAATGAACCGCCTCGCACATGTGCCGGAATGGACCCTGTTGTCGCTGCGCCCGCGTGGCCAGCACGCCGCGCTGCGACGCGCGGCGGCGCCGCTGGGCGCGCAGGTGGTGGGGCTGTCGTCCTGGGCCCTGGTGGCCCGGCACGACGCGGCCACCCGCACCGCGCTGGCGCAGGCGCTGGGGGCCGACCGGGTGGTGTTCAGCAGCCCGGCGGCGGTGCATGCGGCCGCGCGGCTGCAGTCGCTGGGTGGGCCACACGCGGGCACCTGGCTGGCGGTAGGCGCTGGCACTGCAGCGGCGCTTAGCAGCCACGGCGCGACCGACGTGCAGGCACCGCAACGGATGGACAGCGAGGGGCTGCTCGACCTTCCTGGACTGGCCAGCCTGCACGGGCTGCGCGCGGCGCTGGTGACCGCGCCCGGTGGCCGCGGGATCATCGCTGACACGCTCCAGGCCCGTGGCGCGCAGCTGCAACGGGTGGACGTCTATCGCCGCCAGCCGCTGCGGCTGGCGCCACGCCAGCTGCAGCGGTTGCGCCACCACCCCACGCCGTGGGTGCTGGCCCTGAGCAGCGCCGAGGCACTCGCGTTGCTGCAGGCGCAGCTGCCACCGGACCTGCTGGCGCGGGTGCAGGCCCAACCGGTGGTCGCCGCCAGCCCGCGCCTGGCGGCGCTGGCCGAGGACGCCGGTTTTGGCCGGGTCCGCTTGGCCGAGGGGCCGCTGCCGGTCCAGCTGGTACGGGCCGCACACGCCGCGATCACCACTGCCCAAGCTTCCTGAACAGGGGACGCAAGCGGCCTTGCGGGTCGCTTGGGCGGCGGGCGATGCTGTGCACCTGCGTGCCCGCCAGCTCGTGAATGCACCGGCGCGGGCGCCGAGGATGACTGCCTTGAACGACATCGATCCGCCCCCGCCCCACCCACCGCTGCGCTGGATACTGCCACTTGCCGCGGTCGTGGTTGTCGCAGGCGGCGCCGGCTGGGGTTGGACCCAGTGGCAGGCGCAGCAGCTGCGCAGCGCCCAGCGCGACGCTGACGCCACCGTGCTGGTGCAGGGCCTGGCCAGCAGCGTGGACGCGCTGCGCCGCGACCAGCGTTCGACCTCGCAGCGGGTGCAGGACGCGGCCGCCACCAACCGGGTGTTGCGCGACGAGATGCTGGGCCTGGGCCAGCGCAGCGCGCTGCTGGAAGAGAACCTGGCGCGCCTGGCCGACAGCACCCGCCACAATGCACAGGCGCTGCAGCTGGAGGAGGCCGAACTGCTGCTCAGCCAGGCCGGACAGCGGCTGGCGTTCGCCGACGATGTGGAGGGCGCCCGACGCCTGTACGCGCTGGCCGCGGCGGCACTGGAAGACGTCCAGGGCAGCGAGTACCTCAACCTGCGCCAGGCGTTGATGCAGGAGCGCAACGCGGTGGATGCACTCGGCCCCGGCCCGCGCGCGGAGGCCAGCCAGGGCCTGAACCGGTTCGCCACTGCGATAGGCGCGCTGCCCGAGCAGATCGTGCCGACGGCCGACAGTGCCGCCCCGTGGTGGCACGAGCTGCTGGCGCCGTTCGTGACCATCACCCCCACCGCCACGCAGGGCCCGCTGACCGGCGCAGAGCGCGCCGCCGCGTGGGATTCGCTGCAGCTGGAACTGACCCTGGCCCGCGCGGCCGTGGAACGCGGCAATCAGTCGGATTTTGAACAGTCGCTGGACCGCGTGGCGCTGTGGATGCCACGGCTGTGGCCGGATTCACCCGGCCTGCGCGAGCGACGTGCTGAACTGCAGCAGTTGCGCGCTCGAGTGCTACGCCCCCCGCTGCCCGAACTGGGCAGCACCCTGCAGCAGCTGCGCGCCATGCGCGATGGGAGTTGATGGATGAAGCCGATTTATTCCGTAGTGGTGTTGTTGCTGGCGGTGGTGCTGGGCGTGGTGGCCGCACACTGGCTGGGTGCCGAATCGATGCGCCAGTACGGCGAGGTGATCTACCGCGCCGGTGGCAACGACTACCGCTCCACCGCGCCGCAGGTGGCGCTGATGGCGCTGGTGGCCTTGCTGCTGCTGTGGCTGCTGTGGAGCCTGGTGGCCTCGCCGTTCCGGGCATGGGGCCGCTATCGCCGCAAGCAGGGGCGCGCGCGTCTGATCGAAGGCCTGCAGGCGCACGAGTACGGTCATTGGCAGCGCGCGGAAAAACTGCTGGGCACCGCCGCAGAGGACGAGGAAGTGAGCGCGATGGCGTACGTCACCGCCGTGCGCAGCGCCGAGGCGCGGGGCGACCAGGCCGCAGCGGACCAGTACCTGCAGCGCCTGGCCACCACCGACGCAACCGCCTACGCGCTGCTGCAGGCCGAACGCCTGCTGGGCCAGGAACGCCCGGTGGATGCGATCAACGCCCTGGACGCCCCTGGCATCCAGCCGCTGCCGCCGCGTGGCCTGTGGCTGCGGACCGAAGCGCTGGCCCGCGCCGATCGCGCCCATGAGGCTTACGGCCAGCTGGGCGCGCTGCGCAAGCAGAAAGTGCTGCCCGATGATGCGGTGGCCGAGCTGGAAGTGCGCCTGGCCGCGCAGTCGCTGCTGGAGGCTGCTGACGTGAATGCGCTGGCCGCGCAGTGGGAGGCTACCCCGAAGGCGCTGCGCAGCGACCCGGACGTGGCCTCGGCCTATGCACTCCGTGCGGTGGCGCTGGATTGGGACGAGCCGGCCCTGCTCAACCTGGAACAGGCGCTGGACACGCGCTGGGACGAATCGCTGGTGACCCTGTACGGGCAGATGCCGGTGGAAAAGCTGGCCACCCGCCAGGCCAACCTGCAGCGCTGGCTGGCCCAGCAGCCGTCCAGCCCGGCGCTGTTGCTGGCGCTGGGCCGGATTGCCGCGCGCCAGGGCGAGACGGTGCAGGCCGAGGACTACCTGCACCGCGCCATCGCCGCCGGTGCCGGTCCGGAGGCGTGGGAAGCGCTGGGCGAGGTGTTCGCCGCACGCGGCGAACCGGCGCTGGCGGCGCAGTGCTACGGCAATGCGCTGCGGCAGTCGCGCGGGGAAAGCAGCGTGGTGCTGGTGCGCGAAGCAGCGGGGCAGAGCCCCGCTCTACACTCAGTCGTGCCGGAGCGTGCGACGGTGGAAGAGCAGTCATTGATGACCGATCCGGTAGTAGTGCGCGAGGCGCGCATTGAGCGGGTCGACCGCGACGAGTTCGGCAACCCCCGGGTACCCTGATGTAGCGCGGGGCGCTGCCCCGCTGCTTTTCCGCTGCACACAAAAAAGGCCGCCCTCGACGGGCGGCCTTTTTCCGTGCAGCGGGGCAGCGCCCCGCTCTACCGGGTTCAGCGCTCTACGATCGCCACTACGCCCATGCCGCCGGCGGTGCAGATCGAGACCAGCGCGCGGCCACCGCCGCGTTCGGCCAGCTGCTTGGCCGCGGTGGCGATCACGCGTGCGCCGGTGGCGGCGAACGGGTGGCCAGTGGCCAGCGACGAACCCAGCGGGTTGATCTTGGCCGGGTCGATCCGGCCGAGCGGTGCATCCAGGCCCAGGCGGTTGCGGCAGTAGTCTTCGCTCTCCCAGGCGCGCAGCGTGCACAGCACCTGCGCGGCGAACGCTTCGTGGATTTCATAGATGTCGAAATCCTGCAGGGTCAGGCCGTTGCGCTTGAGCATTTCCGGCACCGCGATGGTCGGCGCCATCAGCAGGCCTTCGCCGTGCACGAAATCGACGGCGGCCACCTGCGAGTCGCGCAGGTAGGCCAGCGGCTCGTGGCCGTGCGCGCGCGCCCATTCCTCGCTGGCCAGCAGCACCGCCGAGGCGCCGTCGGTGAGCGGGGTGGAATTGGCGGCGGTGAGCGTGCCACGACCGGACACCTTGTCGAAGGCCGGCTTCAGCGTGGCCAGCTTTTCCAGCGAGGTGTCCGCGCGCAGGATGTTGTCGCGCTCAACGCCACGGAACGGGGCGATCAGGTCGTTGAAGAAACCGCGCTCATAGGCGGCGGCCAGCTTCTTGTGCGAAGACACCGCCCATTCGTCCTGCGAATCGCGCGAGATGTTCCATTCCTTGGCCATGTCCTCGCAATGGTCGCCCATGCTCTTGCCGGTGCGCGGCTCGGCCACGCCCGGGAATTCCGGCTTCAGCTCGCCCAGCTTGAAGCCGCGCACGATGGCGCGGAGCTTGTCGCCGGTGCTCTTGGCGCGGTTGGCGGCCAGCAGGCGCGCGCGCAGTTTCTTGCCGTACACGATCGGCACGTCGGAAGTGGTGTCCGAACCGCCGCCGATGCCCGATTCGATCTGGCCCAGCGCGATCTTGTTGGCCACGGTGATGATGGTGTCCAGCGAGGTGCCGCAGGCGCGCTGCAGGGTGATGCCGGGAGTAAGCGGTGACAGGCCCGAGGACAGCGTGGCTTCGCGGCCCAGGTTCCAGTCGCTGGAATGCTTGATCACCGCACCCATCGCCACTTCGCCCAGCTGCTGCCCGTGCAGGCCGAAGCGTTCGACCAATGCACCCAGGGTGCGCACCGACATGCCCAGGTTGCCAACATCCGAATAGGCGGTGTTCTGGCGGCAGAACGGGATACGGACGCCACCGAGGATGGCGACGGGACGAGCGATGGGCATGGAGATACCTGGCATGGGAAGGGTGTCTGCAACATGGCCTGCACGAGGGAGCAGGCATAATGGGGGCAAGTGTAGCTGCCGCCCTGTGATGGGCCAACCGTGAACCCATGAGCAAACCCGACCCCGGCATGAATGCCCTTGGCGTACTGGCATTGGAACTGGCCGGAGGAGACGCCCCCCGCAACGCCGCCCTGACGTCCGCGCAGGCCGGTGAACTGGCCGACCGCGTTGGCCGCGACCTGGTCAAACTGGTCCCCGGCGTGAGCGGGCTGGACTTCGTGTTCGCCGGCGCCCATTTCGACCCGGCCGAAGTCCTGCGTCCCGGCTACCCGATCCACCGCCGCCTGGAAGAACTGCAGATGCGCGCGCCCGGTCGCAATGAAGGAGCGCGCCTGCTGGCCTTCGGTGCTGGCGCGGACGGCGACGTGCCGCTGCCGTTCCAGGCCGATCCCAGCCTTACCGGCGGCGGCCTGCGGGTGGTGCCGTTCCTGCTGACCGGCACCGAGGTGGCCCAGACCACGGCGGTGGCCGAAGCGCTGGAAGAGGTGCTGCTGGCCCAGGGCATGGCCCAGGCCGACACCGCGCTGCTGGCGCAGAACGCCTTCGGCGCGCAGATCGAGCACGCGCGCTACTTCACGGTGAATGACCTCGCCGCGATGATGTCGATGCAGTACGACAACCAGGGCCTGGCCGCGCTGTGGCCGCTGATCGAAACCGCGGTGATGGCGCCGCAGGAAGAGCAGTGGCTGGATCAGGCGCCGGAACCGCTGCTTCGATACGCTGACGGCGAAGTGCGTATGGCGCTGTTCGACCCGGCTGGGTGGTGCACCTTCTACAACCATGGCACCGGCGACTGCGAGCGCCTGAAGGGTATCTACGAGCAGTACCTCATGCGCCAGCGGCAGATGGCGGCGGTGCTGGAAGCGCACGGCCTGCCGGTGCTGTTCGTGCATTGCGAAGCCGGGCAGGCGCCGAGGGACCTGCTGGCGCGGTGACGGTGCGTCGCGCAGACACGACAACGCCGGCGATCGCCGGCGTTGTTGTTACCGCGTAGCGACACGCCATGCGTGTCCCACGGAACTTACGGCGCAGCCTTGATCACCGCACACGCCAGGCGCGCGCCGGCATTGCCGGTCGGCTGGGTCTTGTAGTCGTCCGGGTCGGCATGCACGATCAGGCCACGGCCGATGATGTCGCTGTCGTTGCCTTCGCCGATGTTGACGTTGGTCGACACCGCTGCGTCCACCATTGCATTGCCCTGCGCGTCGGCCTTGATGTTGGGCATGTCGCCGCCGTGGTGCGGGGTGGTGGCCACGTTGCCATGGTCCTCCTTGCTCGGGTTGAAGTGGCCGCCGGCGCTGTCGCCGTTCGGCGCGCTGCAGTCGCCCTTCTCATGGATGTGGAAGCCGTGTTCGCTGTTCGGCTTCAGGCCGCTGACCTGGCCCTTCACGTGGACCTTGCCGTCGACGACGCTGAAGGTCACGTTGCCCTTGACGTCATTGCCCTGGGTCGGGGCCAGCTCGGCCATCGCGCTGTGGTTGGCGTGGGCTTCGCTGGTCATGGCCGGCGGCGCCTCGGTGGTGCGCGCGGTTTCAGCGATCGGCGGGGTGGCGGTAGCGGGATCGGCAGCGGGTGCGTCGGCCGGCTTGTTGCAGGCGGTCAGGCCGATGGCGGCGATGGCGGCGAACAGCGACGTGTGGATCAGGCGCATGTGGATCTCCTTGCGGGTAACAGGGGAAAAAGCGACGTCGGTGGCCAGCGCGTCAGCGCGTGACCCGGATGACGCCACAGGCGATGCGGGCACCGGCATTGCCGGCGGGCTGGCTGCGGTAATCGTCGGCGTTGGCATGTACCACCAGCGCGCGGCCGACGATGTTGGTAGCTGCACCGCCGCCGAGGGTAACTGCTGGCAGGCGCACATCGACGCTGACGCGGCCCTGCGCGTCTGCGCGGAGGTTGTCCATGTCGCCAACATGATGTGCCCCAACGCTGTTGCGGCCATGCGGCTGGTTGCCCGGGTTGAAATGCGCGCCGGCACTGCTGGCGTCAACGGCACTGCAGTCGCCGCGCTCATGCACATGGAAGGCGGCGGTCTGCAGCGGCTGCAGGCCCCCGATGGTGCCGGTGATGTGCACACCGCGCGCATCCGGCACCAGCACCAGGCGGCCGCTGACGATACTGGCCGAGGCCGGCGCCAGGTTGGCTTCGGCCTGCTGGGCCAGGCTCACCACCGGTGCACTGGGCGCCGGCGGCGGCGCCTTCTGCGGCGCGCTGCCACAGGCAGCAAGCACCAGCAGGGTCGGCGTGAGCAGGGCAATGTGGGAACGGCGCATGGGGTACTCCTTGGATCTGCAAACTAGCGTTGGGGTCGTCCACACACCATGAAAGGCGGTGAACGCGCGATTCATCCGCCGCGCCGGCGCCCGGCGCCGAGCTTGCGGGTCAGGGTGTTGCGGCCCATGCCCAGCCGCGCGGCGGCCTCGGCACGACGGCCATGGGTGATCTGCAGGGCCGCTTCCAGCAGCGCCTGGTCGACCCGTTCACGTACCTGCGCGTGCAGGCCCTCGGCGCCTTCGGCCAGTCGCTGCCGGGTCCATGCCGACAGCAGCGCCTCCCATTGGCCCGGGTCGCCGTGCGCGCGCGTGCGCGGGCCGGGACCGCGGTGCAGCGCACTGTCCACGTCGGCCACGCCAATGGTGTCGGCGGCGGCCAGCGCGGCCATGCGCCAGCACACGTTTTCCAGCTCGCGGACGTTTCCCGGCCAGTCGTGCTCGCGCAGCGCCTGCAGCGCCGCGGCGGTGAGCCGCTTCGGTGGCGTATCCAGCTTGCGCGCGGCCGCGGCCAGGAAGGTCTCGGCCAGCTGCGCGATGTCCTCGCGGCGCTCGCGCAGCGGCGGCAGGCGCAGTCGCACCACGTCCAGCCGGTGCAGCAGGTCGGCGCGGAAGCGCCCCTGCGCCACCAGCGTTTCCAGGTCCTGGTGGGTGGCCGCGATGACCCGCACATCAACCCGGATCAGTTCACGCCCGCCCACGCGGAAGAACTCGCCTTCGGCCAGCACACGCAGCAGCCGCGTCTGCAGCGGCAGCGGCATGTCGCCGATTTCATCGAGGAACAGCGTGCCCCCATCGGCCTGCTCGAAGCGCCCCACATGCCGTCGCTGCGCACCCGTAAAGGCGCCGGCCTCGTGGCCGAACAGTTCGCTTTCCAGCAGTTCGGACGGAATGGCGGCGGTGTTGAGCGCCACGAACGGGCCCTGCACGCGCGGCGACTCATGGTGCAGCGCGTGCGCCACCAGTTCCTTGCCGGTGCCGGTTTCGCCGTTGATCAGCACCGACAGCGGCGCCTGCGCCAACCGGCCGATGGCGCGGAACAATGCCCGCATGGCGGGGGTATCACCGACCAGCTGCGGGCGCTGGTCGGGCGTGGCCTCCACCGGATGGGCACTCGGCGCGGCTACGGCGGTATCCGGGGCCGGCAGCACGCGTTGCGCCAGCGCCACGGCATCGTCCAGGTCGAACGGCTTGGACAGGAATTCCTGCGCCCCGCCGCGGAAGGCGCCGGCCGTACTCGCCACGTCGGTATAGGCCGACATCACGATCACCGGCAGCTGGGGGTGGGCAGCCTTCAGCTTGTCCAGCAGCACCAGTCCGTCATCGCCGGGCATGCGCACGTCGGTGAAGAGCAGGTCCGGCGGCGGTTGGCTGGCCAGCATGTCCAGCGCGGCGGCGGCGCCATCGAAGCCCTCCACCGTGTAGCCGGCATCGCGCAGCGCCGTGCACAGCACGAAGCGCACCGCGCGGTCGTCGTCCACCACCCAGACGCGCTGGGTGCCGGTGTGCGTGTCATCCGCCATGCGCGGTGTCCTCCATGGCAGGCGTGCCCTGCCCGATCGGCAGCTGCACGGTGAATACGGTATGGCCAGGGCGCGAGCGATAGGTCAGCGTGCCGCGGTGTTCGCGCGCCACCTGCTGGGCCAGCGCCAGGCCGAGCCCGGTGCCTTCGGCGCGGCCGCTGACCAGCGGCAGGAACAGGTGTTCGGCCAGCGCCTCGGGCACGCCGCGCCCGTCATCGGCAATTTCCAGGCGCAGCGCCATCGGCTGCAGCTGGTCGCCAATGCGAACACCGTGTTCCACCCGGGTGCGCAGGGTGACGGTGCCGGCGCCCGCCTGGATCGCATTGCGCACCAGGTTCCACACGGCCTGGGTGAGGCGGTCCGCATCGCCGTCGAATTCGGGAATGCTGGGGTCATAGTCGCGCTGCAACCGCACCGCCCAGCCGCCTTCGCTTTCGGCCAGGCGCAGTACCCGCTCCAGCGAGGCGTGGATGTTGAGTGGCGCGTGCGGCGCGGCTGGCGCCGGCGACAGCAGCTGTTCCAGCAGACCGTTCAGGCGTTCGATTTCCGAGCCGATCAGCTCGATCAGCTCGCGTTCTTCCGGGTCGCGCTGGCTGCTGCGCCGGGCCAGCAGCTGGGCCGCACCCTTCAGGCCGGCCAGCGGATTGCGCAATTCATGGGCCAGCCCTTTCAGCGCCGCGCTCAGCGCGCTGGGCAGGGCCTGGGTGGGGTCCAGCCCGGGGAACTCGTCCACCGGGTGTGCCTCCAGCAGCCAGCCGTCTTCGTCATGCCGGCTCAGCCATCCCTCGGCGAAGCGCGGGGCCTCCCCGGGAAGGGCCAAGGCCAGGCGGTGCAGGCGCAGGGTGTCGCGCTCGCCGCGCGCCAGGAAATGCGCCAGCGCCTCGCCCTGTACCTCCAGCGAGGCCAGCGGCTGGCCGAGCAGGCGCCGCACGCTCACCCCCAGCCAGCGTGCGAAGGCCGGGTTGCAGCCGGCGACGCGGCCTTCGGCATCGGCCCAGGCGACCGGAGTGCCAAGGACTTCAAGGGACGGAGACGGTGGTGCGGCGGTCATTGCACCAATGTAGTGCAAAACGAGGGTCTATTTCCCCTTCCGTCCACTGCAGAACCAGAGCGACGGTGTCACCGTAGCGCCCGGCGCTTTGGGCACTCGTCCGGATCGAACAGCCCGTAGGTGCGCAGGATCTCAAGGTCGGCGCGGGCCCTGCGGTATCCCTGCACTGCTGCCTCGCAGTACCAGGCAATGCTCGCCTCCTCATCCTTGGGTACGCCGCGCCCGATGGAATAGAGATAACCCAGCCGGGTCTGGGCCGGGGCGTCTCCGGCGGTGGCCGCCCTGCGGTACCAGTTGAACGACTGGGCCTCGTCCTTCTGTACTCCGATGCCTTTGCCGTAGATGTCGCCGAGCCTGGTCTGGGCCTGGGTGTCGCCGCCCTCGGCGGCCGCTACCAGATCTTCCACCGGGCCGAAGGCTCCCGGACTTTCGGCCTCGCTGCACCACACCTCGTATTCACCGCGGTACAGGCACAACGCCATGCGCGACTGCCTGACCCCCAGTTGCGCGCCGTCCTGAACCGCCGCCTTGGCGTACCAGCGCACGGCCTCGTCCTTGTCCTTGGCCAGTCCGGCGCCACCGCGCTCATACAGACTGGCCAGGTTGTGCTGCCCGGCGGGCGATCCCTGATCGGCCGCCTTTCGGGTCCACAGCAGGGCCTGCGCATTGTCCGCTGGCACGCCCAGCGCCTGCAGATACATCATTCCCAGATCGGCCTGCGCCACGGCACTGCCCTGCTCCGCCGCCTTGCGCACCCAGATGACGGCTTGGGCGGGATCCCTGGGCACGCCGATGCCGCGCAGGTACAGCGCACCCAACTCCGATTGCGCGGGCGCGTAGCCCTGGTCCGCCGCCTTGCGATACCAGCCGGCGGCCTTGGCCTCATCCCTGCGCACACCCGCGCCGCTCAGATACCTGTCGCCCAGGTCCTTTTCCGCTTTCGCGCTGCCTGCTTTTGCTTCTGCCTTCAGTACGTCCAGCGACGTCGCCGCGTCACCGGCCACCGCGGGGGCGCTGCATGCGGCTACCGCCATTCCGAGACAGAGCATCACGCGACCCAGTCGAATCGACCCTTCCATGGACTTCTTCATTCTCCACCTGCTCCAATCAGTGCGCCACGCCTGGATCGACCAGGCTCCAAGACCCTGCATGCACGGCAATCGTGCCCAGCGGCAGCCGCGCCAGCGTCGGCGAGGATACCACCTTGATTTCGGCCGCCTGCGGGCTCGCTTGAGGCCATCGGCGAAGCGATGCGCCCTATACTTCACGATCATCGCGACGGAGGTGGAGCGTGGGTAAGGGAATACTTCGTTGGGGCGTCCTGGCCTTGTTCTGCGTGGCAGGAATTGCACAGGCCAGCGAGCAGGACCGACGCATCGCACTCACCATCGACGACCTGCCCTGGCAGCGGCTCGGCGAACGCGCCGAGGCGGACCTGCACGCCCAGCATGCACGCCTGATCGGTGCCCTCAAGCAGACCGGCGTACCCATCGTGGCCTTCGTCAACGAAGGCAAGCTGGAGGTCGACGGCCAGGTGCAGCCGGATCGGGTGCAGATGCTTCGCGACTGGCGCGATGCCGGCTTCGCGCTGGGCAACCACACCTTCAGCCATGTCTCCATGCATGCGGTGCCGTTGGACGCCTACGAGCAGGACATCCTGCGCGGCGAAGTCATCCTGCGCCCGTTGCTCGCCGAGACCGGGCAGACCCTGCGCTGGTTCCGGCACCCCTACCTGCAGGCGGGAAGGTCGCCGGAAGCACGTGCCGAACTGGCGACATTCCTGCAGCAGCACGACTACCGCATCGCACCGGTGACCGTGGACAACGCGGAATGGATCTGGGCGTTCGCGTACGACCAGGTGCGCGATACCGAAACCGACCCCACCGAACGTGAGGCGCGCCTGCGCCAGCTGCGCCGCGGCTACATCCCCTACATGCTCAACAAGCTGGACTACTACGAGCAGCGCTCGCAGCAGTTGCTCGGCAGGCTGCCCGCGCAGGTGTGGTTGATCCATGCCAACGCGCTGAATGCAGACAGCGTGGAGGAACTGGTAGCGGCGACCCGGCGCCGGGGGTATCGATTCATCACGCTTGAAAACGCGATGGAAGACCCGGCCTACCTGCGCGCCGAAGGCTACAACGGCGGGGCGGGCATCAGCTGGATCCAGCGCTGGGCCATGGCCGAGAAGATGCCCAAGACGTTCTACCAGGGCGAGCCGGTCGTGCCTGCGTGGGTGATGAAGCTGGCGGGCCAGGACTCCGAGTAAGCACGCTAATCGACGAACACGCGCGACCAGTCCTCGCGCACGCTCACCAGCGGCCACCCGTGTTCGGCGGCCATCGCCACTGCCTTCTGGGCGCCGGAGGTGTAGGCGATATCGCGCTGGTCATCGTCATGGGTAACCAGCAGTGCCAGGGACGCGCGCTTGCCCTGGGTGGCGAACTGCAGCATCTGGATGTCGCCGTTGGAGTTGCCGGCGGCAAATATCGGGCGCGCGCCGATGCGGCTCCAGATCCGCACCACTTTTGTCGGGCCGTCGTCGAACACCTCCAGTTTGGAGGTGTGGACCAGCGTGCCGATGCCGCCTTCTTCGCGGTACTGCAGCGCGACGCTGGTACCCACCACGCGCTCGGGCGGAACGCCGTACAACTCCTGGGTGATCGGCCGCATGAAATCGCGCCCGCCGCCGGACACGATGTAGTTGGTGAACTGGTTGGCTTCCAGGTAATGCAACAGCTCCCGCATGGGCGCGTAGGCCGTCTTGAGGTAGGGGCGTTTCAGCACCGGATTGTGCGCGCTGCGCAGGAACTGTTCGGCCTTGCCGGCGAAATCCTCCACTTCGTCCTCGGCATAGGCCGAAAGCAGGCCGGCGGCCATTTCCTTCAGCATGGTGTCATCGCCTTCATAATGCTTGGTGATGACGTTTCCCAGCCACGCCTGGTCCTTTTCATGCACCGCCTTCCAGGGCTGCCGGTCGCGCAGCGACGGGTCTGCCTGGGCCTGTTCGGCGATGCGGCGCAGCAGGAAGTCGGCCTGGATCGGCATGGGTTTCTCGCACCACAGGCAGCCGTCGTTGTCGAACACGGCAATCCGTGCGGCCGGCGGCACGTAGTCGGGGCCGTCCTCCAGGGTGACCCGTGCGACGAAGGCGATGATGGCCTGGCGCGTGGCGCCGGCGTTCCAGCTTCTGAGCAGTCCTTCGTGCATGGATATGACTCGACGGGGCTTGAAGCTGGAATGCTAGCCTTCGCGCGCGGCGGCTACCTGCGCAGAATCACTGCGTGGGGCGCAGTAGTTTTACTGGGTGCGGCGCCTCAACGCCATGATCGCTTCCGGCAGCTCCACCCGCATCTGTTCGCGCAGCGCTTCAGCCACGCCGTGGTAGCGCCGGCGCTGGAAGAGGTAGCAGCCGACAAACAGACCCAGCATCATCAGCATCGGCCAGGCGGCCGTGACTACCAGGGGCATCGCCACGCACAGCGCGCCAATGGCCAGCGTCATCCAGTTGCAGATGCCTTCCACGCGGACCTGGTTGCGCTTGGCATCCACCACTACCAGACCACGCATCACCGGGTAATAGCGCCCGGTGACGTTCATGCCGAAGCTCTCGCGGAAGGCCATGCGGCCGTCGGGAAGCGCGCGGAAGACCAGCGGCAGCCACTTCTGGGTGGCGACATCGCGCTCCAGGCAGTTCAGCACCAGCCTCTCGCGCATGGCGGCGTTGGCGGGAATGCGCTCGTTGAACAGGCGGATGCCGGTGACGAAATAAAGCGGATTCCAGGTCAGCGCCAGGATGATCTCCAGCACCATCACGCCGACCACCACGTAGAAGATCGCCATGGGTGGGTCCTCAGCCGCCGGGAGGGTTGCTGGGCAGGGCCGCACCCTTGGGCCACAGCAGCCACAGGTTGCCCTTCTGCTTCATGTCCCCCGCCAGCTTGCCGGCGGCGTCGCCGGTGCCCCAGTACAGGTCAGCCCGCACTTCGCCGGCAATGGCGCCGCCGGTATCCTGCGCGGCCACCGGGCGTACCACCGGGCTGCCGTCCGGGCGCGTGGTGGACAGCCACAGCAGGCTGCCCAGCGGCACCACGGTGCGGTCCACCGCCACGCTGTAGCCGGCCGTGAGTGGCACGTTCAACGAACCGCGCGGGCCTTCGTTGCCGTCCGGACCTTTGCTGAAGAACACGTAGCTGGGGTTGCTGGCCAGCAGCTCGGGAATGCGGGCCGGGTGCGCGTTGGCCCAGCTGCGGATGGCGTCCATGGTGACGTCTTCCTTCTTCAGCTCACCCTGCTCCACCAGCCAGCGGCCGATCGGGCGGTAGGGGTGGCCGTTCTGGTCGGCGTAGGCGATACGCAGCTGGCGGCCGTCGTCCAGCCGGATGCGGCCCGAGCCCTGGATCTGCAGGAACTGAAGGTCCATCGGGTGGGTCAGCCAGGCCAGCACCGGTGCGTTGACGCCCTTGGCGCTGATCGTCGCGGCGTCGTCGTACGGGCGAAGCACGCGCCCTTCCACGCGGCCGCGCAGACGCTTGCCCTTGAGTTCGGGGTACAGGCTATCGAGCTGCACGCTGACCATGTCGGTCGGCACGCCGTAGACCGGCACGGTGGCCTTGGCGGTGCGGGTCAGGCTGCCGGGGTAGACCGGCTCGTAGTAGCCGGTGATGAGGCCATCGGCACGGTGGCCTCCGGCGCGCAGGGCGTACACCTGCAGCGTGTCCTGCAGGAACTGGCGGATGGCAGTGGGGGTAGTTGCCACACCCGCCGCCGCCGCGCAGGGCGCTGCCCACACCGCATCGCTCTTCAGGTGCGGGCAGGCGCTGCGCCAGGCAGCGAAGCCCGCCTGCAGGTCGCTGTCGCTGACGGCAGGAAGTGCGGCCCAGTCGGACTTCGCGTAGGTGGGGGTGACGCGGGCGGCCGGGGCGTCGGGCTTCGGCGGGCTGACGCTGCACGCGGTCAGGAGGGAAAGGCCCAGGAGGGCGAGCGCAGAGTGTCGGGTCATGTCACCGGGTCTGTTGCAGCAGCGAATACAGGATGCGGGCGTCTTCGGCATCGAGCGTGGGCGGCAGGTCGTCGCGCCCGCGGAAGCGGCGGTGGAAGGCGCCCGCGGCAGCGGCGCGGTCGTCCAGCGCGTACCCGAACGCCTGCAGGCCCAGCCAGGGGTCGAAGCCTTCCGGCGCGGGTCCGTCGCTGGCACGCGGCCACAGGCCGAAGCCTGCCTCGGCCAGTTGCTGCCACGGGAAATAGCGGCTGGGATCCTGCTTGCGCGACGGGGCCAGGTCGGCGTGCGCGATGACCTGGCTGCGCGGGATATCCAGTCGGGTACACAGGTCGCCCAGCAGCCGGATCAGCGCGGCAACCTGCGCCGGGGCGAACGGAGTGCTGCCGTTGTTGTCGATCTCGATGCCGATCGACGCCGAATTGAGGTCGGTAATGGTGCCCCAACGGCCGCCACCGGCGTGCCACGCGCGGCGGTTGTCGGCCACCAGCTGGTAGATATGACCCTCCGCGCCCACCAGGTAGTGCGAACTGACCCGCCCACCGCTGTTGGCGGTGCGCAGGGTCTGAAGGCTCTGCTGCACGCTGTCCTGGTCGGTGTGGTGCAGCACGATGATGACCGGGCTGCGCATGTTGTGGTTTGGCGACGGCACCCAGGTGGCCAGCGGGCTGCGTACGTCGGTGCTGGCGCACCCGGCGAGCAGGGCGGTGGCGAACAGCACGAGCGGGAGTCGGAATCGGCGCATGGCTTGATTGTGCGTCATTCGGCGCCGCCATGCGTAGAGCCACGCCCTGCGTGGCTGCCAGTGATCAAGCAACCGCTGAGCTGCAGAGGCATCGCAATCACGCAAGGCCCAGGTTTACCAGCGCTCGCGGGGTATGGCACGATCAATGAGCGAGACCATTCCCGTGTAGAGCAGACCACTCATAAGCCCGATGATCGAGAAGACGACGATCCTTCTGGGTGCCCAGGTCATCCAGAACGTCCGGCTGGACCAGATGGCGTCCCACGCGCCACCGGCGAATGCGCCCTCCATCAGGAGCCAGCCCAATACGGCGCCGACAGCGCCAAAAATCACGTGTCGAAACCGACACCGCTCGAACATCCCATCGATCAGGCACACCAGCGGGCATCCCACGATCAAACCGATCACGGCGCCTACGATGAGGAAGAATGGCAACACCTCCAAGGCGTCATCCAGCGCGATGTTCGCGGCATACAGCCAAGGTGCCAGAAAGACGACGCTTCCGGCGACCGCCGTACTGACGGGTACCGCAATCATTCTTGCGGCCCAGTTCCAGGTGCTCATTGACAGACCTTACCTTCCTTCAGCGGGTGGTTCATGGCCAGGGTCTGAACGCTTGATGGACGCTCCGCTTGCCAGCAGGCGGTCAGGCGCCACGCCTACAGCATGAATTCCTTCTTCAGAATCTCAACCCCGTCAACCAGGATGGTGCACCGTTTGGCGTTGGCGGCAGGCATCAGCTTGCCGAGCAACGGACCGAGCGAGGTGGAGAAGGTCTTGTTGCAGGTCGCGTCCTTCTCAAACGGCAAGGCATGGCCATCCGCGTCCGCTGCGATATGGCACTCAGACACCAGACTCTCAGGCAGGCCCGCGATGGGTGCGTTCTTCATCGTGGCCATGTCCAGGATGGACACGATCTCGTTGCAACCGCCACTCAGCAGCCTACGCTCATATCGGCCATCGAAAACCACATCCGTGTAGTCTGTACCGCTGAACACGGCCTTCCCGTTGATGCTCGCGGTCACCTTGTTGGGTTTGAACATCCCTGCAGAAGCGATGCACACCTCAGCCGTAGTGGGTGAGCCCTCCAGTTCCTTTGTTTCCGACTGACATTCGGCAAACGCCACCGAAGTGCCCGCCATGGACAGGAGCATGATTGCGGCTGAGGTGTACATTCCATGTTTCATCGTGGATCCGTCATTTGTGAAGTTGCGGTGCGGGAGCTTTGGCATGGTCGGACATGTACACACGTGCGGAGCGTCGCTGGCACCGGTCACCACCGGTATCCATAAGCCCAAACGGCATTGCCTACTGCCAGCGCCAGGAACAGGAAGCCCCCAGACAACGCGGCGCCCGGCGACCGAAGAACTTCGATGCGTTCAACCAGACGCTTCTGTGCCTCACTCAGGGAGTCGCGCTTCAATCCAGCCCAAAGCATGAACATGTAGGCCGATAACACCGCAAATACGATTGAATGCAACCACGCAGGAAGAACCGTTCCATTCATTACTACAAAACTCCAAGATGGAAAATTGGCGCGCTCGCGATTTCGGGCACATTGATCATTGAGCGGCCTGTGGGCGCGGAACTTTAGACGAGCGCTATCGCCTTTCGCTGCAAATCCGATCCCGGAGCCTGCGCCACGATCCGGAAAACCCAGAGGCAAGTCTCCTCCACGGACGTATCGCGTAGTTCCAGATTCAGCTAAAGGCTTGAATTCTTGAAGGCCTCTTTCGCTAGACCAATAATCTCCGCGAGCTCTTTCATATCGATCAACGCCTCGGATACATCCAACAAGCGCTTACCACCAGCAAAGGGGTCCAGCACGATCTCCGCTGCGAGCGCCCTAACCTGATGACCAACCTTCCTCGACGGTTGGAGATGATCAGGCGTTGGGAACTAAGAACTTATGAAAGACATGTTGTATAGGAATAGGGAAACGACAACGATCGCCAGGAAGACCTCCAAGAGCCTAGTCCATTTCCAGTGGCGCAAACGAGCGACGAGAACGCAGAGAAGGACTGGAAGAGACAGAAATGACACGGCGACGGCAAGCCGGACCCAGTCGCCGTAAGGTCCCGAAAGAAGTTGAGGCATCAATCTCAAGCCCCTATTCCAATGGGAATAGGCAGAAAGTAGCTCGACAAGCGCACATAGCGCCCAGAGGAAAAAGTACGCAAGGTGAATCAGGTTGTGCTTCGCTCCTGCCATGATCACGCTCCTGACTCATGCAATCCATTCACCACGATCTAGACACAATTTTACTCCAGTCAATGATTGCAGGCGCCTGCACAGCCTGGGTCTCATGAGGCTTCAGAACATCCCCTGATCTGCGTTGGTGCCGTCCGAGGCACCAACTTGCCACCCGCCACGCCAGTCTCGAAATACTTACTGTCACTCGACCACCCCTTCTACCTGTCCTTGGCCGCTGTCAGCTTTCGTAGCAAGCTGGGCCAGATGAAAGAGTAAAGGATGCCCGCGAGCAGACCTATGGTGGCAAACGCTGCAAGTCGCCTGGGCGCCCGTTCAATCCAGAAGGTGCTGCTTGCCCAGATGTTGTTCCAAGCGTCACGCGCCGCCCAGTACGCCGCGCAGTTGGCGGCGAGGAAAGATAACATCAGCAACGGACTCTAAACCCGCCCGCTACTGAAGTCGGGGGGACGTCGGCACTACCGAGGCTTTCTGTTCCACCGTGATCGCAACCCGTTCAGTTCTACGGACAAATCACCACTCTGAAACAATTCCTGGAACAAGCTCAACGCGTGAGAGATGTTTGAGCTAACGGTCCTCGCGTCCCACTCATCATCGCCGAACCTTTCTGTGCCGCTGAACGGCCGGTCTTCCGGCTCCCACCATTCGAGCAAGTCCAGCTTAGGATCGGCTGATCGTGTCAATGCGACAAGTCTGTACTTCCCACCAATCGAGTTCATCGTAAATTGCTTTACCAATCCGGCGCCTGGTGTGAGGACACGCAGGTCTACGAATCCGCCCTTTTCGAATGTCAGGTGCAATGCCGATTCGATGCGACTCCACACTGGCCTCTCGGTCACCGTAGCACCGTTACCCACAGATCTGTCGTAGGCGCACAGCTGTACGACAAACCCAGAATCAACCACGTTAGTTGTCATTCGACCCAACCCCTTCCTCGAATCCACAGGAATAGGCGACCGCGCACCGTATCAACAACCTGGAGGCTATTCAATCCAGAGCGTTCTGCCGCCGTCGACAGGTTGCTTTGGCAACAGGAACAGACTGCCTCGCCTCGAACGACTATGCTCATGTTCTGCCCCCGCGTCAGCCCTACATCGAAAGCCTGCTGGATCAGCCCGATCTCCGCATGTGCATTTGCCATCGTGGAGTTTGGATCACCGGGCGGAACAGTATCTGAAATTAGGGTTCGCTTACTTCCGTCGGCCAGCTCTGACGGCCTGGCTGTCTGATTTGTGTCAAATAGCGTTCGCCCTCCTATCGTGCTCTGTCGGTGCCGCGTGCGCTGCCGTTGAACACGGACTTGCCGGCGTTGAAATGGAACAGGTCGCTGATCCCGGCCAGGTTTGTCCAGCGATACCGTGGCACCGGCCTGCAGCTTGCCGGTGGAGGTGCTGCCGGCGTCGTCCAGGGTCAGGTTGAGGCGCACGGGCGCGCGCTGGCTCCAGCTGATGACCAGGTGCTCTCACCGGGCCGGGCCTGCTCGCCTTCCTGCGGCGGTGCGATCTGGATGTCCACCGTTGCGGTCGGCACGCGCTGCAGGTTTTCCAGCGCCTGTTCGATGTCGCGCAGGTTGAGCAGGTCGCCGGGGCCGACCGCCAGTGCGTTCCACAGCGCCGGGGTGCGTCCTTCGCCGGTGGCAAGGCGGACCGCGTGGATGCGGCCGGGCACCACCGTGAGCGTGAGCGTGCCGGTCTTCAGGTCCTGCGGTGCGGCAAGGATGCGGGTGGTGACGAAGCCGCGGGCGATGATCGCGTTCTGCACCCGCTTCATCACGATGTCCACGCCACCGGTGCCGAGGCAGCGCCCGGTGGCGCGGTCGTTGCGCGGATCGGCGGCATTCAGCGCCCAGCCGAAGCGTTCGACCAGTTCACCGTCGAGCACGATGTGGTTGATGGTGAAACAGGGCGATTCGTCGACCGGCAGGCGACCGACGGCTTCTTCCGGGGCTGCCTGCAGGCGCACGTCAGGCGTGGTTTCCTGCTGCTCGCGCAGCACACGCTCACGCTCCTGCTGGCGCAGCAGTTCCTGGTCTGACGGCCCCGCCACCTGTGCACCGGCGGCAGCCGGCAGGCAGGCGATTGCCACGGTCACGGCCAACGGCCAGCGCAGCGCACGGCTGCGTTCGATACGTCCCTGATCCACGTTCACGCGCTTCCCTGGCAGAAGATTCTGAAGCCTCCGATCCTGAAACGGCCGGCGGGCGGCGGACTTTAAAGCAATCCTGCGATCCGAAACAGCTCTGGATCCTCCCTTTCGTTTGTAGGAAAACTACGCACCGCGCGTGAAAGTGAGACATCGCCCGGGTGGTGCGCGGGCATAAAAAAACCGGCGGTCCGAAGACCGCCGGTCGCAACGTCAATGATTAACGCGCGTTACCGCAATGGTGTAGCCCCGAAGAAACTGTGAAGTCGATCAGACCTCGTAGGCGGACTCGCCGTGCGAGGTGACATCCAGGCCGGTGCGCTCGGCTTCCTCGGTGACGCGCAGGCCGAAGACCATGCGTACCACCAGCAGGATCGCCACGGTGACGACCGCGCACCAGGCGATGGTGAAGCCTACGCTGACCAGCTGCACCCATACCTGGTGGCCGATGTCGAGGTCGGCCTTGGTGCCGCCCAGCGACTGCGCGCTGAACACACCGGTGAGCAGCGCGCCGACAATGCCGCCCACGCCGTGCACGCCGAACACGTCGGCGGTGTCATCCACCTTGAGCAGGCGCTTGAGGCCGGTGACGCCCCACACGCAGACCACGCCGGTGACCAGGCCGATCACGATCGCGCCCAGCGGACCCACGGTGCCGCACGCCGGGGTGATGCCGACCAGGCCGGCGACCGCACCGGACGCCGCGCCCAGCGCGGACGGCTTGCCCTTGCTGACCGCTTCGACCAGGGTCCAGCCCAGCACCGCAGCGGCGGTAGCGAGGATGGTGTTGATGAAGGCCAGCGATGCCACGGTGTCGGCAGCAGCAGCCGAACCGGCGTTGAAGCCGAACCAGCCCACCCACAGCAGCATCGCGCCGATGTAGGTGAACGGCACGTTGTGCGGCTTCAGGGCGGTCTGGCCGTAGCCGATGCGCTTGCCGACGAAGTACGCGGCGACCAGGCCGGCCACGCCGGCGTTGATGTGCACCACGGTGCCACCGGCGAAGTCGATCGCGCCCATTGCGCCGAGGTAACCGCCGCCCCACACGATGTGGGCCATCGGGATGTAGCTCAGGGTGAACCACAGTGCCGAGAACAGCAGCACCGCCTTGAACTTGATGCGCTCGGCGAACGCACCGACGATCAGCGCGGTGGTGATGCCGGCGAAGGTGGACTGGAAGGCAACGAACAGGTAATCCGGCAGGCCCTTGATCGGGGTGTTACCTACCGAATCCGGCGCAAAACCCTTGAGGAAGGCAAACTGGGTGAACGAGCCGAAGAAGGCGTTGCCTTCGCTGAACACCGCGCTGTAGCCGTAGGCCACCCACAGCATCAGCACCAGCGAGAACACCACCAGGATCTGGCTGAGCACCGAGAGCACGTTCTTGGACCGCACCAGGCCGCCGTAGAACAGGGCCAGCCCGGGCACCACCATCAGCAGCACCAGCAGGGTGGAGGTGAGCATCCAGGCGACATCGCCGTGGTCGAAGGTGGGCGCCGCGGCAGCTTCCACGGCGGCGGCCGGTGCCGCGGTTTCCGGGCCGGGCAGCGGTTCGACGGCAACGGTTTCCGACGGTGCCGGGCTGACCTGGGCTTGGGCATGTGCGGTGCCGGAGAAGGCACCCACGGCCAGCGCGCTGAACAGCATCAACAGGCACACCGCGTGGAACCGGGCCTGCCACCCGGTGAACAAGGAAGTCTTCATTGTGGGCTCCGAGTGGGGTTAGAGCGCGTCCGCGCCGATTTCGCCGGTGCGGATGCGGATGACCTGTTCGACGGCGGTGACGAAGATCTTGCCGTCGCCGATCTTGCCGGTGCCGGCGGCGGTCTGGATCGCTTCAACCACGGCGTCCAGGCGTTCGTCGGTGACCACGGTTTCGATCTTGATCTTGGGCAGGAAATCGACGACGTACTCGGCGCCGCGATACAGCTCGGTGTGGCCCTTCTGGCGCCCGAAGCCTTTCACTTCGGTCACGGTGATGCCCGACACGCCCGCGTCGGAGAGGGCCTCGCGGACCTCGTCGAGCTTGAACGGTCGGATGATGGCGGAGATCAATTTCATGCGCATGTCCCGATGGTGGATGGAACCGGCCCGAAGACGCAGGCCGATGTCAGGTCAACCGGCGGCCACTTGCACATGGCCGCCGGTCGTTGCGCCGGACGTTGCATGGACCGCGATGACGCGGGAGGGAGGTGTGGCCCATGCTGCGCGTCCGGTCTCTCTTTTCCCCTGGTTTTGTCGCGAAGAGCAGCCGACTGACAGTCGGCTCTACCGGGTGGTACGTGCGATTTCCGCGTGGTGCGTGCGGATTGGCGCGTGGTACGTGCGATTTCCGCGTGGTGCGTGCGGATTGGCGCGTGGTACGTGCGACTTCCGCGTGGTACGTGCGGATTGGCGCGTGTTGCGTGCGATTGCCGGGTGGTACGTGCGGATTGCCGCGTGGTGCGTGCGGATTGCCCGTGGTGCGTGGTGCCGCGTCGTGGCTCCCCAGCCGTGGCGCGTTGGTGCAGAAGCGGTGGCGATGCAGAAGGTGGGAGGGAAGTCCTTCGGCATCGCCACCTGTTGCTCAGACCGCGTAGTACATCTGGTACTCGAGCGGATGGGTGGCGGCACGGAAGCGGGTCACTTCCTGCATCTTCAGCGCGATGTAGCCGTCGATGAAGTCGTCGGTCATCACGCCGCCGGCCTTGAGGAACTCACGGTCCTTGTCCAGCGCTTCCAGGGCCTGGTCGAGGCTGGAGCAGACCTGCGGGATCAGCTTCTCTTCTTCCGGCGGCAGGTCGTACAGGTCCTTGTCGCTCGGTGCGCCCGGGTCGATCTGGTTCTTGATGCCGTCCAGGCCGGCCATCATCAGCACGGTGAAGGTCAGGTAGCCGGACTGGATCGGATCGGGGAAGCGCATTTCGATGCGGCGCGCCTTCGGGTTGGACACCCACGGAATGCGGCACGAGGCGGAGCGGTTGCGGGCCGAGTAGGCCAGCATGACCGGGGCTTCGAAGCCCGGCACCAGGCGCTTGTAGCTGTTGGTACCGGAGTTGGCGAAGGCGTTGATGGCCTTGGCGTGCTTGAAGATGCCGCCGATGTACCACAGCGCCAGCTGGCTCAGGCCGCCGTAGCCGTCGCCGGAGAACAGGTTGGTGCCGCCCTTGGACAGCGACTGGTGCACGTGCATGCCGCTGCCGTTGTCACCGACGATCGGCTTGGGCATGAAGGTGGCGGTCTTGCCGTTGCGGTGGGCCACGTTCTTGATGACGTGCTTCATGCGCAGCAGTTCGTCGGCCTTCTGCACCAGGGTGCTGAACTTGGTGCCGATCTCGCACTGGCCGGCGGTGGCCACTTCGTGGTGCTGCACTTCCACTTCGATGCCGACCTGTTCCAGGGTCTTGCACATTTCAGCGCGCAGGTCGTGCAGCGAGTCGGTCGGCGGAACCGGGAAGTAGCCGCCCTTCACTGCCGGACGGTAGCCGCTGTTGGCGCCGTCGTACTTGTCGCCGGTGCTCCAGGCCGCTTCTTCGGATTCAATCTTGAAGAAGGTGTTGCCCATGTCGTTGGCAAAACGGACCGAGTCGAAGATGAAGAACTCCGGTTCCGGGCCGAAGAAGGCCTGCTCGGCGATGCCGGAGGACTTCAGGTAGGCTTCGGCGCGCTTGGCGATGCCGCGCGGGCAGCGGCCATACGGCTGCATGGTGGCCGGGTCGAGGATGTCGCAGGTGATCACCAGGGTCGGGTGCTGGTAGAACGGGTCGACGTAGGCGCTGGACGGGTCGGGTAGGAGGACCATGTCCGATTCGGCAATGCCCTTCCAGCCGGCGATGGAGCTGCCGTCGAACATCTTGCCTTCTTCAAACAGCGACGGTTCCACGATGCTGGCCGGGAACGTGACGTGCTGTTCCACACCACGCATGTCGACAAAACGCAGGTCGACGAACTCGATCTGGTTGTCCTTGATCAGCTTCTCAACATTTTCCACGGACATCGATGAAACCTCGGATGGGTAATTGCCTATGTGTCTGGAGCAATCCCCGTGCCAACTTTTCCAGGCAGCCAAGTGGTTGATTTCACACGGCGTGCACCAGACCGGACGCTGAACCGGGCGCACCATATCGGTGCAATCGCCGCACCACGCACACATTTGGTGCGGCGGGTGATGTTTTATGATCACTGCCGCTGCGGGTGCGGCCCGGTTCCAGTCACGGACCGGGCAGCGCCCGGTTACCCACCCCTGCCGGGCGGCGCCCGGCGCTACCGAGTGTTTCGATGTCCGACCTGCTCTCCGCCCTGTTGCTGGGCATTCTTGAAGGCCTTACCGAATTCCTGCCGATTTCCAGCACGGGCCACCTGCTGATCGCCCAGCACTGGCTGGGTGCCCGCTCGGACTTCTTCAACATCGTGATCCAGGCCGGTGCGATCCTCGCGATCACCCTGGTGTTCCGCCAGCGCCTGTGGGCCCTGGCCACCGGCCTGCACGACCGCGCCAACCGCGATTACGTGCTGAAGCTGGGCACCGCGTTCCTGGTCACCGCCATCGTCGGCCTGCCCGTTCGCCTGGCCGGCTGGGAACTGCCGGAGACGGTGACGCCGGTGGCGTGGGCGCTGATCATCGGCGGCATCTGGATGATCCTGGTGGAAGCGCGCACCGCGCGCCTGCCCGACCGCGACGAGGTGACCTGGAAGGTGGCGGTGCTGGTCGGCCTGGCCCAGGTGGTGGCCGGAGTGTTCCCGGGCACCTCACGCTCGGCCGCGGCGATCTTCATCGCCATGCTGTTCGGCCTGAGCCGGCGCGCGGCCGCCACGGAATTCGTGTTCCTGGTGGGCATTCCCACCATGTTCGCCGCCAGTGGCTACGCGTTCCTGGAACTGGCCAAGGAAGGCAGGCTGGCCAGCGAGAACTGGACCGATGTCGGCGTGGCGTTCGTTGCCGCGGTCATCACCGGCTTCGTCGTAGTGAAGTGGTTGCTGGGCTATATCAAGGCACACCGCTTCACCGCGTTTGCGTTCTACCGCATCGCGCTGGGCGCGGGACTGCTGTTGTTCCTGCCTGCCGGCAACTGAACGGCCCACCGCCGCTGCAACCCCATCCGGGGCGCTGCATCGTTATTCCCCGGGTTCCCAAGGAGATGTCCATGAAACGTACCCGCAACCTGATGCTGATCCTGCCGCTGGCCGTGCTCGCCGCGTGCAGCAACCCGTCCACGGACGCCCCGGCCGTGTCCGGCCGCGACGACCTCGCCCCGGCGCCAACCGCGGCTGCCGACCAGAAGGCGGTGGCCAAGCTGGATGTGCAGCGCCTGCAGGGCAACCACTGGGTGCTGGACAGCGCCACCGACGCCAGCGGCAAGCGCATCGATGCGCTGTTCGCGCGCGCCGACAAGCCGGTGACGCTGGACTTCATCGACGGTCGCCTGGCGGTCAGCAACACCTGCAACCGCATGGGCGGGGGCTACACGCTCGCCGACGCCACGCTGACCGTGTCGCCGATGGCCTCGACGATGATGGCCTGCACCGACAAGGCGCTGATGGCGCTGGACCAGGCGGTGGGTTCGCGGCTGGAGGGCGCGTCGAAGACCGAACTGGGCGCCGACGGCCAACTGACCCTGCGTACCGCCAGCGGCGACGTGCTGGTGTTCAGCCCGCAGCCCACGGCTGAAACCCGCTTCGGCGGACCGGGCGAGACCGTGTTCATCGAAGTGGCCGCGCAGACCAAGCCGTGCCCGCACCCGATGATCCGCGACAAGCAGTGCCTGCAGACCCGGGAGATCCAGTTCGACGAGAACGGGATCAAGCAGGGCACGCCGGGGGCGTTCGAGAACTTCTACGACGTGATCGAGGGCTATACCCACGAAGCCGGCACCCGCAACGTGCTGCGGGTGAAGCGCTTCAACGTGGCCAACCCGCCGGCCGATGCCTCTTCGAAGGCGTATGTGCTGGATATGGTGGTCGAGTCGGCGACCGAGCAGTAAGCCTTCGCGGACGGTGTGCACCCACCCACGGTGGGTGCCTGCCGGATTCAGGGCGGTGGTGCACACGGTAGGTACCGACCGTGGGTCGGTACCCCTTCCGTCAGCGCAGCGCCGGGTTCAACGTGTAGGTGCCATGCAACGTGGCTTCAGCCAGCACGTGGCCGTGCATGGCCTTGAACACGTCGGCAGCGGTGAACGGCGTGGGCAGGTCGAGCGTGGCCACGTCCAGCGCGAACAGCCGGAAGAAATAGCGGTGCACGCGCGCGTCGTTGAACGGCGGGTACGGACCGTCGTAGCCCAGGTACTGCCCGGCCATCTCCGGGTTGCCGGCAAACCAACCGGTGAAATCATTCAGGCCCTGGCGCGCGCCAGCCGGGCCGGACGGCTGCGCCTTGCCCTTGGCAACGAAGCCGTCGCTGCAGCTGCCTTCGGCAATCTCGCGCAGGTCGGCCGGAATATCGGCCATCGCCCAATGGGTGAACGCCGCACGGGGCTGGTCGGCGGGCACGCTGCAGTCGGTGCGGCCCACGGTGTCCGGCACGGTCGGCACATCCGGGTCGATGCACAGCAGGGCGAACGAGCGCGTACCCTGCGGCACGTCGCTCCAGGCCAGCGGCGGATTGCGGTTGGCGGCGAAGCCATCGGCATCGCCGGCCGCGAACGTACTGTCGATGGGCGCGCCGTTGCGCAGGCGGGTGCTGGTCAGTTGCATGCAGGTCTCCTTACGCTTCGGTATAGCCAAGCCGCACTGCGACCGGGGTGAGCTGGGCGAATGCGGTCGCCAGCACGTCGCTGTACTGGCGCCAGTGGCCGGGCGGCAGACGCGCCGGGCCCAGCGTCTGCGCCGGCGGGAACTGCACGCCGAACAGGCGGCCCAGGTGATCGGCCATGGCCGCCGGGTCGTTGCCGATCTCGTCGATACGCACCAGCGCATGCGGGTACAGGTCCTGCTCGTGCAGCGTGGCGATCTGCGCCAGCGCGCGGGCCAGCCATTCGGCCGCTTCATGCACCGAATTGACCGCGAACGGTGCCGGCGCGCCGTGCGCCAGCCATTCCAGCAGCATGTCGCGCGGATCGCGCAGCACCAGCAGCAGGCGGCCCTCCGGCAGCTGCGGGCGCAGCGCCCACAACAGCGCGTTGTCCCACCACAGCAGCCAGTCGATCACGTTGCCGTCGGCCAGGCCACGTGCCGGCAGTGCGGCGCGCCACTGCGCCACCAGCTGTTCCGGCGCCAGCTTGCCGGTGGAGAGGTCCTGCAGCGTGTGGTAGCTCTGGAAGGCATCGTTGGGCGGGGTCGGGCTGAAGCGATCGCCCCGCACCACCGGGCTCGCCGCCGCGATGGCCGCGACCACGCGCTCCACGTTCGAGCCGGGAGCGCCCCAGATGAACATCGGGCGGGCCGCCACGTCTGCAGCAATCGCGCCCATGTCCGGCCAGCTCAGCGGCGCCTTGGCCTGCGGTGGCAGCGGCAGGCGGTTGCCGGCCTCGCTGGCGTGCACGCTGGTCCAGGTGGCCAGCGCGGCGGCGTACTGCCCGGCGCGGTCCTGCACCGAGCCGAGCCAGGCGCGCACGCCCGGCTTGCCTTCGGCCGGCGCCTGCTCGACCAGCTGCTGGACGTGCGCCACGGCGGCAGCCGGGTCCCGCGCCAGCAGCGCATCGACCACGCGCATTTCCCCGCTGCCGCGGCCCGGTTCCAGCGCGATGATGCGGCGCGCGATGGCTTCGGCGGCGTCGGCTTCGCCGTTCATGTCGTGCAGGCGCATGCGGGTTTCCAGCGCGGCCATGTGGCCGGGCATGGCCTCCATCCAGCGCTCGGCGACGGCAGCCGCGTCGGCACTGCCCACCGGCTCGACCGACAACCGCGCCAGCCACAGGTTGTGTTCGCCCGGATGGGTGGCCAGGGTGGCGTCCAGGGTGTCGCGGGCCTGCTGCTCACGGCCCAGGCGCTGCCATGCCATGAGCAGCAGCTGCAGGGTCTGGCGGTCGGCCGGCCACTGTTCCAGCACCGGCAGCAGGTGGTCGATGGCCTGCAGCGGCTTGCCGGACTGCAGGGCCAGTTCACCGGCCAGGCGGCGCATGGCCGGGGTGTCGGTGTCGGGCTGGGACAGCACCTGGCGCACCGTGGCGGCCGCCGATTCGATGTTGCCCTGGCGCAACGCCAGCTGCACCAGCAGGCCCTGCAGCGAGGTGATGCCGGGGTTGATCTCCAGCACGCGGCGGAACGCCTGTTCGGCGAAGGCCAGCAGGTCCTTGCCCATGTAAGCGAAGCCCAGCGCGTACAGGATGCGCGCGTCGTTGGGCAGCGCTTCGCTGGCCGCCGACAGCAGCGCCAGGGCACGGTCGGTATCGTTTCGGCGCAGCGCGACCATGCCGCCCAGCGCGATCACTTCGGGATGGTCTTCGTCCACCCGCGCCGCAGTGCGGGTGATCTTCTCGGCTTCGTCCACGTCGTTGCGCGACAGCGCCAGGTGGGCCTGCATCAGGTAGGCCGAGAGCTCGTTGGGGTTGAGCGCGGCGGTGCGGTCCAGCGCGCCGGTGGCCGCATCGAACTGGCGCAGGGCCAGCAGCAGCCCGGCGTGCTGCAGATGCATCTCGGCACTGTCCGGGGCCAGGTCCAGCCCGCGCTGCAGGCTGGCCAGTGCGGCATCGTGCTGGCCCTGCTGCTGCAACGCCAACGCCAGCAGGCGGTGCGCCTGCGGCTGCTCCGGCTCGGCCTGGATCCATTCGCGCGCCAGCTGCGCGGCTTCGTCCGCTGCGTTGCGGCGCAGGGCTTGGAGAATCGTGTCTTGCATGACGGTCCAGCGTGGGGTCAAACCCCGATTGTAGAACACCGGCGGCACTGCGCCCCTGCGGCGCTCAGCGCAGCGCTTCCAGGCCCAGGCGCTGGGCGACCCAGCGCTCGGAGAAGCCGTCGCCGCGCCAGTTTTCAAGGAACCCGCAGTGCCCGCCCCACGGGGCGATCTCCAGCCGGGCATGCGCCGGCAGGCGCCAGCCATGGAAGGTGGCGTAGGGAATGACCGGGTCGTCCTGGGCCATCAGGATGTCGGCCGGCACTTCCAGCCCGGCCAGGCGGTCGCCAGCAATCGAATAGCCGTCGAAGTAGGCCTGCAGGGTGCCGAACTCGGTGTGGTGTTCGACCAGCCACGCGGTCAGCGCGCGGATGTCCAGCTTCAGCACGCGGTCGTCCCAGTCGCTCAGCTCGGGGAACAGGTCGCGCTTGCGCCGCAGCGACACCGCCCACTTGCGACGGAAATACCAGTCGTACATGGCCGGGCCGTTTTCGATGCTTTCCATGGTGATGCCCGGGTCCAGCACCGGGCACACCGAGGCCACCCGGCGCAGCGGCACCCCGGCCGCAGGCGCACGCAGCGCCAGCCGCAGCACGAAGTTGCCGCCCAGCGAGTAGCCGGCCGCCACCAGCGGCAGCTGCGGGAAGCGCCGCGCGATGTCGCCTGCGGCCTGCACCACTTCATCGATCAGGTTGGAGTGGAAGATGCCGGGGTTGAGGTGGTGGGTATTGCCGTGATCGCGGAAATTCAGCCGCACCACGTCATACCCGGCCTCCAGCATGCGCGCGGCGGTCATGCGCATGTAGCTGGATTCGGCACTACCCTCCCAGCCATGCAGCAGCAGCGCCATGCCGACCGGCTCGCGGCCTTCGATGCGGCTGTGCCAGCCCTGCAGGCGCACGCCGCCACCGCCGTCCAGGATGAGCTCTTCGGTGACCGCGCCGGTCGCGGCCAGCAGCGCCAGGCCGCGCTGCATCCGCATGCGGCTGGAGCTGAGCATCGACTGCAGGTGCGGGTTGCGCAGCCAACGCGGCGGACAGTAGTCGGCAGCGGTCAACATGGCGCTAGGGCGCGGTCATGGCCGCCACGATGCGCGCACGCGAGGTTTCCGCGATGCGGCGACGGCCTTCCAGGTCGTGGCTGCCAATGGGCGCGAGGAAATGCACCTCGGCCCGCCGTGCCGGCTCTCCCAGCAGGCGCAGGAAGTTGGCGAAGAAGCTTTCGCGCGCGCCGAACGCGACCACGGTCTGGGCATTGCCCCTGTCGCCGTAACGCAGCGCTACCGGTTGCACCGGTACGTGGGTTTCCACGGCGGCCTGGAAGATGCGGGCATGGAACGGCCCTACTTCCTGCCCACCGCGGGTCCGCCCTTCCGGGAACACCCCGACGGCCTTGCCTTCCTGCAGGCGCTCGACCATGACCTGCATGACCCCGCCGAGCGATTCGGTGCTGCCGCGCTGGTGGAAGATGGTCTGGCCACGGGCGGCCAGCCAGCCGACCACCGGCCAGTCGGCGATCTCGCGCTTGGCCACGAACCCCATCATGCGCTGGCTGTGCAGCATGCAGATGTCCACCCAGCTGACATGGTTGGCCACGAACAGCACCGCGCCCGGCAACGGCGTGCCGATGCGGTGCAGGCGGAACCCGAAGATCCACATCAAACCACCCGACCAGACGTTCACCAGCAGGTGCTCAAGCGTACGACCGCCCACGCGCAGGTTTCCCCACGGCGGCAGCATGCCGATCAGGAGCAGCGGCAGGAACAGCAACAGGTGGATGAGCAGCAGGGGAACGCGGTACAGATAACGGCATACGCGCGCCACGCCGCCACGCGAGGCCGAAGGGGGGGAAGTCATCCGCGCACGATACCCCAGCACTGCGGGGTCTGCCAGCAGGTCGGGAGCAACCGCCTGCCAGCGCCCCGCCAACCGCCAGCGGGGGTCAAGGCCGGACCGCCGGCACCACCGCCAGGGTCAGCCGCGAGGTGCACACCAGCTTGCCGGCCTCGTCTTCGATGCGGATGTCCCACACCTGCGTGCTGCGGCCCACGTGCACGGCCCGCGCGGTGCCGGTGACGGTGCCGCCGCGCTGGGCGCGGATATGGTTGGCATTGATCTCCAGCCCCACGCAGACCTGCTGGGTGGTGTCCACGCACAGGTTGCCGGCACTGCTGCCCAGGGTTTCGGCCAACACCACCGAGGCCCCGCCATGCAGGATCCCGTAGGGCTGCCGGGTCCGCGCGTCGACCGGCATGGTGGCGCTGACCCAGTCGTCGCCGGCGGCGGTGAACACGATGCCCAGGTGCTCGATCAGGGTGTTGCGGCTGAGTGCGTTGAGCGCCTCGATCGAAACCGGTTCGCGGAATACCTGGGCCATGCGGCGTCTCCGTGCAGCGAAAGAAAATTACAGGATGGGAACCAGCCCGGCGCCGAACGCGGTGAGCATGCGCACCAGCAGCCATTTCGGGCCGACGTTGACCTCGGGGAAATCACCCACGGCGGTGTAGCAGCTGTGGAACGCAGGGTCCTGCCGGCGCAGCGGTTCGGGGCAGTCAGGGCCCGGCTGGAATTCGTAATCGGTGGCGTAGCGCCAGGGCCAGAAGTCGAGCACCGGCAGAGCTTCGGACGCCTTGCCCACGCTGTAGTTCAGCCCCGACAGCACCGGCGGCTTGGTGCGCGGCGCCACCACCCAGGAGTTCTTCGGGTGGATGTCTCGCAGGATGCTCTGCGCCAGCGCCTCGGCAAAGGCGGGGTCGTCGATGATCACCGCGCCTTCGGTGTTGTAGTTCTCGCTGCGCGGGTCGAAGTTGTGGGTGCCGATCACGCCGATGCGGCGGTCCACCACCAGCGACTTGGCATGCAGGCCCATGCGCGCGCCGCTGCGGGTAACCGGCAGCGGCTTGTTCACGGCCTTGGTGCCCAGGAAGGAGGGACGGGTTTCGGCGCGCAGCACACGCCGTTCGACCACGCTGCCGTCGCTGCGTGGGCGGGCGGCGGGGCCCGGGGTCGGCTGCGGGCGCACCGCATCGGTGGCGCCGCCGGGCTCACCCACCGCGGCCTCGACGGGCGAAGCGGGGCTGGCCTGCGCGCTGCGCCGGTTGCTGTCGCGGCTGCCGCTGCTGCGTGCGTTGCTGCCGGCCGCGCTGCCCCCGAGCAGGCTGCTGCCGCGGGCGTTGCTGCGGGTCGGGGTGCCGAGCGGGGCCGGTACCAGGTTGCGGTAGTCGACCGGCGCGTCCAGCGGGAACGGCTTGTATTCGTAGATGTTGAAGCCCAGCTCGCGCAGGTTGCGGCGTTTGTACTTGTAGGACAGCGCGTAGACGATGGGGTTGTCGGTGGCGGCCAGGCTGTTGGTGGACACCACCACGCGCGGAGGCTGGTCGCGTTTGCGCAGCGCTTCGAACAGCTTGCGCGCCGGTTTGGACAGCACCAGGTACGGGGTCTGCAGCAGCACTTCGGTCTGCGCGTTGGCGATCAGCGAATCCAGCTGCGGTTCGGTAACGTGCTGGCCGCCACTGGGGTGGCGGGCGGTTTCGCGGCGGTGCTTGCGCGGCAGGTCGGCCACGTAGCGCACCGGGCCGACCGGGAACGCGGTATCGACGAACATCCGCTGGATGTAGGCTGGGTCCACGGCTTCTTCCAGCACCTGCTCCACCCGCTCGGGGCGGCGGTATTCGGCCGCTGGCATGGGCGGGGCGCCGTGCTTGAGCAGGGTGCGCCCGACATCGTTCAGGCGCTCGGCCGGCACGCTGCGCGGGGCGTTCCAGAACGCTTCGAAATTGGCGGCCATGCCCCGCGCCACCGGCCCGGCCACCACGACGTCGCGGTCGCGGAAGTTGTATTCGCTGTCCCAGTCGTAATAGTCGTCCTGGTAGTTGCGCCCGCCCACCACGCCCAGTGCGTCGTCGATCACCAGCAGCTTGTTGTGCATGCGCTGGTTGAAGCGGCGGAAGCAGCACAGCACGCTGCCGGCGTAATCGGCGTAGTTCAGCTTGGCCTTGCCGAAGGTCGGGTTGTACACCCGCAATTCGAAATTCCGGTGGCTGCTGGCGAGCGCGCCCAGGATTTCCAGGTCCGAGATCGCCGAGAGCTGGTCGATCAGCACGCGCACCTTGACCCCGCGCCGGGCGGCGGCCAGCAGCTCGTCCAGGACCAGCCGGGCGCTGTCGTCCTTGTCGAAGATGTAGGTCTGCAGGTCGATGCTGCGGGTGGCGCTGCGGATCAGGTTGAGCCGTGCCACCAACGTGGTTTCGCCTTCGTCCAGGATGGTGGCGAAGTGCCGTGGCGCGCCGGCGGTGGATTCACTGAAGGCCTGGCCGCCCAGCGCGCGCAGCGGCGAATCCAGCGCGCAGCGGTCGGGCTGTTCGCACTCCACCACCTGCGAGCGCGCCTGCACGGCGATCGCGGCGGCCTTGTCGCGCTCCGCATTGGACAGCGACGCACAACCGCTGCCCAGCAACAGCGTTGCCAGCAGCAACAGCCGCAGCAGGGGGTTCACGGTTTCGGCGCCTCGAGGAGGCGTGCACGCAATACGAAGGTCACTCGATCACTCAGGGCTAGCTGCCAGCTGTCCATTCCATACCGTCCACGCTGCACGGTACCGCGGCTGACCACATCGCAATCATACCCGGCCCGGGGGCAGGCCGCCGGCTCCACCTTCAGGACTTCCGGGTGGGACACCCCGCGCAGGATCAGCTGGCCCTCGATCACCCCGCCCTGGTGGACCGGGTCGGGCCAGTACGGCTTGGAGTCGAATTCAACCACCGGGTAGCGGTTGGCGTCGAAGAACTCCTCGCCACGCATCCAGGCGGTGTAGCGATCCTTGCCGGGAATTTCCACGTAGCGGCTGAACATGCGCAGGTGGACCTGGTGGCGGCCGTCGGGCAGCACGTCGACCCGGCCCTCAAAGCGCGGGAACACCCCTGCGATGCGCTGGCCCAGGCGGGTGCGGATCTCGAACCCGAAGTGGGAACGGGCCGCATCCACCTGGAGGACCTGCAGCGGCCGCTGGGCGGCCGCCGCCAGCGGATTGGGGGTGGAGGCCGGCATCGGCGGTTCGGACAGCGCCGACCCCGCCGCCAGCAGAAGCAGACAGCCCAACAGCGCGCGTACTGCTTTCACTGCTTACGGCCACCAGAACGCGGCCAGCGCCGCCACACCGGGCTCAATGGCCTTTTCCTTGTCGAGCTGGAGCACCGCGATGCCGGCCGGCGGCATGCCGCGGTAATCGCCGGTACTGCCCTCGCTCATCAGCGCCACCAGCTGTTCCAGCCCCGGGTTGTGGCCCACCACCAGCAGCCGGTCGACATCCTTGCGGTCGTCGATCAGACCGATCAGGGTCCCGGGCGTGGCCTCGTACACCGCGTCTTCCAGCTTCTGTTCCACATAGCCGGTGATGGCCAGCACGGCTTCGAGCGTCTCGCGGGTACGCCGGGAGGGCGAACACAGCACGCAGTCGGGCCGCAGGTTGTTTTCCTTGAGCCACTTGCCGGCCGCCTCGGCTTCAGCCAAGCCGACCGAGGACAGTGGCCGGTCGAGGTCGGCCTGGCCGGTACTGGCAGGTTCGGCATGGGCGTGGCGCAACAGGATCAATTCTCGCATAGGGTTCTCTTCCGGCTCAGGCTTGCTTCAACCACTGCAGCAGTGGCTCCCAGTCACTCTGGTGCTCGCGCACCTGCGCGGAGCGGTAATCAAACAGGCTTCGGCCCAGGCCAGTCATCACCACGTACCCCTGGGTGTCGCGCAGCTGCGCCACCACCGGGTAGGGCCATTCCTTGAGCATCTCGTGGGTCTGGCGCGAGGTCTGGGTCCATGGCTTGGTGCGGTTGAGCACCAGCCCCACCGGCAGCTTGCGCTTGTGCACCCTCGGCACCTTGGACAGGGTGTTGAGGAAGCCGACGATGGCTTCGATGTCCAGCGCCGACGGCAGGACCGGCACCACCACGGCGTCGGCGGCGTCCAGGAAGACGTCCAGTTCGTCGGCGCGGGCCCCCGCCGGGGCGTCGATGATCAGCACCTCGGTGTCGTCGGGCACCTGCTTCAGGGGGTTCCTGCCGCTGGCGTCGACCGGCAGCACCGCGCTTTCCAGTTCGGCACGGCGTTCGGCCCAGCGGGTGCTGGAGCCCTGCGGGTCGGCGTCGGCCAGTACGGTCCGTTTGCCGGCCAGGGCGGCCTGCGCCGCCAGGTGGGTGGCGATGGTGGATTTGCCCACCCCACCCTTGGAACCGGCTACCAGGATCGTCTTCATGCCAGCCTCGCTTCCGGGGAACGAGGTCCGAGCGTACACCGCCCTCCGTGATGGAGATAGTCGCGCGGCTGAACCCCTGCACCGCCCGCCGCTTTGCTATCGTGCGCGATCCAAGGGAATGCATGCCGGCATGAGCGAGTTACAGGACCTCAGCGCGTTGATCCGCGCCAATACCCCACTGATCGTGATCGAGACCCAGGACGAGGGTCGTGTGGTGGAGCTGTTCCGGCAGACCCTGATGCATGTGTGGCGGGCCCTGCACCGCTGGTCGATCACCGAAGGCCTGCGTCGGATCGACATGGACCGCGAGGATGACCCGGTTGGCGCGCCCGATGCCAGTTCGGCCCTGCAGATGATCCGCCAGGCCGACCAGCGCGGCATCTACCTGCTGCTGGATTTCCATCCCTACCTGGGGTATGCCAGCCACCAGCGTGCGCTGCGCGATCTGATCCAGCGCCGCCACTGCGAGGCCCACGTCCTGGTGCTGGTGGGCGCCAAGGTGGAACTGCCGGCCGAGCTGGAAGCGCTGGCGACCCGCTTCAACCCGCGCCTGCCCGACCCCAACGCGCTGCTCAAGATGCTGCGCGAGGAAGTGGCCGACTATGCGCGCGAGAACGGCGGCCGCCGCGTGGAAGTGGACAACGATGCGGTCAAGCAGATCCTGCACAACCTGCGCGGGCTGAGCCTGGTCGACGCACGGCGGATCGCACGCCAGCTGATCTTCGCCGATGGCGCGATCAGCCAGGACGACCTGCCGCAGCTGGCCAAGCTCAAGTTCGAGCTGCTCAACCGCGCCGGGCACCTGCACTACGAATACGACACCACCCGCTTCGCCGACGTGGCCGGGGCCAACCGGCTCAAGCGCTGGGTCAACCAGCGCCGCGCGGTGTTCCTGGGCGGCCAGGGGCCGGCCGGGCTGGACCCGCCCAAGGGCATGCTCCTGCTGGGCGTGCAGGGCTGCGGCAAATCGATGCTGGCCAAGGCTACCGCGGCAGGCTTCGGGGTGCCGCTGCTGCGCCTGGACTTCGGCAGCCTGTATGACAAGTTCCATGGCGAAACCGAGAAGAACCTGCGCGAGGCGCTGGCCTCGGCCGAGCAGCTGGCCCCGTGCGTGCTGTGGATCGACGAGATCGAGAAGGGCCTGGCCAGCGGCGGGGAGGATGGCGGCGTGTCACGCCGCGTGCTCGGCCACCTGCTGACCTGGCTGGCCGAGCGCAAGAGCATGGTGTTCATCGTGGCCACTGCCAACCAGGTGCACGAACTGCCGCCCGAACTGCTGCGCAAGGGGCGTTTCGATGAGATCTTCTTCGTCGACCTGCCCGACGCCAACACCCGGGTGGAACTGCTGCGCCTGCACCTGGGCCGGCGCCGGCTCAACGCCGACGACTTCGCGCTGCCGGCGCTGGCCGCGGCCAGTGATGGATTCTCGGGCGCGGAAATCGAACAGGCGGTGGTGGCCGGGCTGTACGCGGCGCATGCCGAACAGCGCACGCTGGATACCGACCTGCTGATGACCGAGATCCGCGGCAGCCGGCCGTTGTCGGTGCTGATGGCCGAGCAGGTCAACGGCCTGCGCGAGTGGGCCAGGGGCCGTACGGTCAGCGCGGACGCGTGACGTGCAGCCGGGGAAACGCCGTCAGGGGGCGGCGATGCGATCCAGCAGCCACGCCCAGGCCGGCAGGGTGAGCAGCGACAGCAGGATGCCGTAGCCGACCATCGCTGCCGCCAGCCGCGGCGCCAACCGGTGCGAGATCGCCAGCGCGGCGGCGGTGATCATGCTCGGCATCGCCGATTCCAGCACGTTCACCTGCAGCATCGCGCCCTGCAGGCCGAACGCCCAGCCGATCGGCAGCGCCAGCGCCGGTATCACCAGCAGCTTGAGCAGCAGGCCCACCCCCAGCGGGGCGAGCTCTTCGCGCGTCAGCCGCAGCCGGATCGACAACCCCACCGCCAGCATCACCAGCGGCAGCATGGCGTCGGCCAGCTGCTTCAGACCCGCGCCGATCCAGCCCGGCGGATGCTCCGGCATCAGCGTCAATGCGAACAGCAACGCCCACAATGGCGGGAAGCCCGCGATGCGCCTCAGTACCTGGCGTGCGCTCGGCGGGGTGTCGCCGCTGTAGCGTGCAATCACGTACAGCCCGAACGTGGACAGCAGCACGAAGGTGCCGAACTGGTCGTAGACCACCGCGTACGGCAGGGCGTGGTCGCCCAGCAGCGCGCGCACCATCGGGTAGCCGATGAAGCTGGAGTTGGCCAGCGCCACGCAGATCAGCAACACGGCATGCACGTCGCGTGCGAAGCCGAGCACGCGCGTGGCCAGCGCCACCAGCACCAGGGTGGCGCCCATCAACAGCCACGGCGTCAGCATCAGCCCGACCAGGCCGGTGTCCAGCTGCAGGCGTGGCACATAGGTCAGCACCGCCGCCGGCAGGCACACCAGCAGCACCACGCGGTTGAGCACTTCGGCACTGGTGTCGGGCAACGCGCGCAGGCGCGAGAACAGCATGCCCAGGCCGAGCAGGGTGAGGATCAGGGCGAACGCATCGAAAGCCATCGCGACAGCCTAGCCGAACCCTGCGCGGCACCGGCCCCGACCATGGTCGAAGCCGGCGCGGAGCCTTAGCCGATCAGGGCCAGGCCGGCGGTTGTGCCGCCCAGGCCTGCTGCACTTCGGCCAGGCTTGCGCGCTCGCTGTCGCGCCAGGTCGGCAACAGCTGTGCATACCCGGTGCTGGTGCTCCAGCGCTGCGGCTCGGTGCGGACCGCGGCGGCGTACCACTTCACCGCCTCGTCCTTCCGACCGAGCGTCCACAACGCCAGGGCGTAGGTCGGCGGCACCCACGAGGCATTCCCGCGCAGGCCCTGCTGGGCGTTGTGCCATTGCGCCAGGGCGGCTTCGGCATCGCCCTGGCGGAACAGGTCCCAGCCATGGTTCCAGCGCACCATGCGGCCCGGCACCGAGCTGGCCGCGGCGTTCTTTTCCGCGTCGGCGTAGAGCTCGCGGCCCAGCTCCGGACGGCCCTGTGCATAGGCCACGCTGGCCAGCTGCACGGTGGCTTCCAGTGCCTTGCGGCCGCGTTCGCGCTGTTTCATCAATTGATCGACGACATCACTGCTGTCGGCAGGTACGACCACGGGCGCGACCGCAGCCACGTCGTCATCGAAGTAGAACTCCTGCAGTGTCGGCAACGATTGCGCCGACGCCCCGAACACCGTCATCCCCGCCGCCAGCACCATGCCGGTCAGCCTGTTTCTTGCCACTGCCATACAAACTCCCCCAGGTTGTCACAACAACCTCCCTCCCCGATCCTAACCGCAGCATGGCCCCGGATGCGAGTCCTGGGGGGTGGAAATTGCCCGACTGTTACAATTCCGGCCTTTCCGGCCACCCAGGGTGGTGGCCGTGCCAGCCGTCAGCACGGGCCAGCCATGACCAGCACCGCCGAACTTACCTCGCCTTCGTCCGCCAACCTGCCGGCCCCGCCGCTGGACGACAGCTACACGCTGGACCACAAGTACACCCGTACCGATGGCCGCATCTACCTGAGCGGGGTGCAGGCGCTGGTGCGCCTGCCGCTGATGCAGCAGCTGCGCGACCAGGCCGCCGGGCTGGACACCGCCGGCTTCATCAGCGGCTACCGCGGCAGCCCGCTGGGCGGCTTCGACCTGGAACTGTGGCGCGCCCGCCAGCACCTGGAGGCGGCGAAGGTGAAGTTCACCCCCGGCCTCAACGAGGACCTCGGCGCGACCATGGTCTGGGGCACCCAGCAGACCAACCTGTTCCCCGGGGCCAGGGTCCAGGGCGTGTACGGCATGTGGTACGGCAAGGGCCCCGGCGTGGACCGCTGCGGCGATGTGTTCAAGCACGCCAATGCGGCGGGTACGTCCGTGCACGGTGGCGTGCTGGCGCTGGCCGCCGACGACCACGCCTGCCGCAGCTCCACCCTGCCGCACGGCAGCGAAGATGAATTCGTCAGCGCGATGATGCCGGTGCTCAACCCGGCCGGCGTGCAGGACATCCTGGACATGGGCCTGCTCGGCTGGGCCATGAGCCGCTATACCGGGCGCTGGATCGGCTTCAAGACCATCGCCGAGACGGTGGAATCGTCCGCGTCGGTGCAGGTGGACCCGTTCGCGCGCCGGATCGTGCTGCCGGACGACTTCGAGATGCCCGCTGGCGGGCTCAACATCCGCTGGCCGGACCCGCCGCTGGACCAGGAAATGCGCCTGCACCGCTATGCGGTCAAGGCCGCGCAGGCGTTCGCCCGCGCCAACGGCATCGACCGGGTGGTGATGGATTCGCCGCGCGCGCGGCTGGGTATCGTCACCACCGGCAAGAGCTACCTGGACGTGCTGCAGGCACTGGAATACCTGGGCCTGGACGAGCGCGCCTGCGCCGACATCGGCATCCGCGTGTACAAGGTCGGAATGACCTGGCCGCTGGAGCCGGAAGGCATCGCGCGCTTCGCCCAGGGCCTGGAAGACATCGTGGTGGTGGAGGAGAAGCGCGCCTTCATCGAGCGCCAGATGAAGGAGCAGTTCTTCAACTGGCCGTCCAGCTGGGGCCAGCGCCCGTCCATCGTGGGCAAGTACGACGAAGCCGGCCAGTGGATCCTGCCGTCCACCAACGAACTTACCCCGGCCACCATTGCCGGGGTGATCGGGCGCCGCATCCAGAAGTTCTTCAGCAACGACTCCATCGAACAGCGCCTGCGCTGGATGGACGCCAAGGAAGCCGAGCTTGCGCTGCCGCGTGCCAGCTTCCCGCGCGTGCCGCATTACTGCTCGGGCTGCCCGCACAACACCTCCACCCGGGTGCCGGAAGGCTCGCGTGCGCTGGGCGGCATCGGCTGCCATTACATGGTCACCTGGATGGACCGCAGCACCGACACCTTCACCCACATGGGCGGGGAAGGCGTGACGTGGGCCGGGCAGGCCGCGTTCACCGATACCGAACACGTGTTCCAGAACCTGGGCGATGGCACCTATTTCCACAGCGGCTCGCTGGCGATCCGCCAGGCGATCGCCGCCGGGGTCAACATCACCTACAAGATCCTCTACAACGACGCGGTGGCGATGACCGGTGGCCAGCCGGTGGACGGCACCCTGACCGTGCCGCAGATCGCCCACCAGATGCGCGCCGAAGGCGTGCAGACGATCGTGCTGGTGAGCGATGAGATCGGCAAGTGGAACAAGCGCGAGCTGTTCCCCGAGGGCGTGGAATTCCACGACCGCGCCGAGCTGGATGCAGTGCAGAAGCAGCTGCGCGAGGTCAAGGGCACCAGCATCCTGATCTACGAACAGACCTGCGCCACCGAGAAGCGGCGCCGCCGCAAGCGCGGCAAGCTGGTCGACCCGCCCAAGCGGGTGGTGGTCAATTCGCTGGTCTGCGAGGGCTGCGGCGACTGCGGGCAGAAGAGCTTCTGCGTGTCGGTGCTGCCGAAGGAAACCGAATTCGGGCGCAAGCGCGAAATCGACCAGTCCAACTGCAACAAGGACTATTCGTGCACCACCGGCTTCTGCCCCAGCTTCGTCACCGTGCACGGCGGCAAGCCGCGCAAGGGCGCGCGCAGCGACCGCAGCGACCTGCTGCAGAACCTGCCGGCGCCGACCTTCCGCACCGCGCTGGAGCAGCCCTGGAACATCCTGATCACCGGCGTCGGCGGCACCGGCGTGGTGACCATCGGTGCACTGCTGGGCATGGCCGGCCACTTGGAAGGCAAGGGTGCCAGCGTGCTCGACCAGACCGGCCTGGCCCAGAAGGGCGGCGCGGTCACCACCCATATCCGCATCGCACGCACCCCGGAACACATCCACGCGGTGCGCATCGCTGCCGGTGAAGCCGACCTGGTGCTCGGCTGCGACATGGTGGTGGTCAACGACTACTGGGCGCTGTCGAAGGTCCGCGCCGAGCGCTCGCAGGTGGTGCTCAATACCTATGAAGCCATGCCGGGCACCTTCACCACCCGCCCGGACATGCAGTTCCCCGCCGCCGACATCATCGCCGGCATCCGCGTGGCGCTGGGCGGGCGCGAGCCGCTGCTGCTGGACGCCACCCAGCTGGCCACCGCGCTGCTGGGCGATGCCATCGCCTCCAATCTGTTCATCCTGGGCTACGCCTGGCAGCAGGGGCTGGTACCGATCTCGTTCGAGGCGCTGATGCGCGCGGTCGAGCTCAACGGCGCAGCGGTCGCGATGAACCAGCAGGCATTCGCGTGGGGCCGGCTGGCGGCCGTGGATCCGCAGGCGGTGCAGCAGGCCGCCGGTCTGGTCCGCAACGGCCATACCGATGCCGAGCGCACCCCGGGCCCGCTGCATGACCTGCCGCCGGGCGAGTGGGAAGGCAACGAATGGGGCGCCACCGCGGCACCGCGCGAAACCGGCGACGAGCGCGAACTGCGCGGCCTGCCCGGGCATGGCGGCGACGACGTGGTCTTCCTGCCCCTGGACGACGAGCGCCTGTCGCGTTCGCTGGACGAGCTGGTGGAGCGCCGCGTGCGCTTCCTCACCGAGTACCAGGATGCGGCGTATGCGGCCCGCTACCGTGCACTCGTCGATCGCGTGCGCACCGCCGAGTGGGACAAGGCCGGCAGCACCGCGCTGACCGAAACCGTGGCGCGTTACTACTTCAAGCTCATGGCCTACAAGGACGAGTACGAAGTGGCACGCCTGTACACCAGCGGCGAATTCCAGCGCCGCCTGCAGCAGCAGTTCGAGGGCGACTTCGAAGTGCGCTTCCACCTCGCCCCGCCGCTGTTTGCGAAGAAGGATGAACAGGGCCGCCTGATCAAGCAGGAGTACGGGCCGTGGATGCTCAAGGCGTTCGGCCTGCTGGCGAAGTTGAAGTTCCTGCGCGGTGGCACGTTCGACATCTTCGGCCGTACTGAAGAGCGGCGGGGCGAGCGCCAGCTGATTGCCGATTACGAGCAGACCGTGGCACTGCTGCTGGAAGGGTTGAGCGATGACCGCGTTGCGTTGGCGGTGGAGATTGCCAGCATTCCGGAACATATCCGCGGCTATGGGCATGTAAAGGAAGCGCACCTGCACAAGGCCAAGGCGCGGGAAGCGGTGCTGCTGGCGCAGTGGCGCAACCCGAAGGCGCTGCATATCGTGCAGGTGGCGTAAGGACACGCCACGCGTGTCCGGACGGTACGGAAGGCAACACACATATTGCGTATGCGAAGGCAAGCCATAGGTTGCCTCATGCCGCCGATACATTGATCTCCCCTGAGTCACCGAACGACGACATTCACCTGATGTCGCCGTTCGGTTACTCTTCCCTGAATGTAAGCAATCGACTGCATGACGATGGGAGCGATCAATGAAACGGCTTGCCTCGATTCATATGTAAGCGTTCGCATACACTTGCAATGATGTGTTCGCTCGCTTACATTTTGGACATGGCTACGTTCAAGACCGCGGAAGATGTCGGCAATATCGTCCGTCAGCGACGCAAGGCACTGGGATGGGATCAAGCGCGCCTGGCCGCCGAATCCGGCGTCAGCCGCCAATGGGTCGTGGATATCGAGAAGGGCAAGCCGCGTGCAGAGCTGCAGCTGGTGTTGCGGGTAATGAACGTGCTCGGCCTGAAGCTGGCAGCCGCAGATCCGCAAACGGAGGCCGACCGCATTACCATCCCGGCCGCGGGGCTGGACGACATCCTTGACCGCCCCCGGGCGGTTCCTGCGGCATCACAACAACAGAAAGACCCGCATCGCCTGCCGCTGTCGTATGCCCAGATCCTGGAACGTGCACGCGCTGCAACCGGCCACAACAGCACGGTGGAACCACTGCGCGTCCATGAAACGCCCCAGTCGTACGCCAGCAGGCATCGGAAACCAAAATGAGCCTTCACGTTCTGATGCAAGGTGTACCCATGGGTACGTTGCGTCAGGATGCGCACGGCAACCCGCACTTCACGTACACCCCTGAATGGCGGGGCGCGGACGGTGCCTTCCCGCTGTCGCTGTGCCTGCCGCTCACCGCAGCCAGCCACGCGCCCGGCACCGTGGCGGCTGTGGCATGGGGACTGCTGCCGGACAACGACACCACGCTCCAAGGCTGGGCGTCGCGTTTCCACGTATCGCCACGCAATCCGATTTCCCTGCTTGCACACGTGGGCGAAGACTGCGCGGGCGCTGTCCAGTTTGTCGCATCCGAGCGCGTTGAAGCGGTCATCGCAGGCGAGGCCGACGGCATCGAACCCTTGAGCGATGCGCAGGTCGCCGCGCGCCTTTCGCAGGTGCGTCGTGACGTCGGCAGCGGTCGCTGGCTTGGCGATATTGGCCAGTTCAGTCTCGCCGGGGCGCAGGCCAAGATTGCATTGCTGAAAACGGCGGACGGCTGGGCGGTGCCCAGCGGACGTATTCCCACAACACACATCCTCAAACCACCCGGCGGTGACTACAACGGCTTCGTAGAGAACGAGATGTTCTGCCTGCGCCTTGCCCGCGCGTTGGGCATGCCGGCGGCGTTCTCCGAGAAGATCGAGATGGACGGAGAATCCGCCATCTGCGTGGAACGCTATGACCGCAAGCGTACCGCCGACGGATGGATCCGCATCCACCAGGAGGACTTCTGCCAGGCGCTGGGCGTCATGCCGCAGATCAAGTACCAGAACCAGGGCGGGCCCGGCGCCGCTGACCTTGCGGATGTCCTGTGGCAACACGCCAGGCATCCGAAAGAAGA
>Ga0209050_1000357_pt1 | contig 88084 bp, 89 predicted proteins | sample Araplavi_mTSA_r2_FD_184276 | JGI IMG/M metagenome (GOLD analysis project Ga0209050, IMG submission 184276) | Arabidopsis root microbial communities from North Carolina, USA - plate scrape MF_Cvi_mTSA_r2 (SPAdes) (version 2) | ecosystem: Host-associated > Plants > Roots > Endosphere | place: USA...
GCTGGTGCTGGTGCAGGTGCAGGTGCAGGTGCAGGTGCAGGTGCTGGTGCAGGTGCTGGTGCAGGTGCTGGTGCTGGTGCTGGTGCTGGTGCTGGTGCTGGTGCTGGTGCTGGTGCTGGTGCTGGTGCTGGTGCTGGTGCTGGCGCAGGCGCAGGCGCAGGCGCAGGCGCAGGCGCTGGCGCTGGCGCATTCGCCACAGGTGCAGCAGTGTCCGAGTCGTCTCCGCTTCCGCAAGCAGACAGAACCAGCGCGCACAGCAGGGCACTGGCCGCGTGGGAGTGAGTGAGGTGTCGGCGTGTCATGCCGTCATTGTGCGAAGCGGCAACTCAGCAGACTTGACGGCTCGGTGACGATTCGTTGAAACAGAATGCAAGCAAGCGCAAAGCGCTGCTGCAGATCGACTCATCGAGCAGGCAGCCGGCACGCCGCCACGCGGTTGACCGTGATCTGCGAACCGCCGCGGCCGTGGGCCCAGACGACGTCGCCGTTCGGAGCCGTGACCATGTCCTGGAATGAGTCGATCGAGAGACCGGACGCGACCGGCCCTTCGACGATCGTTCCATCGGTCGCCTGGGCCACCGCCAGCATCAGCGCGCCGCCAGACTTCCACCCGAGCAGCAGCCGGTCGTTGCCGAGCGCCGCCATGTAGGGGCGGAAGGGGTAGCCGGCATCGAGGCCGGTGGCGGCGCCGATGCCGACCTGCCGGACCGGTGCGGTGCCGCGGTTCGGCAGCTTCGCGAGCTGCAGCGACAGGCCGCCATTGGCTGCGGGCTGGATGAAGTTCATCCAGAAGCCGTCGCTGGCGCCGACCAGGCCACCGAGGGCGCGCTGCGTCGGGTCGGTGTCGGCCAGCCACTGCAGCGTGTCTGGCGCGGCTGCCGGCGTGGACAGGCGGGCGTGCTGCATCGCATTCGGATAGGCATCGCCGTGGCAGGTCGCGCCCCATTGGGTGCCGTTCCAGGCAGTGCGCACCGACCAGCTGTGGCTGCAGCCCCAGTCCCAGCCGCCCGCGACCGCCTTGCCGCTGGCGTCGACGAACTTCAGCGTGTCGCCGGCATGGATGTCGACCTCGCCCGCCACGCCGGGGCGGGCGGTGGACATCGCCGAGCGGTAGTAGACGCCGATCGTGGCGCCGTCGGTGGCGAGCCGCGCGGTGTGGCCGTACCACCAGATGAACTGCGCGCCGATGCTGTCGACATTGCCCTTCTTCGTCAGCGTGGTGCGCGACAGCGCCGCGCCATCGGTGCCGAGGCGCACCAGCTCCATCTTGCCGCAGACGTTCTTGTCAGGCGTGCTGCTGCCGCGGCAGTACTTGGGCGAGTAGATGTCGGGATCGTCGGCGACGACCGCCAGGGCCGCGCCACCGGGTGTCGCGAGCATGGCGTGCACCTCCAGGCCGGGCACGCCGGGCAGCGCGCGGTCAAGGGCATCCGCGGCCGTCAGCGAGGCCATGCGGATGGACGCGGCAGCCTTGTCGGTCCAGGCCAGCCATGCGCTGCCATCGCCGCGCGGCGCAATCACCGCGGGGGTGTACTCGTCGTTGGCGGCCGCGTTGCCGCCCACCGTCACCACGCTGGCGCGCAGCCGCTGTGCCAGCGGATCGCACGCTGCGGGGGCAGGGGCAGGAGCAGGAGCAGGAGCTGGAGCAGGAGCCGGAGCCGGAGCCGGAGCCGGAGCAGGCGTTGGTGCATTGGCCACTGGCGCCGCGGTGCCCGAGTCATCGCCGCCTCCGCAAGCAGAGAGAACCAGTGCGCAGAGCAATGCGTTGGCGGAGGTGAGGTGTCGGCGTGTCATGCCGTCATTGTGTGAGCCGACAATTCAGCAGAATTGACGGCCCATTGACGATTGGCTGTGCATCGGCAACAGGATGCAAGCCAGGCTCTCGGCTCGCTCGACGGCGACGTCAGCCCTTCGCCAGCACCACGTGCTGTGCCTTCGCCGTGCCCACGTGCTCGGTGCAGCGGAAGCCCTGCGCCGTCAGGTCGATGCCCGCCAGCAGCGATTCGCCGCGCCCCAGCAGCGTTGGCGAGATCGCCAGATGCATCTCGTCGATCAGCCCGGCCTGCAGGTACTGGCGGATGGTCGACACGCCCCCGCCGACGCGCACGTCCTTGCCTTGCGCCGCTTCGCGTGCGCGCCCGAGCGCTTCATGGATGCCACCGGTGATGAAGTGGAAGGTCGTGCCGCCCTTCATTTCCAGCGGCGCGCGCGCATGGTGCGTCAGCACGAACACCGGCACGTGGTACGGCGGCGTGTCGCCCCACCAGCCCTTCCACTGGTCATCGGGCCACGGGCCGCGCACCGGGCCGAACATGTTGCGGCCGAGGATCCACGCGCCCAGGTTGTCGAAGCTGCGCTTCGCGAAGCCGTCGTCGACGTTGGCCTCGCCGCCGGGCTGGCCGAGCATCGCCTGGAAGGTGGTGGTACCGAAGAACCATTCGTGCAGAGCCTCGCCGCCGACACCGAGCGGGTCCTGCAGGCTCTGGTCGGGTCCGGCGCCGAAGCCGTCGAGGGATACCGAGAAGGCAGCTACCTTGAGTCTGGACATGAGGGTCTCCTGAAAGCGGTTGTCCTTATACGACGAACCACCGCGATCAGGATCGACACTCCTTTTCAGAGCCCGGCTGCGGTGAGCGCCTCGCCGAACTCCGCCGCCGGCTGGAACCCGACCACCCGCGTGCCCGCCTTCTCGCGGCCGCTGCCGTCGAAGAACACGATGCCCGGCGGCCCGAACAGCCCGAAGCGCTTCAGCAGCGCCTTGTCGTCGGCGCTGTTCGCCGTCACGTCGGCCTGCAGCAGCAGCGCGCCGGCCATCCGCGATTGCACCGGCGGCTGGCTGAAGGTCAGGTGCTCCATCTCCTTGCAGGCCACGCACCAGTCGGCATAGAAGTCCAGCATCACCGGCTTGCCGCCGGCGGTGGTCAGCAGCGCGTCGAGTTCGGCCACGCTGCGCACGCGCTTGAACGACGGACCCTCGGCGGCCGCCTGCGCCTGCGCGCGCGCACCGCCACCACCGCTGAACCCCGCCAGCGGCTGCAGCAAGTCGCCGCCACCCGACAGCGCACCCGCCACCTGCGCCACGCCGACCAGCCCCAGCACCAGCGCCACGCCGCGCAGCAGGCGATGCCTGCCCGACGCCGGCGCACCGCGCCCGTCGAACAGCCACGCCGCGCCGACCAGCAGCCCCGCGCCGACGATGCCCATCACCACCGCCGACGGCAGCACCGGCGACACGATCCACAGCGCGACGCCGAGCAGCAGCACGCCGAACAGGTGCTTCACGCCTTCCATCCACGCACCGGTGCGCGGCAGCAGCGAGCCGGCCGACACGCCCACCAGCAGCAGCGGCACGCTCATGCCGGCCGCCAGGCTGAACAGCGCGAGCCCGCCGATCAGCACGTCGCGCGACTGGCTGATGAAGACCAGCGCACCGGCCAGCGGTGCCGCGACGCACGGCCCGACGATCAGCGCCGACAGCCCGCCCATCGCGAACACGCCCACGTGCTGCCCGCCGCGCAACTTGCCCGCGCCGGCGTTCAGCTTCTCCTGGATCGCGCCCGGCATCTGCAGCTCGTACACGCCGAACATCGACAGCGACAGCAGCGCCAGCAGCAGCGCGAAGGCCCCGAGCACCCACGCGTTCTGCAGCGCGGCCGCCAGCCCTTCGCCGGCCAGCCCGGCCGCGACGCCGAGTGCGGTGTAGACCATCGCCATGCCGAGCGAGTACGCGAGCGCCAGCCCGAAGCCGCGTGCCCGCGACACCGGGCCGCTGGTGCCGACGATGATCGACGACAGGATCGGCACCATCGGCAGCACGCAGGGCGTGAACGACAGCAGCAGGCCGGCGACGAGGAACACGCCGGCGACCGTCAGCAGGCTGCCCGAACGCAGCGCCGATTCGACGCGGCCGCTGGCCGATTCGGCCGCAACGGGCGCGGCCGCGGTCGACATGGCGGGTGCGGCGGGTGCGGCCACGACGGCGGCCGCGGTCGCCGTCGTTTCCGGCAAGCCTTCGGGCAGCCACGACACCTGCTGCAGCACGCCGTCCTTCACGCGTGCCGAGATGCCGGCGTTCTGGGGCGGATAGCACAGCCCCTTGTCGGCACATCCCTGGTAGCCGATCGCGACCGCGAAGTCACCGGTCGCATTGCTCACCGGCAGCGCCACCGTGACGGCACCGCGCAGCGTCTCGACGTACTTGCCGAAGCCTTCGTCGTACTCCTGCGGGCCGTGCGGCAGCACCGGCTCGGCCAGCGTCGCGGACCCGACCGGCGCCCCGACCGTGATCCGGTCGCGGTACAGGTGGTAGCCCGGTGCCACGTCCAGGCGCACCTCGATCGTCTTCGCATCGCGCAGCTGCACGCTGCTGCGGAAGGCCTGCGCGGGGTCGAGGAACTCGTCCGCCGCGAAGGCCGGCGCGGCCAGCAGCGCCAGCGCGGAAACCGCCCAACGCCACATCGTCATGATCCGCACCCGATGCGGCTGGTGTGCAGCGCGACGTCGTCGAGCCACACGGTGTTGCCGTTGCCGCCATAGGCTTCCCAGCCCAGCTTCAGGTCGGTGACCTGCGGCTTCCACGACGGCCGGCTCGCGAGCCAGGCCTGGTCGATGTCGGCGGTCTGCATCGAGTCCAGCTGCAGTGCGGCCACCGACGTGCCGTTGACCCAGGTCTGCATCGTGCCCATCGCCGAGTTCAGCCCGAACTCGATGCAGGTCCAGGTGGCGGCCGGCAGCTTCGCGCTCAGCGAGATGCCGGTCGGGCTCAGCGACGGCAGCGTCGCGTCGTCCTTCGAACGGTTCCACATCAGGATGCCGCTCTGGCCGCCCATGCGCAGGTCCTGCATGCTGCCGTCGACCGATTCGATCGCGTCGTGCATCGACATGAAGGTCACGTGCGGATCGCCCAGCGCGGTCGCGAGCCGGATGTAGAAGCGGCCGTAGACCACCGGGCCCATCGACGCGACCTTGTTGTTGATGATGAACGCGTGGCCGCAGTAGCTGCTGCCCGGGTCGATGCGCACCGATTGCTTGCCGCCGTGCGAGACCGCGCTGTCGATCGTCGCCTTGCCGCTGTTGTCGAAGCAGTTCGGGCCGCCGACGCTCCACAGCGCCGGGTTCGGCACCGCGCCGGCGGCGGTCGACTCGAAGTCGTCGCACAGCGCCAGGTCGGAGCAGGCCAGCGTGGCCGGTGCCGGGGCCGGCGCTGGTGCAGGCGCCGGTGCGGGTGCAGGCGCCGGGGAAGGCGCAGGTGCCGGAGCGGGCGTCGGTGCCGGCGCCGGGGCAGGAGCCGGCGTGGGCGCAGGAGCCGGCGCAGGTGTCGGAGCCGGCGCGGGCGCAGGCGCAGGGGAAGGCGCCGGCGCCGGTGAGGGAGACGGCGCGGGCGCGGGGGCCGGCGACGGTGCAGGCGCCGGTGAGGGCGCCGGAGCCGGGGATGGCGCAGGCGAGGGCGCCGGCGCAGGCGCAGGCGTTCCCGTCGAGGGCCCCAGTGCCGAGCCGTCGGTGTTGCCACCGGCCCAGGTGGTGTCCTGCGAATTGCCGCCGCAACCGCTCAGCAGCACCGCCGACACCGCGATGAACAACGGGCCCAGGCCCGCGCCGGCCCTCATGGCTTGACCGTCAGCTTGCCGACGCCGGCTTGCGCCAGCACCGAGGCCTTCACCGACGCCGCCGGCAGCAGCGCGCTGCGGCTGTACGGCACCGTCCAGCCCACGTCGCTCGCGAAGCTGCACGGCCCCATGTTCAGCGCCGCGCCGTTCAGCAGCGAGCCGGCTTCGGTGATCGCGCCGGTCTTGCTCGACGAGCCCGGGTTCTTCATCACGCTCGCGCAGCTGTTGGCGCCCTGGATCTCGAACACGTTGTTCTCCGAGATGATCTTCGCCAGGTAGGCCACGCCGATGCTGTAGCCGTACGGGTAGGCCGCGTTGGCCGTGCTGCCCTGGTACAGGTTGTTGTAGACGTGCACCTTGCCGAAGCGCACGCGCGGTGCGCGCTCGGTGATGTTGGTGAACAGGTTGTTGTGGAAGGTCACCGTCAGGTGGCCGTTGTCCGAGGTCTTGCTGTCCGACGAGCCGATCAGGTTGTTCTTGTCGTGCTGGTCGAAGACGTTGTTCGAGATCGTCACGTAGTCCGAACCGTTCTTCACGTCCAGCGAGCCGTCATGGCACTGCTTGCGCTTGCCGTTGACGATCGGCAGCAGGTCGTCGGTGACGGGGGTGTCGGTGAACCGGTTGTGGTCGATCCAGACGTGGGTCGAGCCGTCCACCGTGATGCCGTCGAACTCCGAATTCCAGTTGCCGCTGGAGCCGTCGTTCGGGTCCCACAGCGGCGACACGTCGCACGGGTCGACGATGGTCAGGTTGCGGACGATCACGTTGTCGACGCCGTTGATCTTGATGTTCGCGTTGACGAAGCCGGCGGTCGCGCCGACGCCGATCAGCGTCGTGTTGCTGCCGAGCTTCAGCTCGCCGCGGTTGGCCTGGTCCGAGGTGCTCTTGAAGGCGCCGCCGTTGTCGGCGGCGGCCATGTCGATGCGGCCGGTCACCTTGATGATCTTCGCGCTGTCGCCGCCCGCCTTGATCGCGGCCAGCAGTTCGGTCGCGGTGTCGACCTTGTAGATCGCCGCGGCCGCGGCGGCCGAGCCGCCGCGCGTGCCGCCGGCCTGGCTGGCCCAGCCGGTGCCGGGTGCCACCTCGGTGCTGGCATCGGCCGACGGCGCGGGCGCAGGCGCCGGGGCGGGCGCGGGGGCAGGTGCCGGAGCGGGCGCCGGCGTCGGGGCCGGTGCGGGGGCAGGGGCCGGTGCGGGCGACGGGGCCGGTGCCGGGGCGGGCGCGGCGGCCGAGCCGACCGCGCACTTCTTCGCCTTGCCGGGGTACGGGTCCGAGCCGAAGGTCGCGGTGGTGCAGGCGATGTTGCCCGACAGCGTCTTCGTGACGAACTTGTCCTTGATGCCGAACGAGACCGAGCGCTTGGTCGTGCCGATCTTGCAGGTCTCGCCTTCATCGGCGCACTTCGAATAGCCGGACGGCCAGTCCTTCGCGAACGCGGGCGATGCGACGGCGGCGAACAGTGCGGCGACGGCCAGCGCGGCCGCGCGGGGGCGGTGGAATTGATTCATGGTGATTGCGTCAGGATGGATGTCGAAGAAGGTGATGCATCGCAGGTCACTTGATCGCCGGCGACGCATTGCGCAGCAGCATCAGGAACTGGTCGTGGAACCACTGGCCGGCATGCGGCGCGCCGCTCAGCGCGTCGACGTTGCTCGAGCCGCACATCGCGTCGAAGCGCTTGCCTTCGGCGTTCGGCGTGGTGGCCGTGCTGTCGCTGGTGCCGTCGGAAGCGCCGGGCGGCTTCACGAACACGAACGCGTCGAGATGGGGGCGCGTCGCATCCGGGTTGGCGCGCGGGCGCTCGCCGATGCCGGTGTCCTTCACGTTGCACCAGTTGCCACGGTGCGCGCGGCGGTCGATGCGCATGTCGTCGACGTCGGCGGCCGGGCCGGTGGGCCGCTTCGGGCTGCCCCAGCCGTTGCGCGAGGTGTCGATGATGAACGACAGCGTGTCCGGGAAGCCGGCGGCGACGAACTCGCTGCGCAGCTTGTCGGTGTAGCTGAGCTCGTCGATCATCCGGTTCCACTCGTAGAACTCGGTGGTGCCGCCTGACTTCACGTTGTTGTCGGTGCCGTCGAAGTACGGCTCGTCCAGCGGCGTGTAGTTCGCGGTGTTGCTCGCGAAGCCGCGGATGATGCCGAGGTTGCCGCTGGTCGTCGCGCCCTTCACCAGGGTCTTGAAGCCGTCGATCGCCTTCGCGCGGTTGTTGTCCCAGCCGAGCCAGCCCGAGTGCGCGATGTCGAGGTACATGTACACGTTCTTCAGCGTCGACAGCTTGTTCAGCGTGTACTGGATGCCCTGCACGTAGACGCCCTTGCTGTTCACCGAGTCGCACACCGTCTTGCCGATGCCGACGTTGGTCAGCATGTTCGGGAACGAGTCGGGCTCGATCACCGTGACGATGCGCAGGCCGGCGTAGGCCGGGCGCGCGAGGATCTCGGCGATGCGGTCGATGTACTGGGTCTTGTACTTCGCCATGCCGTCGTTGGCCGAGCTCAGCTCGCCGTTCGACGCCAGCGCCGCGCAGTCGCGGTCGGGCAGGTCATAGACGACCAGCTGGATCGCCATCGGCTTCAGCGTGCTGCCGCTCAGCGCCTTCTGCTGCGCGACGGCCGCGTCGAGGTGGTCGACCAGGCCCATCGCACCGCCGGTGCTCTTGGCGCCATCGATTGCCGCGATGCGGTCCAGCCACACGGCGGTCGGGAACTTGGCGGCGGCCTTCACCAGCGCGGTGTCGGTGGCCGATGCGGTCACGCGGCTCAGCGATTGCGCGACCTGCACGCCGTAGTCGGGGTCGACGTAGAAGAACGCATCGGCGAACGGGTTGCCGGTGGTGATCAGGCCGGTCGCGGGGGCTGGGGCCGGTGCGGGTGCAGGGGCCGGGGAAGGCGCCGGTGCAGGTGCGGGCGACGGCGCGGGGGCCGGAGCCGGGGCCGGAGAAGGCGTCGGCGCAGGGGCGGGGGCCGGCGACGGAGTCGGTGCCGGTGCCGGTGCCGGTGCGGGCGACGGAGAAGGCGCGGGCGCCGGGGATGGCGACGGCGAGGGCGACGGTGCCGGAGAAGGGGCCGGTGCCGGCGACGGCGCGGGCGAAGGCGACGGGGCCGGCGAAGGCGACGGCGTCGGCGCGGGTGCCGGCGCATGGCTGGTCGGCGACGGCGCCGGGTTGTCGTTGCTGTCGTTGCCACCGCAGGCGGCGAGAACGAGCGAGAACAGCAGGCTCACACCGGCGCGTCCGCGCTGGCGTTTTTGGCTTTTCATGGGGATTCCCTCGATGTGTTGAATGCGGATGCAGAGGTCACTACTGCAGGTACGGCTTCAGCACGGCCATCTGCGGCTTGTCGGTGCTGCCTGCGGGTTCGATCGAATACATGTAGCTGCCCCACCACGGACCGGCGGCCCACCAGACCCAGCCGGCCCAGACGTCAGCGTTGGACTTCAGGTGGTCGAGCGCGCCGGCCACCGCCTGGTCGCAGGTGGCGTTCGACGCGGCGCCCACCTCGCCGAGCACGGCGCGGTAGCCGTTGCTGCGCGCCCAGGTGGTGAAGGCCTGCAGGCGCTCGGCGCCGATGGTGGCGCTCGGGCAGTTCGGGCTGGTGCCGGACGAATCGCCGTCGAGGTACTGGTGCACCTCGAACACCATGTTCCTGCCCGGGTCGACGATGCCCTTCATCACGGTGCCGTTCGCGGTGCCGTACCAGTTCTCGAGCCAGCTGTGCGCGCCGGTCCAGGCATTGCCCGGCACGGTGACGACGTTGGTCGCGCCGGTATTGCGGATCGCGGCCAGCGCGGCGTTGGCGGCGGCCAGCCACTGCTCGGTCGCGATGTCGTGCGGTTCGTTCATCAGCCCGAACGCGACGTTCGGGTTGCCCTTGAACTGCGTCGCCAGGCGCGACCAGAAATCGGCGAACGCGGCGTTCGGAACTTGCGACGAGCCGACCAGGTTGCCGCGGTAGCGGGCGTAGTTGTGCGGATCGATCAGCACCGTGACGCCGGTCGCGGTGACCTGCTGCACGAACGTGGTCAGGCGCGACAGCTCGGTCGCGTCGAAGGCCTGGTTCAGCGATGGCTGCAGCCGCTCCCACAGGAAGGGCAGCCGCACCGCGTTCATGCCCTTGGCCTTGAAGTAGCTGACGCTCGCGGCGCTCGGGTAGACGTAGTCGGTGTTGTAGGTGCCGGGCAGGTTGCCGGGCGCGAACTCGGCGCTGGCCAGGCTGACGGCGCGCCAGGACAACGTGGCGGCCGAAGGTGCCGGGGCCGGGGCGGGTGCAGGCGCTGGCGCGGGGGCAGGGGCCGGCGAAGGAGCCGGTGCCGGTGCAGGCGTGGGAGCCGGAGCCGGAGCGGGTGCAGGCGCAGGTGCCGGCGCGGGCGCGGGCGCAGGGGTGGGAGCAGGTGCTGGTGCGGGTGCTGGAGCCGGTGCCGGTGAAGGCGTCGGCGCGGGGGCAGGAGCAGGTGCCGGTGAAGGCGAAGGAGCCGGCGCAGGTGCGGGCGATGGCGACGGCGCAGGAGCGGGTGCCGGAGCCGGCGCCCCCCCACCCACTGGCGACGGCGCGGGCGCATCGTCGTTGCCGCCGCCGCATGCGGCGAGCACCAGCAAGGCGCTGAGCGCGATGCGGCGGGAACGGAAGAGGGTGTCGTTCATGGGCGTGGGGGTGTCGTCAAACGGGGGTCAGAAGCGGGTCGCGAGACCCCACTGCACGATCGTTGCGTCGAAGGTGTCGATGCCGGGCGAGCCCTTGCCGCCCAGGCGCCAGTCCGAGCGCTGCTGGTAGCGCTCGAGCTTCAGGTCGGTGGTCCAGCGGCCCACATGCAACTCCAGCTTCAGCCCGAGCGTGATGCCGCCGAAGGCCGACAGCCGCTGGTCGGCCGACGAGAACTCCGGCGTGCCGACCGGGCCCGGGTACACCGCGGTGTCCTGCACCGGGTCGTAGTAGAAGTTCGCGGCGTTCTGCGTGTAGTAGCGGAACGACGGCGTCACCGAGAACAGGTCCGACACCGGCTGCACCCACGCCGTCTCCAGCGTGTTCGCGCGGATCCCGAAGGTGTCGCTGTAGTAGCGGTAGCTCGCGCGCAGCGTGCCCGACACCGACTCGAAATGGTGGTTCCAGCGCAGCATGCCGATGCTCGCATCGCGCTCGCGCGGCCGGTGGTCGTACAGCTTGTACGGGTCGTCGAAGTAGCCGCGGCCCACCGAATACGTCAGGCTCAGCTGCGCGATGTCGCGCGGCGACAGCGCCTGCGTCACGCCCAGCGTCAGCTCCGAGGTGGTCTTGCGTTCGTCCACCACCACGCCGTTGACCGGGTCGATGCGGTCGCGCGTGCCGGCGATGCCGAGGTTGAAGGTGGTGTTGTTGTCGGCGGTCGCGATGCGGCCTTCGAGCGACAGCGCGCTCGACTTGTAGTCGTTCTCGCTCGAATGCGCGGTGCCGAGCGCGAGCGCGCCGCGCTCGAAGTAGCGCGTCACCTTCAGGTCGCCGGCCTTGCGCTTGTCTTCCATGCCCGGCGAGCGCGACGCGCCCGACACGTCGCTGTAGTAGCGCGGCGTCGCGCCCGACACGTCGTCGATCACGCCCGAGCCTTCGACCGACCAGCGGCCGATCGGTGCCAGCACGTACAGCGACGGCGCCTTCACCGTGATGCGGTTCAGCCGGCTGCCTTCGCTGCCGTCGTAGTACGGGTAGCGGACGTTGACGGCCTGGCTGTCCTTGTACTGCAAGTACTTGAACGCGATCAGGCCCTGCTCCGGCGGGTCTTCGGCGCGCGCGGCGCCAGCGATCAGAACGCCCGGAAGCGCCAGCGCGGCGACGACGAGGTTGCCGGAAAGCTTAGTTGCAGCCACAACCGCCTCCGCCGACGCCCGAGCCGCCCGAGGCCGCTTCCTTGCTGTTCAGGATGTGCACGTCGAAGCGCCCTTCGAGCGCGTCGCCGCCGAGGGTCATCTCGGGTTTCGCGAGCAGGCCCTTCTCCCACGGTTGCGGCGGCTGCAGCGCCGAGCAGCCGCTCAGCGCGGCGCCGAGCACGAGCAGCGCGGTCAGTGTCTTCTTGGTCATCGCAGGTTTCACTTCAGGGCCGCGACGATCGCGTCTTCGAGGGCCTTGCGCTCTTCGTCGCGGAAGCCGGCATGCATCTGCACCACCTTGCCGTCGGCGCCGATCAGCACCGAGGTCGGCATGCCCTTGACGCCGTAGCGCTTCGGCGTGTCGCCCTGCGCATCGAAGGCCAGCACGAAGGTCGCGGGCACCTCGGCCAGGAACTTGTCGGCGTCGGCGCGCTTCGCGTCGAGGTTGATGCCGACGATCTGCAGCCCCTTCGCGCCGTACTTCGCCTGCATCTCGTTCATCCACGGGAACGACTGCTTGCACGGGCCGCACCACGAGGCCCAGAAGTCGAGGTACACCACCTTGCCCTTCAGGGCACCCAGGTTCACCGCGCCGCGCGAGCCGTTCAGCTGGAATTCCGGCGCCGCGGTGCCGGCGTCGATGGCGGCCGCAGGCAGCGCGGCGAAGAGGCCGGCGCACAAGGCCAGCGTGAGGGCGGACAAGCGGTTCATCAGGAAATTTCCTTCGAGACAGGGATCAGGGAAGCGGAGGTCACCGGCGCCGGGCGGCGGCGCAACTGCAGCGCCGCGATGGCCAGCAGCAGCAGCGCGAGCCAGCGGGCGTCGAGCGCGCCGGCGCCTTCGTTGGTCGACGGCGTTTCGGCCTGCGCCGACAGCGGCACCTCGGTGGTCTGGCCGGCGGCCGAGGTCACCTTCAGCGTGCCGTGCATCGCACCGCCGGTGCCGGGGGCGAACACCACCGTCACGGTGCACGACTTGCCGGCCGCCAGCGTCCACGGCACGCCCGGGCAGGCGTCTGCGGCCGAGCCGGACGAGACGATGAAGCCGGCGGTCGTCGTGACGGCCGAGATGGTCGCCGTCGTCGCCGAGCTGTTGGCGATGCGCACCGTCAGCGGCTCGCTGCGGTCGCCGGTGCGGATCGCGATCGAACGGTAGTCGAGCGCGGTCGGCGTGACGGCGAGCGTGCCGGTGGCCGGCGTGCCTCCACCGGTGTCCGGCGGTGTCGTGCCACCGCCACCGCCAGGTGGCGTCGTGCCACCACCGCCGCCGGGCGGCGTGGTGCCGCCACCGTCACCACCGGTCGAGCCCGCCACGCCGCTGCCGCTCAGTGCGACCTCCGGCGGGTTGCTGCCGCTCGAGGCGACCAGCAGCACTGCGCTGCGCACGCCGGCCACGTCCGGCACGAAGCTGACGATCACCGTGCAACTGGCGTTCGCCGCCAGCGTCACGCCGCCCACGCAGGTGCCGCCGCCGACCGAGAAGTTCTCGGCCTGCGCGCCCGAGGTGCCGATCGACGACACCGTCACCGGGCCCGGCCCGTTGTTGACCAGCGTCAGCGGCGCGCCGGTCGCCGTCTTGCCGACCTCGGTCGACGCGAACTGCAGCGTGTTGGTGTTGCCCGACCAGGCCAGCACCGGCAGCACCGCCGTCGTGCCCAGGCCGGTCAGCACCACGCTGTTCGGCGAGCTGAACGCGTTCGACGTGATCGTCACCGTCTCGGCCGCGTTGTCGGCCACCGGCGAGTAGGTCACCGTCAGCTTGCAGCCGGCGCCGGGCACGAGGCTGGCCGCGCAGTCGTGCGTCGCCTTGAACTCGGTGGAGCTGCTGACGATGCTGGCGATCTGCAGCGCCGCGCTGCCGGTGTTGGTCAGCGTGACCGAGCGCGGGATCGACGTGGTGCCCATCGACACCTGGCCGAAGCCGATCGCCGGTTGCGACAGCGTCAGCTCCGGCGACGCGATCGCGATGCCGACGCCACCGACCGACAGCGACGCGGTGCCCGAAGGCGCGTTGCTCGCGATGTCGACGCTGGCCGAGCGCGGGCCGAGCGCGCTCGGCTTCAGCGCCACCGTCACCGTGCAGGTCGCGGCCGGCGCCACCGTCGCGGCGGCGCAGGTGCCGCCGAGCACGATGTCGGCGGCGTTGGTGCCGCTCGCGCTGACCTTGCTGATCTTCAGGTCGGCCTGGCCGTTGTTCGTGACGGTCGCGGTGCGCGCGGCACCGGTCGTCGCGAGGCCTTGCGCGCCCAGGTCCAGCACGATCGCGTCCAGCGCCAGCCCCGGCTGTGCGTTCGCGGTGCCGGTGCCGGCGAGCGTCACCGTGCTGCCGCTGCTGCTCGCGCTGTGGCCGATCACCAGGCTCGCGGCGCGCGCGCCGGTGGCGGTCGGCTTGAAGCTGATGTCGACGAAGCAGTTGCTGCCCGCGGCGACGCTGCCGGCCGCCTTGCAGGTCGAGCTCGAGGCGATGGTGAACTCCGACGCCTGCGCGCCGCTCACCGTCAGCGTGTTGACCGTCAGCGCCGCGGTGCCGCTGTTGCCCAGCGTCACGCGCAGCGGGTCGCTGGCCGCGCCCACCGTCTGCGAGAACGTCAGCGTGGTCGGCGACAGCGTCACCGCCGGCGAGTTGTCGGCCCCGGTGCCCGACAGCGACGCGGTGCTGCTGCCGGTGGCGCCGTTGTGGCCCACCGTCAGCGTGGCCGAGCGCGTGCCGGCGAGCGTCGGCTTGAAGGTCACGGTGACCGAGCAGGCGGTGCCGGCGGCGAGCGAGGTGCCCACCGCGCAGGTGCCGCCGCTCACGGCGAAGTCGCTGCCGGTGGTCAGCGCGATGCTCTTCAGCACCAGCGCCGCCCCGGCGCCCACCGAGTTGTTGACCGAGAAGGTCTGCGCGGCGCTGGTGGTGCCAAGCGACTGGCTGGTGAAGCTGAGGCTGCCCGGGCTGATCGACGGGGCCGGTTCCGGCGTGGTCGGCAGGTAGCTCGGCGTGCGGCCGAGCTGCTGGCCGATGTAGGCCGCCAGGTCGTTCAACTGCGCGTCGGTGAGCTTCCCTTGCAGGAAGTTCATCTGCGTGTTGGTGACGATGATGCCCTTGATGTTGGACGCGCTCGTGCCGTTGGCGATGCGGTTCAGCGGGTTCGCCGGGATGCTGCCGTGGCAGGCGCTGTTGTTGCAGCTCTGCTTGCCGGGGACCAGCGTGGTCGTGAACAGCATCTGGCCGTTGCTGGCGCTCTGCGCGAGCGCCGGGCCGGCCGCGGCCAGGCCCAGCAGGCCTGCCGCCGAGAGGTGGAGGAAGGTGCGCTTCATCGCATCAGGCCTTCATCCACGGCAGGTCCTGCCCGGCCACCGACCAGATCGCGTCGGTGTGGTCGCCGTTGGCGCCGCGCACGTTCGGGTAGCCCCATGCGGTGGTGTTCACGTCGCTGTTGCTGACGCCCATCGCGCGCAGCACCATGCCCATCCACTGCGTGTACAGCAGGCCCGAGTACCAGTGCGGGTCCGACGACCAGTTGAACGAGTTCAGGTCGCGGTAGTCGAGCGACTGGCCGGTCTTGAAGTAGCCGCCGGCATCGCCCAGCGCAATGATCGGGATGCAGCGGTTGTGGTGGTGGCCCGGGTTGCCGCCCGAGCCGAGCTCGAAGCCGCTCGCGATCAGCGCCTTGTCGAACAGCGTCTTGCCGTCGGCCGTCTTCACCTGGTCCATCTTGGCGGCCATGTCGAGCATGCAGGTCTCGAATTGCAGCTGCACCGCGGCGTTGAAGCCGGCGCGCTTGGCGGTGTCGTCCAGCGCGTGCGCGTAGTCGTTGTGCCAGGCGTGCTCCGGCTCCGGGCCGAAGGTGTACGAGGTGGCGCCGTTCACGTAGACGCGGCTGATGCCGGCCGAGAACGCGGCGACGACGATGTCGTTCCACAGCGATTCGACCTGGGCCTGGCTGGCCGGCTGGCCATAGAAGCCGGCGGCCGCCTCCAGCGACGAGGTGTCGCTGGTCGGGCGCTGGAAGGTGCTGCTGACCGGCGTCTGCGCCAGCTTGCCTTCCACTTCGTTCAGCAGGTCGAGGTAGTTGCCCAGCCGCGCCTTGCAGTCGGCCGAGCACGACGCATCGGCCATCACCAGGTCGGCATGCTCCTTCACGCGGTCGACCAGCACCGTCTTGTCGGCCGGCGCCGGCGTGCTGCCGCCGCCACCGCCGGCGGCGTTCTTGAACAGCCGGTCGAACAGCTTGACGTTGCTCTCGGCCGTCGGCGTCGTCTGCACGGTGGCCGTGCCGGACTTCGACAGCGACACCAGGTTGCGCACGATCGCCGGCTGCAGCACCGCCGTCGGGTAGAAGCTGCTCGCGCCGGCCAGCACCTGGTCGATGGTCGGGCTGGTGGCGTCGCCGCCCAGCGTGCCGCCGCGGTTGTGGCCGCCGCTCACGGCGAAGTCCAGCCCGTTGATCACGTTCATGCGCGACACCATGCGCGCGGTCAGCTTCGAGCTCTTGGCGCGCAGGATGTCGCTGATCACCGTCAGGTCGCCGGAGGCCTTCGCCGCCGCGGCGAGCTGCGCCTGGCGGATCGTGATGCCGCCGTAGCTCTGCGTGGCCGCAGGCGCCTGGTCGAGCAGCGGCCCGAAGAACTGGCTCTGGAACACGCCGTGCCAGGTGGTGGTGTGCACGAAGAAGCGTTCGGCCGAGGCCGCCGCTTCGGTGGCGGCGCGCGCCTCGCGCGGCAGCAGCGAAGGCAGCAGCGGCAGGGCGAGCGCGGTGCCGCCGGCGCCGAGCAGGAACTGCCGGCGTGACAAGGGGTTGAATGCGGGTTTCATTTCGCCCTCTGGATCGTGGTGAACTCGGTGCGCAGCGCGATCGAAGCGAACAGGCTGCGCAGGTTGGCGCCGTTGGCGGCCTGCACGCGCAGGGCTTCCATCAGGGCGCCGTCAGCGGCGGTCTCGGAACGGCCGAAGCTGTAGCGGACGTAGTTGCGTGCGAAGCAGCGCTCGAACTGGCCGCTGTCGAGGATGTACTGCTGCGTGGCCGACGGCGAGCTGACGGCGCGCGACGAGCCATCGGCCAGCCGCACCAGCGCGGCGGTGTCGATCGGCTTCTCGCCGAGCAGCCCGCCCTTGTCATCGAGCACGCGCTCGGTGCTGCGCGCGCGGCCCAGCGAGTCGAAGCCCTCGAAGGCGAAGCCCCACGGGTTCATCTGCGTCTTGTGGCAGCCGATGCACGAGGTGCCCTCCATTTCGGTGACACGCTCGACGCGCTGACGAGTGGTCAGCACGCCCGTGAGATCCGCCTTCGAGTTCGATTGGTCCATCGCCGGGGTCGGCATCGCTTCGCAGGTCAGCCCGAACAGCACGCGGCTGCCGCGCGAGATCGGCAGCGTCGTGTCGGTCGAGCCCTGGGCGATGAAGCCGATGCGGGTGAGCAGGCCCACGCGCGAGGCTTCGGTGAACAGCGGCGGGGCGGACTTGCCGTCCCACACCGCGGTCTTGTAGAGCGACGCGATGTCGGCCGTCTTCGCATACGAATGGCGGTCGGTCAGCACCTGCTGCAGCGAGGCATTGCGCGCCGCCAGGTACGACACCATGTCCAGCACCTCGTTGACCGCCGCGTCGCGCGAGGTCGGCAGCGGCTTGAAGCTGCCGGCGAACGCGTCGAACTTCGGGTCGCCGACCTTGCCATCGAGTGCCACCAGCTCCTGCAGCCGGAACCAGCCGCCGAAGAAGTCGCGCATCGCGCGGTCGGAGCGGCTGTCGGCCATCAGGCGCTGGATCTGCGCGGTGTAGACGGCCGGCTGCAGCAGCGTGCCGTCGTCGGCCAGCGTGTTCAGCGCCGCGTCGGGAATCGAGTTCCAGAAGTGCAGCGCGAGCCGCGTGGCCTGCTCGTGCGCGGTCAGCGAGGTGCAGGTGGCGTTGGCATCGGTGGGCGCCTGGCCCTTCTCGACGACGAAGTAGAACTTCGGCGACGCGATCATCGTGCCCAGCACCTTGGCCACCGAGGCCTGGCTCGCGGCGTTGCCGGCGGCGGTGCGGTAGACGTTGACTTCGGCGTCGGTCAGCGGCTGGCGGAACAGCAGCCGGCCGGCCTTGCGGATGAAGCCGGTGACGCACGCATCGGCGGTGCCGGTGCAGCTGCCGAGCAAGGTGTTCAAGCGCGTCGCATCGGCCGTCATCGACTTCGCGAGCGCCTCGGCGGTGTCGTGCAGCGCGGTCACCTGGCGCAGGTTCACGCCCGAGTCCAAGCGTTCGTAACCTTTGTGCCGAGATGTATCGGGGTTGACCGCGACGTCCGGCGGGAACTGCGTGGTGTCGCGCACCAGCGGTCCGACGCTCGCGGCGAGCGTCGCATCGCCGGTCAGCGCGGTGGTCACGTCGGTCAGCGCGTTGACGACCTGGTCGCGCGTCAGCCGGCGCGGCACGCCGGCTGCGCTGCAGCCGGGGCCGGCGACGTCGCCGGGCGTTGCCGCGGCGATCGTCACCGCGGCGATCTGCGCATGGGGGTCGGTGCCGGCGGGCACGACCACGGGGTTGCCGGTGCTGCCGTTGGGCGGCGCGCCGGCAGCGGGCGTCGATTCACTCGAGTCGCCATTGCAGGCCGCGGCCAGCGCGGCGACACAGAGGGCTAGGAGGTGCGATCGCATGGTGCTCTCGGTTGCGTGGCTAGGTTGCTTGGGCCATCAACTTCGATGGCGTCGGATCGTGCTTCGGGGCGCGATTCTGTTGAAAACGCTGCCAAGAGAATTGACCGATGCATGACCAAGATGTCTCTGTACGAGGGAAACCACGCCACGCAACCGGTCGCAACAGGCGTAACGGTGACGAGTTGAAACAAGCGTGCAGCGGGCCGCCGGCAGAATGCGAAGGCATCAAGGCCTCGGCAAGTACCGCGGCCCGCACCAGTCGCAGAGGGAGTTGATGGACAACGAGGTGTTCGTTTTCGGCCGGTGCGAAGTTCGCGTCGCGACGCGCGAGGTGCTGCTTTCCGGCGCGCCGCGGGCGATGGAGCCGCGGCCGTTCGAGCTGCTGGTCTACCTGATCCGGCACCGCGGGCGCATCGTCAGCAAGGACGAGCTGCTCGACAAGCTGTGGTCCTTCGATTTCGTCACCGCCAGCGTGATCGCCCGCGCGATCATGAAGATCCGCAAGGTGCTGGACGACGACGGCGACACCGGCGAGCTGATCAAGACGGTGCACCGCACCGGCTACCGCTTCATGGGCGAGGTGCGCGAGAAAGCGGTGCCGGCGCTCGCGGCCATGCCGGCCGCGCCGGCCCGGGCGCCGGTTTCGTCCTCGGCGCCGGCGACATCCGCGGGCCAGTCGACGGCGGCGGCGCCGGGCGTGTCGGTGCCGACCACGCTCGCGCTGTTGCCGTTCGAAAACCGCACCGGCAGCGGCGACCTCGACTGGCTGGAGCTCGGGCTGCTGTCGCTGGTGGTGCGCGACCTCGGCGCGCACCCGCGGCTGCAGGTGAGCTCGATCCCGTCGCTGCTGAACGCGCTGCAGGCGGTGCCGAAGGAGGCGGCCTTTGCCGACCGTGCCGACGACCTGACGCGCTTGCTCGGCGTGCGCCATGTCGCGCGCGTGGAGGTGCATGGCGGGCCGCTGCGCTTCGAGCTGCGCTGCACGCTGGTCGGCGAAGGCCGCACCGACAGCACGATGCTCGCTGCCACCGGGCTGCCCAACCTCGGCCGCAGCCTGGTGCGCTGGCTGGAGGCGCGCTTCTTCCCCGGCGAGGCGGCGGCCGAGATCCAGGCCGATGCCGGCGACAGCGTGCTCGGCCGCGCGCTGCAGGCCATCGCCGAACAGAAATGGACGCTCGCGCTGGAGCTGCTGGCCGCGGTGCTGCGGCTGGAGCCGCAGCACCTGGGGGCGCAGGTGGAGCGGCTGCGCGCGCTGGTGGCGCTGGACGACAGCGCGGCCTTCGAGCTGGGCGATGCGCTGCTGGCGCGGCTGCGCGAAGAGCCGAACCAGGCGGCCGAGGCCGCGGTGCATTTCGAGCTGGCGCAGGCCCATGTGCGCCGGCGCGTCAACGACAAGGCCAAGCATCACCTCGAAGAGGCGCTGCACAGCGCGCCGGGCAAGGCGGCGCGCGAATCGGTGATCGCGACCACGCTGCTGCGCGCCAACATCGCGATCAACGAGTTCGACTTCACCGTGGCGTCGGCGCTGGCCGACCGCGCCGAGGCGCTGTGCAACGGCAACGGCAGCGTGTTCGACCAGTTGCGCATCCTGTCGCTGCGCATGGTGATCGAGGGTGAGACCGGCAGCATGGTGCAGGCCTGGACGCATGCGCGGCGCGCGGCCGCGCTGTACCGCGACCACGGCGTGCTGGTGGGCCAGGCGCGTGCCGAATGCAACGTGGCCAATGCGAGCGCGAGCCTGGGGCATTTCCGCATGGCCGAGGAGCATGGCGAGGCCGGCCTCGCGATCTCGCGCAGCCTGCAGGTGCCGACCGATTCGGCGGTGTCGGCGATGCTGCTGTGCGGCGTGTACCGGCAACTGCGCAAGCCGGCGAGCCTGGCGCGCGTGCTGTCGATCCTGGAGTCGGTGGACACCGGCGACGGGCCGCGCAACGAGGGCTTCCGGCTGGTCGGCCGGGCGCATTACGCGCTGGCCATCGGGCAGATCGGCGATGCCGCGTGGAAGCTGTCGCAGGCGGCCGACGAGGCGGCCGCGAAGGGGCAGGAGATGCAGCTGCACTTCGTGCTGCCGCTGCTGACCGGCGCGCTGATCCACGACGGCCAGCTCGACGCGGCCGACAGCGCCTGCCGCCGCATTGCGTCATTGACCAAGCTGGCGCGCGACCGCAATCTGCAGGGTGCGCTGTGGCACAGCCAGGCGCAGCTGGCGCTGGCGCGCGGCGACCGCGAGCGCGCGATTGCGCTGCTGCGCAAGGGGCGCGACGTGACGCCGCTCGGCTGGTGGAATGCGCATGCGCGGCTGGATGGCGCGTGGCTGTGCATCGAGCAGGGCCGCTCGGTCGAGGCGGTGGAGTTGCTGCGCGGGCTGGAGACCTGGCTCGACGAGCACCCGGCCGGGTTGGCAGTGGCGGCGCGGCTGGCGCATGCGCAGGGCCGCAGCGGCGAGGCGCGCGCGGCACATGCGCGGCTGGCGGCCGGCATCGACGGTGCGTTGCCGGCGTGGCTGGCCGAGCTGGGCGAGTGCTACGAGACGCAGCAGATGACCGAACTGCCGTGCGCGCCGTGCGTGGTGACGTGGATGTGAGGTCGACTGGTCGCGCGCGGTCAGCTTTCGTCCACGGTTGCGCCTGCGTCCCGCAGGGCTTGCTTCATCTGGTCTGACGGGGGAGAAAGCCCGCTTTCGTCGTCGTTGAAGCCCTGCCATATTTCATTCGCGACCTTGGCGCAGAAGATCGCGAAGTCTCTCGGGCGCTCCTGCATCAGGCTCTGGATCTTGGCGTGATCGTTGTCCCTGCATGCGTCGTGGATCCGCTCCTTCCAGTCAATCACCGCCTTGCACCGCTTGATGAGTTGCTTCCTGTCGGGTCCCAACTGCAGGCGGTCGATCTCGTCGAGGTGCGCGCGCGGAACGAAGTCGTTGGAGAACAGCGTGCCGTCGGGCGACTCGTAGACGATGACATCGTGCGGCCCGAGGCCCAGCTTCGCCTTCTGGTCCGGGGTCAGCAGGCAGTCGGTCTCGGTGCGGAGTTCCTTCTCAATGCCCGGCTCGGCATCCTGGTGCTCTTCCATCAGGCTGAGCAGCCGCTCGTGGGGCGGCATGTCAGGGGTGTCGTGCGGCCGGAGGTCGTAGCCAGTCGATTCGTCTTCCAATGACTGCGCGACATGCACTTCCAGGCCGGGCGGAAGCTCTTCACCGGGGCGCCAGGACATGGCGACCTTGCAATCGCTGCGATCCGAGAACCTGTAGTGCTCCCACCGGCAGGCCTGCGGACCGGTCCAGTGGTCGTGAACGATCCGTTGGCCGTCTTGAAGCGTGGCGACGGTGAACGCGTGATCCGCGTCCTCGCTGATCATCAACTCGACGCAGTCGATGGTGGACGGATCGACTCGATGGCAGAGCTCCGTGAAGACGATGAACGCGGACACCTCGCAGGTGCCGGCGCCTCCAACCATCGCGTAGCGGATTCGAGGCTGGTTGTCGATCAATGCCTGCTCGTGCTGGCGTCTCGTCAAATGCCATATCTCGCCCCCCGTGGCGTACGCGTGGCGCAGCAGATTGCCCGAATAGGGACTCAAGACCGAATGAAGCCCACGCCGCAGCGACTCGCTCAGCCGATAGTGCGCCCCTTCGTCGGCGCTGACCGGCACGAAGTGATAGCGCGGTGCCTGGCCATGTTCCAGCTGGTGGAGGCTTCCCATCTCGTCGAGGATTTCGGCATGGCCTTGAACCTGCGCCGTGGGTGCCGTGCCGTAGGGCCCGGAGATGGTGCTGCGTTGACGATCGATGAGGGGTTTCAAGACCGAGGCTCCGAATGGGACAGCTGGAGATGCTTCAGTGACTGAATGCAATCCTCGGTTCCCACCAAGCCAAGCCAATGCGGTTCGGTACAAAGGCCCATCCGAGGCGCTTCGACCGCATCAATCCCTCAATTTATAGGCGGTGCGCGCGGCGCTTCGGCCCAACGAAGCCAGTCGATCGGTTCGCTGGAGATCAACTCAAGTGCCGCTTCCGATTCGAGGTTGATGATCGCGTGGGAAAGCTGGCGAGGCGATCGAGCAGATCGGGGTCACGAAGCATGACGGTGCCGGATCGCAGGGAGTCAGTTCAGAGATAGGTTCCGTCACGCAACTGATTGATCACGGCCAGCACCTCGTCGACACGGTTGGCCTGGATCAATTCGGCCGGCACCTGCCCGCCCATCAGCTTTTGCCGCGACAGGATCCACATGCGCGCCTCGGACGGTTCGTAGAAATCCGAAAGCTGTTCGACGATGAATGCCAGTTCCATCAGATGCTTTTCGGTCTGGGCGTGGGGAAATGATTTGCCCTGGTTCCAGCGCGAAATGGTCTCAGGGCGAACGCTGAGCACGTTGGCGACATCTGCCGAACGCATGGCGCCCTTCTCACGGATGAGGTCGAGGCGACGAGAGATGGCGTTGCTCATGGTGCGGCGTGAGATGCCCGTGCTATAGCGTTTTGGCTTGCGCCTTTGCTAGCGATTTGAACCGGCAAGGCGCGTCGTGTCGGGCAAGACCCGCCAGCGAACGCCGCCGGCGGATCGTGGCATCACGGTGCGGGCCGGCGCCGTCGCGGCGGCATCACGCCGAACTCGGGCACGAGCGCCTGCTGATCGCCGACCCAGCCGACGAGGCGCTTGGCCTGGTCGCCGATGAGTTCGAGCGACGCGACGCACAGGCCGCGCAGGGCGGCGTCTTGCGCGCGGTGCACGCAGGGCGGCACGCCGGCGGGCGGGGGCTTGGGACGTTCTCGTTCATCGACTTCGAGCCACGCGGCGACGCCGTCGCTGACGTCGATCACGTGCTCCAGCAGGCGATGCACCAGGCCGGCCTTCAGCGTGAACTCGACGCTGTCGACGGAGGTGGGTGCGTTGCAGTGCAGCCGGGGTTTGAAGCGCGGGCCGTGCGGCAGGCTCGGTTCGAAGGGCGGCACGTGGGAAGCCGACGCGGCGGATGCGGGGGAGGCGATCGGATCGGTGGCGGTCATCTTGACGGCCTCCTCGCGGCGGAGGGAGAACCCGCTTGGTCGGACTGCGATGAAGAAGCGGGAAAGGTCGGCGCGGGGAGGGCGCCAACGGGGGTACCAGCCATGGTGAAGGGGCTCCTTGGTTGCGGTTCAAGGCTGCCCCCCACGCTCTCAAACGTGGGTGGCAGCCCAAAGCAGGGTTGAGAGACCGGAACCAAGGGACCGGCGAGCCCGAAGGCTCCCCCGCCCGGGCTGCCGTAAAACTGGAAGCCATAGGCGTTGACGCGCAAAAAGAAAAGCCGCTGAAGCGGCCGCGCGCCTTGGTTTTCCGGGCTCTCACCCCCGTCCTGCGATATGGCAGGCGGGGCGACTTTAGCACTGCCGCTGGGGGCAGATTTCAGTCATCGCGCGGGTCGCCGAAGGCCTCGATGAACTCGTCGATGAAGCGCTGCGACCCGGTCAAGGTCAGCGTGATCGCATGCCACTGCCCGTCTTCGACATTCATCTGCAGGTCGTGATCCCAGTCCATGCCTTCATCCGCAGGCCCGTGCGTGTGCGGGAAGCGGCGCCATGCCCAGTCGAGCAACTGCTGCGCTTCGGCCATCGCGGCGGCGTGATGCTCGGCTGTGGTGGAGGCCATGGCTTCGAGCGTGGTGACGCCTTCGGCGTTGTCGCTGAGGTCTAGGGTGAGGTAATGCATGGCCATGCGCGATTGTGTCGGCGAGTGAAGGAGCGCTCGCCGTTCAATGCGTTGGCCGCTATGCAGCGGTTGCTGTCTTTCAAAGCGCTGGCATGAGTTCACTGTCTCGGCCAGGCAGCGGTCATCAATCCAGCAGCGATCGCTCTTGCTCAATGGCCGCTCATGGATGTGTAGCTGACGCTGCCGAAGCCGATGCGCGTTGAGGTAGCCCGAACGGCTGCTGTTCGCTTCGGCGATTGGGAACTCCCGACCCGTTGCGGCCAGTCAACTCGCTGAACTCGACGCCGCAAAGCTGCCATTCGACGTTGAAGCTTGAGACGGCTAGTGCCAGCGTATGAACGGGCTCATATCGCTTCGTCCCAGAGCGACAGTTCATGCGCAACAAACGCGACTTTTTCGCCAACGTACAGTTCGGTTTCGCCAAGGTCACACCTGTCGAGTGTGAAGATCGCTTCGCCGGATGCCACGGACAGAATCACGTTGCCTGGTGGTTCACTCAGTGGCATCACCGCGGTTACTATTCCAAAGACTTGGAAGGCCTCCGACTCGTCAAGCGCGACGACCGACTCATTGAAGATTTGGTCGTCGACTCGCTTCATGTCGGTGACTCGCTCGTGACCGATCTCGACGTAGAACGACTTCCCAACGCAAGCATCAGGGTCACCATGCGCAGGGACGAATCGTGCCCAACCCTCAATCGCGGACGACGAGAACTTTGTGCGAAAACTCGGAACTTGCATGCACCCTAGACGTTGCACGGTGTCAGTGTCGATGGCTTCTATGGTGATTTGCATGAGATGAGAGTGGACGCGCCGACGTGCTGCATGTCGTCGCTTCGATGAGGCCTAACTTCCGAGGAGAACTCGATATGTTGGTGGCTCATGCAGCGTGCCGTCTTCTTCCAGCTCCAGGCCCTCGAAGAAATGGTGATCATCCTTCCCGACTGTGGCAGCACAGGCGACGTGCAGTTCCCAGAGCACATCGGCACCTGTGAGCTGCGAATGCGCCACTCCGACCACCCGGACCGAGGATTCGACGTCCTTCCATTCGCCGTCAGAGGTCCGCTCGCCGTACTCGTATTTGAGATTCACATCGGAAACCGGGAGGCGCTGCAGAAGGGCGTCACAAGGATCCTGCACTTCGATGCCGGCAGCATAGGCACTCGCCGCCTCGATCAACGCGACCGAGGACTGCGGGACGGGTTCCGCGAATGACCAATACACGTCATGGAGCAAGACTCTTGGCGTCTGTCGCATCGTTCACAGCCCTTGTTCGTAGATGCGCCGCAGTCTACTCACGACCACTGCCAAGGATGAAAGCGGTCGCTTGCGACCGGCGGAAGCTGGCCGGCCGAAGACGTTCGGGCTCAGCTGCTGTCGGCCTTGAAACGACCCATCTGCGACATTCTCGGCCTCGAAAGACGGAGCCGGATAGCGGTCAACCAAACGGTAGGCCACCCCTTGCGCCGTCAATCCAGATGCAGCGTCAGACTCTCGCGTTCTCGACGGCCGAGCAACGCTTGTTGCACGAGGTCGATACCATCGCCAGACAAATACAGGCCCGCGCTGTAGCCCCTCGGAATGACGTCGATGGACTTCCGGAACACTTCCACCTTGTCCAGCCGCAACGACACGCCGGCAACGACGCCGAGGTCAACCTTTCGAAGGTCAACTAGCGGCCCATCGAACCTAGCCTTCCTCAGCGATGTGAAGACCGCACCGAGGGGAATGTCGACGTAGCTGTTTCGGCCCGTGACTAGCCCTGTGGGATAGGCCTCTTCAATTTCGAAGTAGCAGTCACTGCTCATGGTGGATACGCAGTAAGCGGAATCAGTCTTGTGGGCGACGCGGAAGCTGTCTCTCTCGACGCGCCGGTTGTGGCCGAACTCGGCCTGTCAGTCAGTCCGAACGTCGTTGACCAACGCCGCCAAGATCTCCAGATGAAGTTGATCGCCAGCAGCGGCTTGAGCAGCCCATGCCGGCGACTGTGCAAAGCGAAGTTTGGCTTCGGCGAGTGGAATCACGAACTCGCAGTGAATGGCCTTGATGGCCGCGACGGGGTAGACGCCGCAACTCTTCAGCTCGGCGAGTCGTTGATCAATTTCAGGACGCGGCTCGATCATCTGTGTAGTTTCACATGCGTTCGTCGCAGGTGCACGGGCACGACCAACCTCATAGCGGTCGAACGTGACGGGCTGCTCGTGGCCGAGCTGAGACCCATGGGTTTCAGCTCTATGCGCACTTGCGCTGCACCCCGCTACCACTCCCAGGATGGCAGCTCGTCATCCTCCCCCAGTTCGCAGCCGTAGAACGTCGCGCCCTTGACTTTGACTCCCTCTCGCAGCGCACCCGTTGCCTTGATGGACTCTATCGCGGCGAGCTCGAACGTCGCGCCCGTGAGGTCCGCATTGGAAAAGTCGGCACACTTGACGTTGCATTCACGGAAGCTCGTCCCCCGCAGACTTGCGCCGGTGAAATTCGCGTCAGCGAACCAGGAGTGCTTCCCGAAGTCTGCACCGTCCAGCACGATTCCCGAAAGATCGGCGTCGCTCAGCTCCGTCTCCGGAAACGATCTTTCCCCTGCGGCATAGCGGGCCTCGAGTTCGGCCCGGCTCGCTGGCGGCCGATAGTCATCCGGAGCTTGAAACAAGGGAAACGGTCCTTTCAGGGCGGCAGATTTGGACGACGGTTAGCCTACCGAAAAGCAGTCGCTCGCGAGAGACCGCAACTGGTCGGCGTCCAGAGCGCCCTACGCGTCAATCCTGGGCGTCAGGAAGCGATCCCGTACGCGACTTAAGAATTCGGCGCGCTGAAACTCGGTGAGCCCGGGACATTGACCTGATTGCCACAGAGCTGCAAGAGCTGAAAGATCTGCGAGTTGGTCCAGGGCGGGCAGCGCGAACTTCTGCGTGCGGGTGGCGATGTCAGCTGCAGCGGCTTCGGCCTCAGCAGTGGACGAAACGCGCCACCATAGATCCTGATTCTCCGGTGACAGCGAGCCTAACCTCATTCGCCAATGCGCCATCCCGATGGACGGTTTGGTGACATCGCGCACATCCTCGTAGACAAGGTCGGGCGCGAAGATGCCCACATTGACGGTGAACGTCGCTTCGTCCGCTTTGTCGGCATTCGATCCCTGAACCTCGACGAGGTGAACCACGTTTCCAATTCCGCGTTGGAACAACGACGACGACTTGCGAAAGCCGAGAGGCCGCAGCGCCGCCTGCATGGCAGTCAAGATCGGGCGCTTGAGTTCGGCTGGAGTCATATCGCGCAGGCTACCCGAAAGTGGTCGTTGGCCAACGACCGGAAGTGGCCGTTAACCGCTGGTCGCCGGATCGACCCAATCGGGTCGCAGACCATGCTCGAACTCCTCGCGCACCCTCCTCAAGGATTCGAGGTCGCCCATGTCAGCCTCGATCTCTCCAATGCAGCCCCAGCAATCGCCGCCGCAGTCAGTAGACAAGGGATCGTCGGTCTGATCGAGCTTGCGACCGCAGATTCCACACTTCATCGAGCCCGTCTCCAAATTTCGATCATCAGCATAGCGGACACATGCGCACGACCGCTCATGGCCGGCTGCCGCCGATCGCTTGCGAACCGGGCAGGTGCTGGTCGATCCGTGCCTGACATAGCTAACAGCGAAATCGAGGCTCGCGAACAGAAGGGCTACTGACGGCTCTCCGACGGATCACGGCGACGGTAGACAAGGCGCCCATCGATCTGCTTGAGCTGCAGAGACCTTCCAGCTATGGCAATGTGCGTGCTGATTGGAACACTTGTGAGCTGAAGCACCTCGAGATCGTCCGCCACCTCGTCGATCATCTCTCTGTCCGAAGAAGATTCGGCCTCAAGGTAGAAGTGCAGCTGAACTTCTGCACCGACACACTTCAGAGACACGGCGACCATGTTCTGAGATATAGCGCCCCAGAGCGCTTGCACCAACGACACTACTTGGTAGTTCTCGTAGGCAAGCAGCCTGTCCGGACGGATGTGGGCAAGCGTGATTTCGATCGGGTCGGATTCCATCTTTGATCAGTGTGTGCTCGCGGCCTGCCGTTGCGCTGTCGCAATCCAGGAAGCGGCCTTCCGCGACAGACAGCTCCTGGCCGTCAGGCGCCAATCGCCTCGTCTTCGTCACGGACGCGGTCTCGTGCTCGCTGAAGCAGAAGCGTGTAGTCCGGCAAGAATGGTTCCACCAACTGTTTTTGGAGCAAGCAGCGCAGGTTCCACAACGCTCTGGCCTCAGCCTGATCTGCGATAGCGAGTCGATCGCTTTCAGAAAAGCGACTGACGAATTCGAAGAGCACGAGCGCCTCGTCGCTGCTGAGCTCAAGCTGGAGGTGCTGTTGGTGGGGAGCGTCCATATGCGCAGAGTAGCTGACAAGCCCGAAATCCGACAATCGCGAGCGTCCGCTGGTGGCCGTCAGCCGTCAATCCGAGACTTGCAAGGCTCGTACGGTGAGACAACAGACTCGTCTGCCGCACGCAAGCGTCCAAGCAAGAGCGAGGTGGCCACGAGCAAAGGCACTGCTGCTGCGCACAGAACGAAGAGCAACCCTCGCTTGCTTGCCGCAACGGCGATCACACTCGTGTACGCGTGGAGTTCCTGGCTGTACCCCCATTGGACAAGCGCAATGACAGCTTCTCGGGCGATGAACAATGTCGCAGCAGCGAGACCCAGAGCGAGCACGGATACTCCGATTCTTGATTTGACCTTGTGAAGCACAAGGAGCGACGCTGGATAGATGGCGGAAGCTGCCAGGAGGATGAACACTGCCACTTGAGCGCCCGTATCGAAGCCGGACGACTGGAACCACATGGCCTCTCGCCACCACGCTACTGCCGCCACGGCAAGCGGCAACAACGCGAGAAGATTGCGAGGTTCTCTCAGCTGGCGAAGTGGCGACATGGGATGTGTTCTCGGTCTCGACGGGGCATCTCGCAGCATCGTAGTTCGAATCGACCGAATGTCCGATATCGCCAGCGCGCTGCAGATGGGCGGTGTCGCTCTACGCACCACTCGACCAACTGGTTGGTGACGGAGTCCCTCAAAGCGGCCACTGGCGAAGGACAGCTCGTGGCCGGCAGCGTGAGTTTGCTAGATCGCTCCAAAGCTGCCGTTCAGCATCGGAGGCCACACCGCCGGGGGCGCTGCTCAGAACGATTTCCCAAGCGGCGACCGCGCGCATCCTGCATGGCCCTCAACTCGATGGGAGACCATCATGGGCACTGCAAGTAGCGCCGTTCATCGCGAACCGTGGAACAAGGGCAAGCTCGTCGGCCAGAAAGCCCCATTCAAGCTCAAGGACATCTGGGCCCTGCGCGTCCGGTTGCAGATGGAAGGCCGTGTTCGTGAGTTGGCACTCTTCAACCTCGGCATCGACAGCAAGCTGCGCGCCTGTGATCTAGTCGGCCTGAAGGTTCGCGATGTGTGTCACGGCGATCTGTGGCCACGCGTGCCATCGTCGTTCAACACAAGACCCAGCGCCCGGTTCAGTTCGAAATCACGCCAGCCGCCCGAGATGCCGTGCAGGCTTGGATCAAGACCGCCAGGCTGAAGCAGGAGGACTTTCTGTTTCCAAGCCGCCTCCATGACTCGCTACATCTGGGTACTCGCCAGTACTCCAGAATCCTCGGGCACTGGGTCGAAGAACTGGGGCTGGATCGCGCCGACTTCGGGACGCACTCGATGCGAAGGACGAAGGCGACGCTGATTTACCGGCGCACCAAGAACCTCCGCGCCGTGCAGCTGCTCCTTGGGCACTCCAAGCTCGAGTCGACGGTGAGGTACCTGGGCATCGAAGTCGACGACGCGCTCGAGATCTCCGAACAGACTGAAATCTGAGGCGATCGATGGCGGCGGCGCCGGCAGCTTGCCGGTGCCGCCGCCTGAACCACGACCGTTGGCTCTCGGTGCTCGTCAGCGGTTCCGGCCACCAGCGGTCGCCGCCGGCGCCCGCTATTCGGCAAGTTGCTGAGCAACTACACTGCGTTCACCGAGGTACCACCGACCTCTCAGAAAGCACCCGCACTTGCCTGATCTTCGAGACACGACGCGAAGCGGTACTTGGAATGGGCTCCCGCTGAAGCTTTCCGCACGGCTCGTCAGCCGTTACGCCTGGCAAACGGCGTCGATCGTTCTGGAAATCGACGACCGCGTCGTGCTGCAGACAGGCGGGGTGTACAAGGCTGTTGGGGAAACGATTGAGGCGTTCGAAGTCAGAGGTGAGAGGCACGAAGCGAAGCTGCGATGGGGCCTCGGAACACCGCGATCGTTTCCTTGTCAGGTTTCCATCGACGGCGCGCATGTGCGAAGCGAGAGGGTCCGTGTCGACAACTGGTGGATTGGTCTATGGCCATGGATCCCTGTCGCGCTCATCGTCGCCTGGGCAGCGAATCGCTGATGCTGCCTCCAGGAGGCGTCGGACCGATGTCGGCTAGTTCCAGTCACACACGAGTGACTTCTTTCGAGCCCCCGTTCCGCTTTGGCAGAATGACTGCCATCAACTTGTTGCTCCGGAATATCCATGTACCGAATTTTCCTTGCGGTAGCTTTCTATCTCGTGACGACGGCGTGTTTTGCGCAAGGCAAGACATTCGGCAGCCAAGCAGAGGTAAGAAAGTTCACAGACGGACTGATGGCAAGCATTGGTTCTGGCAAGTACGACGGCGCATGGAAGCAACTCCGTCCGGCTCTGCTCTTGCCGACAGCAGAGGTTGATGCATTCATCGCCCAGTTTGCAAGCCAGCAGCCCAACATCGCGCTTCGCTATGGAAAGCCGATCGGATACGAGTACATCAGAGACCAGCAGGTGGGAACGGCCGTTCTGCGGCTCCAGTACATCGCCAAATTCGAGCGTTCGCCGATGCGATGGTTGTTCATCTTCTATCGAACAGACGCAGGCTGGGTTATGACCGACTTCAAGTTCGACGGAAATGTGAACGCGCTCTTCACGCCAGAGGGTTGACCTCCTCAATCCGGTTGAGCAGCGATTGAAAGCTGAAGTTAGTAGAGAACTACGAATGTTGGGCGGCTGCTTGCCGTCAATTCAACTGCGATGCTGAATGTCTGTGCTGTTCCGCTTCGAGGGCTCGTTGGCTGCAGCGCCAGAAAGGCTGTAGCCGGCCATGAGCCGTCCTTCACGAGCGGCGGCTTTCGGGTAGGCTGCGCGCCAACTCGTTGAAGGGAAGTCATGCCAATACCAGCTTCAGAAGGCGAACTCGCCGCGTTGTTTGCTCGTCTCGGCGCGTCCGAACCCGAAAGCTGGGCGCGCTCGCAGGTACTCGAAGGCATACCGCAGCTGCTGCGGTACCTCTTCCTGAAGGCTGCATGGCGTAATGTCGCGAGCGAAGACACATCGTGGATGCAGAGTGCAGTCGACCGAGCGAACACCCGCCCCGAGGAGCCATACGCAGGCCTGGGATTAGGACTCTCTCAATGCCTGAGACAAGGAATTGATCCCGCTGTACTAAACGAGATGATTCGCTGCGCCCAGGCGACCATGATCTTCCGACTGGGCTATCTTCTCGATGGCGCGGATTTCAGTGGCTTGGACGAACTGCGTGATGTCTCATGGGCGCTGTTCCAAACCGATGCTGATGGGCGCCCGACCGGACCAGCCATCGGCGGACTCCATGAATCGGTGCTGGAACTCGATCCCACCGGTCGGGAAATGCGGCCACCGGAGGCGTTTCGCGCCATCGCATCCCGCAACGCGGCTATTGACGCCGGACCAGGTTGAGCGACGGAGCACGGACAGGAGTTGCCTTTCGCGAATGATTCCTTCGATGCGCAGCACCGTATTGGCATGAGCCGATATCCCGCTAGCATTGCGCGACGCGATATCGGTGCGGCTGCCCGCACAACCACCTCTTCGACGCCACAGCATGACCAGCATCATTCTCATGTCTTCGTTCTTGATCATCGTTGCTGCCCTCGGTGGGGCTGCCATTCTGATTACTCGGCTCTTGCCGGCAGATCACGTGGTCAGGCTCAAGGTCGACGCATCTGTCGCATGGATCAGGAACAACCCCCGCCTCTTTGAGAAGAGACTGAAGCAGGTGGCGTTCACACTGGCTGTATTGTTCTTCTTGTCAATCACGATCATCTACTCGTGATGCATGAGGCCGGCGACGAGGACCCGCAGCCGGCCACGAGCGGTCGGTCGTGACTGGCTGCTTTCAGGTGGCTCGCCCACGAGCCGCTGAGAGAATTTCGACATCGCGCGCCACCAGCCAGCGAATGCTTCCCGCAACTACATTCGAATATTGAGATTGCTGGGAACCACGGAGAGGCCGAGCAAACTCATCCAGAGAAAGTTGGCTATCGCCATGATCAGCACTGCGATTGCGGCACTCATCACTGTGCTCTTCTGCGCGTGGACATGGCGCAACCAGAGCGAATAGGCGACGCCAGCGCCAGCCAATTCCGTCAGAGTCGCTATGCCCGGCGAGGACATGATGCTCGCTCCTTCTGAGGTGACAGCGTAGAAGAAGGGAAAGATGTAGCCGGTGAGCAGGGGGGCGTGGATTCCTGCCAACGCCAGCAAAAACGTTAGCGGCACCGAGATGATCACTGCAACAAACACTGCCGCAAGGAATTTGAGTGCGGTACTGAGTGGCCCGACTGGGTTCTTCACGGGATGTGTGGCGCTGCTGCGGGATGTACCTTCAGGGGAGCGAAATTGTGGGTTGTGCATTGGGTCGACGGCAGGTGCTCCCAGCGCAGACAGCAGCCCGAAGCGGCATCCTGCAGGTTTATTGGACCCAGTCGACTCTCTTGAATCAATCCCCCTGAGGAGTGATTGATGGAGCAGGTCCAGACGAGTCCAATTCTCGCGCGGCATCCTTCGCCATCCCCACCAGTTTGCAAGCGGAACTTTCGAGATACGACTATGCCTCGCTTGAAGCAAGAGGGCTTCCGAAGTTCGGCGACGGCCTTCTTCGCAGCTGTTGTTGTCGTGACCGTGCTGTCACTACCGATGGGGATCACGCTATGGCTGATGGGCATAGACGTCCCGTGGTTGGGTGCCTACATCTACCCCTTCTTCAGCGCAACCAGTTCACCGGATGCGACAAGCAGCATGCCGGCAAGCTGGGCCGCCATCGCGACGCTAACCGAATGGACCGTCGTCTCGGCGGCGTATTCGCTCTGGTTGCGCCGCGCTCCTGCATGGGGACAGACCTTTGCCAGTGCCCTAGCCGCCGTGGTCATCATGGCGGTGATCAACTTTCTCTGCATGGGTGCCCTGGGTCTTTCTGTGCAGCGCATTCACATCTACACCTAGGGCTGAAGTGACGGTGCGGCCCGAGGTGTGTCCCGCCGGTCGATGATGAACTGAACCCAGCAAGACTCTGGCTGAATGATCGCGTCTCGGGCAGCTTTCACGAGCGGCCTTGGCGGATGTCCGGTATGCGGCCGGGCACCTCGACACCTCGAAGGGCAGCTCAGGGTCGATCGGAGCCAGTCGGCCACCATTCCAATCGGTTGTTCGAGACCACCTGCGGACCTCAGTGTCCGAGTACCCGGTTTCGAACGCGAACCGGCCATTCGACATGACGACCTTCCAGCGACCGCTGTTCGGCCGAGCTGCCGCTCGGCGCGCTCGACCCGAATGACTCAGTTCAGTCTGAAGCAGACGCCACCGGCTGGGACTCGTCACGTCAAAGCACCTTCCCAATGCACTCGAAAGAAGTCGCCCGCGCTACTTCCCATTCCGATCCGCACACTTCCCGTTCGCCTTCCTGAACCCAGCTCCGCCGCGAGACCCGCATCCGCGCGAGCCTCCCGAACCGCCGCTCCCGCCACGCCTGCTGTTGCCGCCTGAGCTGCGCTTGCGTGCTTCTGCATTGCCAACCGCAAACACGCTGAAGGCGGCCAAGGCCCCCAGAGAAAACAATCGACGATTCATGCTGCGTCTCCCGTGTATGCGTCGAACATAGGCGACGCCGTCAGAAAGACACTGCGGGTTAATCCAGAGCGGTGGTTGCAATGGCGGGCAATTCTCACGTTCAATGCCAATTGCTGCCGGCCCCAAGGTGCCGGCAACATGGGGGTGACAATGGTGAACACGACCTGTCTCTTGCCCATCCGCCCAATGTCCAACCCAGCATCGACCGTCTCCGGCACCTACACCCCGCGCGACATCATGTCCGCCACGTGGGTCTCCTTGCGACCGCAGCGCCTCGTGCGTGTGATCGGCGTGCTTGTCATCCTCCTCGCCCTGTGGGGCGGCTGGATGGAGTTCTTCGGCCCCCGCGCCGAGCCAGGAGGCTGGCTGCGATGGGTGGTTCCCGCCGCCGCGCTTTACTTCGGCTTCGTGGGCGGGGTTCTTCTCCCGCTCAAGTCGCGCCGTGCCTTCGAGCAGCGCAAGGACCTGCAGCGGCCGTGCTCGTTCACCGCCAGTGACACCGGCCTGCTCTTTTCGACGGAAGGAACGACGAGCATGAAGCCGTGGAGCGACTACCTCAAATGGAAAGAGGGTGACGCAGTGCTGCTGCTGTACATGGCCGATTACGCGTACCAGATCATCCCGAAGCGCTTCTTCGCGTCGACCGCCGATCTGGAGGCATTCAAGGCGATTGTGGGCCAGAAGATCGCGCACCGCGTGAGCTGACGCCAACTGCTGCGGCCGTCACATGGATCATCTCCAATGAGCCGCGATGTTCCCGCCTGACCCTTCCACCTCCGCCTCACGCCATGGACGCCACCAAACTCAAGCACCTGGTCGAGCAGCTCTCCGCCCAGCCCGCGCCGCAGCTCATCCCCATCGCGACCTTCTTCGACGGCAACGATAACCTCGGCTCCATCGGCTGCAACCTGATGGAGCACCCCGGCATGTTCGTCGTCGGCACCACCCATGCCGACGAACTCGCGGAGGAGTTGTCGGCGCTCGAACCCGATGAAGTGGGCAGCGCCGAAGACTTCGGCATTCCCGATGCGCTGGCCCGCAAATACACCGCACCCATCCACGTGGCGTGGTGGGATTGACCGGCGCGCGCCCCTGACTGGTGGCCGGTGGTTCGCCCCGTCACTCGCACTACAGATTGGCGTCGTCAGCTTCTTGTGGCGTCTGAATCAACGTCGTCGTTTCGGTGGCCAGCGCGATGCCGCGGCGGCGCAGGCAAGCATTCAATGCGTAGCCGAGGAACAGGTTCAGTCCTTCCAACAAATCGCCTGCCGAGAAGGCGCTGACGACAACTGCGGCCGCCGTCCACGGCGCCGAAAAGCCGGCCCACAACACGGTGCCGGCGATCAACGCAGCGGCGAGCGAGCCCAGCGCCGCGACTTCGCGATACCAGATGACCGCGCTGTATTGGTTGCGGTCTTCGTTGTACAGGCGATGCTGCGTGCGCAGGATCATCAGGTGGCGCTTGAGCGACAGCATGCCCAATGACACGGCTGCCAGCATCGTCAACACGCCCGTGGCCTGCACGTGGTGGTCCTTCTGGTCTTCCTCTTCCCGCCATTCGTCAACCGCTGTCGATACCGCGCTGCCAAGGATCATGGCTTGCGCGATGAGGGTTCCCACCCGGTCGAACAAGGGCTGCTCGCCTTCTTCCCCCGCGCGCTGCGCGACGACAGGCGCGATGGCGCGCCGTTGGGAGCGCATGCGGGGAGACTCGTCGATCGCCAATTGCAATGCGCCGAGGCGACTGACCGAGATGCCGCCTGCCACTCGGTCGGGATGCGATGGGTGCCTCGTCGACGCAGGGGGGCTCTTCTGATCGCGCACGGCAGCATCGTGGGTTTGCATGAGACCGCTCCTTGCGTCCAGCAGGCCAGCCAAGGTACATGGCCTGGCGGACATCGGCCATCAGCCCAGATCTGATACGGGGCCTCCTGGGACCTGATGCGCCGCCTCGCTCAGCGACGAACGCGATAGCGGATGTGCGTGGCATCCGGCGTGTCGATCACCCGAACGATCTCCAGCTCGATCCGCGAGGGCAACACCTCGAACAGCCGGCGGCCGCCACCGAACAGCACGGGGATCTGATGGATCTGCAGCTCGTCCAGCACACCGGCCTCGAGTGCGCGTTGTGCGGTGTACGCGCCGAGCATCAGCACGTTCAGATTGCCGGCGGCGGCCTTCGCCTGAGCCATGGCGCTCTCGATTCCGTCGCGCACATACGTCACCAACGGATAGTTCGCGACGGATGGGCCGGGCGGCCGGTGGCTGGGCACGAAGATCGGGACACCGTGGTTGTCACCGCCCCAGTGATCGACTTGCTCCACGGTACGCCGACCCGCCAATATCGAACCGGGCGTGTTCCACTCGTCCCACAATTCCCCGACGGCCCCAGACGGCCGGGAGAAGTCCCCGTACCACTCGTGTAGCCGGTCGAAGGCATCGCCTCCGGGATTGCCGACTTCGTCGTTCGGGCCAGCAATATATCCATCGAGCGACATTGACATGAACAGTACCGATGCAGACATTGGAGTCTCCTGAGATCTCGAAAGAATGGTGTTGTCTGTACGACGAACGAGGAGCAGCCGGATCGACATGATCGCTTCAGCCTTTTGCAGCTGCAGGCTCACCTTAGCTTCCAGCAGCGTGGCCTGCGCGCAGACCCTTGCCCGGAACGTTCGACCTCGCTCCAACATAATCAAGCTCATGTGCAGCCGGTTCGACCTTGTGTACCTGTTGATCGTCGCAGTGACGATCTGCAGCGGTGTATCCGCCGCATTGCTGGAAGGTCGCTTCATGAGCCGCCTCCAAGAGAGGCACGCACACATCTGGCAAGAATTTGGCAGGCGAAGAATCCGGTTTGCGGACGGAGACATGCACTATGTCGCCGGCCAACGCTACCTTTGGTCCGGCGCATACAAGACGCTCGGCGACATTGAGTTGGACGCCATCGCGATCAAAGTCATCGCGACTGCGGCGACATTCCTCTTGGCTGCTGGATCCTGGGCACTGTTGAAGTACCTTCAACCACAGTCTTCGCTGCTGGCATGCTTCGGGATCTGAAAGGCAACGGCCTGCCCAGCGACGCCACCACCCCTCGGAATAGCGGCTGCCCAGGAGAACCGGTTGCATGATGAGCCCGAATCCTTCTATCGACTTCGCGCGTTGAGCGTCCGCTTCAGGGCGTTTTTGCCTTCAGTGGTTCCAGCGCCCGCTCAGGGGGCTGAAGTCGGCCAGACAGTCGCAAAAAGGCTGAAGCGATCATGTCGATCCTGCCGCTCTTCGCTCGTCGTACAGCCATAACACCATCCCCATGAGCGCACTCGCGGTATTCAGATTGCGCAAGCATGCGATCTACATCCTCTCTTCAGCACAATGGAGACCACATGAATACGACCGAATCCAACCGAGCATTTGTAGCCGAAATGCTCGGTCAGAAGAAGCGACTGGAAGACTTCCCGGAGCGCGTAGATCCTGACCTTGTCATGCACGAGCCAGCCCATTTGCCGTTCGGTGGAACATATCGCGGGCTTGACGAGTTTCAACAGTTCTACCCACGAGTGCGTGGCTACTACGACTTTGAGCGGTTTCAACTGCTGGGAGTCTATGCGGAGGGCGACACCGTCTTTGCAACGGCGCAAGTTCCCATCGCTGGGTCTGGGTCGACGATGTTCATCGCCGAACAGTTCACGTTTTCAGGAACAAGACTGGTGGAAGTTCGCGTACACACCTGCGACACACCGGTTGATAACGACGCCTGATCCCTCGTCTATGGAACCGGGGGAGTCCATCCCATCGCTCCGTCACATGGATCGCCCCCCATGTGCCACGATGTCCCCGCCTGACCCCTCCGCCTCGCCCCATGGACACCACCAAACTCAAGCACCTGGTCGAGCAGCTCTCCGCCCAGCCCGCGCCGCAGCTCATCCCCATCGCGACCTTCTTCGACGGCAATGATGACCTCGGCTCCATCGGCTGCAACCTGATGGATCACCCTGGCATCGACGCCTTCCGCGAGGCCTTTGCGCGCATCGCGCGCAGGCGCGATGTGCAGGCCATCTACGCGCGGATCTCCGAGGTCGACCCCGACGACGATTGCTGGCCTTTCACTGACACGGTGTTCGTCGTCGGCACCCTCCACGCCGACGAACTCGCGGAGGAGTTGTCGGCGCTCGAACCCGATGAAGTGGGCAGCGCCAAAGACTTCGGCATTCCCGATGCGCTGGCCCGCAAGTACACCGCGCCAATCCTCGTCGCGTGGTGGGATTGATGGCGGGTCACCCAGCCCGCAACGAAGCAGCGACAACGGCCGAGACAAACAACAGGGCGGCGAACCTGGCGAGCTTCGGCGTGTGAATCACGGTGGAACTCAGGAGCACCGTTCAGCCGACCAGATCGCATGCTCCACCCCGACGAACAACCCGGCGGCCACCTGGTTCCCGTCGACCCGGATCGCGAACTGCTTGTCGCCCGACACGAGCACGATGCTGCGGTCCGACGCGTTGTCGGAGCCGTGCTGCTGCACCTCCTCGATGCGCGACCCGAGCGAGCGTCGCACCCTGTCCAGGCTGGAGCCGATGCGCAGGCCCGATGGCGTCACCACATTCGGCTCGCGCGTCTCGATGCGAACGATCTTCTGGTCCTCGGTCATGAACGTCAGCTCCGGCGACGCCTGGTAGCGGCCGCAACCGACCTTCGCGACGCCGCGCGGGCTCGGCAGGTTCTTGCGCCCCAGCTTGGTCAGCAGCTTGTGAGCTTGCGCGACGGGCATCCCGATCTGCACCGGCCCGTACGAGTTCATCGTCAGGACCAGGTCGGCCGCGAACGCGCCGGAAGACGCCATCAACTGCGTTGCGACAAGAGCCACGGTGGCGAAAAATCTCATGAGCGTGCAGGTGCCGGCTGTTGGAATGGGTCGCCATGTTACGGGGAGCGTCGGCACCGGCGTATCACTGCCACGGTGCGCGGCCGCATCCTTCAATTTCCTCAGGACGCCCAAACCCAAAATAAGTAGGATCTCCGGCGTCTGGAGGAACAGGCGCGAACACGTCTCGGGAGGACGCATGACGAGGATGCCATTCGGAACGAGGGCCCCGAGGGTCGCGCGTGCGGCGATCGTGGCGATGCTGTGTTGGATGAACGCCCTGTCGGCATCGGCCCGCGACGTGCCGTCGTGTCCGGCACCCGAAGCCATCGGTCCGGCGCCCACGCGCCTGCTGGTGATCGTGCCGGCCACCACGCAGGGGGCGGGCCAGTGGCAGTCGTTCCTCCAGGCGCTGAAGAAGGATCCGCAGAGCGCCGACCTGGCCGTCCTGGTGTTCGACCATCACGTCGGGTTCATGAGCCTCGGCTCGGCCTACGACGTCGCCTCCCAGCTGGAGGCCTGCATCGCGGAGAAGGCGGTCGACGAGCGCTACCGGTCGATCACGCTGATCGGCCACAGCATCGGCGGGATGTTCGTTCGCAAGGCCTACCTGAGCGCGTCGGGCGCCGCCGGCCATGCCAGGCCGGCCCCCGGCGGCTGGGCCGAGCGGGTCGACCGCATCCTGCTGTTCACCTCGGTCAACAAGGGCCTCCGCGACAACGTGACTTGGTGGAGCCGGCCCGCGAACTGGCTGCTGCGCAGCGTGCCGCACCCGCACTTCGTGCTGGAGGACCTGGCGCTGGGGTCGGACTTCATCGCCGACGTGCGCATCGCATGGATCCGGCATTTCGGCCAGCTCGCCGATGGCGACGCGCGCAGCCGCCTCCCGCGCGTGGTGCAGTTCTGGGGCACCGAAGATTCGGTGGTGCAGGCGAAAGACAACGCCGACCTCGAGGCGTTCAACGGCCCGGTCGTCGTGCAGGTGCCGGGCGCCAGGCATGGCGATCTCCAGCGGCTCGAACCGGAGTTCTCGCAGGACCCTGCCGCGCGCTGGAGACTGTTCAACCGGCAGCTGTTCGGGGCGGTCGAGCCGGTGCAGCCGCCCGCCTACAGCCCGCGCAGGGTTCTCTTCATCGTGCGCGGCATCCGCGATTCGTCGAATTCCGACTGGGTGAGCGACCTGCGCACCCGGGCGGTGAAGCTCTATGGCGAAGGCAATGTCGAAGACCCGGAGTACGGCTACTTCTCGGCGGCGCAATTCGCGCTCAGGCCGTTCCGGGCGAAGAACATTCCGTCGTTCAGGGACCTGTATGCGCAGCGCCTGGCCGAGAACCCGCTGACCGAATTCGATCTGATCGCGCACAGCAACGGCACCTACATCTTCGGGCAGAGCGTGCTGTCGACGCCGTCGATGCGCTTCAAGAACGTGGCCCTGGCCGCGCCGGTGCTGCCAACCGATTTCGAATGGTCCCGGCTGTTCCGCAACGGGCAGGTGGAGCGCGTCAGGTACGACACCGCCAACCTCGATTGGCCGGTCGGCATCCTGTGCCCTGCGCTGCGCGCCCTCGGGTTCTCCGATGTGGGGCCGGCGGGGCTGGTGCTGTTCGGCGATTCGGCCGAGCTCGTCGGCAGCCAGGTGAAGAAGGTCGGCTGGTACGACGGCGGGCATGGTGCCGCGCTGCGGTTCGATCCGGCCGCGGGCGTGGACAACCGCGCGCACCTGCTCAACTTCGTGCATGAGGGCGTCGATGTCGGCGCCGGCGAAAAGACCGGCGGGGAGCGCGGATGGATGGCGCTGTCGTCGCGGGCCACGCCCTATGTCGTGTGGCTTGCGATGCTGGTGCTGGTGCTCTGGATGGTGCGGCGCTATCGCGCGGGGCACCGCGTCACGTGGGCCAAGGCGGCCTACGTGGTTTCGGCCCTGGCGGCGGTGTACGTGATCCTCGACGTGGTCTGACGCAGGGCAGGCGATCTCGGCAGCCGATGTCGAGAGGCGAGAATGCGCCGTCGTCGTCCTCGGAGTCCGTCTTGAGAAATCTGCATTTGCTGTTCGCGCCGATCGCCGCGCCGTTCTTGCCGGCGTGTGAAGCGACATGAGCCGCGTCAACTTCAAGGCCGTGGCCGTCGGCTTCCTGTTGACGCTCGGGCTCGACATCCTGACCGGCATCGTGATGCTGCTGCTGCACGGCGACGAGGTCACCGTGGCAGGCCGCTCGGCGGAGCAGGTGTCGCAAGACCTGGCGGACGTCACCGGCAGCACCGGCTTCCTGCTGGTGAGCGTGCTCCTCGGCACCCTGACCACGCTGGCCGGCGGCTGCGTCACCGCCCGGCTGGCCAGGCGCTATCCCTATTTCAACGGGCTCGCCGTCGGCGTGCTCGGCGCGCTGTTCGGGCTGCTGTTCTGGTCCGAGAACCCGCTGTGGTTCAACCTGTTCGCGCTCGTCACCGTGATCCCCACCGCGCTGCTGGGGGCGCACATCGGCGCGCGCGGCCTGCCGCCCGCCTGACCAGGACCGCGCATGCTCCAGATCCGCCCGATGACCCCGGACGACTCCGTCCACGAACTCACCCGGTTGCTGCACCGCGCCTATGCGCGGCTCGGTGCGATGGGCCTGAACTACACCGCCGTCGACCAAGCGCCCGAGGTCACGGCGCGGCGCATCGAAGGCGGCCAGTGCTACATCGCCGAATGGTCGGGCGCGCTGGCCGGCACCATCGTCGTCAAGCCGACCTACGCGGTGAACGAATGCGCGTACTTCACCCGACCCGGCGTCGCGGCGGTGCACCAGTTCGGCGTCGAGCCGACGCTGCAGGGCCACGGCATCGGCCGCGCGCTGCTGGCGCAGTCGGAGCGCTGGGCGCAAGAGCGCTCGTTCCGCGAACTGGCTATGGACACCGCCGAGCAGGCCACCCACCTGATCGATCTCTATGGCCGGCTGGGCTACCAGCACGTCGACTGGGTGCAGTGGACCGGCAAGGTGTATCGCAGCGTGGTGCTCAGCAAGCGGCTGGACTGAGCTTCGAAGGGGCGCGACGATGGAACGACTGAACGGCATCGCGTCTTCGGTGCGTCACGGGGCCTGGGAACCAGGCGCTGTCGCCTGGCCGCGGCAACTCAGCCTTTTCCCGATGCCCATCTCAGCCGCCGCCTGATGGCAGCCGCAGCGGCGGCCGGCTACCTTGGCGGAATGGACAACGCCCCACCCCTGCAAGCCGCAGCGTTGCAGCACCATCCGGCTGCACATGCCGAGCGCCCGTCGCCGACGCGCCAGCTCGTCCATGACCTGGACAACAGCCCGCGCCAGGTGGCGCAGCGGCGGCAGCTGGAGGCGTCCTTCGGGCGGGCCGCGATGGGCGGTGGCGCGCCGGCCGGGCCGGCGGCGCAGCGTGCCGTGTACCAGTTGCAGACCCGCCTCTACTACGCGCCACCGAACAATCGCGACGGCAGCTCGGTCATCAGTGACACCTCGCACAACAGGAACCTGCACAACAACACGCAGCGCGATCTCGCCGCGTACCACAGCGGCTACGTCAACAGCGTGCATGCCGCGACACGCGGTGCCAACATCTGCAACCACCATGTCTCGTACACGGCCATCGCACGGGCCGTCCGCGATGCATTCGCGGTCAATACGCCCAACCAGACCTTGAGCGAGGCAGTCGACTGGGTCGGCACGGATTACAACCCCAATCACCGCGGCGCCCGGAACTTCCACAATGGGAGTTTCGGGTTCCAGTTCGGCGCGCTTCCTGATGCCGACATCAATGATGTCGGTGCCGGCGTGGCAGAGGAATTCGATGAGTTCGAAGTCGAAACCGAATTGGACGACGTGATCTTCAATCTCGCCAACGACCCGCAGAATCTTTTCTATTGGCCGACGAAGACCGGTGGGGATCCGGACAAGCCCACCAATGGAAGCAACTCCGACATGCACGGCAACAACGTCACGAGACAAGATCTGCGCACGCGCCTCGAGGATTACCGGGACCACTTGGCCAACGACATCGGGCTGAACGTTCCGTAGCTCTCAAGCCGCCACCCGCGACGCGCTCGGCGGGTGCCCGATCACCCGCTTGAACGCGCGGCTGAACGAGGCCTCGGAGTCGTAGCCGAGCCGGTCGGCGGCCACCGCGATGCGCATGCCGTCGTTGGCGATCCAGTGCCGGGCCTGGAACATCTTCACCTTGGCGACGTATTTCGCCGGGCTCTCGCCCATCGTTTTCGTGAAGGCCTCGGCGAAGCTGGAGCGCGACGAGCCCATCACGTCGGCCAGCATCGGCACGTTCCAGTCGCGCTCGGGCGCCGCATGGATGGCCGCGATCACCTTGCCGATCTTCGGGCAGCGCACCGCGGCGATCCAGCCGGTGGCGTCGCTGCAGCCGCATTCGACCCACGCGCGGATGATGCTGGCGGCCAGCACGTCGGCCAGCCGCGCGAGGATGCCGCAGGCGCCGATGCGGTCGAGCGCCACTTCGCGCTCCATCGCGTCGAGCAGCGCCGGCACGGTGACGTCGCGCTTCGCGAGGTCGCCGGCGAACATCACGTCCGGCATCATCGTCAGCAGCGGGTGCAGCGGGTCCAGGTTGAAGCGCAGCGCGCCGCAGAACATCACGTCGGGTGGGATGGCATCGGCCGCGGCATCGCGTGCGTCGCCGGCCGATCGCTCATGCGAGATGTTCTCGGCGCCCACCAGGTAGATGTTGTCCGACACCGCCACCCGCGCCAGCGAATCGATGTCGACCGTCGGCACGTCGGGCGCGCTCGCCATGATGTGGAAACTGCCGCGCGGCAGCAGCACCGCATCGCCCGGGTCCAGCCGCTTCCATTCGGTCGACGGCGTGCGCAGCCAGCAGCCGCCGTTGCCGACGAAATGGAAGCGCGCCGAGCGCTGCGCCGGAAAAGCGATCGCCCACGGCGCGCGCATCACGCAGCGGCCGTACTCCACGCCGTCGAGCCGCAGCCCCAGCAGGATCTCGGTGAGTTCATCGCGCTCGGACAAAAAGTCATGCATTTCGGCTCTTCCGGCATTCAAACGCCGAAATACTAGCCCTAAGCTCCTTCCCAAGTCCACCACAAGGCCACTTCCGGCCTGCCCACCGTGTCTTCCTCCCCGATTGCCGCGCTTCCTTCCACCCCAGCCGGCCATGCCGACTGGCCTGCCGTCGCGTCGCTGACGCTGGGCGTGTTCGGCCTCGTCACGGCCGAGTTCCTGCCGGCCAGCCTGCTGACCGCGATGGCCGCCGACCTCGGCGTCACCGACGGCGCGGCCGGCCAGGCGGTCACCGCGACGGCGCTGGTCGGCGCGGTGGCGGCGCCGTCGATCCCGTTGTTGACGCGCTCGATCGACCGCCGCATCGTGATGCTGGCGCTGACCGTGCTGCTGATGCTGTCGAACCTGATCGCGGCCACCGCCAGCAGCCTGCCGGTGCTGCTGGTGGCGCGCGTGATGCTGGGCATCGCTCTCGGCGGCTTCTGGTCGATGTCGGCTGCACTGGCCTTGCGGCTGGTGCCCGAAGCGCAGTTCGCAAAGGCGATGTCGGTGATCCTGACCGGCGTCTCGGTGGCCACCGTCGGCGCCGCGCCGATCGGCGCGTGGATGGGCTCGGTGTGGGGCTGGCGCAGCGCGTTCATTGCAGCCGGCGCGGTCAGCGTCGTGACGCTCGCGGTGCAGCTGTTCACGCTGCCGGCGCTGCCGCCGCGCGACAACCCGAACCTGCGCGTGCTCGGCGAGCTGCTGCGGCGCCCGCCGGTGCGCGTGGCCCTGCTGGCGGTGCTGCTGGTGGTGTCGGGGCACTTCGCCGGCTTCACCTACATCCGCCCGCTGATGGAGCACGTCACGCACCTGTCGGTCAGCGCGGTCTCGGCGGTGCTGCTCGGCTACGGCATCGGCGGCTTCTTCGGCAACTTCGCCGGCGGCTGGGTGGCCCAGCGCAGCGAGCGCCACGCGATCGTGCTGGGCGGCGTGCTGATCGCGCTGCTGGCCACCAGCCTGCTGGTCGGTGGCAGTTCGATGTGGGTGACGGCCATTGCCGTGCCGCTGTGGGGCTTCGCGTTCGGCGCGTTCCCGGTCGGCTTCCAGACCTGGATCGTGCGGGCCGCGCCCGACCAGGCCGAAGGCGCCGGCGGGCTGCTGGTGGCCGCCTTCCAGATCGCGATCGCGAGCGGCGCGATCGGCGGCGGGCTGCTGGTCGACCACATCGGCGCGCTCGGCGGGCCGGCCTTCGCGGTGGTCGCGCTGGTGCTGGGCACGCTGCTGACCTTGCGCCACGGCCCGCGGCCGGTGCGGGCGTCATGAGCCGCCGCATCGTGCTCGCCGCGCACCCGCGCGGGCTGCCGGCCGCGCACGACTTCCGCATCGAGCAGCAGCCGGTCCCGACGCCGGCCGCCGGCCAGGTGCTGCTGCGCACGCTGCTGCTGTCGATCGATCCATACATGCGCAACCTGATGGAGCCGGTCGGCCCGGGCTACGCGCCGCCGGTGGCACTCGGCGCGCCGATGGTCGGCGGCACCGTCAGCCGCGTGATCGCGTCGCGGCACCCGCGCTTCGCGGTCGGCGAGCTGGTGCTGGCCAACGCCGGCTGGCAGGACCATGCGCTGTCGAACGGCGATGACCTGCAGGTGCTCGGCGACATGGCACAGCCGTCGCTCGCGCTGGGCGGGCTGGGCATGACGGGCTTCACCGCGCACGTCGGCCTCGACGACATCGGCCAGCCGCGCGCCGGCGAGACGGTGGTCGTCGCGGCCGCCACCGGCGGCGTCGGTGCGGTGGTGGGCCAGCTGGCGAAGCTGAAAGGCGCGCGGGTGGTCGGCATCGCCGGCGGGGCCGACAAGTGCCGCCACGCGGTCGAGGTGCTCGGCTTCGACGCCTGCATCGACCGCCACGGCGCACAGTTCGCCGAGCGCCTGGCAGCGGCCTGCCCGGCCGGCATCGACGTGTACTTCGAGAACGTCGGCGGCGCGGTCTTCGATGCGGTACTGCCGCTGCTGAACATCGGCGCGCGCGTGCCGGTCTGCGGCTTCATCGCGCACTACAACGATGCCGAGCCGTCGCCAGGCCCGGACCGTTTGCCGAAGCTGCATGCGGCGCTGCTGCAGAAGCGCATCCGCATGCAGGGCTTCATCGTGCTCGACCATTTCGGGGACGAGCAGGGCGAGCGCTTCGCGCGCTTCCGCCGCGAGATGGCGCAGCGCGTCGCCGACGGCGCGGTGACGCTGCACGAAGACATCGTCGACGGGCTGGAGAACGCACCGGCCGCGCTGCGCGGGCTGCTCGAAGGGCGCTACCTCGGCAAGCTGGTGGTGCGCGTCGCGCAGGGCTGAATCACTGCGCCAGCAGCGCCGCGATCGCGCGCGCCACCTCGGGCGTGCTCGGTGTGAACACCACCATGCTCAAGCCCTCGGCCCCGTCGACCGCGAAGGTCGAGTACTCGAGCGAGATCGGCCCGGCGACCGGGTGCTCGAGGCGCTTGCGCCCGACCCATTGCCGGCTGACCTCGTTCTCGGCCCACATGCGGCGGAAGTCGTCGCTGCGGGCCTGCAGTTCATCCGCGAGCGCCTGGGCCTCCGGGCTGCCGCCGGCGCGCGCCATGTCGAACCGGAACGCCGCCAGGGCGAAGCGCGCATCCGATTCCCAGTCGGGCCAGCGGTCGATGGGGCTGAGCTCGCTGAACAGGCGCCGCAGCAGGTTGCGTTCGCCGACCGGCAGCAGCGTGTAGTCGGTCAGCACCGCGGTGGCCGCGGCGTTCCACGCGACGATGTCCCACAGCGGCGTTTTCACGACCGCGGGGCTGGTGGCCAACGCATCGAGCACGCGCTGCAGCGTCGGCGACACCGGCGGCGGCGCGCCGGGCGTGAGCGGTGGCGGCCGCTGCTGCGCCAGCAGGAACAGCATCTCGCGGCCGGTGGCATCGAGCTCCAGTGCCTGCGCGAGCCGCTCCAGCACCTCGTCCGACGGCGGGCCGCCGCGCCCCTGTTCCAACCAGGTGTACCAGGTGATGCTCACGGCCGCGCGGGTCGCGACCTCTTCGCGCCGCAGCCCCGGCGTGCGGCGCCGGCCCGGCGCACCGGGCGGCGGCAGCAGGCGGGCGCGGCGGTCGCGCAGGAAGGCACCGAGGGTGTTGACTGTCATACCTGTATACGCTCTCGGCTTTTCGCGGCCCGGACAACGAAGGACAGTTCGTTCCTTCAACTTTTCGGGAGTCAGTATGCGTGTATTCGTGACCGGAGCCACCGGCTTCATCGGGGCCGCCATCGCGCGTGAATTGATGGCCGCGGGGCACCAGGTGCTCGGGCTGGCGCGCAACGACGCGGCGGTCGCCACGCTGTCGGCGATGGGCATCGAGGCGCACCGCGGCGAGCTGTCGGACACCGCCAGCCTGGTCGCCGGCGCACGGGCCTGCGACGGTGTGATCCACATGGCCTTCATCCACGACTTCAAGGCCTATGCGGCGTCGGTCGAGACCGACCTGCGCGCGGTCGATGCGCTGGTGCAGGCGCTGGAAGGCAGCGGCAAGCCCTTGATCTCGACCTGCGGCACAGCCGTGCTCGGGGGTGGCCGCATCGGCACCGAAGCCGACGCGCCGACGCCAGGCTCGGCAGGCTTCATGCGGGCCGCGTCGGAGGCCAAGGTGCTGGCGGCCGCGGCGCGCGGCGTGCGCGCAAGCGAGGTGCGGCTGGCGCCGTCGGTGCACGGCGCCGGCGACCACGGCTTCGTGCCGATGCTGATCGACATTGCCCGCCGCAAGGGCATCGCCGCGTACGTGGGCGACGGCGCGAACCGCTGGCCGGCGGTGCACCGCTCGGACGCCGCGCGGCTCTACCGGCTGGCGCTCGAGGGCGCGGCGCCGGGCTCGCGGCTGCATGGCGTCGCCGAGCAGGGCGTGCCGATGCGCGAGATCGCCGAGCAGATCGGCCGCGGCCTCGGCGTGCCGGTGCGCAGCCTCGGCGCAGACGAAGCCCGTGCGCATTTCGAGTGGATGACCGGCTTCGTCGCGATGGACAATCCGTGCTCCAGCGAAATCACGCGCCACGCGCTGGGATGGCAACCGACCGGGCCGGGGCTGCTGGCCGACATGCGCGACAACGGGTATTTCCCAACCCGTTCGGACTGAGCTTGTCGAAGGCCCGCGCGCCCTGGCGGCAACCCTTCGACACGGGCCTTCGACGGGCTCAGTCCCTGCTCAGGGCGAACGGGCCATTGCCACCTCGATCGCCCGATCCAGCAGCTCCAGCCCCAGGTCGATCTCGCTGTCGCTGACCGTCAGCGGCGGCGCGACGCGGAACACCCCGCCCATCGCCGGCAGCTTGACGATGTTCATGCTCAACCCGAGCGCCATGCATTCCCGCGTGATCGCCTCGCCGAGCGCGAAGGCGGGCTCCTTGGTATCGCGGTTCGTGACCACCTCCAGCCCCAGCAGCAGGCCGCGCCCGCGCACGTCGCCGATGCACTCGTGCTTCGATTGCAGGCGGCGCAGCCCCTGCACCAGCCGGTCGCCGGCGACGCGGGCGCGTTCGACCAGCCCGTCGCGCTCGACCACGTCGAGCACCTTCAGCCCGACCGCTGCCGGCAGCGGGTCGGACACGTGCGTCGTGTAGAACAGGAAGCCGCGTGCATGGGCTTCTTCCTCGATCGCCGCGGTGGTCACCACGGCCGCCAGCGGCAGCCCGGCGCCCAGCGTCTTCGACAGCGTCAGGATGTCGGGTGCCACGCCGTCGCGCTCGCACGCGAACATCAGCCCGGTGCGGCCGATGCCGGTCTGCGCCTCGTCGAGGATCAGCAGCATGCCGCGCTCGACGCACTTCTGCTTCAGCGCTGCCATGTAGCCGGTCGGCAGTTCGAGGATGCCGCCGCTGCTGAGGATCGGCTCGGCGATGAACGCGGCCAGCGCGCCGGTGGACTGGCGGTCGACCTGCTCGAAGCCGTCGTCGAGCTCGCGGCGCCAGTCGAGCTCGCCGCCCGGTCCGGCGAAGCGCGGCCGGTAGGCATTCGGTGCCGGGATCGCCATCGAGCCGACCGAGGCCGGCCCGTAGCCCTTGCGGCCGGCGCTGTAGGTGGCCGATGCCGCGGCACCGGTCATGCCGTGCCATGACTGCGTGAAGCCGACCACCTCGTGCCCGCCGGTCACCAGCTTGGCCATGCGCAGCGCGGCCTCGTTCGATTCGGCCCCGGTGCTCAGCAGCAGGCAGCGCTCCAGCCCGGCGGGTGCATGGCGCGCGAGCCGGGCTGCCAGTTCGACGACCGGGCGCGACAGCATGCCGCTGAACAGGTGGTCGAGCGAGTGGATCTGCTCGGTGACGACGGCCGCGATGTCCGGATGCGAATGCCCGAGCACCGCGCTCATCTGCCCCGACGTGAAGTCGAGGATCGCGCGCCCGTCGGCGTCGTAGACGAAGCTGCCCTTCGCGCGCTCGATGATCAGCGGCTCGAAGCTGCCGCCGTAGCGCACCAGGTGCCGGCGGGCCTGTTGCCAGAAGTGCGGGTCGTCGTTCCTGCTCATGATGTCGAGGGCCTCGTGATGGAGTTGTGGCACCTTACGCACCGGCAGCCGCTTCGTGAAGCGAATAGTTTTGGAACGAGCCATCAGGAGAACTCATACCGTGGGCCAGTCACTCGACATCGACCTGCTGCGCAGCTTCGTCGCGATCGCCGAGACCGGCGTGCTGGGCCAGGCGGCCGCGCGCGTCGGGCGCACGCAGTCGGCGCTGAGCATGCAGATGCAGCGGCTGGAGGGCGTGGTCGAGCAGCCGCTGCTGTTTCGCACCGGCCGCGGCGTCACGCTCACCGCGGCCGGCGAGCGGCTGCTGGCGCATGCGCGGCAGCTGCTCGGGCTGCACGACGAGACGCTGGCCGAGCTGCGCGGCGAGCAGCTGTCGGGCGTGCTGCGCTTCGGCTGCCCGGACGACTACGCGGTGGTGTTCCTGCCGCACCTGCTGCGCGGCTTCGCGAGCCTGAACCCGCGCGTGCAGCTGGAGGTGGTGTGCGCGCCGACGCCGCGGCTGCGCGAGCTGCTGGCGCGGCATGCGATCGACCTGGCGCTGGTGTCGGTGACCGGCCCGCTGGAGGGCGGCGACGTGATCCGCCGCGAGCCGCTGGTGTGGGTCGGCCAGCGCGGCGGCAGCGCGGCCTCGCTCGACCCGCTGCCGCTCGCGCTCGGCGCGCCGGATGCGTTCGACCACCAGGCGCCGCGGCAGGCGCTCGAAGCGGCCGGCCGCGCGTACCGGCTGGCCTGCGCGAGCAGCAGCCTCGCGGGACTGGTCGCGATGGCCCGCTCGGGGCAGGCGCTCACGGTGCTGACGCAGACCGCCGTGCCCGACGACCTGCAGGTGCTGCCGGCCGGCGCGGACCTGCCGGCGCTGCCGACGGTCGGCATCGCGCTGGCGTTCGACCGCGAGCAGCCGTCGGCCCTGGTGTCGGCCTTTGGCGCCCATGTGCGGCAGGCGCTGCCGCAGGCCTGATGCCCGACGCGTCGGGCTGTTCGACGGACGCGCTCAGCGGATCACGCTGCTCGCCGACGAGGCCGGCGGCGACGGCGGCATCGGCGTCGGCTTGACCAGCGCGGTGGCCTGCCAGGTGCCGGTGTCGTCGGTCGCCGGGCCGGCGAGCGTGCCCGCCAGGCTGCCATCGGCGGCCAGCGTGCCGGTGCCGGTCAGCACGGTGTCGCCGGAAGTCAGCTTCAGCGTCAGGCTGCCGTCGGCGGCTTGCGTGCCGGTCACGTCGTAGACCGTCTTGCGGCCATGCTGCTTGCCGCCATGGCTGCCCCACAGCCCGATGCTGCTGGCGTCGCCGCCGGCCGCCACCACCTTCTCCTGGTAGCTGGTGACCAGCGCGGTGCTGTCGGTCTTGAACTGCTCGGTGCGGGTCTTCACCGCATCGATGAAGGTCTTGATCGCGGCACGCTGGGCCTCGTTCAGGCGGTGGCCGGTGCCGGGCGTCGCGGCGGCGTCGAGCGCGGCCTTCAGCGTCGCCTGCAGCGCGTCGACATCGGTCTTGTACGCCGTCTTCAGTGCTTCGAGCGCAGTCGCGAACTCGGCCTGCAGCGCGAGCACCGCATCGCTCGGCGTGGCGGTCAGCTTGCCGCCGATCAGCTTGCCGGTGAGGGCGGTGGTGCCGTCGTCCTGCGCGACGCTCTGCAGCACCAGCGTGCCGTCGAGCGCCTGGCCGGCATCGGTGCCGGCAGCGATCTTGGCCGCGAAGGTGTACAGCGCGGCCTCGACATGGCTGCCGTTGAAGCGGCTGCCTTCACCGGTGGTGGTCTTCACCGACAGGCCGGCGGCCGACTCGCTGACGGTGACCGACGCGGCGTTCGCCGATCCGCTGTCGGCGTCCTTGTCGGCACCGCCGCAACCGAAGAGCAGGGCGCTGGCCAAGGCCAGGGCGGACCATTTGAAGGGGGACATCGCGTGCGACTTCAGCAACTTCATGAGTGACAACTCCTCTGACTGCGTTTTTGGATGAAGCGCGCCGCTTCGAGCGGCGCACCCTGCGGGACTGCAGGCGCAATGTAGGTTGGTGATTGCACGCTGTCGTGGCTTCGTAAGCCGGTTTGGCGTGCACTTACCAAATGCAGCGGAAGTGGGTGAAGCGCTTACGCGCCGCACCGAAATCACACGACTGTGTCGGCGATGAAATGAACGGTCACCGGACCGCTTCGGCCTCGGTCGCCGTGTCGAGGCGGTGGGTCTCGATCGCGCGATCGATCACTCGGCTCGAGCGCTCGCATGCCAGCGCGAACTGCTGCGCGAACCACAGCACCCAACTGGTCGCGTCGCCGTTGCCGCGTTGCGCGGCGTTCAGCGCGTCGTAGTAGCCCTTGCGCGATTCGAGCAGCTGGCGCGACAGGCTGTACAGCCGCACCGGCACGCGGTGGTCTTGCGCGATCGCCATGTCGACGATGGCGCGGCCCACGCGGCCGTTGCCGTCCTCGAACGGATGGATGGTCTCGAACCACAGGTGCGCGATGGCGGCCCGCGCCAGTCCGTCGAGCGGCGGCAGGCGACCCGGCACTGGCGTGGTCTTCGCGAACCACGCGAGAAAGCGGTCCATCTCTTTCGCGACGCGGCGCGACGGCGGGGCGTCGTAGCTGACCACCTCGCGCCCCGGCAGGCCGGTGACGACCTGCATCGGGCCGGCGTGGTCGCGGTAGCGGCCGGCGACAACGCGGCGACCGTCGTTCGCCCCGCCGAGGTACAAGGCCGCCTGCCAGCGCTGCAGGCGCTCGTCGTCGAGCGGCGCGGCAAACCCGTTCATCGCGTCGTCGAGCACCTCGACCAGGCCCTCGACATGGCGGTCGCGCGGACCGCGCGCATCCAGCCCGAGCTGGCGCATCACCGACGCCTGCACCGCGGCAAGGTCGAGGCGCTCGCCCTGGATTGCGGCGGTGGAGATCACTTCGTCTGCCAGCAGTTCGCGCGAGACCTGCCCGTTGCGCTCGATGCCGATCGCCAGGGCCTTGCGCTCGACCACGCCCTGCAGGCGGCGCGCGTGCGCCAGCGCGGGGCCCACGCGCTGGTGGTCGAAGGTCAGTGCGGGCCAGCTCGGTTGCTGCCAGAGATAGGGGCGCCTGGGGGAAACCATGGGCCGCATTCTAGGGAGGCTCGGCTCAGATCATGAGCCGCAAACAGCGCGCTGCGATGCGTGGCAAGCTTCATCTGTCATTCCTGCCAGCGCAGGAATACTGCTCCATCCTCACCCTTTCAACCACGCGATCAACTCCTCGTCGATCAGCTGCGCATTCAGCTCTTCATCCGACTGCCCGACGAACTGCCGCAGGTTGTGGATCGCCTTGAAGCCGGTGTTGCCGAACTGGTCGCCGATGCGCTCGAGGAACGGGAAGCTCGAGCCCTGGTTCGAGATGCCGAGGAACAGGAAATAGACCTGGTCCTGGCGCTGCTCCGATTCGCGCAGCACGCGCAGCGTGCGCTCCTTGTCGGTGTTGTCGCCGTCGGTCGCGACGATCACCAGCGAGCGCTTCTTCGCCACCGGGATCACCTCGTCCTTCTGTCCCATCAGCCGACCGAAGAAGCCGGCCTTCTTCTCGATCGGGCCGGCCCAGCCGAAGTGCTTCAGCATGCGCTCCAGCAGGTGCGAGTAGTCGGTGCCGCCGTTCCAGCCGGGCACCTTCGCGATGATGTTCTTCGCGACGTAGCCGTCATGGTTGCCCGCATCGACGGCGCCCACCTCGTGCACGCCGGCCGCGCCGGACGAGAAGGTGAAGACCTCGACCTTCTTGTCCGGATCGAAGGCCAGGCCCCACGGCACCAGCCGCGTCAGCAGCCGGTCGGTGATGCCGGCACGGTGCTCGTCCTCGAACGAGCCGGAGACGTCCAGGCCGAAGCCGACCTCCAGCGTCGGGGGCTTCGCGATGCCGGCCTTCTCCAGGCTCAGCACCAGCGTGCGGGCAGACTTCTCGAGGTTCAGGGTCAGGGCCATCAGAGCGCTCGCTTCAGGGTTTGCAGGATGTCGGTGAGTTTCTCGGCCGCCAGGAAACGCTGCGTCTCGCTCGGGCGCGAAGCCAGGCGGGCCAGTTGGGCGTGGACGGCCGGCAGCTTCAGCAGCACGCCGTCCTGCACCCAGGTCATCAGTTCCTGCAGGTGGCCGGCGTCCTGCGCCAGGTGCAGGCGGTGCTCGTGCAGCATGGCCTGCGACCCGGTCAGCGAGGTGAGCCGCGCGAGCAGCAGGCTGCCGGCTTCCGGGCCGACCTGGTCCAGCAGGTACTCGGCCGCCAGCGAGCTGGCTTCGAGACGCTGCGCGCAGGCCTGCACCGGCTGTTTCAACTGGCCGAGCGCCTGCAGTTGATCGGACAGTGCGGCCTGCGAAACACCGAGCAGCGATTCGAGCTGCACGACCTCAGCCTCATGCCCGGCCCACACCGCGGCGGCCGGCCGGCGGAAGAAGCCGCCATCGAGCGCTTCGAGCACGTCCGTCAACAGTTCCTGCAGCCGGCGCAGGTGCTGCGGCACGCTGCGCGTCGTGGCCTCTTGCGCCACCTGCAGGCGCTGGCGGATCAGCGCCGCGAGCTCTTCCTGCTCGGGCATGCCGAAGCGCAGCCAGCCGGCGGCGTCGAGGCTCTCCACATGCACGCCGGCCAGCACGCCTTGCGCGCGCTGCAGCGCCGCGGCGTCGGCCTGCGGGAAACGGCGCGCCAGTTCGGGCAGCGTCACCTCGACCGGCTTGCGTCGCACGCCGGGCAATGCGGACGCAGTGAACGACGGGGCCGGCGCGACGGCGACGGGCGGCGTCGACGGCATCGCGGTGGCCGGCAGCATCGATCCCGGCAGCACCGTCGGCTTGACGCCTGCGGCAGGCCCGGGCTCCGGCGCAGTCTGCGGCGCGGGCGGGTGGGCGCCGCCGATCACGGTGACCTTGATGCTCATGCGCCGTGCCGGTTGCGGACCCTCGCGCGGACCATCAGGAGAAGTGGCCCAGCACCTGGTTGAAGTCGCTGTTGAAGCCGACCCCGACGCCGACGAAGGACGAGCCCGAGGCCTCGACCATGATCGAGCCCATCTGCACGCCGACGAACTCGCCGAACTGGTCCGACAGGCTGACGTTCAGCAGCTCCTTGCCGAGCGCGTTCTCGACGATCACGCGCGCGTTCTTCACGCTGCGGAACGAGCGGCCGGAGCCTTGCGGATGGATCATCGCGACCAGCGGGATCTCGATGACGCCGGCCGCCGGCGGGGCCAGGCGGTCGGGCTGGATCGACACCCATTCGTCGTCGCCGGCAGCCAGGCCGTCGGTCGCATCGGGGCTGTGGACCAGCGCGCCGCCGTGCACCGAGAAGGTCTTGTCGGCATGCAGCGGCAGCGTGCCGGTGGCCTGGCCGCGGATCGTGCGCTGCACGTTGTAGGTCGACAGGATGTCGCCGAAGTCGGACACCTTGGCGCCGCCGCCGGTGTTCACCGCGACCAGCGCGTGCAGGTCGATGTCGGTGTCGCCGTCCCAGGCCAGCCGCACACGGAAACGCTCGCCCTTGTCGAGCGACAGCGACAGCTTCGGGGCGGCATCGCCGGGCTTGGTCAGGTTCAGCTTGAGCGAAGGCGTGGACATGGAGGGGTGTCTCTCAGCGGGTGGAGGTGTAGGACTGGGCGGCGACGGTAGTGGCGGGGTTCAGGCCCTTGCCGAGCGTCAGCATGTCTTCGCGGGCCTGCGCCATCAGCGCGCGGGCTTCGTCGAACTTGCGCTGGTTGGTGTCGCGCGCGGCGTCGACCAGTGCGACCAGGCTCTGCGTGTCGGCCACCACCGATTGCAGCTGCTGCGCCTGCGCCAGGCGGTTGTCGCCGGGCGCGGTGGCGGCGGTCTCGACGACGTCCTTCATCAGCATGCCGCGCACCTTGTTCAGGTTGCTGTCGAGGTCGGCGCCCTGCTGGGCCAGGCGCTGCAGGTCCTGCACCATGCGCGCGCCGTGGATGGTCAGCAGCGTCATCTTGATGCTCGCGAAGCGCGAGGCCATCGTCGTCGCCAGCTCCTGCAGCGTCGCGACGCCGGCGTTCTGCAGCTGGCGGATCACCAGCTGGTCGGCCGGAAGCTTGGTCAGCGTGCCCTCGACGGCCAGCGCGCGCGATTCGAGCGCCTGCAGCTTGTCGCGCACGTCGTGGCGGCGCTGCGGGTCGGCGGCGAGTTCGGGCTCCATCGCCGCGACCTCGGCGCGCGCCTTCGCCAGCACGCTGTTCAGGAAGACCGCGTCTTCGGCGAACGCGACGAAGCTCTTGCGGTACTCGGCCTTCACGGTGTCGAGGTGGCGCAGCTCTTCGTTGAGGCGCGTCATCTCGGCGCGCAGCTTGGTTTCCATGCCGCCGATCAGTTCGGACAGCGCCTTCGAACGGCCCGACGCGATGCGCGCCGCTTCTTCATAGGCGCGGTGGGCGGCCTGGCGCAGCGACTTCGGGTTGAAGAAGCCGAGGATCCGCGCCAGCAGCGACGGTTGCGCGTTCAGGATGCGGTTCGCCAGCTCGGGCAGGTTCTCGTCCTGCACCTGCTGGTTCAGCGACGCGACCAGCGTGAACAGCTGCGGCGAGCTGCTCTTGTCGATGCGCGACAGGAACCCGTCGAGCGTGCGGTTCAGCGCCAGTTCGGGTTCGAGGCCGAGCGACGCGATGTCGTGCTGCGAGATCTCGCCGAACCGGAAGGCATCGACCCGGGCCAGCAGGCTGTCCTGCTGCTGCGGCGACAAGGCCAGCGGGAAGTTCTGCGGCAGGCTCAGCGTCGAGGACGACTGCGTTGTCGACGGCGAGGCGGGCGCCGTGGCCACGATGGCGTTGGGGTCGGTCATGGTGCGCATTCTCATACAACCGATCGCGCACGGGCCAGAGGGCTGCAAGGCCAGGCTGATTTCTTGACGATACTGGCTCTTCTTGTTGTTTGCCTTTGCCGAATGCATTTGCCCAGGGCGACCCAGAGCAGGGGAGTTGATGAGATCGAGCCTTGATGTCTGGATGAACGGTCAGCGGGTCGGCACGTGGACTGTCGACCGCGATTCGCACCGCTTCACCTACGACACGTCGTGGCTCCGGTCGCCGCAGTGCCGCGCGCTGTCGGTGTCGCTGCGATCACGCCGGGTCTGGAACTGCGCGGCCCGGCGGTGGCGAACTGCTTCGACAACCTGCTGCCCGACAACGAGAGGATTCGCGAGCGGGTGGCGCGGCGCTTCAAGACGCATTCGGTCGAGACCTTCGCGCTGCTCGAGGCCATCGGCCGCGACTGCGTCGGTGCTGTCCAACTGCTGCCCGAGGGCGACGAGCCGCAAGGCTGGGACCGCCTCGACGCCGAGCCGATGCGCATCGCGCTGGCCGGCGCGCAGGAAAAGACCGCGCTGCTGTTCCACGGCGGCCGGTGGCACCGCCCGCACGGCGCCACGCCGACGACGCACATCCTGAAGCTGCCGCTCGGGCTGGTCGGCGGTTCGCGGCGCGTGGACCTCGGCGACTCGGTCGAGAACGAATGGCTGTGCGCGGTGATCCTGCACCGCCTGGGCCTGCCGGTGGCACGCACCGAGGTCTGGCGTTTCGAGGACCAGAAGGTGCTCGCGGTGACCCGCTTCGACCGTGCCTGGCAGCGGCATGCCGACGGCAGCGAGTGGATCGCGCGCCTGCCGCAGGAGGATTTCTGCCAGGCCCTGGGCTACCCGCCCGACCGGAAATATGAGAAGGATGGCGGGCCGGGGCTGGCGGAATGCCTGCGCCTGCTCGCGGGCAGCGAAGAGGTCGGCGACCAGGCGTTTTTCGCCATCACCCAGCTGAGCTTCTGGCTGATGGCAGCCACCGACGGGCATGCAAAGAACTTCTCGATCTTCCTGCGACCCGGCAGCACCTATGCGGCGACGCCGCTGTACGACGTGCTGTCGATCTTCCCGTATGTCGGTGCGGCGCCGAACCAGTTCCGCTGGCGCTCGGCGGGGCTGGCCTTCGCGCTGCGCTCGAAGAACGTCCACTACGCGCTGTACGGCATCCAGGCCCGCCACTGGCATGGGCTGGCGATGCAATGCGGCGGGGCCGGCGTGTGGGCGCGGATGCTGCGGCACGTCGACGGTGTCGAGGCCGCGCTCGACGGTGTGGAGCGCGACCTGCCGCACGACTTCCCGCAGCGGCTGTGGCTGTCGATCTCACGTGGCATGCGCGAGCAGGCGGACCGCTTTCGTGCCGGGCTGTCCGGCCTGCCGATCTGACGGAGCCGTAGGCGCATCCCTACGGTCGAAGCCACCGTTCTCCGATGGCCATGATCTGCCCAGGTCGCACGATGCAAGCCTGTTCGTGACGCGCCTGAAAGGAGTTCCCATGCCGACACCGCAGAAGACCCTCATCGACCTGGAAAAGAAGTTCTGGCAGTCGCTGGTCAACCAGGACACCGACACCGCGCTGGAGATGCTGAGCGAACCGTCGCTGATGGTCAGCGCGCAAGGTGCAATGAGTTTCGACCATGCGTCGTTCCGCAAGATGGCGGAGCAGGGGAAGATGGTCGTGACCTCGTTCGAGCTGAGCGACGTGGCGGTGGTGTTCCCGAATGACGCGACCGCCATCGTGACCTACCACGTCAAGCAGGGCGTGGCCCCGCGCGGCGAAAGCAAGGCCAAGCAGCAGGAGATGAACGACAGCTCGACGTGGGTGAAGAACGGCAAGGGCTGGCAGTGCGTGATGCACACCGAGACGCCGGCCGAGGCCGCGCCGACGAAGCACTGAGCGACCGCGGGTAAAGCGCCCCGGTGGCGCAGTTGTCGTGGAAATTCGCTACCCTGTGCGGCCTTTTCCCGGACCTGCGCCATGACCCTGAACATCGTCGTCTATTCGAAATCGGCCTGCCCGCAATGCGACTCGGCCAAGATGCTGCTGACGTCCCGAGCTCTCCCCTACGAGGAGATCCGCATCGACGACGAGGCCGAGCGCCTGGCGTTCTTCGAGAAGTGCGGGCCGTCGGTGCGGCAGATGCCGCAGGTCTTCATCAACGACCAGCGGGTCGGCGGATTGGCGGGATTGCAGGCGGCGCTGGTGCAGCTCGGGCGCTGAGCGCCATCGATCTTCCGCCGCCGGAATGAAAACCGCCGCCTCGAAGGGCGGCGGTCTGGCTTGCCTTGCCGGACACCGGGCCTCGAAGGCCCGGTGCAGGTGCTACAGCGATCCGAGGAAGGCCAGGACGGCGTCCCGATCGGCCTTGCTCAGCGCCGCGAAGCGATCGCGGCTGGCCGCCCCTTCGCCACCGTGCCACATGATGGCTTCGGTCAGGTTGCGGGCGCGGCTGTCGTGCAGGTAGCCGACCTTGATGGTCTTGCCCGCCACCAGCTCGGTGTAGCCGATGCCCCACAGCGGCGAGGTGCGCCACATGTTGCCGGTGGCCAGGCCTTCGGTCAGGCCGTCGCCCAGGTCCGCGCCCATGTCATGCAGCAGCATGTCGGTGTAGGGCTTGATCTTCTGGTCGCGCACTTCCTGGAACTCGCTGGTCGAGCCGGTCGTCATGGACTGCACGTGGCAGCTCTGGCACTTGAGGGTGTTGAACACCGTCTCGCCGGCAGCGATCTTGTTGACGTCCGGGTTCAGCGCGGCCAGCGGCGTCACACCCTTCGGGTAGCCGCTCGCCACGCTGCGTTGCGCCGGCACGGCCAGCAGGGCCACGTAGCGTTCCAGCAGCTTCAGCGCGTCTTCCGTCAGGCCGGTGTCGGTACGGTTCGCGGTGGTGCACTTCGCCGGACCGAACAGGCAGTCGCGGTTCGGGTAGACCGGCGAGGTGACCGACATGTCGAGCAGCGCGGCCGCCGAGGCCTGGTGGCGCAGGCTGACCTTCGAGGCCTTCCAGCCGTAGCGGCCCAGGCGCACCTTGCCGGTTTCCGGGTCGTACGCGAAGTTCGCGACGCCCTTGACGCCGTCGGCATCCGGGGCGGTCTTGGCACGCGCAATGATGGCGGCATCCGGGATCGCCTCGAGCAGGCCCATGCCGATCACCGGCTGGGCGCTGCGCACCGAGTACACCGCCGGCGTCGGGCCGTCGAAGGCCACCACCGGCTTGCTCAGCTCCACCGAGGTGCCGTCGGCCAGCTTCACCGTCTTCAGCTCGAAGCCGGACACGTGCACGGCCGTGCCCCAGTCGCGACGCACGCCGTCGGTCGACGCCTTGGCGTTCATCTGCGCGCCCAGGCCGTACATCGGGTGCGGCAGCTGCTGGCCGTTCGCATCGACGGCGGCCGTGCGCACCGCCATCGTGTCGATCTTCTGGTTGACGACGGTCGGGGCCAGGCTGCGGCCGTTGTTGATGTGGCAGCCGAAGCAGGTCGACTGGTTGAACATCGGCCCTTGCAGGCCCACCGCGGCCAGGTTGCGGTCGTTGCCGTTCTCGGTGTGGTCGCCGGTCTGCATGCTGGTGTGGAACCAGCGGCGGCCTTCCACGAAGCGCTGCATGTTCTGCATGCCGATGTTGTTGTGCGGCTGCTGGAAGACGAAGTTCGAGTTGTCGGCGTAGTCGTACGAGACCGACCCGAGGCCGCCCTGCAAGGTCGACGACGGCAGCGGCGTGTTGTTCAGGCGCGGCTGCGCACCGTAGTACGGACGCAGGCCGGCACCGACCACGTAGCTCAGCTCGTTGGTGTAGTAGCGATGGCCGTCGCTGGTGCCCAGGCCCTTCATGATCTCGGTCGTCGAGAAGAACGACGGCGTGAACTCCACCACGTCACCGGCCTTCAACGAGCGCGCCGGAACGGTCTTGGTGGCCACCGGGGTGGCGGTCGTCGTCTTGTCGGTCGCCGGGTCGAAGGTCACCGCGTAGTCGTAGAACTGCGTGGCACCGGGCACGTCGGCGCTGCGGACCAGCACGCCGTTGGCGTTGGTCGAGAGTGCGGAATGGCCGGGGAAGGTGTCGAACACCACGCTGCAGCCGTCGTTGGCGCCGATCACGCCGTTGTAGCCGCTGGTCGGGCTGGCGAGCGCGTTCTGCGGCGGCTTCGGCACCACCGCGCACGAGGCCTTGTTGACGAAGCCGTCGGTGTATTTCGTGTCGTCCAGCAGGTCGCCCGGGCTCATCCAGCCGAAGCCGGTGGTGTTGGGGTTGTCGAATCCGCGGACGAAGGAATGGCCACCGCCGAACTGCGGCTGCTGGAAGTACTCGTTGACGATGATCTTCGGCTTGGTGACGCCGCTCACCTTGGTGTTGTCGATGAACTCGACACCCCAGGTGCGGAAGGCGAAGTAGTTGGCCACGAAGTTCAGGTGCGCGCCGGGACCCTTGTCCACCGGGTTGCCGGCGGCATCGACGGTCTCGTTCGCGCCGAAGCCGGCTTCGTTCCAGTCCTCGCCGCGCTCGCGAGCGTGACGCGAACGTCCGACGAAGCCGACGCGGGTCACCAGCGTGCCGTCGGGCAGCGTGAACTGGATGGTGTCGATCGGCGGCTGCTGGGTCGCCGGCGGGATCAGGTTGCTGCCGTCGGCCGGGTGCGGGATGACCGAGGCGGTGACTGCCGAGCCGAGCGTGTTGTCGCTGCCCGGCGACTTGAAGCTCGCCTCGATGATCGAGTAGCCGTAGCCGGTGGCGCGCTTGACGCCGCTGATGCGCACGTAGCGGACGTTGGCGTTCAGGTTGTAGAACTCTTCGGTGCCGCCCTTGCCGTCGGCGACGTAGCGCAGCTGGTACCAGGTCGAACCGTCGTCGGAGACGAGGATGGCGTATTCCTTGGCGTACGCGGCTTCCCACACCAGCTTCAGGTAGCCGAGCTGGGTCTTGGCGCCGAAGTCGAACTGGATCCAGTTGTCGTCGCTGCGCGAGCTTTCCCAGCGGCTGTCCTGCGTGGCCTTGCCGTCGATCGCCTTGTCGGCGGTGTTGTCGCCGTTGGCGCTCGAAGCGGTGGCCTTGGCCGGTGCGACGGCGACGCCGGGCTTGCTCATGTCGACGCCGGCCGGCAGTTGCTGCGCGGGCGTCGGCGCCGGCGCGGCGGGTGCGCCGCCGGACGGAATCGACGGGGGCGTCGGCGCCGGCGGGTTTTCCTGGTTCGGCGGATTCGGATCGCTGGCCGGAGGCTGGGCGGGCGGCTCGGCCGGCGAATTCGGCGACGGCGCGCCGACCGGGCTCGAGCCCGAGGCTGAATCCGCATCCTTGCCGCCGCACCCGCTGAGGACGGCCGCTGCGAGGAATAGGGAACTCAGGGCGAGCAGCGCCGTGCGCGGCCGCTGCGGATCCCCGGGAATCGTGTGCTTCATGCTGACAGGTCCTTTGATCGTGTCGGTCTGCTTGGAATCGGGCGCCGCGAGAATTTCAGCAATCCTCAGTGCCTGGCGCATACGAGAGGTGATGCGCAGGTTTGATGCCAGCCGCGATGCTGCGGAACCGGTTCCTCTGCGCAGTCCTGCCGCACGCGAGGCGGCAGGGCCCGTCCGCAAAAGAGGGCTGTTTTCACGCTCGAAACAACTCGATACAAGCCTGACCCATCGGGACCCGCGGCAACAGTTTGCGGCGGCCATCGCGGTACTGCAGCGCTCGCGGTGACAAGGATCGGGCACTGCAGGCGCGATGGGCCTCCACGAAACGACGATACGTTCCATTCGGCGCTCGACGGTATCGGTCAATCGTCCGATGCCGCGGGCGAGCGGCCCGCCGGACACTGCCGAGATCAACTCCCTGACGACCTCAAGCCATGATCACTCCGACCCGTGTCCCGGCGAACGCCCGCTGGTTGAGAACGCTCTATGTCACGCGTGCCGCCTTCTCCATCGCCTGGGTGGCGCTGGCCTTCACGGTAGCGCGGACGTCGCCCGTCGTCGCGGGTGTGCTGCTCGTCGTGTACCCCGCGTGGGACGCGCTGGCGAACGCCGTCGACGCGCGCCAGTCGGGCGGCATGTCGACGAATCCGACGCAGATGATCAACGTGCTGGTCAGCGCCGTCACCACGGTCGCGATGGCGGTGGCGGTGGGGCGCGGCATGCCGGCCGTCTTCGTGGTGTTCGGCGCCTGGGCGGTGCTCTCCGGCGTGCTGCAGCTGGCAACCGCTATGCGGCGCTGGAAGCACTTCGGCGCGCAATGGGCGATGGCGCTCAGCGGCGCGCAGTCGGCGCTTGCCGGCATCCTCTTCGTGAAGCAGGCGAGCGAGCCCGCCCCGATGCTGCAGAACCTCGCCGGGTATGCGGCGGTGGGGGCGGTCTACTTCCTGATCTCGGGGGCGGTGCTGCTGTACCGCGAGCGCACGAGCCCCTGATCTCAAATCGTCAGCTCGCGCTCGACGTCCTGCGTCTTGCGCCGTGCCAGGGCCAGGTTCGATTTGCCCTTGTCGAGCACGTAGTACACGAACACGCCTTCCTTGCGCGAGACCGGGCGGACGATGTGGTACTGCTTGCCGAGCGTGATCAGGATGTCGTCGATCACGTCGTTCAGGCCGAGCTGGCGCATGGTCTTCAGCTTCGCGCGCACGACCTCGGTGTTGCCGGCGGCAGCCACTTCGAGGTCGAGGCCCGCGCCGGCGGAGCCGAGCATCATGCCGCTCGCGGAGTCGACGACCGCGGCGCACATCGCGCCGTCGAGGGTCAGCAGGTCGTCCAGGGATTGCCGAATGGTGGCCATGTCTTCTTCCTTCGTTGAGTGTCAGAGGGGGGAGGGTTTCGGTGGATTCAGCAAGCGGCCCAGCGTGCGCACCATGCACTGCCAGGCCAGCCAGTCGACGCCGCGGTGGCGGCCGTGCGCGACGAGCAGCAGGTCGGGCTCGCTGCTGCACGGGAACACCGCCAGCACGCCGTTCGCGTGGTACATGACGGCCGCCGCCAGCGTGCCCAGCCCGGCAAAGTGCAGCTTCTGCCGGTCGTGCAGCCGCCAGTAGTCGACGGCCGCTTCCCAGACGCGCTCGGTGCCCGGCGCGCCGGCGCTGGCATGCCACACCAGCCCGGTGGCCGCGTCCACCAGGGCACAGCCCAGGATGCCCGGCTGGCCGGCCATGCGGCCCATCTCGGCGATCACCAGCGGCAGGTTCATGCGTCGTTCACCAGTCGCTCGGCGGCGGCAAGGCTGTGCCACACCCGGCCGAGCAGCACGCTCGCGTCGGTGAGGACGACCACCACGACGGCCTGGCCGCGCAGCTGCATGCAGCGCACCACCAGCCGGCCCTGGCTGGCATCGATCACCAGGCAGCGGGCGGTGCCGATGCTGCTTTCGCGGCTCGCGACGTCGCCGAGCGCCGCGAACGAGCTGACCAGGGCCGCCAGGCGGGCCGGCGCCACGGCCAGGCGGCCGCCATGCGCGAGCTCGAAGCCGTCGGCGCTGGCGATCACGATGGTGGCGGCGCCGTCCAGGTCGACGAGGAGGGCTTGCACCGCGCGCAGCGCCTGCGCGGCGACATCAGCGGAAGAAACTTCAAAGAGGGTTGGCACGAAACGTTTCCTTCAGGCCCGGGTCAGGGCCAGTGCGAGCACCAGGTCGACCAGCATCAGCACGTCGTCGCGCCGGCGCACGTCGACGGCCACCACCGGGAAGACCAGGCCGCGCGCGGCCAGCAGGTCGGCGTGCTCGTCCACGCTCGGTCGCGTGCAGGCCTCGGTGCGGCCGATGCCGGCCACGCAGCTCATCTGCGGCAGCAGGTCGCGCCAGGCATCGAGGAAGGCGGCGAAGTCGGCCAGCGGGTCGGGGCGCGAGTTGTCGATCAGGAACACCAGGCCCGCCGCATCGGTGGCGACGATGCGCCACATGAACTCGAAGCGCGCCTGGCCCGGCGTGCCGAACAGGCGCACGCACTGGCCGTCGCCCAGGTCGACCTGCCCGAAGTCCAGCCCGACGGTGGTGCGGGCCTTGTGCAACCCGGCGTCGGTGTTCTGCACCTCGGTGCTCACCGGTGGCGTGTCGCTCAGCGCCGCGATCGCGGTGGTCTTGCCGGCACCGGGCGTGCCGGTGAACACGATCTTGAAGTCTTTCATCGTCATGAGCTGAGGCCCAGGCGGCGGCGGATGCGCGTGATCAGGCCGGTGGACGCGGGGGCGCCGCGCGGCGGGGCGGACGACGGCGTGGCCCACGACGCCGGCGCCGCGGTGGGTTCGAACGCGCGGGCCGCCTGCACGTCGAGCAGGCCGAGCGTGATCAGCGTGGTGGCGAATTCATCGCACAGCGCCCGGTCCACGTTGCTCAGGTGCGCCAGTTCGTCCAGGTCCAGGTGCCGCGACGACAGGAAGCTGGCCAGGGTCCGGTGGTGGCGATGCGCCTGCAGCACGGCCGACGGCGGCCAGCGGCGCAAGCGGCAGCGCGTGCCCGGCAGCAAGGTGGGCAACAGCATCGGCGTGGCCTCGCCGAAGGGTTGCGCGATGGCGTAGGTGAGCACGGCCGGCGGCGCCGGCCGCCGGTCGAGCAGCCGGCTCTCCAGCGCGCACAGCGCATCGATGAAGGCGTCGTACTGCAGCGGGCGGACCAGGGCATTGCGACCGGCGGGCCGGCCCGGCTGCGGGTCCGTCACCGACAGGCTCGGCATCGATGCCGGCGCGCCGGTGGGCAGTCCGCGGCCGGACAGCAGCAGGTCGGCCTGGCCGTCGGACACCAGCAACCAGCGGCACTGGAAGCGGGCACTGCCGACCCGCAGGAAGGCCGCGATCCGCCCGAGGTCGTTCGCGGTGAGGTGCTGCGTCAGCAGCTTGAGCTCGCGCACGGTGGTGGGGGGACTCATGGGGAGGGCGGCAACAGGGATCGCGCGGCGCATCAGCGCACGTGCCCGACACCCACCCCGGCCGACAGCACTGCCGGCACCTTGCGGGCCGGGTAGGGCCGCACGATGCTGCCCGGCGGGGCGGCCTGCGCGGCGGCCAGCACCGCGGCATCCGCGCTGAAGTCGTCGGCGGCCGGCGCCGGCGTCGCGATGTTGACGGCGCAACTGCGACCCAGCGCCGCGTTGCAGGCCGACAGGCTGGCATCGGTCTGCGCCAGCAGGCCATGCAGCGAGCCGGCGTCCGGGCCGTGCAGCACCGGCACGGGAACGTCCTCGAAGTAGTTGCCCTCGAGCAGCACGCGGGTGCGGCTGCCCGCGGCGTCGATCGCATGCCAGGAGCCGTCCTGGAAATGGTTGTTGACCACCTGCACCAGGGCGTCGCCCTCGATGCGCGGGCCGCGGCCGGAGAAGTCGTGCAGCCAGTTGTTCGCGAAGGTCAACCGGCCCGTGCCGTGGAACAGCAGGGTCCCGTCGCGCGTCTCGTCGCAGCGGGCGGGCCAGGCGCTGTTGCCGTCGAACTCGTTCCACGAGATGGTCACGTCCGCGGCCGCGCCGCCGTGGTCGCCGGTGCCGGTCATGATGAACCGGCGCCCGACGCGGGCGAAGCGGTTGTGGTCGATCCACACGCCGCTCGCGTCGGCGATCGTCACGGCATCGCCGCCGAACGCCAGTCCCTCGTCGATGTCGGTGATCGACAGGTTGCGGATGACGACGTTGCGGACCCCGTTCTGCAGCTGGAAGCCCTGGCCCTTCACCGCGGCATTGGCGCCGATGCCGAGCACCGTCTTGTTCGATCCGACGGTCATGCCGCGCACCGCCGCCGCGTTGTAGCGCACGTCGAAGCGCAGCTTGCCGTCGCAGCCCTTGGCCGCGGCCGTGGCCTCCGCGTAGTCGCCGAGGTCGATCGTGGTCGCGATCTCGATGATGCGCGGCGCGGTGTCGGTGCACGCGCCGTTCGACGCGCTGCGGCACAGCTCGTACTTCAGCTGCGCCGGCGTGCCGACCCGCACCGTCGCGCCGCCGGCCCCGCCGGTGACGCCGGCACCGGCGCCGACCGGCCCGTTCGTGGTCGCGCTGGTCGGCAGCGCCGCCTCGGCGTCGCCGCTGGCGGCCGGCAGCCCGCCGCCGCAGCCCGTCAGGGCCCACACCGCGGCCAGGCTGGCGACGCGCATCGGCAGGGCCGCTGTCGAGCGCGGTGAATGCTTCATCGGGACACCTCGGGGACTGCTGCTTCGGGACGAGCCGCGAATGTAGGGAGTCCCCGTCCGGTGCGCATGACCGCGAGGTGATCGACGCTTGACGGGTGCCTGACCGGCGTGGCCCGTGCCGCGGCGCCGTGACCTGGCTCACGCCGGGCCGCTCAGCGCGCCGGTGTTTCGGGCAGCTCGCTTCACGCGGCGGCGTGGCGCGCGGTCTCCTCGAAGCGCACCCGCACCGTCGTGCCGGCACCGGGCCGGCTGTCGATTTCGAACGAGCCGCCCAGCAGGCGTGCGCGCTCCTCCATGCCGAGCAGGCCGTGCCCGCTGCGCTCGCCGGCAGGATCGAAGCCGGTGCCGTCGTCGGTGATGGTCAGCACCCAGGCCTGCGCGTCGCGCTGCAGGCCCACGCTCACCTGGCTGGCCTGCGCATGGCGGCGCACGTTGGTGAGCGACTCCTGCGCGAGGCGAAAGAGCTGCGTCGCCGCATCCGGCGGCAGTCCGTCCGCCGCCGCATCGAGCTGCAGCCGGCACGGCGCGCCGGTGGCATGGGTGAACTCCGCGGCCAGCCACTCCAGCGCCGCGGCCAGGCCGCCGTCGAGCGCCGGCGGTCGCAGTTGCTTGACGAGCGCGCGCACACCGCCGGCCAGGTGGTCGATGCGATCGAGCAGCAATTGAAACTGCTCCTGTGCCGGCGGCCGCTCGCCACGCGCCCGTGCGCGCAGCACCGACGCCTCCATGCGCAGCGCCGCCAGCTGCTGGCCCATCTCGTCGTGCAGCTCGCGCGCGATGCGCTTGCGTTCGTCCTCGATCGCGTGCGTGTTGTGCTCGCCCAGCCGGCGCAGCGCCTGGCGCGAGGCTTCGAGCTCGGCGGTGCGCTCGGCCACCGCGCGCTCGAGCCGCTCGCGGTCGCGGCGCTGGCGCCGGTTCGCGACCAGGTTCGACAACCACCACAGCAGCGCCAGCGCCGCCGCGGCGGCCAGCTTCGCCGGCGCCGACCGCCACCACGGCGGTTCGATGGCGAAGGCGATGCGCAGCGGCGGGCCGGCCTCGGCGATCGGCACGCGGGGGCCCGCGCGCACCTCGAGCAGGTGCGAACCCGCCTCGGGCGACTCGATGGTCACCACGTTGCCGTCGATCGCACGCCAGGTGGCGTCGTCGTCCAGCCGGTATTCGACGCGCAGCGTGCGGCCGCGGGCGATGCTGGGGGTGGCGAGCGTGAGCGCCAGGTGGCGATCGTCCCAGGCGATCTCCGGCAGCGAGGCCGGCTGCGCCGTCTTCGCCCCGAAGCGCAGCGTGTCGGCGCGCAGCGTCGGGGGCGGCGCTTTCGCCTGCGCCGGGCGCAGCCGCGTGATCCCGGCGCTGCTGCCGATCCACGCCGTGCCGTCGGCTTCCAGCAGGACTGCATCGTCGTCGATGTCGTCCCACAGCAGCCCGTTGGTGCGGTCGATGTGCGACCAGCGGCCGCCGTCGTGGATGAAGACGCCATGGTCGGTGCCGAGCCAGATGCGCCCGTCGGGCGCGCAGCGCAGGAAGTAGACGGCCGGGTCGCCGAACAGCGCCAGGTCGACGCGGCGCACCAGCCGGGCGGTGGCGCCGTCCTGCAGCGCGTAGACGGCCAGGCCGCGCGAGTCGATGGTCCAGAACGCCGTCGTGCCGGCGAAGCTCGCGTGTCCGTCGATGTCGATCACCTGGCCGTGCTCGTCGCGCATCGGCACCCAGGTGCCGTCGACCACGCGGACGATGCGGCGCTCGCAGATGAACCAGTCGACCGCCGCCGGCCCGGTCCCGGCGACGATGACGCTGCGCACCCATTCGCCTTCCGGCAGGCCTGGCGCGACGGGGTGCCGGCGCGCGCCCGACGCGGACGCGATGACGCGGTCGACGCCATGGCGTCCCGACAGGTAGACGGCCCCTTCGTGGCCGGACATCACGGTCGTCAGCGAGGCGTCGCTGAACACCACGTCGGCGCGGGCCGCGCCGCTTGCGAGCCGCAGCACGCGCCCCGCCTCGACCCACCACAGCGCACCGTCCGCATCGACGGCGATGTTGTTGGCCGCGCTCTTCGGGTGCGACGAGGCCAGCGGCCGCACGCGCTCGCCGGCGTCGTCCAGCCACGCGACGCCCTGCGCCGTGCCGGTCCACAAGCGCCCTCGGCCGTCGCGGGCGAAGCTGAAGACGGCAGGCGCCGGCACACCTTGCGCCGGCGTCCAGTGATCGGCCTGCAGGTAGCCGACCCAGTGGTGCAGGCCACGGCCCGAGGTGCCCAGCCACAGCGCGCCTTCGGCGTCGAACAGCAGCGAGCGGACCAGGGTCTCGGGCAGCCCCTCTTTCGGCGTCCATGACTGCCACCGCTGTCCGTCCCAGCGTGCAACGCCGGCATCGGTGGCCACCACGATGCGCCCCGCCGGGTCCTCGGCGAGCGCCGAGGTGGCCGGCAAGCGCCGTGCCTCAGGGGCCTCGACGGCGACGAAGCGGTGCTGCGCCGGCCGCAGTTGCGCGAGCCGGTCGCTGCTGCGCGCCCAGACGCTGCCGTCGCGGCCGAGCACCAGGTTGCCCCACATGCGGGCCGGCAGGCCGTCGGCCACGCCCCACGAACGCAGCCTTCCGTCGCGCCATTCGCACAGGCCCAGGCCGCAACCGAACCACAGGGCACCGCGGCCTGCGCGCAGCGGCCCCGCATCGGCATCCATCGCGCCCGGCGGCGCCGCGAAGGCCGGCAGCTTCACGCGCTGCACGGCCGGCGCGCGGCCGGCCGGCGCGGTGGCGTCGATCGCCCACACCCGGCTGCTGCGGTCGATGGCGTAGACGATGCCGCGCTCGTCGACGTCGATGCGCTGCCCGCCTTCGACGCCGATCAGCGCCCCGCTGGGCTGGGTGACCGCGGTCCAGTCCGGCCGGCCGCCGGTCTCGCGGCGCAGGTACAGGCCGAGGTCGGTCGCGATCCACAGCCGGCCGCCGCCATCGGCGCGCGCCGTCAGCAGCGTCGCCCGCTCCGCGCCCGGCGGCAAGGCCTCGCGCCGGATGCGAAAGCCGTCGAAGCGGAACAGCCCGTTCTCGGTGCAGATCCACAGCGTGCCGTCGGCCGCCTGGGTCAGGCAGCCGACCGCCATGTTGGTCAGCCCGGCCGATTGCTGGTAGCCGTCGAACACCGCATGCTGCGCGCGCGCGGCCGCGGCCAGGCCCACCAGCAGCAGCGCCGCGAGCGCCGCCTTGCCGCGTTCAATCCACCAGGCCGTGTCGCAGCGCATAGCGCACGAGGTCGCTCAGCGAGTCCTGGCCGAGCTTCTCCATCAGGCGCGCCTTGTAGGTGCTGACGGTGTTGGGTGCGAGCTGCAACTGCGCGGCGATGTCGGTCGGCGACTGGCCCTTCACCAGCGCGATCAGCACCTGGCGTTCGCGCGTCGACAGCAGCGCCATCGGTTCTTCCTGCGCCTGCTCGGCGCGGATCAGTTCGGCGCTCAGCGACGGATCGACATAGCCGCGCCCGGCCGCCACGCGGTGGATCGCGTCGATCAGTTGCTCGGGCGAGACGTCCTTCGTGAGGTAGCCGAGGGCGCCGGCTTTCAGCGCGCGCCGCGCGATGTGCGGATCGGCGTGCATCGTCAGCACCAGCACCGGCAGCCCGGGGTGCGCGGCGGCCACCCGCTCGATCAGGTCGACGCCGGTGCAGCCGGGCATCAGCAGGTCCAGCAGCAGCAGGTCGACGCCGCCAGCCTCGAGCCCGGCCAGCACCTCGGCGGCCGATGCGGCCTGGCCGGCCAGCGCCAGCCGGTCGTCGAGATCGAGCATCTTGCGCAGGCCTTCGCGCACCAGCGCGTGGTCGTCGGCGATGAGGACGCGGATCGGGCCCGCGGCGGGCGCAGTGGGGTTCATGTGCAGCCGGAAGGGTGCGGTGATGTAGTGATCAGTCTACATGACGACGACATGACAAGTCACTTCGTTCGGGGAGAAGCCCGCAATCCGGCCGAAAGCGTGACAACTTCCCCGTCGACTTGTTACGGTTGTGTTGTAGATTAATGTCTACAACGTTCGTTGTAGCACTACACCGCGAGGCCCCATGTACAGCTTTTCATCACCCCGCCACCCGTTCGACAACAGCACGATGCCGGGCCTCGCGCCTGCGGGCTCGCGGGCCGACGAGCCTGCGACGATGGCGGCGCCCGCGCTTGTGGCGCCGCTGCGGTTCGGGCGCTGCGAGGTCCGTGTCGCGTCGCGCGAGGTGCTGGTCGACGGCCTGCCGCGGGCCTTGCAGCCGCGCCCGTTCGACCTGCTCGTGCACCTGATCGAGAGCCGCGACCGGGTGCGCACCACGGACGAACTGCTCGACCAGATCTGGCGCCACGAGATCGTCCAGCCCGGCTCGCTGGCCGCCGCGGTGATGCGCATCCGCCAGGCGGTGTGCGATGGCAGCCCCGGCATCGGCCAGGTCATCCGCACCTACCCGCGCGTCGGCTACCGCTTCGTCGCGGTGCTCGACGGCGACGGCCTGCGCTGACCTCGCGCCGGTGCCCTCAGCGCGGCAGCGGCACGGCCGGGGCGTGCAGCTCCCATTGCTGCTGCGCTTCGACGAAGCGCGACAAGCCGACCTCGTCGACTTCGACCGGGCGCGTCGGCGGCGCGACGTCGTCGTCGCTGCGCAGCACCACCAGCATCAGGCGCGAACGCAGGATCGCGAGGCCGGGGCTGTCGTCGGGGATGCCGATGGCGCGCAGCTGGTCGAGCGCCCGTCGCAGCACGCTGACGGGCAACGCATGCGCGGCGGCGACGTCCTGGCGGCGCAGCGTGCGCTCCAGCACGCCCAGGTGGGTGAGCACGCGGCGCGCGCCGGGGTGTTGCGCCAGCAGCGCGCGCAGGTCGTCGCCGATGTGCTCCAGCGTCGACGGCGCCAAGTCGTCGAGCCAGCCCGGTGGCGCGGCGCGTGGCAGCTCTTGCGCGCGCGGCGACTCGGGCGCCGGCCGGCGCACCTGCACCGCGGCACGCGGCGCGAGGCGGCTGCGCAGCAGCTGCAGCAGCAGGCGCCAGGTGCTGTCGCGCGGCCGCCGCGGCGGGCCGCCGGCAAGGGCCTCGGCAGACCCTTCGGCAAAGGGCCCGAGCAGCACGCCCGCGCCGTCGAGCAGCGCCAGCAGCGAGTCGATCTCGGTGTCGGCCAGTCCCGCCTCGCGGCGCAGCCAATGGCGGCTGACGGCGTGCACCGACATCGCGCTCAAGGCCTTGCGGAACCGGGTTCGATCGAGCGACGGTGGCAGCGCGAGCAGGCTGCTGATGCGGTACGAGGACATGGCGCGGGCCTTGCGACGGCGGGTGGAACGTGCGAGGGATCGTAGGCAGCGCCCTCTGCGGCGTCTTGACGGGACCCTGATGGGGTCCTGACGGTCCCGGCACTTCCCCACGATCGCGGGCGGCCGAAAGGCGAAGGCAGGCTGCACTTGCAGGTGTCCGGTTCCACACCGAGGCCGACTTCACCCGCATGCGCGGGGTCAGGCCTCGACGTCCAGCACCATCATGAGGCCGCCGCCGCCTTGGTGTTCCACGTTGTTGTTGGTCGTGTGGTGCGGGATGTGGCAATGCACCAGCCACTTGCCGGGTCGGCGGGCCTTCCAGACCACGTCGTAGCGCTGGCCCGGGCCGACATTCACCGTGTCGGCGTCGAAGCGGGCCGCGGGGGCCAGGTCGTACCCGTCACGCGCCACCACGGTGAACGGCCCCCCGTGAACATGCATCGGGTGCACGAAGTTGTTGTGGGTGCCGATGAAGCGCAGCTTGATCGTCTCGCCGACTTTCATCTTCACGATATCGGTCTCGGGATAGGCCTTGCCGTTGATGGTGAAGTAGTTCGGCAACCCGCCTTCCATCAGCATCGCCGGGAAGGTTCTCCCTTCGCGCTCGAGCCACTCCTGCAACTGGATCACGTACTCCTTGTCGGCACGTTCCCCGGCAGCCGGGTTGCGGGGATCGATGATGAGCGCCCCGTACAGCCCGAGCGCCTGCTGCCGGTCGGCATGGTCGTGCGTGTGATAGAAAAACGTGCCCGCCTGCTCGGTCGTGAACTCGTAGGTGTAGTCCTGGCCCGGCTGGATCGGTGGCTGCGTGATGCCGGCCGGGCCGTCCATCGCGTTCGCCAGGATCAGGCCGTGCCAATGCACCGTGGTGGATTCCGGCAGGCGGTTCCCGACCCGGATGCGAACGCGGTCGCCTTCGGTGACGCGAAGGCGGGGGCCCGGAATCTGCCGATTGAAGGCATAGCCCTCGACCTGCACGTTCGGCAGGATGTTCCAGCGCACGACGCTGGCTTGCAGGTCGAACACCTTCACGCCGTTCTCGAGGCGGGGTTGCAGTTCGGTGTCGCCCCGCGCATCCGGCGCCGACGTGGAGGCGACATTGCGCGGATGCACGGCGGCCATGTCGCGCATGGCCTCGCCCGGGGTGTCCCAGCCCATGAGCATTCCCGGCGGCATGATGGCCCCGCCGACGTCCCGTGCCGACAGGCGCATGTTGACGAAGAGCGACGGGACCGTCATGCCGCCCAGCAGCATCAGCGTGGTGGTCATCGTCACCGCCAGCAACTGCGGCCGCGTCACGTCCGGACCCATACCCGTGCCCGTGCCCATGCCTGCGTGCTGGTGCTTGTGCCCGGATGCACGTTCGGTCATCAGCCCATGCTTCAGCCGCCGGGCGACCATCCAGACGTTGACCGGATACGCCACCGCGAAACCGGCGATCACGCCCAGCGACATCACGCCCCAGAACAGCAATTCGGTCGGTTCCATCGCGCGCATGTCGCGGCCCATCATCAACAGTGCCATGACCGGCGCCATGCCGGCCATCATCGCGTTCATGCTGATGAACTCGGGCGTGAACGACTTGCGGACGTTCTGCAGGTAGCTGCCGCCCATCATGTTCTTCATGAAGAGCGACTGGAAGATGAACAGGCCGAACGCGAAGCCGGCGATGTATTCGACGATGAGGTCCAGCCACATCGGCAGGCCGAGGGAAGCCGTCACGACGGCGGCCAGGATGATGCCGGTGGCGTCGCCGGCGACGCAGTGGATCGTCGAGCCGGCGCCTTGCTTCCACAGGGGCTTGATGAACGCCTCGTGCTCGCCCGGATGCGGTTCCTTGTCGGCCATCACATACAGCAAGAGCCCGATCGGCCCCATGTAGAGGGTGACCAGCACGAAGCCCCACTTCATGACCACGGGCTCCGGGTTGTGGCGGAACTGGTCCCACGCGACATACGCGGTCGACAAGCCTGCCAGCACGAACCACGCGACCAGGAAGTAGTCGACGGGCTGGATGATCATCGGGCCCCCTTCGATGTCTGAAGGGGGGCACTTTCAGGCCGGCCCCGGTGGCAAGGTCAAGACCTGCGTCGATTCCTTCGAGGACGGTGGGGTTTTCTCCGGCAGGGCGCTTCGCTGTGAGCCGCGTCCTGGAAGAAGGTCACGGCAAGGTGTAGGTCAGGATCAGTTCGGGCGGGTTTTGCGCCCCGTTCCAATCGATGTAGTTGTTGGTGTTCGTCCCGTCCGTGGCCTTGGAGAACGACACCCGGTACTGCGTCCGCCCGTTGCCGCGCGTGAGGTTGATGGTGGTGGCCGGCACGCTGCCGTGCGACAGGACTTGGGTCGGACCCTGCGCCGGGTCGCTCATCTGCCCGACACCAGGCCGATCGGCACCGCTGAAATCTTCCGGTGCCAGGCCCGACGCACCACCGAACCAGCGGTTTGCCGCATCGATCCACAAGGGCGCGAATCCGGCGGCAAACGGATTGGTGCCTGCGCCTGTGGCCGTCTGTGTCAACAGCAGCGTCGGCTGGCTCGGCCCCACCACGGCGTCGGCAGGCAGGGCCTGCTGCGTGGAGAACGACAGCACCGCCTTGGATTGGCAGTTCTTGCAACCGCCGGCGCCGCCATTGGTGTCGCCTGTGCGCACCGGCCAGCCCGGCGTGGCCAGCGCGCCCGCGCCGGGCGCGGCGGGGGAGTCGCGCACGGTGCCGCTTTCGGTGTTCACCGCGTCGATGCCGGTGATGCTGGCCACTCGCGTGTCATCGACGAATTGCGTGGCATGCGCCTGGCTCTGGACGTCCATGCAGGCCTTGTTGTCGCCCCAGTAGTAGGCGAATGCCAGGTGTTGCACCGGACCGAGCGCGGTCGGCTGGCTGTGCTGCGCATCGATGCTCGTCATGAACTGCAGCGTGTTGGCGTTGTCGCCGTAGCCGCAGGGCGTCTGGTCGTCGGGCGGCGCGTACTTGTAGTTCACCGCGTACTGCGCCGCGCCAAAGGGCTTGTCGTTGTCCACGGCGAGCTTCATCAGCGAATAGAACACGCGCTCGTCGTTGCCGCCGGCGGGGAATTCGAGCTTGAAGAACCCGGTGTCGCCCTTCAGGAAGTAGAAGGCTCCGGATACCACGTCCACCCAGCTGCTCTTGCCCGCGGCATCGCGCGGGTACCAGGGATCGAGGTCGCTCGTCGCCGCCGTGCGGTGGAAGACCCAGGCCTCCCAGCAGAAGATCAGGTTGTGCAGGTGGCGCTGGTTCACGTAGTAGTCCGCGACCTGGTTCCACAGCGTGACGAACTCGGCCGGCAGCTTGCCGTCCGCGTAGTATTTTTCGCCGGTGTTCACTTCGGCGAACGGTCGGAAGACGACCGGTATGCCGGCGTCGCTCAGCGTCTGCAAGCCGTCGGCAATGGTGTCGATGTCGTCCCAGAAGCGGCCCGCGGGCGTGTCGGGGGCGCGGTTGGACAGGAACAGCTTGGACAGCGCCTTGTCTTTCGCGCTGGACGAGCGGCCGGAGTTGCGGTCCCACGGGTTGGGCGGCGTGGCCGTGATGCTGACGATCGGATGGTAGATCGCCGCGACATCGAGCAGGCGGGCGTTGACCTGCGACACGTAGGCCTTCTCCAGCACATAGTGCGCAGCGTCGAGGTTGGCGTCGTACCGCGCACCGATCATGCGTGGGTAGGCCCGGCGCGGCGAGGCGCTGGCGATGCGGTAGGTGTTCATGTCGAACACCTGCGGCGCCGACGACAGGTCGCCCGGGCCGCCCATGTGCTGGCCCTCGATCATGTTCGACCGGCTTGCCAGCGTGCGCGTGCGGATGAAGTCGAAGACAGACTGCGTCTCGGCGCTGTGGGCCTTGTCGTAGAGCTCGGCGGTGGACCCATCGCCGGCGTGGGCGGCCTGCGCCAGCGAGCCGAAAAGAACCACGGCCGCCCAGGCGCGCCAAGGAAAGAGACCTGACATGTTTGAAACTCCCCTGTTTGAGCCCCATCGCCGGGGGCGCTCCATGGTAGGAGGATGCCGTCCCGCAAGCGTGGTTCAGGTTAGGGGGCCGCGTGGCCGTCTCCCGACAAGCCTCGAGAAAGCTGCCGCTCGAAAATCTGCGATGACGCTCACAGCGACTGGCAGCGAGGATCCCACCGTTTGTCGACTCCAGTCAGGTCCGACTTGGCCTCTCCCGAACGCCTGCGTCCTTCATTCGGGGCATCGCACCGCCGCGCCCGTGGTGTCGACGTGCACGACCCCTGTCAGTTCGTCGGCCTGGAGCGGCAGAAAGCGCGACTTCAGCGCGTCGTAGGTCGCATCGGCAACGAACACGCTGCCTCGCAGGTTTCGGTTGCGCTCCTGTATCCGGTGGCGGGCCAATTCTTCGGGGCACGACAACGCATACAGCCGCACATCGGCGTCCAGTTCGGCCGCGCCGGCGCGGGCGGCGTCGCGCCACGAGCGAGTCCAGAAACCGTAGTCGAGGATCACGTCGGCGCCGCAGCGCACGACCGCCCGCCACTGTTCGTTCGCGATGTCGAAGACTCGCGTCATGAAGTCGTCGAAACGCTCCGCCGGCGGGTCATCACCGTAAAGCCGCGTGAGCCATTCGTCGGGCGAGAAGCGCACGGCACGAATCTCACGTTCGAGGCGGCGTGCGAAGGTGGTCTTGCCGACGCCGAGATAGCCGTGGATGAGGTGGACGATGGGCATGGGCAATGCTACGCGAGGGTCCAGAGGCCGCTGCTGCGGCTTGTTGGCGATCGCGGAAGCAGGCTCGCAGCGTCTCACTCCACCGTCACGCTCTTCGCCAGGTTGCGCGGCTTGTCCACATCCGTCCCCCGCGCACACGCCGTGTGATACGCCAGCAATTGCAGCGGCACCACGTGAAGAATGGGCGACAGCGCGCCGTAGTGCTCCGGCATCCGGATCACGTGCAGCCCTTCGCTGCTTTCGATGCGCGTGTCCGCATCGGCGAACACGAACAGCTCACCGCCGCGCGCGCGCACTTCCTGCAGGTTGCTCTTCAGCTTCTCGAGCAGCGCGTCGTTCGGCGCCACGGTGACGACCGGCATCTCCGCCGTCACCAGCGCCAGCGGCCCGTGCTTCAGCTCGCCGGCCGGGTAGGCCTCGGCATGGATGTAGCTGATCTCCTTCAGCTTCAGCGCGCCTTCCAGCGCGATCGGGTAGTGCAGCCCGCGGCCCAGGAACAGCGCGTTCTCCTTGCGTGCGAACTCTTCGCTCCACGCGATCACCTGCGGCTCCAGCGCCAGCACCGCCTGCACCGCCACCGGCAGGTGGCGCAGCGCCTTCAGGTGCTCCTGTTCCTGCGCATCGCTCAGGTGCCCGCGCACCTGCGCCAGCGCCAGCGTCAGCAGGAACAAGCCGACCAGCTGCGTGCTGAAGGCCTTGGTCGACGCCACGCCGATCTCGGCGCCGGCGCGCGTGATATAGGCCAGCTCGCATTCGCGCACCATCGCGCTGGTCGCCACGTTGCACACCGTCAGCGTGTGCTTCATGCCCAGGCTGCGCGCATGCTTCAGCGCGGCCAGCGTGTCGGCGGTCTCGCCGCTCTGCGTGATCGTCACGACCAGCGTGCGCGGGTTCGGCACGCTGTCGCGGTAGCGGTACTCGCTCGCGATCTCGACGCTGGTCGGGATCTTCGCGATGCTCTCCAGCCAGTACTTCGCGGTCGAGCCGCTGTAGTAGCTGGTGCCGCAGGCCAGGATCAGCACCTGGTCCACGTCCTTGAAGATCTTGTACGCGCCGTCGCCGAACAGCTCCGGCGTGATGCTTTCGACCGCGTCCAGCGTGTCGGCGATCGCGCGCGGCTGCTCGAAGATCTCCTTCTGCATGTAGTGGCGGTACGGGCCCAGTTCGGCCGCGCCGGTGTGCGCATGCACGGTGCGCACCTCGCGCTGCACCACCTTGTAGGCGCCGTCGGCGGTGCGGCTGGTGATCCACACCTTGCCGAGCTGCAGGTCGACCACGTCGCCCTCTTCGAGGTAGACGATCTGGTCGGTCACGCCGGCCAGCGCCATCGCGTCCGAGGCCAGGAAGTTCTCGCCGCTCTCCTTGCTGCCGATGCCGAGCACCAGCGGCGAGCCTTCGCGCGCGCCGATCACGCGGTGCGGCTCGTCGCGGCAGAACACCGCGATCGCGAACGCGCCGCGCAGCTGCAGCGTCGCGCGCTGCACCGCGTCGAGCAGGTCGCCGTCGTACAGGTGGTCGACCAGGTGCGCGATGACCTCGGTGTCGGTCTGGCTGTCGAACACGTAGCCCTTGGCCTTCAGCTCGGCGCGCAATTCGTCGTGGTTCTCGATGATGCCGTTGTGCACCAGCGCGATCCGCCCGGCGGATGCAGCCTTGGCGCCCGGGCCGGCCGAGAAGTGCGGGTGCGCGTTGTGCACCGCCGGCGCGCCGTGCGTCGCCCAGCGGGTGTGGGCGATGCCGGTGCCGGACTGCACCTCGTCGCTGCGCACGTTGGCTTCGAGCTCGGCCACGCGCGAGGTGCTGCGCGCCCGGCGCAGCTGGCCGTTCTGGTGGACGGCCACGCCGCAGGAGTCATACCCGCGGTACTCCAGGCGCTTGAGCCCTTCGATCAGGATCGGAACGATGTTGCGGGTGCTGACGGCGCCGACGATGCCACACATGGGAGTCTTTCTGGTGAAACGGGATGGGCGGATCGTAGGGAAGTTGATGTGGCGAATGTTTGCGCAAAAAACGTGCAAATGAAATAATCTGCCGACCACTGGAAAAATGGAGTGAATATTTCAAAATACTGAGATAAATGGCGGAATCTGACAAAAAACTGAGCCTGGACCCCACCGACTTGAGGGTGCTGGACCTGCTGCAGAACGACGCGTCGCTGTCCAACCAGGACCTCGCGGCGGCCGCGCACACCTCGCCGGCCACCTGCCTGCGCCGCGTCAAGCGGCTGGTCGAGGCCGGCGTGATCGAGCGGCGCGTGGCCATCCTGTCGCCCGAGAAACTCGGCGCCGGGCTCACGGTGCTGGCCGAGATCACGCTCGATCGCCAGGGCGCCGAGCACCTTGCGGCCTTCGAGGCGCGCGCGGTGGCCGAGCCGGCGGTGCAGCAGTGCTACCGCGTCTCGCCGGGGCCGGATTTCATGCTGGTGATGCAGGCGCCCGACATGGCCGGCTACCACGCGCTGGTGCAGCGCCTGTTCACGCAGGACGCCAACGTGCGCAACGTGAAGGCCTTCTTCAACGTGCACCGCGCGAAGTTCGAGCCGCGCATCGCGCTGCCGGTCATCGGCTGAGCGCGCGCGCCCAGTTCTGCGCCCAGCGGTCGAGCGGGCCCAGTTCGTCGAGCAGCCCGAGGCCGCGCGCGGTCAGCGCATAGCCCTCGGGCCGCAGCTCCAACAGCTGCGCCTCGCGCAGTTCCTTCGCGCGGCTGTTCAGCAGCGTCGGCGACGCGCCGCCCATGCTCTGCTGCAGCGCGCGGAAGTTCTGCGGCTGCCCGTCGCGCAGCTCCCACAGCAGGCGCAGCGTGCCGCGCCGACCCAGCAGGTCCAGCAAGGCCATGATCGGCCGCCCGCTGGCCGAACCGCGCACGCGCGTGCCGGGCAGCGGGCCCTTCGGGCGGGGGGAGGGGGCGGTCGTCACGTCGGCGACTATGCCACGGCGGCTTCGGTGCCAAGATCGGCTTGCTACCAATTTTGTAGCAGACCAGGAGATCGCCATGGCACCGACCTTCCCCCGCATTCCACCCGTCGCGCCGCCGTATGAACCCGAGCTCGACGCCTTGCTGCGCAAGATGACGCCGCCGGAAGCCGTCGACGTGCTGCAGCTGTTCCGCGTGTTCGCCCGCCACCCGCTGCTGGCCGAGCGGCTGCTGCCGTGGGGCGGTTTCATGCTCGGCCGCCATGCGATGCTGCCGCTGCGCGACCGCGAGGTGGTGATAGCCCGCGTCTGCGCGCGCTGCGGCGCCGAGTACGAATGGGGCGTGCACGTCGCGGCGTTCGCGAAGGCGGCCGGGTTCACGCCGGCGCAGGTCTGCGCGATCGAGCGCGGCCGTGCCGATGACCAGGCGCTGACCGAACGCGACGCGCTGCTGGTGCGCCTGGTCGATTCGCTGCACGAGACGGCCGACGTCGACGACGACCTGTGGGCGCAGCTGGCCGCCGTCTGGAGCGAGCCGCAGCTGCTGGAGCTGCTGCTGCTGGCCGGCTGGTACCGCGCGATCTCGTATGTCTGCAATGCCGCGCGGGTGCCGCTGGAGCGCTGGCAGGCCCGGTTCGGCGCGTAGCGGGCCGAGCGCCGGGCCGCCCCAAGCCGGCCCGCATCCCCTCGGGGGATCGTTCGACGTACCCGTCGAGCGAGGGGTGGACATTCACCGCTTGATGATCGCCAGGCCCTTCAGGTAGTCGCCCTCGGGGAAGTTGATCGTCATCGGATGGTCCGGCGCTGCGCCGGTGCGCGCGTAGACCAGCCCGTCGACCTGCGCGTCGAGCCCCGCACCGGCGACGATCTTGTGAAACAGGTCGGGGCTGATGCCGCCCGAGCACGAGAAGGTGAACAGCACGCCGCCCGGCTCCAGCAGCATCAGCGCGAGCCGGTTGATGTCCTTGTAGGCGCGCGCGGCGCGCTCGGCATGCGACACGGTCGGCGCGAACTTCGGCGGGTCGAGCACGATCGCGTCGAAGCGCCGGCCTTGCTGCAGCATCGCGCGCAGCGTCTGGTTGACGTCGGCGTCCAGCGTCTCGTGCGCCGCATCGTCGAAGCCGTTGCGCAGCACATGCGCGCGCGCCCGCTCCAGCGCCGGGCCGGACGAATCGACGCTCGTCACCTGCGCCGCGCCGCCGGCGAATGCGGCGACGCTGAAGCCGCCGGTGTAGCTGTAGCAGTTCAGCACGCGCTGCAGCCCGAAGTGCCGCACGGTGTCGGCGAACAGCTTGCGGCTGTCGCGCTGGTCGAGGTAGTAGCCGGTCTTGTGGCCCTCGGCGACGTCGAGCGACAGCTGCCAGCCGTGCTCGCGGATCGTGATCTCGGTGCTGCCGTCGCCGCGCAGCCAGCCGGTCGCCGGCGGCAGGCCTTCGAGCTCGCGCGAGTTGGCGTCGCTGCGCTCGTACAGCCGCGCGAGGCCGGTGGCCTTCAGCAGGTGGTCGGCGATCGTCGCCTTCCAGCGCTCGGCACCGGCCGACAGGAACTGCGCGCTGAGCGTGTCGCCGTAGCGGTCGACGATCAGCCCCGGCAGCCCGTCGGCCTCGCCGTGGACCAGCCGCACGCCGTCGCTCGCGATCGGCAGCCGCGCGCGGATCGCGATCGCCTGCTCGATGCGCCGCAGGAAGAACGCGCTGTCGATGCGCTCGGCCTCGTCGAAGCTCCAGGCGCGCAGCCGGATCTGCGAATGCGGGCTGCAGGCGGCCCAGGCCAGGAACTTGCCGTCGTGCGATTGCACGCGAACCGTCTCGCCGAGGTCCGCCTTGCCGCCGGCGATGCTGCTCTCGAACACCCAAGGGTGGCGGCGCTGCAGCGAGCGCTCCTTGCCTTCGCGTACTGTGATCGTCTTCATGCGCCCGATTGTCGGCGACGCGGCGACCACCCCCGGGATGGGGGTGGCATCGACAGGCTAGGGATGTCGATGGCCGCAGGCGCCGCCTAACTTGGATCAGCGCGCCGATCGCGCACCGTTCCACCACCTGGCTGCCAAGGAGGCCCCGCCATGCCCATGCTCAAGAACCTGGCCGTGCTCGACGCGTTCATCCTCAAATGGTTTCGCGAATGCACGCCGAAGATCCTGGTCGTCACCGACGGGCTGAACTTCAGCGCCGCCGACGATTTCGGGCTGACCCGCTTCGTCGACGCGCTGCGCACGAGCACGGTCCACGCGATGACGCCGATCGTGCGCACCGCGCTGTACACGCCGGGCTCCGGCAGCGCGGCCTCGCTCGACACCACGACCCAGCACATCAGCAACTTCCAGTTCACCGACGCATCGCACGGGCTGCTGAAGTCGCGCTACGACGTGGTGTTCCTGCTCGCGATCACGACCGAGGGCGGCCCCGGGCTGGCACAGGAACCGGGGGCGCAGGCGGCGATCGTGAACTTCATGCAGCAGGGCGGCGGGCTGTTCGCCACCGGCGACCATGAAGACCTGGGCGCCGCGATGTGCATGACGATCCCGCGCGTGCAAGGCATGCGGCGCTGGGCGGCGGCCGACACGCCGAGCGGCGGCGGCATCGACAGGCTGACCACCACCGCGCCGGGCGCCAACGACGTGTTCGAGTTCGCCGACCAGTCCGATGCGCTGCCGCAGCGGCTGTATGTGAATTTCCGCACCAGCTTCGGCGTCGGCGTCGCGCACCCGGTGCTGCAGGTGCCGGGCGCGGCACCGGCGCGCGCGATCGAGGTGTTCCCCGACCACCCGCACGAAGGCGAGTGCCGCGTGCCGGCGGTGCTCACCGGCAAGCTGCCCGACGGCGTCACCGACGAATGGCCGCTCGCCACCGGCAGCACGCAGCGCGTCGTGCCGGAGGCGATCGCGCTGACGGTGTCCGAAGGCAATGCGTTCCCGGGCAAGGCGGCGGTCGCACCGCGCTCGTTCATCCCGGTCTGCGCCTATGACGGGCAGCAGGCCGAGGTGGGACGCGTCGTCACCGATTCGACCTGGCACCACTTCGTCAACGTCAACCTGGTCGGGCTGGCCGGCCGCAACCTCAGCGACGTGCACCAGTACTACCGCAACCTCGCGACCTGGCTGATGCCGAAGCACGTGCGGCGTTGCTGGCGCTACCCGGTGCTGATCCGCGAACTGGTGCGCTACCCGCTGTTCGAGGAGATCCGCCTGGAGCCGGTCGAGAAGTTCGACGGCCCGGCGCTGCATGCGCTGGGCGAGAAGGTCGAGGACGCGCTGCAGCGGCGCTTCACGCGCGGCGAGGTGGCGGCGATGGTCGACGATGCGCTCGACGAGATGCTGGATGCGCGCACGCGCCAGCTGCTCGACGGCTTCCACGGCCGCTACGGCGAGGTGTCGTCGCGCGACACCGGCCTCGCAGCACTCGGCGCGCTGACGCTCGCGAGCGGCAACACCGCGCTGCAGCTGCAGGAGAAGGGCGACGATGTGAAGGACGCGATCGGCCTGTTCGACGAGGCCGCGGCGAAGGCGCTGCGGCTGGGCATCCGGCGTTACCTCGGCGATGCACGCGAAGGGCTGCGTCGCCTCGACGAGGTGATCGGCGCCGTGTTGCGCTGATCAGGGCTTGCGCTTCGCTCGGGGATGCGCGGCGTCGTACACCTTCGCGAGATGCTGGAAGTCGAGCTTGGTGTAGACCTGCGTCGTCGAGATGTTGGCGTGGCCGAGCAGCTCCTGCACCGCGCGCAGGTCGCCGCTGGACTGCAGCAGGTGCGACGCGAACGAATGCCGCAGCATGTGCGGGTGCACGTGCGTCGGCAGCCCGGCCTGCAGCGCGCGCCGCTTCAGGCGCGAACGCACCTGGCTGTCGGTGAGCCGCGTGCCGCGCCGGCTGACGAACAGCGCCGGCTCGCCCGCATCGGCCAGCGTACCGCGCAGCGCCAGCCATTGCGCGAGCGCCTGCAGCGCCGGTCCGCCGACCGGCACGCTGCGGCGCTTGCGGCCCTTGCCGAGCACCTGCGCCTCGGCCTCGGCGGCATCGATCCAGCCGGCCGCCTCGCCGCTGGCCCGCACATCCAGCCCCACCAGCTCGCCCACGCGCAGACCGCAGCCGTACAGCAGCTCGACGATGCACTGGTCGCGCGCCGCCAGCGCCGGGTCGGCGTCGTCGTCTTCGCGCGGCTCGGCCAGCGCCACCGCCTGGTCGACCGGCAGCGCCTTCGGCAACGGCTTCGCGGCCTTCGGCGCGCGCACGCCGTCGACCGGGTTCAGCGCCACCACGCCTTCGTGGCCGAGCCAGCGGAAGAAGCCGCGCCAGGCCGACAGCACCAGCGCGATGCTGCGCGAGCCGAGGCCCTGCGAATGCAGCTGCGCCGCCCAGCGCCGCACGTGGTGCACCTGGGTCGCGCGCAGCGCCACCGGCTGCGCCTGCGCAAAGCCCTGCAGGCGCGCGAACGCATCGCGGTACAGCGCCAGGCTGCGCGGTGCGAGCCGGCGCTCGGATTCGAGGTGGACCAAGTGACGCTGCAGGTCCGCGTCGAGGGCAGCGGACGGTGCGGCCATGGAAGCAGCCTTCAGGCGACCGGCAGCAGCCGCGACAGCCCGGCGCTCGCGATGTCGCCGATGCGCGACAGGAACTCGGTGCCCATGTCGGCGCTGTAGCGGGTCGGGTCCGGCGAGGCCAGCACCAGCATGCCGAAGGCCGGGTCGTCCTGGCGCACGCGCAGCGGGATCAGCGCGAGCGACATCACGGTCGCCACGTCGGCCAGCCACTGGGCGGCTTCGAAGCCGGAATTGACGCCGCAGTACGGCTGCGTGAGGCTGGCCGCGAAGCTGCGCGCGTCTTCGCTGACCGACTTGGCGAACGGCAACACGTTGAACACCTCGGCCGCACCCCAGATGCGGATCGCCGCCTGCGGGATCATGAACTGGTGCTTCAGCTCGGCCACCAGCACGTCGGGCAGGTCGCCGGGGTTGTGCGTCAGCATGATCGCGCGCGTCCAGCGGTGCAGCTTGTCGGCGATCGAGACGTTCTCGGTGCCGTGGCGGATCATCTCGATGATGCGCAGTTCGAGGCCCTTGTGCTTCTCGCGCAGCATTTCCATCTGCCGCTCCTGCAGCGACACCGCGCGCTGCCCGTGCGGGCTGGTCAGCTGGATCGCCGCCAGCAGTTCGGCATGGCGCTCGAAGAAACCGGGCGTGTTGGCCAGGTAGTTGGCGATGTCCTGCTCGGTGATGCCTTGGATGCTCACGGGGGGCCCTTCTACGGCTTTTACAGATGGATCACGCCGTCGAAGACGGTCGTGGCGGGGCCGGTCATCAGCACGGGCTCCTGGAGCCTGCCTGCCGCGCCTTGCCATTCGATGGTGAGCCGGCCGCCGCGCGCATCGACGTCGACGCGCGCATCGAGCAGGCCCATGCGGATGCCCGCGACCACCGCGGCGCAGGCGCCGGTGCCGCAGGCGAGCGTCTCGCCGGCATCGCGCTCGTGCACCCGCAGGCGGATGTGCGTGCGCGACAGCACCTGCATGAAGCCGGCGTTCACCTTGCGCGGGAAGCGCGCGTGCTGCTCGATCAGCGGACCTTGCGTCGCGACCGGCGCGGCGTCGACGTCGGCCACCACCTGCACCGCATGCGGGTTGCCCATCGACAGCGCGGCGACCTCGACCGTGTCGGCACCGACCGGCAGCGGCCACACCGCGAAGCCGTTCAGCTCGCGCGGCGCCAGGCCGCTGGCGTCGAAGGGCAGTGCGGGCAGGTCGAACACCGGCGCGCCCATGTCGACGGTGACGCGGCCGTCGTGCTGCAGCCGCAGTTCGAGCACCTGCCGGATCGTCTCGACGCGGATCGTCGTCTTGTCGCTCAGTTTCTTGTCATGCACGAAGCGCACGAAACAGCGCGCACCGTTGCCGCACTGTTCCACTTCGTCACCGGTGGCGCCGTTGAAGATGCGGTAGCGGAAGTCGATGCCGGGCGTGTCGCTGGCCTCGACCACCAGGATCTGGTCGGCGCCGACGCCGAAGCGCCGGTCGCCCAGTGCGCGCAGTTGCGCGGCATCCAGCGCCAGCGGCGCGGTGGTGGCATCGAGCACGACGAAGTCGTTGCCGGCCCCCTGCATCTTCGTGAACTGCACTCTCATGGGCGGGGATTATCGCTGCCGCGCCGTGACAGCAGTCCGGGCAGGGGCGTGGTTCCCTCCCGGCCATCTGCATCGCAGATCCCGGTTTCTTGAAAACATCTGGCCGCCTGCAAAAGGCCTGCACAAAGCCTGCACAGCATGCCGGGCCATGCCGTGCGCGAATCGTCGCGCCGGCACATCCCATGGGAGAAACGATGGACATGAACCCCCTCTTCACTGTCAGTGCCGCGGTCGACGACGCCGGCACCTGTCGCCGGCCGCTGACGCGCGCCCCCGCCGTGCGGCTGAAACCCGTGCGGCGACGACCTCCGCGCAGCTGCCCCTGCACCTGCGGCCGGGCCTGGGCGCAACCGTCGCGGGCCGACAAGCGCTGGCGCCTCGGCGGCGCGCCCTGCCTGATCCTTCGCCGGGAGCGCGTGCCATGCTGACTTTCCTGAAACGACTTCGCCGCCGCTTCGACGACCTGGAACCGCAATGCGTGCAGGCCCCGGCCGAAACCGTGCACCCGCCGGCCCCGGCCGAGCCGGCAGTGCAGCCGGACGGCGTGACGGTCGTCGACTGGCTGCGCCTCGTGCTCGGCCACCTGCGCACCGAGGAGCGCCATCGGCTGCAGCAGCGCGTGCTGAACAACCTGCGCTTCGGCGACACCCTGCCGAAGGCGATGGTCCACGCGATGCTGAACGAAGGCGGCCAGCAGGACGGGCAGTGGGCGTTGCTGCTGCTGGGCGTCGACGCGGTCGACGACGTCGAGCGGCAAGGACGCGAGCTGGCGCGGTCCGCCGCCATTGCGGCGATCTACGGCTGGGACTGGAACGAGAGCCGCGGGCGCAGCACGCGTGCCGCGCTGTTCGCGCTGCACGCCTGGCTGCTCGGTTTCGGCTACTCGCTGCTGCAGATGGACACCGGCCGCCAGGAGCACTGCATGCTGATGACGAACACGGCCGACGCCGAGGCGGCGATCCGGCTCGGTTCCGCGCTCGGCCTGCGGCTGACGCTGCCGCGCAGCGACTGACGGCGTGCCGGCGGGCGGATCCCGGCGCTGGTTCGGGTGCGGCTCAGTACAGCGACGGCTCGCCCGCCGGCCGTGTCTTGAAGCGCTTGTGGACCCACAGGTACTGCGCCGGGTTCTTGCGGATCTCGTCCTCGATCCAGCGGTTCATCGCCGCGGTGTCGGCGACAGGGTCCTCGCTCGGGAAGTGCGTGAACGGCTCGCCGAAGCGCACCCGGTAGCCCTGGCCGCCGGGCAGCATCTCGGCGATCACCGGCTGCACCACCATGCCGAGCGCGCGCGCCATGCGCGACGGCGCCAGCAGCGTCGCGGCCGGCACGCCGAAGAACGGCACGAACGCGGCATCGCGGGCGCCGAAGTCCATGTCGGGCAGGTTGAAGAAGGCGTGTCCCTTGCGGATCGCGCGGATCAGCGGCAGCGCCTTGTCGCTGCGCGGGAAGATCTCGGCATGGTCGCCGAAGCGCATGCGGCCCTTGCGGATCGCCGCATCCATCACCGGGTTGCTCTGCTGCTGGTACATCGAACAGGCCGGGTGCTGCTGGAACAGCAGCGTGGCCACGCCCGCCACGTCCAGCCCCATGAAGTGCGGCACCAGCCACATCACTGGCCGCGGGCTGTGTTCGGCGAGCCTGACGTCGCCCTCGACGTGGATGATCCGCTTCAGCTGCTCCATCGGCGCATACCAGAGCAGGCTGCGCTCGAGGATGCTGCGCCCGAGCCAGCGGAAGTGCTCGCGGGCCAGCGCGAGCCGCTGCGCCGGGCTCCAGTCGGGATAGCACAGCTCGAGGTTGCGCAGCGCGACGCGGCGCCGCGAGCGCGCGAGCGCGAACAGCAGCCGCCCGAGGCCGCGCCCCAGCGCGGCGAGCACCGGCAGCGGCAGCCAATGCAGCAGCCACATCGTTCCCAGCAGCAGTCGGGTTCCCATCGTCAGTTCTTCTGATCGGCGTCCGCCGGATGTTCGCGCGGCACCTTGTATCGGTTGTAGCCCCACAGGTACTGGCCGGGGCACTGCAGTATCAGCTGTTCCATCGCCCGGTTGACGGCGGTGGCCGCCTCGGTCGGGTCGTCGGGCAGCGTGCCGGGGAATTCGAAGAAGCGCTGCAGGTAGCCGGCACCGGCCGGCAGGCGCTCGCCCCAGGTCAGCAGCAGCGCCGCGCCGGTCTGCTGCGCGAGCCGCGCGGCCAGCGTCATCGTGTAGGCCGGCTTGCCGAAGAAGGGCGCCCACACGCCCATGCCGTCGGGCGGCACCTGGTCGGGCAGCAGGCCGACGATCTCGCCGCGGCGCAGCGCCCGGATCATCTGGCGCACGCCCGACAAGGTGGCCGGCACGGCCTGCAGGTGCGGGCGATCGCGCGCGGTCTCTTCGAGGCGGCGCAGCCAGGCCTGGCGCGCCGGGCGGTACAGCACGGTGATCGGCTGCCGCGCGCCCCAGCGCTCGGCGATGGCCTGGGCGGTGATCTCGAAGCAGCCCATGTGCGGCGTCAGCAGCAGCACGCCGCGGCCGGAATCGAGCGCCTGTGCCAGCAGCGGCTCGCCCTCGAAGCGCACCAGGCCGAGCACCGACCGGTCGACGGGGCGCAGCCACAGCTTGGGCAGCTCCATCACCATGCGGCCGGCCGATGCGATCGCCGGCCGCCACGCGGCGGCGGCCAGCCCCGCCTGCGCGGCGTTCTCGACCATGCGGCGCCGGTAGCCGCTCGACAGCCCGTAGCCCAGCCAGCCGAGCACGCTGCCCAGATGATGCAAAAAGCCCAGCGAAAGCCCGGCAAACCAGCGCAGTAGGGTTGACATCTGTTCCTATAATCTCGCTATCGCCGAGTTATGAACTACTTGCGGGGCGATTCAAAAATCCTGCTAAAGCGTTCGCCGCTCGATGAAATCCAAGTCCGGCAACGCGTTCCGTAACCTTGCTGGAGTTTAAGAGTGTCGAACGACTTCCTTTTCACATCCGAGTCCGTCTCCGAAGGTCACCCCGACAAGGTGGCTGACCAGATCTCCGACGCCATCCTCGATGCGATCTTCAAGCAGGACCCGCGTTCGCGCGTGGCGGCCGAGACGCTGACCAACACCGGGCTGGTCGTGCTGGCCGGCGAGATCACCACCAACGCGCACGTCGACTACATCCAGGTCGCGCGCGACACCATCAAGCGCATCGGCTACGACAACACCGAGTACGGCATCGACTACAAGGGCTGCGCGGTGATGGTCTGCTACGACAAGCAGTCCA